>QFCH01000127.1_pt1:327500-332758 | contig 332758 bp, 299 predicted proteins | sample 5346071 | NCBI WGS metagenome assembly QFCH01 (sample SAMN09062255, study PRJNA434731) | Human gut metagenome, whole genome shotgun sequencing project. | isolation source: stool timepoint B chromium assembly | host: Homo sapiens | collected 2015
CCGGAAATGATCGTCATCACATCTCCACATTCCTCTGCACAGATCTCAACAACGCGTTTTCTTTCTGCTCTTGTCAGTCCTGTGATCTCTCCTGTATGTCCGTTACATACAAGACCGTCCATTCCTTTTCCGTAAAAACTCTTGATCCATCTTAAATATGCTCTGAATTCTGGTTCGTTGATGGAATAATCCTCATTGAGCGGTACTGAAACTGCCGGGAAAATTGTTTTAAAATTTTTTACTTTTGCCATTGTTAAAATCTCCTTTACTTTACATTTCATGATTATTTTCAGGGTTCAAAGATCCTGCGCCTGAATCTTTTGTATGTGTCAGCAAACGTTTGCATATCTGTTAGTCTTTATATATCATATCTTTGAAATCACCGTCAACGAAATGGACTCCCTCTGCAAGAAGTTGCATATACCATGCAATTTTTTGCATATTTTCTATATATCCCCTCCCTTTTTCTTTGATTTTTCAACTATTTGACGGAATTTATTTTTTGAGATAAAATGGTTGCATTAAAATCATATGCAATCGTTTGTATCGAACAGACTCATAAAGGAGGCAATCATGGCAACATTAAAAGATGTCGCAAAACTTGCATGTGTAGATGTCAGTACCGTATCACGTGCTCTGAATAATACTTCTTATGTCCACCCTGACACAAAAGCCCGTATCCTGGCGGCAGTCAAAGAACTGAGTTATCAGCCGAACGTTCTTGCCAAAGGACTGCGTCAGGGCAAACGCCACACCATCGGGATCGTCGTCCCCAGATTATCCATGACTGTATTTGCAGAACTGATCCAGGGGATTGATGAAGAAGCCCGTTACCACGGATATTCTATTTTAGTTTGTACGACTGAAGATGATCCGGATGTAGAAAGAGAATGTCTGAATCGATTAAGAAATGGATTTGTAGACGGCATCATTATCGCCGGAACCGGAAAATGCGGACGCCTGATCCGGGATATCCACGCCAGCGGGATTTCTGTCGTACAGATCATCCGAAAGCAGGAATCCCATTTAAGCAGTGTGATCGCTAATTATAAGCAATCCGCGTATCGTGCCGTAAAATACCTTGCCGGGAAAGGCTGTAAAGAAATCGGGCTGATCAATGGTCCTATGTCCCTTCCCACTTATTATGAACGATATCAGGGATATAAAAAAGCCATCTCTGAACTCGGTCTGAAAGAAATCTGCCCGGAGTCCACACAACAGGCAAACACTTTTGAGTACGGCTTTCAGTGCGCGGAATTCTTATTGACCAACTACTTTCACCTGGATGCAATCATCACATCCGTAGATATTCAGGGAATCGGAGCTTTGCGGGCGGTCAAAGAACAGGCGATGCTGGTTCCGGAAGATATCCGTCTGATCAGCCTGACCGGACATTCGATCGGAGGAATGTTGGAAACAACCATGACATCTCTTGAAATTCCTGCGCATGAAATGGGGAAAAAGTCTGCGCTTATGGCCATTGAAGAAATTGATGCCCCCTCCGATCAAAAACCAAGTCCTCAGCACCTTGTTTTTGAAGCTACACTTGTAGAACGGGAAAGTTCCTGATTGTAAAAAATGGTTCAAAAAATGGAGACTGTCTTTTAAGACAATCTCCATTTTTATTATGCCACACTGCCATTTCGGTATCTGTCCGTCTGGCCGCATGCTGCTTCAAACTCTTTTAACTTTTGTTTTGCTTCCGGATTCAGATATTTCGGCACCTCAATCTGTACTGTTACGTATTGATCCCCATGTGCGGAAGTGTTTTTCATAGATACGATTCCTTTTCCACGAAGACGGATCTTCGTTCCGGACTGCGTCCCCGGTCGAATTTTACACATTACATTTCCATATAATGTAGTAACCAGAACTTCCCCGCCAAAAACTGCTGTTGTAAATGGAATATTTACTTTTGTATACAAATCCTGTCCGTTCCTCTCGTATCCCGGCTTATCTCCTACCTTTACTTTCAGAAGAAGATCTCCTGCCTCTCCCCCATTGCTTCCCGGCATTCCTTTTCCACGGAGTCTTACACTTTTTCCTGTTTCAATGCCCGCCGGTATATGAACCTGCAGAGATTGTGTGCTTCCTCTGCCGTCCGGACTCTGGAGATGAATCACTTTATCACATCCAAATGCAGCTTCTTCAAAAGTAATCGAAACTTCTGCTCTTAAGTCTTGGCCTTTTCTCACAAACTGACTGCTGTCAAACCCCTGCCTGTAAAATCCATTTTTGCCAAATCCACTGTTTTGGAAACCGCCGGACTGTCTGCCGTGAAAAATATGATCAAACATATCTCCGAAAATATCGTCCATATTTCCGCTCTCAAAATGGTACTCCTGATAGCCTCCTCCTGCATTTTCAAAAGGATTACCGTGCGGATTCTGTCCTGCCCCGCTGCCATCAAATGCGGAATGTCCAAACTGATCGTATAGCCTTTTCTTTTCCGGATCACTTAAAATCGTATATGCTTCTGTCACTTCTTTAAATGATTTCTCTGCCTGTTTATCTCCTGGATTGGTATCCGGATGATATTTTTTCGCCAGTTTCCGGTATGCTTTTTTAATCGTTCCTGCATCTGCATTTCTGCTGACTCCGAGCACTTCATAATAATCTCTTTTTGCTGCCATCCTTTCTTCACCTCCTGTTCAAAAAAAATCCCCGGGATCACTCCCGGGGAAAACACCTTTATCCTTCTATTGTTACATACCGTTTTTCATCCACAGGTTTCTTTTCCTCTTTCTTCGGGATATCAAGCATCAGAATACCATTTTCAAATTTTGCATGAATATCGGTCTCTGTGATATCCTCTCCAACATAGAAACTTCGGCTCATGTTTCCTGCATAACGCTCTCTTCTAATGTAGGTACCATTCTTATCCTGCTCATCTTTATCGAGACCTCTTGCTGCACTGATGGTCAGATATCCGTCTTTCAGTTCCGCTTTCACCTCGTCTTTTTTAAATCCCGGCAGATCGATCGCTACTTCGTAGCCATGTTCTGTCTCTTTGACATCGGTCTTCATCATACGATCTGCACGTTTACCATACAGTTTCTTGTCAATGTCCGGAAATGAAAAATCCATCCAATCGTTAAATAAGTTTTCTCCAAAAATACTAGGCATCATCATAAGTCATATCTCCTTCCTACTATACAATCATCTATGTAAAGCACAACCGGACGATCCGGAGTGTTGATTACTTTTTGATGAATCCTTGTTACCTTTGTTCTATTTGTAATATAGCATTCATTATTGGCCACGTCAATAGGTGAGTGCTAATTTTTTGAGATTTTTTTTGCAAACCCTTTAAAATCAATGGTTTGCAGTATCTTATTTCTTTTGAAATTGTGATTTTTTCTGTTTTGACACCAATTTGACACCAATTTCTCTTTTTGTGGTGTCAAGCATTTAACACCATACTATCTAGTCTTGCAATCTCATTTTCAATCCTTGTCAGCTCTCCAATATGGTTATACACTTCCATTGTTACATCTATATGAGCGTGTCCCATAATATATTGAAGAACTTTTACGTCCATACGGCACTCTGCCATTCTGGTACAAGCTGTGTGACGCATTACATGAGCTGAAAACTTTGGTAACAGCTCTGCTTTCCTATGCTCTTTTTTTGCTCTCTCTACTTCGGTTTTGTTATATGCGTCTACAATGTTGTATAAAACACTATTTACGCCATTCGGCATAAGCGGTCTGCCCGATTTTGCTGTAAAGACAAACCCCGAACACCCGTCCACCTCAATGCTCTTATCCTTTGCAAGCATAAAATTGATTTTTCTTTGTTCCTCAAAGGCTTTTGCAACTTCTTGTGTCATAGGTATAATACGAATACCCGACGACGTTTTTGGTGTTGAGATATGGAACTTGCAACCGTCGCCTAAATTCTTATAAATGAGCTGATGGTCTACATTAACCGTTTTTGCCTTGATGTTTATATCTTTCCATGTAAGACCAATAAGCTCCCCACATCTTAACCCCGTACCAATCATTATGGTAAACATAGGATAATATGTGTTATAGACATTGCTCTGTTTTACAAACTCCATAAACTTTTCTTGTTGAGAAACTGTTAAGGCTTCTTTTTCCTCTGCTGGTTTTCCATAATCACTAATGGAACTTTTTGCAGGGTTCTTTCGGATAATATCATCATCAACAGCCATTTCTAATGCAGGATAAAGCAGGTTGTGAATATACTTGATTGTAGAATAAGCATATCCAGCTTTGGAAAGTTTCGCATAATACGCTTTAATATGTGAGGGTAAAAGCTGAACAACTTTAATATTTCCAATCTCGTCTTTTACTCTGTTTTCCCAAGCACGAACATAACTAACTCTTGTAGTATCAGCTAGCTCACGAGTTGCCATATAACGCTCAAACAACGTGTTAAGCGTCATTTTTTTGATTGCTCCGTCTGTCAATATATTATCTTCCATATCTTTTGCAATCTGCTTCTCTTTTTCTCGAAGCTCTGGTAAATCTTGTGCATAGACTGTCAATCTCTTGCCTGTTCTTACGTCTGTATAACGATAACTGTATCTTCCATCATTACGCCAGTTTTCGCCCTCTCTTAATTTTCTTCCTTTTGGGTCTTTTCTACTAATTGCCATGAGAACCATTCCTTTCTGAAAAAGCCTCTTTTCTTGTTCTCACAGCGTGCTTTGTCCTTTCTTATTATACTACACACGCCAGAGAACATAAATAGAAAATCGCTCTATTCTTCCAAATATAACAAGTATTTCTTGACTTTTTCTATGGAATAAAGAACCCTGCGACCTATCACAATTTTTGCTCCTGCCTGCTCGCCAATCTTTCTTGCAGTAGCACGACCACAAGATAACCTAGCAGACAGTCCCTCTATATCAACAGCAATCGGCTGTTCCGTTGCTCTTATCTTCGTTTTATTCATATTCCAACACCTTACCTCGCTGGAACATCACATCATTTAACACATCAGTATTTAACATAATGTAACACCCCCTTTACTGTGTGTCTATTTATAAGTTACATAAGCAGACAGACGGCTTTGGAAAGCTCCATTAGTATCTCAACTATTCCCATTCTTGTGGGCAGAACCGCACCATGCGGACGTATCATTATTCTGTGAGGATAGGTCATGGCAAAACGACTTTTCCAACAGTCGCTCTCGGATCACTGCGTGAGTCGCTCGCTTTCTTTTGGAAAGGTCGTGGCGTACAGTCCCCGTGGCTCGCTATCTCACAAACGTATCTGTCTGCTTTATTC
>QFCH01000252.1_pt1 | contig 305602 bp, 296 predicted proteins | sample 5346071 | NCBI WGS metagenome assembly QFCH01 (sample SAMN09062255, study PRJNA434731) | Human gut metagenome, whole genome shotgun sequencing project. | isolation source: stool timepoint B chromium assembly | host: Homo sapiens | collected 2015
GTAAAAGAAGCAGCTTTAAAACAGGCTGGCTTTGTAGAACTTCCAGTGTTGAAACCAGAACAGCCGCCATCAAAAATAGTGGAAAAAGAATCTTCTGCATTTGAAATTCAAATGATTATTAAAAGTAAGCGCTTAAGCTTACATAATGGATATCCGGAAAGTCTGAGTATAAATGCACATTTAATCAGAAAAAATATTGGAGAAAGAGAATCCGAGATGAAAATATATTTTTTACTGAAGAGCAGAAATTCCGGATATAATATTAAGGATAACGCAGAACTATATTGACTGTATGTATATGGTGTGAGAATTGATTTATAAAAAACCGGAAGTACATAATAGAAAAATGCTTGTGATTGGACTATTGACAAGGGATGCAGATGCGCAATATAATAGAAGTAACGAAAATGAACAATTGTTGTAAAAAGTTGTGACAAAGGAGGGAAAAGAATGCTGTACGAATACTTAGAAGAGAATTATAAACCGAATGAACCGATATTTGTTTCTGATGTCCAGCTTCCAGTATCAGCTGTTAATCTCCGAAAAATGTTTAAAGAGTTGTGTGATTCCGGTAAAATTAATCGTTTTGATAAGGGTGTTTATTATATTCCCAAGCAGAGTCGGTTAAAGGGCGGTGTACCATTAGGGGCAGATGTGGTTGCAAGAGCAAAATATATTTATAGAAATGGTAGAGTGGAAGGTTATTATTCCGGTTATACATTTGCAAATCAATTGGGGATTACGACACAAGTTCCATATGTGGTTGAGATTGTATCTAACAATGCCAGTTCCCGTTTTAGGGAAATTGACATGAAAGGAAGAAAAATTGTATTGCGAAAGTCACGAATTATTATTACAGAAAAAAACTATCGTACTTTACAGCTGTTAGATTTGTTGAGCAATATCACGCAATACGCAGATGAGGATATGGAGGATTCGTATTCGAGAGTAAAAACTTATATTCAAAACGAGGGAATCAGCCGGGAAGAAGTAGATCAATATATTAAAAAGTATCCGGAACGTATTTATAAAAATATGTACGAAATGAGGGTTTTTGATGTTTTTGCATGAGGATAAGGAATTATTTAAAGATGTTATTGAAGCAACGGCAGAATCACAAAGTCAGACGATAGCAATTGTAGAAAAAGATTATTATGTAACTATGATTTTAAAACTGCTGTCAGAGGAAGTACCGGACTGCGTTTTTAAGGGTGGAATTTGACAGAGGAATATAAAGAGCTGGTATCAGAAATTCGCTTACACCGGGCAAAACTTTCAATTTGTCCGTCTGCTCAGGAAGGAGTAGTGATTTCTGAAATTCTTGAGAAAATAATTAAAGATGAAGTTTACCGTTCTGACTATGAAGCAATCACTACCTATTTTCAGCATCATCCGGTTGGATATAAAGAAGCAATTTCTGCAATAAGGACAATCATTGCTTCTGATGTGTTCTGATTTATAAATAAGATTACTTTTTCAGCCATAAAGCGTGTGGTAGCATTGTTTGGAAAAGGAGTCTTTGTTATGGATCAGGATTATATCATCCGCCTGACCGCAAAACGGAAGCTCCTGTACCGAAAAGGTAGCGCTGTAATTTATATAAAAGTCATAAGGGGTGAAAGTCCCTAATAGTGGGAAGGATACAGCTAATGACAAAGGTGTCCATCGTGAGGTGGAATCAGAAGGAAGTCGGATGGCAAATTTCTGGTCTGACGAACAGAAATCACATGAGGCTATAGTTAAGGATAAGGTTGCGAAACAAACTAAAGTCCAATAACTACTCGGAATTAACTGTAGTAGATGTGGCAGATAGATGGAGAGAAAGTGATATGTGGTACCAAGGGAGGCCTCGTCAGCGGATAAAAACAGAGTATGAAATCCGTCAGTAATAACGAGCAGATATGAAAGGGCTTCTCAAAACAACGGATGAATGGGCAAGGCGTAGGATTCGGGCTGTCTATTGAAAACAATGGAAGAAAATAAAGACAAAGTATCGAATGCTGAAAGCATTAGGAATGGAACATTGGAAAGCAAAAGAACTTGCCTGTAGCAGAAAAGGTTATTGGAGAATGGCGAAAGTTTTGAATCAAATCTTTTCTAATCAAATAATAGCCAAGTTAGGATGTCCATCCATGCTTGACTATTATTTACCTCCTCGATTGTATTTATTTGACTACAACCAGCTCATATTCATCTGTGCCAAGGCCGATCTTTTTGGCATGTTCAATGCAGGTTCTCCAGTCTGTGGTGGGAAACATGGCTCCGAAGTGGTCGTGACCTTCGTGGTCTGCTTCAGAAAGGCAGGTATTGGAGATCACCGGCTGGGCATTTACTGCATCTGCGCATGCAATGTCAAGAGCCACCGGGTCAAAGGAGGCAAAGAATCCCACATCCGGAACAATGGCTGCGTCGTTTTCGGCGTGGCAGTCACAGTAAGGAGATACGTCGATCACCAGGTTAATGTAAAAAGCAGGGCGTCCGTCAACAACAGCCTTTGTGTATTCTGCGATTTTGCAGTTCAGGATATCATTGGATTCGTCAGAGGCTGCAACGATGGCATCTTTTGGACAGACACCGATACATCTTCCGCAGCCTACGCATTTGTTGTGGTCGATGGAAGCTTTTTTGTCTTTAAACTGAGGCGCATCATGAGCGCAGATCTTTTCGCAGCGGTGACAGCCGATGCACAGCTCTTCCTCTACATGAGGCTTTCCGGCGCTGTGCATTTCCATTTTTCCGGCCCGGGAGCCGCAGCCCATTCCGATATTTTTCAGGGTTCCGCCAAAGCCGGTAGCCTCGTGACCTTTAAAGTGGGCCAGAGAGATAAACACATCCGCATCCATGATCGCACGTCCGATTTTTGCCTCTTTTACATATTCTCCGCCTTCTACAGGGACATATACTTCGTCCGTGCCTTTCAGACCGTCTCCGATAATGATATGGCAGCCGGTGGAAAGTGGAGAAAAGCCGTTTACATAAGCACTTTCTATATGATCCAGAGCATTTTTGCGTCCGCCTACATAAAGGGTGTTGCAGTCTGTAAGAAACGGCTTTCCGCCAAGCTCTTTTACAGTATCCGCAACTACTTTTGCATAATTGGGACGGAGAAATGCCAGATTGCCGGGCTCTCCGAAGTGCATTTTAATGGCAGTATATTTTCCGTCAAAATCAATGTTTTCGATACCGGCCTTTTTGATCAGGCGTTTCAGTTTGTCCAGAAGTCCGTTGTCAAATCCGGTTCTCATGCTGGTATAGTATACTTTTGATTTTTCCATAAAGAATCCTCCTTAAATAAATCTTTCTAATGTAAAGAATACTCTATACAAATAAAAATGGCAAGAACATATTTTTGCAGAACACCATTACCGGAGGCGCTTTGAAATGACGGAAGCTATAAGAGAAAATCCGTCATACTGACTGAGACAGGAGGATTTTTCTGGTATTTTTACGCTTGCGTCAGAAAGGGAGCTGGGGTATATTTATAAAAAAGAAATGCAGAAAAATAAATACAGTGAAAGTATTGGAGGGATACATAAATGCTGGAAGAGTATAACAAGGCGTATAAGCTTGGAAAAAAAGATTATCAGGCCAGAATGATGAAGGGAGAAAAGCCTACGTTAGAGGTGCTGGACGATATTCTGCCTGCCCGGGGATCCTGTTCAGAAGTTTCTCTGGGACTGGTTCAGATTCCCATGGAGCAGATTGTGGGAACAAAAACAGAATCCAGAAGCAATGCCTTTGCAGGGAATTTTATGCCCATTCTGCGTGAAAATACAGAATTTGCCTATAAGTGGGCGGCTCTTGGAGAAAGTCATGTAAACGAAGGGATTCGTGACCCGATCAAGGCCTATGAATACATGAATAAATTTTATGTGGAGGAAGGAAATAAAAGGGTCAGTGTTCTGAAGTACTATGACGCTGTTTCTGTTCCGGGTGTTGTTACCCGTATCCTTCCGCCGAAAACAGAAGAAAAGGAAAATAAGATTTATTATGAGTTTGTGGACTTTTACGAGCTTTCCAAAGTAAACTACATATGGTTTACAAAGGAGGGAAGCTTTGCCAGACTGCAGAGTCTGATTGGAAAAGGGCCGAAAGAGGTCTGGGATGATGACGATAAACTGAATTTCAGCTCTGTTTATTCCAGATTTGCGCTGGAATTCCAGGCAGCAGGAGGGAAAAAACTTTCGATTACAGCGGGAGATGCCTTTCTTGCTTTTATTACTGTTTATGGTTATCAGGCAGTATGCCAGAAAACAGTTGCAGAACTGAAAAAGCTTGTTAATAAAAGCTGGGAGGAATTTAAGCTTCTGGAGCATGACAACGAGATCGATCTGAAGATGGATCCCAACAGGGAAAAGAAGCCTTTGCTCAGCAGACTTCTCACAGGCTCCACCAAGCTGAAGATTGCCTTTATCTATGCGAAAACTCCCGGTTCCTCCGCATGGACCTATGCTCATGAACTGGGACGTCTTCATCTGGAACAGACATTTCCGGATGAAGTTACTACCATGTGCTATGAAAACATCGTTCCGGAGCTTGCGGAAAAAGCTATTGCAGACGCCATTGCAAAGGGCTGCAATATGATTTTTACCACAACTCCCGCCTTTGTCCAGGCAAGTGTCCAGGCAGCGATTGCAAATCCTGATATCAGGATACTGAACTGTTCTCTGAATACATCACACCGGTATATCCGGACTTATTATGCGAGAATGCACGAGGCAAAATTCCTGATGGGCGCAATTGCAGGGGCAATGTCCGAAAACGGCAGACTTGCCTACATCGCGGACTATCCTATTTTTGGAACTATTGCAAATATCAATGCCTTTGCGCTGGGTGCTGCCATGGTGAATCCAAGAGCAAAGGTATATCTGGAGTGGTCAACCTTAAAGGATGATGATCTTGGTCAGGTCATGGAGAGAATCCGGGAAAAGGAGGTTTCCGTGGTATCAGGACGTGATATGGTGATTCCGGAAGATGCGTCCAGATACTTCGGGCTGTACCGTATGGAAAACGGAATGCCGCATAACCTTGCCATGCCTTTGTGGCACTGGGGCAAATTTTATGAGGAGCTGATCCGCACTGTTATGAACGGAACCTGGAAATATGACGACAGCAGCTCAGAAAAGAAAGCCATTAACTACTGGTGGGGAATGTCCTCCAACGTTGTAGATGTGATCTGTTCTCATACACTTCCGACAGGAACCCAGCACCTTGTGGAGCTTCTGAAAGAGACTATCAGCCGCGGAGAATTTAATCCGTTTTCCGGTGTGCTTTATTCACAGAATGGTGTGATTCGGGATGATCCTCAGGGAAGTCTGTCTCCGGAAGAGATCATTACCATGGACTGGCTGGCAGATAATGTAATTGGTTCCATTCCGAAAAGCTGGCAGCTTACGGAGCAGGCAAAGCCTGTCACATTGCAGCAGGGCGTGGAGAAGGGACAGTAATATGAAAATACTTGCGATCGCAGATGAAGAATCAAAGTACCTGTGGGATTTTTTTGAGAAAAGTAAACTGGAGGGGATTGATCTTATTATTTCATGCGGGGATCTGGACCCACGATATCTGTCATTTCTTGCAACCTTTACTTCCGCGCCTGTCCTTTATGTTCATGGGAATCATGACGATAAATATGAAAGGATTCCGCCGGACGGGTGTATCTGCATTGATGATACCATTTATGTGCATGAGGGGGTCAGGATCTTGGGGCTGGGCGGCTCCATGCGGTATAAACCCGGGATTTATCAGTTTACGGAAAGAGAGATGCGACGAAGAATCTTTAAGCTGTTTCCAAAGCTTTTGTGGAGGAGAGGGTTTGACATTCTGGTTACTCATGCTCCGGCATATCAGCTGAACGATGGAAGAGATCTGCCGCATCAGGGATTTAAGGCGTTTTTGAAGCTGATGGAAAAGTACCGTCCTAAATATTTCCTTCACGGGCATGTGCATATGTCGTATGGAAGGAAACATAAGCGCTACGATAAGTACCAGGACACTCATGTGATCAATGCCTATGAGAGATTTGTATTTGACTTTGACGCAGAACATCCCGGAGACTGGGTGTAGGGAATAAAAGCTTGTAAAGAAAAAATTTTTGACATGAATATTTTAAAAATGCTGTGTTTATGCGGCGTCTGGGAATTAAAAATAGGATTTTGTGACAGATTTCGATAGGGACAAAGAAAAGGGTTTTGGGAGCAGAAATTTGTGTGATTGCTGAGAAAATAATTCCTTCTGTCAAAATCGAAGATAACTGGAAATAATTGATTGCCTGATAAAGGGAAAGTATGCTATACTGGCATTACGGAAAGTCAGAGCACATAAAAGGCGGCCTGCCCTCCATTTCGGAGGGGCTAACCCTCCAGACCAAAGAGGAAAGGAGGGCGATGCCAATGTATGTTACATATTCGGATTTAATCCAGATAGGTATCTTGTTGGTTGCCCTTGCCAGTCTCATTTATGAGATCTTCAAGGGAAGAAAATAGCCGCCCACTACCGCAAATAGTGAACGGCTGACCTTGTAAAAAGGTAAGTTGCTGATTGTTTAAGGGTAGGCCGTGTGTTCTGGCTTTCCCTTTTTCTATTATCAATATAGCACATCTGGAAGCAGGATACAAGCAGAAAACGAAGAAAACCGTCCTGACAAAATAAAGACGGTCCTTCATTCCTTTAGATTTGTGCCAATCTTCCGGAAAATTGCAGATACAAATGCTGGCGTAAAGCCTCTATATTTATTTACTTTTGGTATCAGACATTTTTACATCTTTGACCAGATATAGAAAAGCGGATTATGGATTTATAATGGGACATGCATCTACATCAATTACGTTGGACACCTATACACATCTTACAGAGGATAAGTAAAAAGAGCAGGAGAACGTTGCGAAGACTGTGAAAATATCCTAGTAGTCTGTGACAATTTCTGTGATAAATTAAAAATTTAAGATGAAATAAGACAGTGTAAGGCGAAAACAGGAAAAATAGAAATTCTTTGATTTTACAGCAGATAAGCAAAGACGAAATAACACAAACATAAGTTTGTAAAGAAAAAATACTTGACACCGGCAGCCATATAGGGTATGATACACAAGGTGATTATCAGATGGAGAAGTTTGTAGAGCAGACATTATTATATGATTTTTACGGGGAGCTTCTTACAGAGCGCCAGCAGCAGGTATATGAAAGCGTGGTACTGGAAGATTTTTCCCTCAGTGAAGTAGCGGAGGAGCTTGGGATCAGCCGTCAGGGCGTTCATGACATGATCCGGCGCTGCAATCATACTCTGGAAGAGTATGAAAAGAAACTGCATCTGGTAGAAAAATTTCTCTGTATTAAGAAGCAGGTTCAGAGAATCAGTCAGATTGCAGAGAAGTATCAGGACCGGGAGATTACAGAAATTTCCAAAGAGATATTAGAGGAGTTATAAAGCATGGCGTTTGAGAGCTTGACAGAAAAATTACAAAATGTATTTAAAAAGCTTAGAGGAAAAGGACGTCTTACAGAGGAAGATGTTAAGATTGCTCTGAAAGAGGTCAAAATGGCTCTTCTGGAGGCTGATGTAAACTTTCGGGTTGTAAAGCAGTTCACCAAGGCTGTTCAGGAGCGCGCGGTGGGACAGGACGTGATGAACGGACTGAATCCCGGACAGATGGTTATCAAGATCGTAAATGAAGAACTTGTGAATCTGATGGGAAGCGAGACAACAGAGCTGCCGATCAAACCGGGCAATGACATTACGGTTCTTATGATGGCAGGTCTTCAGGGTGCAGGTAAGACAACAACAGTTGCCAAGCTTGCTGGCAAGCTGAAATCAAAGGGTAAGCGTCCGCTTCTGGTTGCCTGTGATGTTTACAGACCGGCTGCGATTACTCAGCTTCAGGTCAATGGTGAAAAACAGGGCGTGGAAGTATTTTCCATGGGAGATAAACAGAACCCTGTAAATATTGCAAAGGCAGCAGTGGAGCATGCAAAAGCAAATCAGCAGAATGTTGTGCTTCTGGATACTGCAGGACGTCTTCATGTAGATGAGGATATGATGCAGGAGCTTGCTGATATCAAGGCGAATGTACAGGTGGATGCCACTCTTCTGATCGTGGATGCAATGACCGGTCAGGATGCTGTAAATGTGGCAAAGACCTTTACAGATAAAGTAGGAATTGACGGAGTGATCCTTACCAAGATGGACGGCGACACCAGAGGCGGTGCGGCGCTTTCCATTAAGGCAGTGACAGGAAAGCCGATCCTCTATGTAGGTATGGGCGAAAAGCTTTCTGATCTGGAACAGTTTTATCCGGAGAGAATGGCTTCCAGAATCCTTGGAATGGGCGATGTTATGAGTCTCATCGAAAAGGCCGAGGCTGCCATTGATCAGGAACAGGCTGCTGAGATGCAGAAAAAGCTCAAAAAAATGGATTTTGACTTTAACGACTATCTCACCAGTATGGAACAGATGAAAAAAATGGGAGGAATCGGCAGTATCCTGAATATGCTTCCGGGAGTGGGCAGCAAGATGAAGGATATTGAAGGGATGGTAGATGAAAGCGCACTGGAGCGCACCAAGTCGATCATTCTTTCCATGACGCCTCAGGAGCGGACAAATCCGGGAATCCTGAATGTATCCCGCAAAAACCGTATTGCCAGAGGCGCAGGGGTGGATATAGCGGAGGTCAACCGTCTTGTAAAGCAGTTTGAGCAAAGCAAGAAAATGATGAAACAGATGCCCGGAATGATGGGCGGTAAAATGGGTAAAAGAGGCGGCTTTAAGCTTCCCTTTTAATATAAATTAACAAAAAAAGAAAAGAGATAAATGGAGGAAAACAAAAATGGCAGTAAAAATCAGATTAAGAAGAATGGGACAGAAGAAGGCACCTTTTTATAGAATCGTAGTTGCAGATTCCCGTTGCAAACGTGATGGAAAATGCATCGCAGAGATCGGTACTTATGATCCGAACCTTGAGCCAAGCGCATACAAAGTAGATGAGGAAGCTGCTAAGAAATGGCTTGCAGCAGGTGCTCAGCCTACAGAAGTTGTTGCTAAGATACTGAAAGCAGCCGGAATTGAGAAATAAGAAATACCGGAGAGGGTATTTTTTCCTATTACTGTAGAAGTCCTGCAGAATGCAGTGCAGGGAGGTATGTAATGAAAAAACTGGTAGAAGTAATTGCAAAATCTCTTGTAGATCATCCGGACGAGGTGGTTGTCACCGAAAACGAAAAGGAAGATGCAGTTATTATTGAACTGAAGGTGGGACCGGCTGACATGGGCAAGGTCATCGGAAGACAGGGACGTATTGCCAAAGCGATCCGTACCGTAGTGAAGGCCGCTTCTTCAAAGAGCAGCAAAAAAGTGATTGTGGATATCCTGCAGTAAACAGGGCTTTCGCAATATCATAAGTAAGAAACAGGAGCTGTGGAAACATAGCTCCTTCTTTAACTACAGGGAGTTTTATTTATGGAAGATTTACTGAAGGTTGGTGTGATCACCACTACTCACGGCGTCAGGGGCGAGGTAAAGGTATACCCCACAACAGATGAGCCGGAACGTTTTCTGGAGCTTGATTATGTGCTTCTGGATACCGGAAGAGAGCTTCGAAAGCTTGAGATTAAAAATGTAAAGTTTTTTAAAAATCTTGTAATTCTGAAATTTAAGGGTGTCGATAACATTAACGACATTGAAAAATATAAAGGCCGTGATCTCTGGATTCCACGGGAAGAGGGACAGGAGCTGGAAGAGGATGAATATTATATTGCGGATCTTCTGGGAATGTCAGTTGTCCTGGAGGACGGACAGGAATTCGGCACATTAAAAGATGTAATGGAAACAGGCGCCAATGATGTTTATATTATTGACTCTGCGGAACATGGCGAGGTTCTTCTGCCGGCTATTAAGGAATGTATTCTGGATGTGGATCTGGAGAAGAATATTATGACCATACATTTGATGAAAGGGCTGATATAATGAATTTTCATGTGCTGACGCTTTTTCCAGACATGATTCGGGACGGGATGAATACCAGTATTATCGGCCGGGCCATGGCAGGCGGCTTTCTGGATATCGAAGCAGTTAATATCCGGGACTATGCATTTAATAAGCATCAGAAGGTTGACGATTATCCCTATGGAGGCGGCGCCGGAATGCTGATGCAGGCAGAGCCTGTGTATCTTGCCTATGAATCCGTTGAAAAAAAGATCGGGTATCAGCCAAGAGTTATTTATCTGACCCCTCAGGGAAAGGTTTTTAACCAGGAAATGGCAAAGGATTTTGCAAAAGAAAAGGATCTTGTTTTTCTCTGCGGTCATTACGAGGGAATTGACGAGAGGGTTCTTGAAGAAATTGTCACGGATTATGTCTCTATCGGAGATTATGTGCTTACCGGAGGAGAGCTTCCGGCCATGGTGATGATGGATTCTATTTCCCGTATGGTTCCGGGGGTTCTTACCAATCAGGAATCCGGCGAAACAGAATCTTTTTCCGGCAGTCTTCTGGAATATCCTCAGTACAGCAGACCGGAAACCTGGCATGACAAAAAAGTGCCTCCTGTTCTTCTTTCCGGACATCATGCCAATGTAGAGGCGTGGAGGAGAGAACAGTCCATTTACCGTACGGCTAAATGGCGGCCGGATCTTCTGAAAAAGGCAGATCTTTCAAACAGGGAATGGAATCAGATCCGCCAGTGGAGAAAGCAATGGAAGGAAGAAAGCCAGAAGGCAGAAGATAAGGAGTAGTATTATGAAAACATCAGATTTTTATTATGATCTTCCACAGGAGCTGATCGCTCAGGATCCCCTGGAGGACAGAAGCTCTTCCAGACTTCTTCATCTTTCCATGAAGGACGGAAGTGTGGAACACCGTCATTTCACGGATATTCTGGATTATCTGAAAGAGGGAGACTGTCTGGTTGTCAATGATACCCGGGTTATTCCTGCCCGTCTTTATGGTCACAAGGAAGAGACAGGAGCTCTTATTGAGATTCTTCTTCTGAAACGGAAAGAAAATGATATCTGGGAATGTCTGGTAAAGCCGGGCAAAAAAGCCCGCCCGGGCGCGAAGATCGTTTTTGGAGACGGGATCCTGAAAGGCGAGATCATTGATGTAGTGGAGGAAGGAAACCGCCTGATCCAGTTCCAGTATGAAGGCATTTTTGAGGAGATTCTGGATCAGCTGGGAGAAATGCCCCTGCCTCCGTACATTACCCACAAATTAGAGGACAAAAACCGTTATCAGACAGTTTATGCAAAAAATGACGGTTCTGCGGCAGCTCCTACAGCCGGGCTCCATTTTACTCAGGAGCTTCTTCAGAAGGTACAGGAAAAGGGTGTAAAAATTGCTCATGTGACCCTTCATGTGGGGCTTGGAACCTTCCGTCCGGTAAAAGTAGACGATGTGGAAAATCATCACATGCACTCGGAATTTTATGTGGTGGAAGAGGATCAGGCAAAGCTGATCAATGACACAAAGAAGCAGGGCGGCCGTGTGATCTCAGTAGGGACTACAAGCTGCCGTACTCTGGAATCTGCCACAGGTGAAGATGGTGTTCTCCGTGCAGGAAGCGGATGGACGGAAATCTTTATTTATCCGGGTTATCAGTTTAAAATGATCGATGGTCTGATCACCAATTTCCACCTGCCGGAGTCCACACTGATGATGCTGGTTTCTGCTCTTGCAGGAAAAGACCGGATTATGGCTGCATATGAGGAGGCAGTAAAAGAGCGGTATCGTTTCTTCAGCTTTGGGGACGCCATGTTTATAGACCCGGAATAACGGGAAAAGCCGGAAAATCCTTTAAATTCAAGGCAAATACAGGAAACAGGGGACTTAAATTGGAATAAATGCATTATAAGTTATTCCGGAATAAAACAGCCTGGTAAAATTCCATCACCCAGGATGATTTTTTTAGAAAGTTCTTGAAAATAAAGTCGTTTTATGGTATAAATATACACGTATGGAAAACAGTCAGGAAAGTCTTCCATGCAAATATTTTACGCAGTCCAGGGAACTGCATTATTGATTGAGTTAGAAGCTCAAATTTTATAAGTTGGTTACTTTATAACCGGTATGCGTATCGCATGCATAACTTGTGAAACGGTCAATAAGAGTAGTAAAAGTAAAAATATTTGCTATATAGACTCTAATCCATTATCTGTTTTTTATAATTAAAATTTACATTATATAGAAGAAATTATAAGAATAAAGATAATAAACGCAAGCAGATGCAAAGTTATGCGCCTGCCTGCGTTTTTTTGTTCCATAGGAAAATACAGTACTTGTTTTAATAATGGATTTCCTATGAATTTCGGGAGGGAGGCTGAAACATGTCGCAGGAAAAGGCTCCAATTTACGAGGCACTGGAACGATTCCGGAGAATGAGGATCGTTCCCTTTGATGTTCCGGGACATAAACACGGAAGGGGAAATCCGGAACTGGTAAATTTACTTGGAAGTCAGTGCGTCAGTATAGACGTAAACTCTATGAAACCCCTTGATAATCTCTGCCATCCGGTTTCTGTGATCAAGGAGGCAGAACAGCTTGCAGCAGAAGCATTTGGCGCGGCAGGCGCATTTCTTATGGTTGGGGGAACGACATCCTCGGTTCAGACCATGATTCTTACCTGCTGTAAGAAGGGCGATAAGATCATTTTGCCCAGAAATGTACACAGAAGCGTGATCAACGCTCTTGTACTGTGCGGAGCCACACCGATCTATGTAAATCCGGATGTGGACAACCGGCTTGGTATTTCGCTGGGAATGAAGCTGGAACAGGTAGAGAAAGCCATTCAGGAAAATCCTGATGCAGTGGCTGTGTTTGTAAACAATCCCACTTATTATGGAATCTGTTCCAATCTCCGGGAGATCGTAAAGCTTGCCCATGACAGGAATATGAAGGTTCTGGTAGACGAGGCCCACGGCACACATTTTTATTTCGGAGAAGGCTTTCCGGTTAATGCCATGGACGCAGGAGCGGATATGGCCTCTGTCAGTATGCATAAATCAGGAGGAAGCCTTACCCAGAGTTCTTTCCTTCTGATCGGAAAAAATATGCATCCCGGTTATGTGCGTCAGATCATCAATCTTACCCAGACAACAAGCGCTTCTTACCTGCTTCTCTCAAGCCTTGATATTTCCAGAAGGAATCTTGCCCTTCGGGGAAAGGAATCCTTTCAGAGAGTGGCGGAGCTGGCTGAATATGCCAGAACAGAGATCAACCGGATCGGAGGATATTATGCCTTTGGGAACGAGCTGATCAACCAGGACAGCATTTACGATTTTGACCCCACCAAGCTGTCCGTGCATACACTGGAGATCGGACTGGCAGGAATCGAGGTCTATGATATTTTAAGAGACGATTACGATATCCAGATTGAGTTCGGAGATATTGGAAATATGCTGGCGTATCTGTCCATCGGGGACAGAAAGCAGGAGGTGGAGCGTCTTGTCAGCGCCCTTGCAGATATTAAGAGAAGATACCAGAAGGACAAGACAGGTATGCTTACTCAGGAATATCTTTCCCCTCAGGTTGTGATGACGCCTCAGGAATCTTTTTATTCAGAAAAGGAATCTCTCCCTGTGGAAAAGACAGAGGGAAGGATCTGCGGGGAATTTGTCATGTGCTATCCTCCGGGAATTCCCATTCTTGCTCCGGGAGAAAAGATCACAGGCCAGATCATAGAGTATATCCTTTATGCCAAGGAAAAGGGCTGCTCCATGACAGGACCTGAGGATGAAAAAATTGAGAATCTCAATGTAGTGAAGGGAGAGTAGCGCCATGGAAATGTGGTTTTCTGATGAACATACAGAGGATGTGAAGCTTTCTATCCGGGTGAGAGAACAGCTTTTCAGCGCTCAAAGTGAATTTCAGCAGATTGATGTGCTGGACTCGAAGGAGTTCGGCAAAATTCTTGTTGTGGACGGAGATCTGACTCTGACAGAAAAGGATGAATTTATTTATCATGAAATGATCACCCATGTTCCAATGGCAGTCCATCCTCTTGTAAAGGACGTTCTGGTAATCGGAGGAGGAGACGGCGGCGTTGTCCGGGAGCTTGTAAAGTATGAGGAGATCGAGCATATCGACATGGTGGAGATCGATCCTCTTCTTGTGGAGGTGTGCCGGAAGTACCTGCCTCAGATCGCCTGCAGCCTGAATGATCCCAGAGTACAGATTTTCCACGAGGACGGCCTCAGGTTTGTGCGGTCAAAAACAGACTGCTATGATCTGATCATCATTGACTCTCCCAATCCTTTTGGCCTGGGAGAGGGACTTTTTACAAAGGAATTCTACGGGAACTGTTTCGGTGCTCTCCGGGAGGACGGAATCATGATCAATCAGAATGAAAGTCCTTTTTATACAGAGGAAGCCTTTCAGTGTCAGAGAATGCACAAGCGTATTCTGGAAACCTTCCCGATCTGCAGGGTATATCAGGCTCATCTGCCCTCTTATCCCTCCGGGCACTGGCTGTTTGGGTTTGCTTCAAAGAAATATCATCCTCTTACGGATCTGAACGGAGTGGCCTGGAAGCTGAAAGGAATCCATACAAGATATTACGAACCAAGATTACATGCCGGAGTGTTTGCCCTTCCGGTATATGTGGAGGAGCTTTTGGAAGATGTTGAATAAATCAGTAATGAACTTTATTGGCTGTGATGCCGGATATGAGGAAGCGGACATTGTGCTTTACGGGGCGCCTTTTGATTCCACCACTTCCTTCCGTCCGGGAACGCGATTCGCAGGACAGGCGGTAAGGAATGATTCTTACGGGCTGGAAACATACAGTCCTTATCAGGACAGAGACCTTGAGGACTGCCGGATCTTTGATCTGGGAGATCTGGAGCTTGCCATAGGAGATTCTGAGCTTGTTCTTTCTGAGATTGAAAAAACAGCAGAGACCATCCTGAAGGATAAAAAACTTCCCTTTATGATCGGCGGCGAGCATCTGGTGACACTGGGAGCCGTGCGTGCGGCGGCCAGGCAGTATCCGGAGCTTCATATCATCCATCTGGACGCTCACACAGATCTGAGAGAGGATTATCTTGGGGTAAAGCTGTCCCACGCGGCTGTTATCAGACGCTGCTGGGATATTCTGGGTGACGGACGGATCCACCAGTTTGGAATACGTTCCGGAGAAAAGACTGAGTTTGACTGGGCAAAATCCGGTCATACGGATTTTCATCCTTTTACTCTTGACGATCTTCCGGGGATTTTGCCGGAGCTGAAAGGAAAGCCTGTTTATTTTACTGTTGATCTGGATGTTCTGGACCCTTCCGTATTTCCGGGAACCGGAACGCCGGAGCCGGGAGGCGTTGATTTTCTTACCCTGATGAAAAATGTCACAGAGGTATGCCACAGCCTGAACATCATAGGCTGCGACGTCAATGAACTCTGTCCTCCCTGCGACCACAGCGGAATGTCAACAGCAGTTGCGTGCAAGATCATCCGGGAGATGCTTCTTGCGCTGAAAAAATAAAAAACTAATATTTACATATTTAAGGAGGAACCATTCATGGGAAAAGCGTTAATTATCGGATGCGGAGGAGTTGCTTCCGTAGCAATTCACAAATGCTGCCAGAACAGCGAAGTCTTTGAGGAAATCTGCATTGCAAGCCGTACAGTATCCAAATGCGACGCGCTGAAAGAAAAGCTTCAGGGAACTACAAAAACAAAGATCACAACCGCTCAGGTGGATGCTGACAATGTGGAAGAGCTGGTGGCTTTGATCCGCAAGGTACAGCCGGATGTGGTTTTAAATCTTGCGCTTCCGTATCAGGATCTTCATATTATGGATGCCTGCCTGGAAACAGGAGTTCACTATGTGGACACTGCAAACTATGAGCCGGAGGATACAGCCAAATTTGAATACAAATGGCAGTGGGCTTACAAAGAGCGTTATGAAAAAGCAGGAATCACAGCTCTTCTGGGAAGCGGCTTTGATCCTGGCGTAACAAGTGTATTTTCTGCCTATGCTCTGAAACATTATTTTGATGAGATCAATTACATTGACATTCTGGACTGCAATGCAGGCGACCATGGATATCCTTTTGCCACAAACTTTAACCCGGAGATCAACATCCGTGAGGTTTCCGCAAAGGGCTCCTACTGGGAGGACGGCCACTGGGTAGAAACAGAGCCAATGGAGATCAAGAGAGTTTACGACTTCCCGGAGATCGGCGAAAAAGACATGTACCTTCTTCATCACGAGGAAATTGAGTCTCTGGCTCTTAACATTCCGGGAATCAAAAGAATCCGCTTCTTTATGACCTTCGGAGAAAGCTATCTCACACATCTCCGCTGCCTGGAAAACGTGGGAATGACTTCTATTGAGCCGATCATGTATGAGGGAAAAGAGATCATACCGCTTCAGTTCTTAAAGGCAGTGCTTCCGGATCCTTCTTCTCTTGGCCCGAGAACAAAGGGCAAAACAAACATCGGCTGTATTTTTACAGGTAAAAAAGACGGCGTAGAAAAGACAATTTACATTTACAATACCTGCGATCATCAGGAGTGCTATAAGGAAGTGGGCTCTCAGGCAGTTGCTTATACCACCGGTGTTCCGGCAATGATCGGAACCATGATGCTGATGACAGGAACCTGGCAGGGACCTGGCGTATTTAACATTGAAGAGTTTGATCCGGATCCGTTTATGGATGCTCTGAATAAATGGGGACTTCCGTGGAAGATCAAAGAAAACCCGGATCTGGTAGATTAATGACAGAGAGGTTGTTTTGGCAAAATGAAAAGAGAGGAACTGAGAACGCCCTGTTATGTGATCCAAAAAGAAAAGCTGATTAAAAATCTTGATATTTTAAGGGAAATCTGTCAGGAGACCGGGTGCCGGATCCTTCTTGCCCAGAAAGCCTTTTCCATGTTTGCCGTATATCCTCTGATCGGAAAATATCTCAACGGCGCTGCTGCCAGCGGGCTTTTTGAAGCAAGACTGGCGGCAGAGGAGCTGGGAAAAGAAAACCATATTTTTTCGCCTGCGTACAGAGAAGAGGAAATGCCGGAGATCATCCGTCTCTGCGATCACATTATCCTGAATTCACCGGCTCAGGTAAAAAAATATAAGGATCAGATCCTTGCAGGAGGCAAAAGCCCGGGGCTTCGGATCAATCCCCGCTTTTCCACCCAGGAGGGACATGAGATATACGATCCCTGTGCGCCGGGATCCAGGCTTGGAACTGCCATCGATCAGATTACAGAAGAATTACTGGATGGAATTGAGGGGCTTCATTTTCATACCCTGTGCGAACAGAATTCCGATGCCCTTTCTGACACCCTGAAGGTGGTGGAAGAGCAGTTCGGCCCTTACATGCACCGGATGAAATGGATTAATTTCGGCGGAGGACATCACATTACCAGAGAGGATTATGACAGAGAGCTTCTGAAAAAATGTATCCGCCATGTGCAGGACACCTATGGGGTTCAGGTTTATCTGGAGCCCGGGGAGGCCGTTGCCCTGAATGCGGGAATCCTTTTGACAGAAGTACTGGAGGTTATGGAAAACGAGCTGTCCATTGCCATTCTGGATACCTCTGCAGCCTGCCATATGCCGGACGTTCTGGAAATGCCTTACCGTCCCCCTCTGAAGGACTCCGGTATGCCGGGAGAAAAAGCCTTTACCTTCCGTCTGGGAGGTCCTACCTGTCTGGCGGGAGACGTGATCGGAGATTATTCCTTTGACCGGAAATTAAAATGCGGCGATATTCTGGAATTCGGTGATATGGCCATTTATTCCATGGTAAAAAATAATACCTTTAACGGAATGGCGCTTCCGGATATTGTTCTGGAAGAAAATCCCAGGGATTTCCGTCTGATCAGAAGATTCGGATACCAGGATTTCAAAACAAGACTGTCATAAAACAGGACTACCCTTTTTCTTCCTGATTTGTTATACTATAGGGTATAATGACTCAGAAGAAAGAGGGTTTTTTCATGAAAAAATATGATTACCTGATCGTAGGAGCAGGGCTTTTCGGCTCTGTGTTTGCCCATGAGGCTGTGAAATGCGGCAAAACCTGCCTTGTGATAGATAAGCGGGATCACATTGGCGGAAATATTTATACAGAAGAGATTGAGGGGATCCAGGTTCACAAATATGGCGCCCATATTTTTCACACATCCAATAAAACCGTGTGGGATTATGTGAATCAGTTTGCAGAATTTAACCATTTTGTGAATTCTCCCATTGCTGTCTATAAGGACGAGCTTTACAATCTTCCCTTTAATATGAATACGTTTCATCAGCTGTGGGGCGTTCGCACTCCGGCTGAAGCCGAGGCGAAAATCCGGGAACAGATTTCCAGAATGCATATTACAAACCCCAGGAATCTGGAGGAACAGGCTCTTGCTCTGGTGGGACAGGATGTATACGAAAAGCTGATCGAGGGCTACACCCGGAAACAGTGGGGAAGAGAGTGCAGAGAGCTTCCTGCATTTATTATCAAGCGGCTTCCTCTTCGCTATACATATGACAATAATTACTTTAAGGATCCTTATCAGGGAATCCCAAAAGGCGGATATACGGAAATTATCCGAAAGCTGCTGGAAGGAACGCAGGTTATCCTGAAAACAGATTTTTTTGCAAATAAAGAGGAGCTTTGCGCTCAGGCCGAAAAAGTGCTGTTTACAGGTATGCTGGATGAATTTTATGATTACTGCTACGGTCCTCTGGATTATCGCTCTCTCAGATTTGAGACAGAAGTGCTGGATATGGCCAACTATCAGGGAAATGCGGTGGTAAATTATACTGATTATGAGGTTCCTTATACAAGGATCATTGAGCACAAACATTTTGAGTTCGGTACCCAGCCGAAAACTGTGATCACCCGGGAGTATTCTGCGGAATGGACAAAAGGCGCGGAACCTTATTATCCGGTGAACGACCCTGCAAACAATGAACTGTATGCGAAATATGAGCGCAGGGCTCTGGAAGAAAAAAATGTGATCTTTGGCGGAAGGCTTGGCATGTACCGCTACATGGATATGGACAGAGTGATCGAAGAAGCGCTGAATCTGGCAGAGACAGAGCTTGTATACTGCAATGAAAATGAATAAAACCACAGGATCAAAGGAGAAAATTACTATGGATACACCCACAATCGCAGAATACTACAGAGAGGCAGATCCCCGGAAGAGAAAGGCGCTTCTGGAGCAGGCTCTTGCATCCGGTGAGGATATGGAGGCAAATGGGATCCGCCGGGAAATCTGGGAAGCCCGCTATAAGGATGACGGAACAAATGTGGCAGACGGCTATCTGAAATTCTGGATGTCTATGGAATTTAATAAAAATGCAGGCAGCAGATGGTTTGGGGTAAAAAGCGCCCAGAAGGAGATCAGAAAGGAACTGGATTCTGTAAAATATACAGAGTTTCTCAATAAAAGTGAGCTTCATAAGGAACTTCTTTACAGAGAATGCTGTCACCTGATAAAGCTTTATATGGATCTTTGTAAAACAGACCGCTCTTATAATTCCATGCTGTGCGGGATCATTACCATTAAGGAGGATGATGCAAAGGCAAAGCTTCAGAAGGATATCTACAAAACAGCAGTATGCCTTCCGAAGGATATCAGTATGGAGAAGGAGCTTGAGCTTCTTACAAAAGCCGCCCGTGAAATGTATGAACTGCAGTTTCCGGGAGAAGGAGGATTGCCGGAATAATCAGCCTTAAAAGAGCAATAATGAATAATAAAAACCGGAGGCAGATATGAATAAGGACAGAATTTTTGCTTATGACATTATCAAAGAAGAAAATCTGAAGGATATCCGTTCCACAGGATATCTGCTGCGCCATAAAAAAACAGGCGCAAGAGTCATGCTTATAGAGAATGATGATGAGAACAAGGTGTTTAATATTGCTTTTCGTACTCCACCAAAAAACAGCACCGGCGTAGCCCATATTCTGGAGCACAGCGTGCTGTGCGGTTCCAGGGAGTTTCCGCTGAAAGATCCTTTTGTGGAGCTGGTAAAGGGTTCTCTTAATACATTTCTCAATGCAATGACCTATCCGGATAAAACCTGCTATCCTGTTGCAAGCTGCAACGATCAGGATTTCCAGAATCTGATGCATGTGTACCTGGATGCTGTTTTTTATCCGAATATTTACAAAAAAGAAGAGATCTTCCGCCAGGAGGGATGGAGCTATCAGCTTGAAAATGCAGAGGGACCTCTGAAATATAACGGAGTTGTTTACAATGAGATGAAGGGAGCTTTTTCCTCTCCGGATGAGGTTCTGGAAAGAGAGATCATGAATTCTCTGTTTCCGGATACAAGCTATGGCTGCGAATCCGGCGGTGATCCGGATCATATTCCGGAGCTTTCCTATGAGGAATTTCTGGAATTTCATAAGACCTATTATCATCCTTCCAACAGCTACATTTATCTGTACGGAAATATGGACATGGCAGAAAAGCTGGCGTTTATTGATGAGCATTATCTTTCTGCCTTTGAGAGACTGGATGTGGATTCTGAGATCAGAAAGCAGGAGCCTTTTGAAAAAAGAAAGGATCTGGTTATGGAATATCCGGTTTCAGAAAGCGAGAGCGAAGAGGGAAATTCCTATCTTGCCTACAGCACCGTAGTGGGAGACGCTTCTGACGTCCTTACAGGAACAGCCTTTGAGGTTCTGGATTATGCACTTTTGAGCGCGCCGGGAGCGCCTCTGAAACAGGCTCTTCTGGACGCCGGGATCGGCATGGACGTTTATGGTTCTTATGATGACGGAATCATGCAGCCCTATTTTGATATTGTGGCAAAGGGAACAGACCCGGATAAAAAAGAAAAGTTTGTAGAGATCATCCGTACAACTCTTGAAGAGATCGCAGAAAAGGGAATCGACAGAAAGGCCCTGAATGCAGGAATCAACTGTATGGAATTCCGCTACAGAGAGGCTGATTTTTCTTCCTGGCCCAAAGGCCTGATGTACAGCCTGGCAGTGTTTGGAAACTGGCTGCACAGTGATGAAAAAGCCTTTGCCCAGGTTCAGGCGCTTCCAGTGTTTGAAAAACTGAAAGCTCTTGCCGGAGAGGGATATTTTGAGGAACTGATCCGAAAATATCTTCTGGACAATACCCATGGTTCTGTGATCACTCTTGTTCCGTCTAAAGGCCTTGCTGCCCGTAAGGAAAAAGCTCTGGAAGAAAAGCTTCAGGCTCATCTGGAAAGCCTTTCTCCGGAAGAAAGAGAAGCGCTGGTACAGAAAACAAAGGATCTGGAGGCTTATCAGGAAGCGCCTGAGGAGCCGGGTGTGGAAAAATGTATTCCCATGCTGAAAAGGGAAGATATCCGTAAAGAGGCAGCAGGTTTTTCCAATGAACCGCTGGATGTGGACGGCAGCCTGTTCCTTTACCATGAGGTGCCCACCAACGGAATCGCATACCTTGACCTGATGTTTGATCTTAAAAACCTTGCACCGGAAAAAGTCCCATATCTGGGTCTTCTGAAGTCTGTTCTTGGATATGTAGACACTGCTCATTATACCTACGGAGAGCTGTCCAATGAGATCAATGCCGAGACCGGCGGTATCAACATTGGAATAGAGGTGTTTGATCATGTGGACTCTACAGAGGACTATGACGCCATGTTCTCTGTAAGAGGAAAGGTAATGTATCCGAAAATTGACGTTCTGTTCCGTATGATCAGGGAGATCCTGAATACTTCCAGCCTGGAGGATACCAAACGTCTCTACGAGATCATTGCAAGAGTAAAATCCAGAGCTCAGGCAAATCTGGTAAGTGCAGGACACTGCACAGCGGTTCTTCGGGGCGCTTCCTACAGCTCGCCTATGGCGGCTTTCCAGGAGGGAATGTCCGGTATTGCCTATTATCAGTTTATCGAGGAGCTGGAAAAGAATTTTGACACCAGAAAAGAGGAGCTTGTAAAAGAGCTGAATTCTCTTATGACGGAAATTCTCCGGCCGGAATATCTGAAGATCAGTTATACAGGAGAAAGGGAGTCTCTGGATGAGATCATGAAGCAGGTGAAGGCTCTGAAGCATACGCTTCATACAGAACCTGTTGGCATCGCAGAAAAATCCATAAGCTGTGAAAAGAAAAACGAGGGATTTACCACCTCCGGACAGGTTCAGTATGTAGCCCGTACCGGAAACTTCCGCAAAAAAGGCTATGAATACACAGGCGCTCTGGATATTCTGAAAGTGATTTTGAGCTATGATTATCTCTGGATGAACCTTCGTGTAAAAGGCGGAGCTTATGGATGTATGAGTGGCTTTAAGAGAAGCGGGGAAAGCTATTTTGTTTCCTACAGAGATCCCCATCTGAAACGTACCCTGGATGTTTATGAGGGAATTCCGGCTTATGTCCGTGATTTCCAGGCAGATGAGCGGGAAATGACAAAATATATTATCGGTACCATAAGCGGAAAGGATGTTCCCAGAACACCTCAGATGCAGGGAAGTATTTCCAAAACTGCCTGGTTCTGCGGCGTTACAGAGGAAATGATGCAGAAAGAGAGAAATCAGATCCTTGGCGCAGACGTAGAGGATATCCGCGGACTTGCTCCACTGATCGAAGCGATCCTTTCCGATGATGCGGTATGTGTTGTCGGAAGTGAAACAGCCATTGAAAAAGAACGGGAAATCTTTAAAGAGGTAAAATCTCTGATTTCCTGCTGACAAGTACAGAAGAAAGCAGGGACAATTTTTATATGAAAGAAAACTTTAAATCAGGCTTTGCAGCCATTATCGGCCGTCCCAATGTGGGGAAATCCACTCTGATGAATCATCTGATCGGCCAGAAGATCGCCATAACATCCAAAAAACCTCAGACCACCAGAAACAGGATCCAGACTGTTTATACCTGTGAGGACGGACAGATTGTATTTCTGGATACTCCGGGAATCCACAAGGCAAAAAACAAGCTGGGAGAGTACATGGTCCAGGTGGCAGAGCGTACTCTGAAGGATGTGGATGTGATCCTCTGGCTGGTAGAGCCAACCACCTTTATCGGAGCAGGAGAGCGTCATATTGCAGAGCAGCTGGGAAGCCTTCATCTTCCGGTGCTTCTGATCATCAATAAAGTGGATACCGTTGACCGGGAGGAGATCGCAAAGGCCATTGACACCTACCGGAAGCTTTACCATTTTGATGAGATCATTCCTGTTTCTGCGCTGCGTGGTGTAAATACAGAGGATATCATCCCCAGTATTCTCAAATACCTTCCCTACGGTCCTATGTTTTATGATGAGGATACGGTAACAGACCAGCCGCAGAGACAGATCGCGGCAGAGATCATCCGCGAAAAGGCGCTTCATGCTCTGGATGCGGAGATCCCTCACGGAATCGCGGTGGCTATTGACCGCATGAAGGAGCGTCCGGGCAAAAGCCGTCTGGTGGATATTGACGCAACCATCATCTGCGAGAGGGATTCTCACAAGGGAATTATTATCGGAAAGCAGGGAAGCATGCTGAAAAAGATCGGAAGCAACGCAAGGTTTGAGCTGGAGCGGATGCTGGATGCAAAGGTGAACCTGAAGCTTTGGGTCAAGGTAAAAAAAGACTGGCGGGACAGTGATTTTCTGATCAAAAACTTTGGATATGATAAAAAGGAAATCTGATCATGAGTGACCTGATTACTGTGCAGGGTGTTGTGATATCTGCCATGCCCATCGGGGAGTACGACAAAAGGATCGTGCTCCTTACAAGAGAAAGAGGAAAGATTTCTGCCTTTGTCAGAGGAGCCAGAAGGCTGAACAGCCCTTTTATGGCAGCAGCAGAGCCTTTTGTGTTCGGAAGCTTTACTCTTTATGAGGGAAGAAGCAGCTATAACCTGAATCAGGTAAATGTAACTCATCATTTTATGGAACTGGCGGCCATGCAGCCGGGGATTTATTATGGGTATTATTTTCTGGAGTTGGCAGATTATTTCGGGCAGGAAGGAACAGACGAAAGAGAAATGATGAATCTTCTCTATGTGACAGTAAAAGCCCTTCTGAATCCTCATGTAAAGGATTCCCTGATCCGCTGTGTGTTTGAACTGCGGGCCATGGCTGAGGAAGGGTACTGTCCTGAGCTTGCTTCCTGCGCCTGCTGTGCCAGAGATGAGGTTCCGGAAAACGACTGTTTTTTTTCTCAGGAGCATCACGGTATTCTGTGCGGTTCCTGCGCAAAAGGTCAGAGGGATGCAGTGAGGATCTCCGGGGCGGCTCTTTATGCCATGCGCTACATTGTCAGTGCGCCAATGGGAAAGCTTTACACCTTTACAGTCAGTGAAGAGGTTCTGGCAGAGCTGGAGCGGATCGTTCACAGATATGTTGACAGAAACACAGACCGGAAATTTAAGAGTCTGGAAATTCTGGAAATCATGAAATAAAAGCAAAACTATAAAGAAAAATCAGCGGGAGGGATTTTTATGAAGCAGATCAAGGTAAAAACACTTACAGCAGAAAGTTTTAAAGAATTTGGAAGTTTTACAGATTTTATGAACCCTGAAGGCTACAGCCTGGGAGATTTTTATCAGGACAGACTGAGAATGCACAGTTCAGGAAGCATGCAGATGACTTTTTCGCCGCTTCTGATACATAAACCGGAAAAAATGATCGTCTCAGCAGCAGAATATCACAACTATACACAGGAAGGCGTACTCTGTCTGGATGATGATGTGATCGTCCATGTGGCGCCTGCCGGAAAGGAGCCTGTACCGGAACTGACAGAGGCTTTTCTTGTGCCAAAGGGAACTATGGTGCTTCTTCATACAGGAGTATGGCATTTAAGCGCGATTCCTGTAAATAAAGAGCTGGCTCATGTGATGATCGTTCTTCCGGAACGGACTTATCACAATGACTGCGTTGTAGTGGATTATCCGGAAGAAAAATGGGTGGAAATCTGTTGAAAAAGCAGAAGGATGCTAGTATAATGAGAGCATTGATAACTGCAGGGGAGACCAGGCAGTTAAGAACATTGAAAAATTTAGGAGAATAATTATGGAAAAAACAATGGAAAAAATTGTTGCTCTGGCAAAAGCCAGAGGATTCGTCTATCCGGGCTCTGAGATTTACGGTGGTCTGGCAAATACCTGGGACTATGGAAACCTGGGTGTGGAGCTGAAAAACAACGTAAAAAGAGCGTGGTGGCAGAAATTTATTCAGGAGTCTCCCTACAATGTAGGCGTAGACTGTGCGATTCTTATGAATCCTCAGACATGGGTAGCTTCCGGTCACCTGGGCGGATTTTCTGATCCTCTGATGGACTGTAAGGAGTGCCATGAGCGTTTCCGTGCAGATAAGCTGATCGAGGACTACTGTGCAGAGCATGGGATCGAGATTGAAGGAAGCGTAGATTCCTGGTCTCAGGAACAGATGATGGAATTTATCAAAGAGCATCAGGTTCCCTGCCCAAGCTGCGGCAAACATAACTTTACAGACATCCGTCAGTTTAACCTGATGTTCAAGACCTTCCAGGGTGTAACTGAGGATGCAAAAAATACCGTATACCTTCGTCCGGAAACCGCGCAGGGTATTTTCGTAAACTTTAAGAATGTACAGAGAACCTCCAGAAAGAAAATTCCATTTGGAATCGGACAGATCGGTAAATCTTTCCGTAATGAGATCACTCCTGGAAACTTTACCTTCCGTACCCGTGAGTTTGAGCAGATGGAGCTGGAATTTTTCTGTGAGCCGGATACAGACCTTGAATGGTTTGCATACTGGAAGCAGTTCTGCCTTGACTGGCTCAGTTCTCTGGGGCTTAAAGAGGATGAGGTACGTTATCGCGACCACGATCAGGAAGAGCTGAGCTTCTACAGCAAGGCTACCACAGACGTGGAGTTCCTGTTCCCGTTTGGCTGGGGGGAACTGTGGGGTATTGCTGACAGAACAGACTATGACCTGACACAGCATCAGAATGTTTCTGGTCAGGATCTGACTTACTTTGACGACGAGAAGAAGCAGAAATATATTCCGTATGTGATTGAGCCGTCACTGGGAGCTGACCGTATGGTGCTTGCATTCCTGTGCAGCGCATATGATGAAGAGGTTCTTGACGCTGAGAAAAATGATGTGCGTACTGTGCTTCGTTTCCATCCGGTGCTTGCTCCGGTGAAGATCGGTGTGCTTCCTCTTTCCAAGAAGCTGAATGAAGGCGCTGAGAAGATCTATCAGCAGCTTTCTAAAAAATACAACTGCGAGTATGACGACCGTGGAAATATTGGAAAGCGTTACAGAAGACAGGATGAGATCGGAACTCCGTTCTGCGTAACCTATGACTTTGATTCCGAGACAGACGGCGCAGTAACTGTCCGCGACCGTGATACCATGGAGCAGGTTCGTGTGAAGATCGATGAGCTGGACGCTTACTTTGCAGACAAGTTTACATTTTAATAAAAAATAACGGGACACGATGTCAACAGCCGGGGCGGTATTCTTTGGGATACTGCCCTGTTTTTTGTTTCCTGCGAAGATGTATATTTTGACTATGCATAATTTGAAATCAAACAATATTATATGCAAAATATATAATATAAACTTGACGGAATGAATATATATTGTTAAAATTAACAATTATAGGTTGTTGTACAGGAGGAACAGAATATGGCAAAAAAAAGAAACATCATCGTAGGACAGTCAGGAGGGCCCACCTCTGTAATTAATTCCAGTCTGGCAGGCGTTTATAAAAATGCCATTGAACGAGGCTTTGACAAGGTATACGGAATGCTTCACGGAGTACAGGGACTTCTGGATGAGCAGTATGTGGATCTGTCTACACAGATTCATTCGGAACTGGATATTGAGCTTCTGAAAAGAACTCCGTCTGCATTTCTTGGTTCCTGCCGTTACAAGCTTCCGGAAATACACGAAGACAGAGACATTTATGAGAAACTGTTTGGAATTCTGAATAAGCTGAGTATTGATACGTTTATTTATATTGGCGGTAATGATTCCATGGATACCATTAAAAAGCTGTCGGATTATGCCATTCTTACCGGACAGAAGCAGAAATTTATCGGTGTGCCAAAAACAATTGACAATGATCTGGCTCTCACAGACCATACTCCGGGATTTGGCAGCGCGGCAAAATACATAGGAGCCTCCACAAAAGAGGTGATCCGCGATGCGGAAGGTCTGACCTACAAGAAAAAGATGATCACTATTATGGAGATCATGGGACGAAATGCAGGCTGGCTTACCGGAGCGGCTGCTCTTGCAAAAACAGAGGACTGCGAAGGCCCGGATCTTATTTATCTTCCGGAAATTCCTTTTGATGTGGAGAAGTTCCTGGCAAAGGTCAAAGATCTGCTGACGAAAAAGGATTCTGTTGTCATTGCGGTGTCTGAAGGAATCAAGCTAGCTGACGGGCGTTATGTCTGCGAGCTGGGAAGCTCCAGCGATTACGTGGACAACTTCGGACATAAACAGCTTCAGGGAACCGCTGCGTATCTGGCAAACTTCCTGGCAGGAGAGTGCGGCTGCAAAACCAGGGCCGTAGAGTTCTCCACACTTCAGAGAAGCGCATCCCATATGGCTTCCCGGACAGATATTGACGAGGCGTTTATGGTGGGAGGCGCTGCAGTAAAGGCCGCAGACGAAGGAGATACCGGCAAAATGGTGGTCATCGACCGTGTTTCCGATGATCCGTATATGGCAAAAACAGGTATTTATGATGTGCACCGCATTGCCAATGAGGAAAAACTGGTTCCCAGAAACTGGATGACAAGAGACGGCTCTTACGTGACAGAGGACTTTATTGATTATATCAAACCGCTGATCCAGGGAGATTATCAGCCAATCATGGTGAACGGTCTTCCAAGACATCTTGTACTGAATATGAAGAAAAAACGCTGACATGATACGAGCGCAAGGGGGGAAATGATAGTTTTTCCCCCTTTTTTTGAGTTTGTCCTTGACTATTTGGAAAGAAATCTATACAATAACTATGTGCGTATAAAAACATATTTTTATGTTTAAAGAACAAAAATTTAGGAGGAAAATGTAAAATGGCAAAATGGGTTTACATGTTTACAGAAGGTAACGCTACTATGAGAAACCTTCTGGGTGGTAAAGGTGCCAACCTTGCTGAAATGACAAGCCTGGGTCTTCCTGTACCGCAGGGCTTCACAATCACAACAGAAGCCTGCACACAGTACTATGAAGACGGAAGACAGATCAACGATGAGATCATGGCTCAGATCATGGAAGCAATCACCAAAATGGAAGGAGTTACCGGAAAGAAATTCGGTGACAAAGAAAATCCTCTGCTTGTTTCCGTTCGTTCTGGTGCAAGAGCATCTATGCCAGGTATGATGGATACTATCCTGAACCTTGGTTTAAATGAAGAAGTTGTTCATACTTTAGCTGAAAAATCCAACAACCCACGTTGGGCTTGGGACTGCTACAGAAGATTCATCCAGATGTACTCTGACGTAGTTATGGAAGTTGGCAAGAAATATTTTGAAGAGCTGATCGACAAAATGAAAGAAGAGAAGGGCGTAACTCAGGACGTTGAGCTTACTGCTGAAGATCTTGAAACTCTTGCTAATCAGTTTAAGGCTGAATATAAAGAAAAAATCGGCGCTGATTTCCCGTCTGATCCGAAGGAGCAGTTAATGGGAGCTATCAAAGCTGTATTCCGTTCCTGGGACAACCCGAGAGCAAACGTATATCGTCGTGACAACGATATCCCATATTCCTGGGGTACTGCTGTAAACGTGCAGATGATGGCATTCGGTAACATGGGCGATGACTGTGGTACAGGTGTTGCCTTCACACGTGACCCTGCTACAGGTGAGAACGGTCTGTTCGGTGAGTTCCTTACAAATGCTCAGGGTGAGGACGTTGTTGCCGGTGTTCGTACACCAATGCACATCTCCGAGATGGAAGAGAAATTCCCGGAAGCATTCGTAGAGTTCAAGAACGTATGCAATACTCTTGAGAAACACTACAGAGATATGCAGGATATGGAGTTTACTGTAGAGCATGGTAAACTGATCGCTTGTGACCTTGTTGACGAGGGAATGAGAACAGAAGAAGAAGCTGTAGCAATGATCGATCCTCGTAACCTTGACACACTGCTTCATCCGCAGTTCGACGCTAAGGCTCTGAAAGAGGCTACTCCAATGGCAAAAGCACTTGGCGCTTCTCCGGGAGCTGCTTGCGGTAAGATCGTCTTCACAGCAGATGATGCTGTAGAGTGGGCTGCAAGAGGCGAGAAAGTTGTTCTTGTTCGTCTTGAGACTTCTCCGGAAGACATCACTGGTATGAAATCTGCTCAGGGTATCCTGACAGTTCGTGGCGGTATGACATCTCACGCAGCAGTTGTTGCTCGTGGTATGGGTACCTGCTGTGTATCCGGATGCGGCGAGATCGCTATGGATGAAGAGAATAAGAAATTTACACTTGCCGGCAAAGAGTTCCACGAAGGAGACAGCATCTCTCTTGACGGTTCCACAGGTAACATCTACGACGGAATCATCCCGACTGTAGACGCTACAATCGCTGGTGAGTTCGGAAGAATCATGGGATGGGCTGACAAATACAGAACACTCAAGGTTCGTACAAACGCTGATACTCCGGCTGACGCTAAAAAAGCTCGTGAGCTTGGCGCAGAAGGTATCGGTCTTTGCCGTACAGAGCATATGTTCTTCGAGGGCGACAGAATTGACGCTTTCCGTGAGATGATCTGCTCTGAGACAGTAGAAGAGAGAGAAGCAGCTCTTGAGAAGATCCTTCCGGAGCAGCAGGGAGACTTCGAGAAGCTGTATGAGGCTCTGGAAGGCAACCCGGTTACTATCCGTTTCCTGGATCCGCCTCTTCATGAGTTCGTTCCTACTACAGAGGAAGATATTAAGAAACTTGCTGACGCTCAGGGCAAAACTGTTGAGCAGATCAAGACTATCATTGATTCTCTCCATGAGTTCAACCCAATGATGGGTCATCGTGGATGCCGTCTTGCGGTTACTTATCCGGAAATCGCTAAGATGCAGACAAAAGCAGTTATCCGTGCAGCTATCAATGTTAAGAAAGCACACGCTGACTGGAATGTATGCCCAGAGATCATGATTCCACTTGTAGGCGATATCAAAGAGCTTAAATATGTTAAGAAATTTGTTGTTGAGACAGCAGACGCTGAGATCGCAGCAGCAGGCGTTGATCTGAAATACGAAGTTGGTACAATGATCGAGATCCCGAGAGCAGCTCTTACTGCAGACGAGATCGCTAAAGAGGCTGACTTCTTCTGCTTCGGTACAAACGACCTTACACAGATGACATACGGATTCTCCCGTGATGACGCTGGTAAGTTCCTGGATGCATACTATGACGCTAAGATCTTTGAGAACGATCCATTCGCAAAACTCGACCAGGTTGGCGTTGGCAAGCTTATGGAAATGTCCATTAAACTTGGAAAACCGGTTAACCCGAACCTTCATGTAGGTATCTGTGGCGAGCACGGTGGAGATCCGTCTTCCGTAGAGTTCTGCCATAAGATTGGCCTGAACTATGTATCCTGCTCACCGTTCCGTGTACCGATCGCTCGTCTGGCAGCAGCACAGGCAGCTATCGCTGAGAAGAACGCGTAAGATAAATTTGTCACAGGGCAAAGCCATATATCCTGTTTTGGGGCAAAACCCGTATCCTGGGAAATGGCTTTATCCTGTGTATACATGGGATGATTTTCTGAAGAATTCTGTCGGCTTCCGGCAGACGCTTCACGGGGAAGAATCCTGTGGCAATGCATGAGCTGATCGTGCATTGTGTGTCCAAGCAGAGTAATAAAAGGCTGTCAAATCAGGCAGTATAAGATAAAGACCTTGATCTTGCAGAGGTTTGCCTTTTGGGGCGTGATTCCTGCAGGTCAAGGTCTTTCATGTACACAATAGTAATTACATTTGTCAGGAGGAATAGATTATGATGTATCCATACATGACACTGGCAGATGAAACAGAAATTGTACATTCCCAGATTATTGAGGAAAATGGTGTAAAAAAGGTTATCGTAAATTTTGAAAGACCTGTTGAAAAAGGATTTAATTCTGCGAGGTGTGAACTGCCAGATTATAAATGGACAGTAAATGAAGGGTACTCAGATGAAGAAATAACTTTTTTCGAGGAATTTCTGCGTAGTAATGCACATTTGCTCTATAAATACGCAGAGGTTGGAGGGATTCAAATTGGCAGCAGGTGACAGATCTTTGTAGCCCATAGATATTTTGGAATGTAAAAATGAAAGTATAAAGACCTTGATTTTATAGAGATGATATATTTCGGATGCATCTCTTTGAATCAGGGTCTTTTTATTGTGCAATTTGCACAAAAATCAGTGATATTTCAATAAAAACAACAAAACTTTAGCATGATAAAGTGAAAATGGGAATTTTGCGTTCCTTTTTCCCTTGTTTTCTAGGGGTTTTGTAAGGTAAAAATGCCAATGAAACGCATGTTTCATATGGACATATATCATAGTGTAAATGACCTCAGTAACAAACTGTAAGTACGATTTTTATGATTTTTAAGTGAAGATACAATGCTTTGAGGGAACAATGCAGAGGATGAAAACTTTTGCCCTTTAAAGGATGAAGAGTGTTGCCCTGGGACAAAATTTTGTCACAGGGCAAAGTCATATATCCTGTTTTGGGGCAAAACCCGTATCCTGGGAAATGGCTTTATCCTGTGTATACATGGGATGATTTTCTGAAGAATTCTGTCGGCTTCCGGCAGACGCTTCACGGGGAAGAATCCTGTGGCAATGCATGAGCTGATCGTGCATTGTGTGTCCAAGCAGAGTAATAAAAGGCTGTCAAATCAGACAGTATAAGATAAAGACCTTGATCTTGCAGAGGTTATGCCTTTTGGGGCGTGATTTCTGCAGGTCAGGGTCTTTTTGTTTCCTGTAAAAATCAAGGTTTTTCAGAGATGATGATTCCGCTTGCAGGCAACATTGAAAAGAAAGAATTTGTTGTTAAGACAGCAGGCTCTGAAGCTGGAGCAGGTATTGATATTAAATGTGTGCTTCTGGCTTTTATCAGGATTACAAAAACAGAGATTGGACATTGTGACAGGTTAAAAGATATCCGGGGCATAAAATATCCCCGTCTGCAAAAGCAAACGGGGATGAATGAGCTATGTTTTACTGTTCGTCCGGGACAGCCCATATATGAATGTTGTTAGGGGTTTCGATTTTATGAGGTCTGTCGTTCATGACAATAATGTTTTTTTCATAATCAACTGCAAATACAGTGATGGTATTGCTTGCGTGATTGGCAATGGCAATATGACGGTTGTCCGGGAAGATCACCAGATCTTTGGGATAATCGCCGCTGATCGGAAGCGTGAACTTCTTTTCCAGAAGACCTGTTTCCGGATCGATCTCGTACATAGAAACTGTATTTTCCCCTGCTGTTGTACAGAAAAGATGTTTTCCGTCAGGTGCCAGTGCAAGTCCTGAAGCTGCATTGTGGAAAGAATCCTGGTCGTGTTCTTTGCTTAAAGTGGAAACACTCTGGAGAAGCTCGAATTCCGGAGTCATACCGCTGCCGTCATAACTGTAGACTTTTATTTCATTGCTCAGCTCAAAAAGAATATAAGCGAATCGCCCGTCCTCGCTGAAGCGGATGATTCTGGGGCCGCTTTCTCTGGGACAACGAAGGATATCCACAAGTTCCAGTTTGTGGCGTCTTTTATTGATGCGGTAAACCTTTACCTGATCAATTCCGTTATCTACTGCGCAGAGATATTTGTTGTCCGGCGTGGGGCGGACACAGTTTACGTGAGGACGGAAATTACGTTCAGCTACGCTGCCCAGACCTTTATGAAAGACTCCGTCCATAAGACTGCCCAGTCGGCCGTCCTGGTGAGTATGTACTACGGTTACCTTTCCATCGTGGTATCCTGCTACGTAGAGATATTTACCGTCTACGTCAGTGGAAAGAAAACAGCCTCTCATTCCGTCAATGTCCACACTGTTGATTCTTTCAAGGTCACCGTTTGCATCACGTCTGAATACAGCGACTCCTTCGTCTTCAATGGAATAAAGAAAAAGCCCGTTTTTGGAGAGAGCTGTATGGGAAGAGTTCCGTACTTCTACCTCGCTGCGTTCTGTGAGAGTTCCGTTTTCCACATCTACATCATAAACCTGAATTCCCTTGCTGGAGCCATGAGTGTAGGTTCCCACATATGCCACATATTTTTTGTTTTCCATTCTGTTGCCTCCTGTTTTTATGTATGGCAGCCCTTCCGGAGGGTGTCATACGGAGATTTTATATCATACCAGTAAAAACATACGATTTTACGGCGCCTGACTGTTTTTACCTGAATGATGATGGCAGCTGCGCTGCCGGATTTCTGGAATTAATTATATCATAAAGATAATGTAAGAACAAGTTTGCGATAAGCACAAAAATGTACTTTCTTATGTACGAAATTCAGATTTTTTCAAATTGTAAATTTCCTGTTAATGAAAAGTCTTATGAATTGACAAAGAACCGTTCACAACTTATAATGTATACTGTATTTTTATATATGAGGGACTTTCAGACCAGATGGTCTGAATGGAAAAAAGAGAGTGGAAAGGGGAAAAGAATCGTGATTAGAATGTTTCGGACATCTGAAGGTGCTATTCATGAAATACAGGAACCGCAGGATGGCTGCTGGATCGCTCTTACGAATCCTACAGCAACGGAGATTTTTGAGATTTCGGAGCAGTTTCAGATTGAGGTAGACGATCTCAGAGCCCCTCTGGATGAGGAAGAGCGTTCCCGTATTGAAGTGGAAGATGATTACACGCTGATTCTGGTTGACGTGCCTATGATCGAGGAGAGAAATGATAAGGACTGGTACGGCACCATCCCTCTCGGTATTATAGTAACAGATAAAATGATTTTTACCATTTGTCTGGAGGATACACAGGTTCTTACAAGATTTATGGAAGGCCGTGTAAGAAACTTTTTTACCTATATGAAAACACGTTTTATCCTGCAGATACTGTACCGCAATGCCAGTATGTACCTGCGTTATCTTCGTATTATAGATAAAAAAAGTGAACAGGTGGAGGAAAAGCTTCATCTTTCTCCCAGAAATCAGGAACTGATCGAGCTTCTGGAACTGGAAAAATCACTGGTATACTTTACCACTTCTCTGCGTTCTAATGAAGCAGTGCTGGAGAAGCTGATCAAGGTGGAGAGTATTAAAAAATATCCGGAGGATACGGAGCTTCTGGAGGATGTTATCATCGAAAATACTCAGGCGATTGAAATGGCCAATATTTACAGCGGCATTCTGAGAAGCATGATGGATGCATTTGCCTCTGTTATTTCAAACAACCTGAACGATGTGATGAAGATATTATCTGTGATCACAATCGTAATGAGTATTCCTACGATTATTTTCAGTGCTTACGGCATGAATCTTAACGCTGCCGGAATGCCGTTCTCCGGCACTCAGTGGGGATTCCTGATCGTTATTCTGATATCCATAGCACTCAGTGTGATCGCCGCAATTGTGCTGTCAAAAAAGAAATATTTTTAAAGCGCGGTCAATGAATAAAAAAGGAGATTGAGTGAGTTTATGAATTGGATTGACAAGCTGGAACGAAAGTATGGAAGATACGGAATTCCGAACCTTACTATGTATATGGTGATTTGCTATGTGCTGGGATATCTTTTGATGTATATTAATCCCGGTATGCTGAGTATGCTCAGCCTGGAACCGGCCATGATCCTGAAAGGACAGATATGGAGACTTGTAACCTGGGTGATCTACCCGCCGCAGACAGGAAACTTCCTGTTGTTTGCAATTTCCATTTTCTTTTTCTATTATCCCATAGGAAGTTCTCTGGAGCGTACCTGGGGAACGTTCCGCTATAACCTGTATATTTTTTCAGGACTTTTATTTGTACTTGCAGCTTCATTTCTGACCTACTTTATTACAGGGAGAATGTATCTGGTAGGCGGTGTATTTACCACTTATTATGTCAGCATGTCTGTATTTCTTGCCTATGCTGCCTGCTATCCGAACATGCAGATCCTTCTGTGGTTCGTGATCCCCATTAAGATGAAGTGGATGGGATGGGTGTACGGAGCGATTATCCTGTATAACATTATCACTTATGTCAGAGTGGGAGCCTGGGTTATGACTGTGCCGATCATTGCTTCTTTCCTGAACTTTATCCTGTTTTTCTTTACTGCTCTTAGCGGCAGCCGGTATAATCCGAAGGAAGTGAAGAGACGGAGAGAATTTCAGAAGGCTATGGCCCAGAGTCGTGTGAATCCTTCTACAGGAAGCGCGGCAAAACATAAATGTGCGATCTGCGGACGTACAGAATTAGATGATCCGAATCTTGAATTCCGGTTCTGTTCCAAATGCAATGGAAACTATGAATACTGTCAGGATCATCTGTTTACTCATCAGCATGTGAAGTAAACAAACGAGGAGATATTTAAGAGACAAACGAGGAGTTAATTATTATGAAAAAAAGACCATTTGTTACGCTGGAAAAATTAAAAGAAATTGAAGAGCAGTTTCCTACACCTTTTCATCTTTATGATGAAAAAGGAATCCGCGAAAATGCAAAGGCGCTGAAGGAAGCCTTTGCCTGGAACAAAGGATTTAAGGAGTTTTTTGCGGTAAAAGCAACTCCCAATCCATATCTGATCCAGATCCTTCAGGAGTATGGCTGTGGCTGCGACTGTTCTTCCATGACAGAGCTTATGATGGCAAAGGCTCTTGGCTGCAGGGAAGGAGATATCATGTTTTCTTCCAATGACACACCGGAAGAGGAGTTCCGTTATGCGGATGAGATTGGCGGAATTATCAACTTGGACGATATCACTCACATTGAGGCTGTGGAGCGTGCTGCAGGAAGAATTCCAAAAACCATCAGCTGTCGTTACAATCCGGGCGGTGTGTTCAAGATCAGCAATGATATTATGGATAATCCCGGGGATTCCAAGTATGGAATGACAACAGATCAGATTTTTGAGGCATTCCGTATTCTGAAAGAAAAAGGCGCGGAGAATTTTGGTATTCATGCGTTTCTTGCCAGCAATACTGTAACAAATGAGTATTACCCAATGCTTGCAAAAGTTATGTTTGAGCTTGCAGTGAAGCTTCAGAAGGAAACCGGCGCGCACATCAGTTTTATTAATCTTTCCGGCGGTATCGGTATTCCATACAGCCCGGATCAGAAGCCGAATGATATCCGCGTGATCGGAGAGGGTGTGCGTAAAGTTTATGAAGAGGTTCTTGTTCCGGCAGGAATGGGAGATGTTGCTATTTATACGGAGCTGGGCCGTTTTATGATGGGACCTTACGGCTGCCTTGTTACAAAAGCAATCCACGAAAAACACACTCATAAGGAGTATATCGGAGTGGATGCCTGTGCGGTAAACCTGATGCGTCCTGCCATGTACGGAGCCTATCATCACATTACGGTTATGGGCAAGGAGGATCAGCCCTGTGATCATCTTTATGATGTGACAGGATCACTCTGCGAGAATAATGACAAATTTGCCATTGACCGATATCTGCCGCAGGTGGACAAGGGAGACCTTCTTGTGATCCACGATACCGGTGCTCACGGTTTTGCAATGGGCTATAATTATAACGGAAAACTGAAATCAGCAGAAATTCTTCTTCATGAGGACGGAAGCTTTGAGATGATCCGAAGAGCAGAAACTGCAAAGGATTATTTTGCCACCTTCGACTGCTTTCCGATTTATGAAAAGCTTCTCGAAGATGCAGACAGACTGAAATAAAAATAAAGGGAGACCGGGCAGATGCCAGGTCTTCTTTTGCTTTCTGGCAGCTTTTTTGTTTTGAAAAAACGAAGTTTTGGACAGAATAAAAAGAGCAAACTGCCGGATATAAGTAAGGAGGGATTTTATGGTATATTCAACAGATGGAAAAGCCTACCATATCCAGGTGGCTGCAGGAGAAATCGGAAGGTATGTGATCCTGCCGGGAGATCCGGGACGCTGCGCTTCCATAGCGAAGTATTTTGATGATCCGGTTCTGATCGCAGATAACAGAGAGTTTGTCACTTATACGGGATATCTGGACGGAGAAAAAGTCAGTGTTACTTCCACCGGAATCGGAGGGCCTTCTGCTGCCATTGCAATGGAGGAGCTGGTGGAGTGCGGAGCAGATACTTTTATCAGAGTAGGTACCTGCGGCGGAATGGAGCTGACAGTCAAAGGCGGCGATATTGTAGTTGCTACCGGAGCTGTACGTATGGAAGGAACCAGCAAAGAATATGCGCCCATTGAATTTCCGGCAGTACCGGATTTTCATGTGACAAATGCGCTGGCCTCTGCTGCAGAAGAGCTTGGCTGTACGTTTCACACAGGGGTGGTACAGAGTAAGGATTCTTTTTACGGACAACATTCTCCGGAGATAAAGCCTGTCAGTTATGAGCTACAGAACAAATGGGAGGCATGGCTGCGGCTGGGATGCCTTGCCTCAGAAATGGAATCAGCTGCGCTTTTTATAGTTGCAAATTATCTTAGGGTTCGCTGCGGAGCAGCTTTTCTGGCTCTGGGAAATCAGGAGAGGGCAAAGAGGGGAATGGATAATCCGCTGATTTATGACACGGATATGGCTGTGAGAGTCGGAATCCGGGCGATCCGGCAGCTGATCCGGGAAGACCACCGAAAATAAGCATATGATTTTATATAAAAAGGAGGGATAGCTATGAGTATACCAACACCGCATAATGCCGCGCAAAAAGGAGATATTGCCAGGAGAGTTCTGATGCCGGGAGATCCTTTGCGGGCAAAATATATTGCAGAAACTTATCTGGAAGCTCCGGTCTGCTTTAATACAGTGAGAAACATGCTGGGCTATACAGGAACTTATCATGGACAGGAGATTTCTGTTATGGGAGCCGGAATGGGAATGCCTTCCATGGGTATTTACAGCTATGAGCTGTTTCATTTTTATGATGTAGATGAGATCATTCGCATTGGGTCCGCAGGAGCCCTTCAGGATCATGTGAATGTAAGAGATGTGGTTCTGGCTATTGGCGCCTGTACAGATTCCTCCTATGCTCATCAGTACTGCCTTCCGGGAACTTTTGCGCCTACGGCAGACTACGGGCTTCTGGATAAAGCAGTAAAAAAAGCCCATGAATTAAAGATCCCTGTCCATGTGGGAAACGTGCTGTCCTCAGATCTGTTTTATAATGAAGATCCGGCTGCTGCTCCGGCATGGAGAAGCATGGGGGTATTATGTACGGAAATGGAATGCGCGGCTCTTTATATGAATGCTGCAAGAGCAGGAAAGAAAGCTCTGGGTATTCTGACGATTTCCGATCATATTTTTAAAAAGGAGGCGCTTTCTGCTCAGGAGAGACAGACTTCCTTTTCTCAGATGATGGAGATTGCCCTGGGAATCTGAAGGGAAACAGACGGGGATAGGAAGAAAAACCGGTTTTTTATTTGTAAGAAAAACAGTCATGAAAAAATAAGCTTCTGAAAACAGAGGAATCCATTGCTGTAATAACAAGATTGCTGCTGTGGTGAGGATTGAAACTGTTTCAGTACAGAATCAACGAAAAAGAGAACGTACATTTCGAAAATGAAATATACGTTCTCTTTTTATCAAATGCCGCTGGCCGGACTCGAACCGGCACGGTGTTACCCGCTTGATTTTGAGTCAAGTGCGTCTGCCAATTCCGCCACAGCGGCACATGAACCGATAATTATATTAACACAAAAGACAGAATTCTGCAAGAAAAATTTTAAAGATGCCGTCCTTTAAATGAGGTCCTTTAAATGACACACCGGTTACCCGGGGTGGTATAAACGGAGTGGACAGCAACATAAACGGCAGATTGGCAGTTAAATACCGGAAAAGCAGTTTGCAGAGGCTATCCGGCACATCCCAAACTCTTTTTTATGAAAAATTAATAATATTTCACAGGAAGTACATTGAAATCAGACGGAAAAGGTGGTATGTTACATCAGGTAAATAACTTTGCACATATTGGGAGATACTGATAAGTGATTCCGATATGATGTAACGGGGATGGAGGATAGAAAATATATGAATTTAGGCGACAAAAAACCTGGTAAAACGCCTACCAAGAGACCTCTTTATGTATATTATATTATTGTAGGTGTCATTATCGTTCTTCTGAATATTCTGGTTGTGCCTGCTATTCAGGAGAGAAGTATCGAAAAAACAGATTATTCCACTTTTATTAAAAGTGTGGAAAAGGGCAATGTAACCCGGGCGACTATTGAAGAGGGCTACATTTATTATGAGGTAAAATCTCCGAAAACAGGAAATACACTGACCTGCAAGACTGTTCAGATGGATGATCCTGATCTTGTAAATCGTCTGTTGGAGGCAGATGTTGTAATGGATGAGGTACTTCCGGAAAGTCCGTCCATTTTCTTTACTCTGATCTTAAGCTATGTGATCCCGATTGGAATTTTTATTTTCCTGGGACGCTGGCTCAGCAGGAAAATGATGTCTTCTATGGGAAACGGCGGCCCCGGAGGCGCCATGTCCTTTGGAAAAAGCAACGCAAAAGTATATGTAAAATCTTCTACAGGGATCAAATTTTCCGATGTTGCAGGAGAGGATGAGGCAAAAGAGCTTCTGACAGAAATCGTGGATTATCTGCACAATCCTCAGAAATATACGGAAATCGGCGCTTCTATGCCAAAGGGCGCTCTTCTTGTAGGCCCTCCCGGAACAGGAAAGACTCTTCTTGCCAAGGCAGTTGCCGGCGAAGCGGAGGTTCCGTTTTTCTCTATTTCCGGTTCTGAGTTTGTGGAAATGTTTGTAGGTATGGGCGCTGCCAAGGTTCGTGATCTGTTTAAGCAGGCCAATGAAAAGGCTCCCTGTATCGTGTTTATCGATGAGATCGATACCATTGGTAAAAAACGTGACGGCGCGGGATTTTCCGGCGGAAATGATGAGCGTGAGCAGACTCTTAACCAGCTTCTGACAGAGATGGATGGTTTTGACGGCTCTAAGGGTGTGGTAATTCTGGCAGCTACCAACAGACCGGATTCCCTTGACCCGGCCCTTCTTCGTCCGGGACGTTTTGACAGAAGGATTCCGGTAGAGCTTCCTGATCTTCAGGGAAGAGAAGAGATCCTTAAGGTTCACGCAAAAAAAATTAAAATTGCAGATACTGTCCGCTTTGATGAGATTGCAAAGGCTGCTGCCGGCGCTTCCGGCGCGGAGCTTGCAAATATTGTCAATGAGGCAGCTCTCCGTGCGGTCCGTGATGGACGCAAGTTTGCTACTCAGGCAGACTTTGAGGAGAGTATTGAGGTTGTTATTGCCGGATATCAGAAGAAAAACCGTGTGCTTTCCAACAAGGAAAAGCTGATCGTTTCCTATCATGAGATCGGTCATGCTCTTGTGGCGGCAAAACAGACAGAGTCTGCGCCTGTCCATAAGATCACAATTATTCCGCGTACTTCAGGAGCTCTTGGATATACCATGCAGGTAGATGAAAAGGAACACTTCCTGATGTCAAAAGAGGAACTGGAAAACAAGATCGCCACCTTTACCGGCGGACGTGCTGCGGAAGAGCTGATTTTCCAGTCTATTACCACAGGCGCTTCCAATGATATTGAACAGGCCACAAAAATTGCCAGAGGCATGATCTCACAGTTTGGTATGAGCGAGGACTTTGACATGGTTGCCATGCAGAATGTAAGCAATCAGTATCTTGGAGGAGACGCAACTCTTGCCTGCTCCTTTGAGACACAGACACTGATTGATAAAAAAGTGGTAGAACTGGTAAGAGCTCAGCATGACAAGGCGCTGAAAATCCTTCAGGACAACATTGGAAAGCTCCATGAGCTGGCTCAGTATCTTTTTGAGCATGAAACCATTACCGGAGAGGAGTTTATGCAGATTCTGAACGCTCCTGTTCCTGCTGTGGAAACAAATGATGCTCCGGAAAAAACACAGACGGCAGCGCCGGAAATAACAGAAGAATAACGGCTTTATATTTAAGAATAAACACATAAATAAGAGGGTGATTCCGGCGAAATTCGTTGAGAATCACCCTCTTTTATGGTATGATATCAGAAGCGGACAGGAGGGAATTTAGATGATCAGAAGAGGACAGATATCTGAGCTGGACTGCCGTACTGCAGAAAGTATGGTGGCAAAGTACATGAACCATACCCTGAAAACAGACGAACTGGAAGAATTTCTGGATCACATTGAACATTGTCCTTCCTGCTATGACGAGCTGGAGACTTATTTTATAGTTAATAAAGTAACCCAGCAGCTGGATGAACAGGAGGACGGTTCTGTACTTGATTTTCAGAAGCTTCTGGAGCAGGATATTCGCAGATCCAGAAGAAATATCCATAAGAGAAGGGGAATACAGTTTGCCGGAGGAATCCTTACAATGATTCTGACCGCAGCGCTGGTGATATTTTTTATTTTCATATTTTTTGAAATAAAACATTTTTGGTAAAAAGACAATCTCAGGAGGACAGCAGTTTGAGTGAAAAAATTTTACTGATCGACGGGCACAGTATTTTAAACCGTGCCTTTTACGGACTTCCCGATCTGACGAATTCAGAGGGGAAGCATACGGGAGCAGTGTACGGATTTCTGAATATTATGTTTCGTATACTGGAGGAGGAAAAACCGGATTATCTGACAGTGGCATTTGATCTGCATGAGCCTACATTCAGACATAAGCTTTATGATGCATATAAGGGGACAAGGAAGGGAATGCCCTCTGAACTGGTAGAGCAGGTTCCTCTGATGAGGGAAATGCTCGCTGCTATGGGGGTAAAAACTGTTTCCATGCCGGGCTATGAAGCAGATGATCTTCTGGGAACACTTGCCAGAAAAAGTGAACAGAAGGGCATGGACGTAACGATTTTATCCGGAGACAGGGATCTGCTTCAGCTTGCAACGGACAAGGTAATGATCCGCCTTCCAAAAACCTCAAAGGGCAAGACGACTATAGAGAATTTCCACACGGCAGAGGTTCTGGAAAAATATCAGGTAACGCCGTCTCAGATCATTGAACTGAAGGCGCTGATGGGGGATTCTTCAGACAATATCCCGGGGATTCCGGGTGTGGGCGAAAAAACTGCCACAAAGATCATTGCCCAGTTTGGCTCAATAGAAAACGCCCATGAGCATCTGGAAGAAATAAAACCCAATAAGGCCAAAGAATCGATGAGAGAACACTACGATCTGGCTGTTTTAAGCAAAACTTTGGCAACCATCAATACAGAAAGCCCTATTGAATACTCTTATGAAGAGGCGCGCCTTGGAAATCTTTATACACAGCAGGCCTATGAGCTGTGCAGAAAACTGGAGTTTAAAAATCTTCTGGGCAGATTTGATGCAGAAGCAGTCCCGGAAAATACCATAGAGCAGAATTTCTTTGTGTGCAGTGAGCTTTCGGGCGTGGAAGCTCTGTTTGAAAAAGCTGCGCGTAATTCTATGGCAGGAATTGCGCTGATTGCAGACAAAAACAATGTATATGGCCTTGGAATTGCGCTGGAAAAAGAAGAAGTATATTATATTCCTGCAGAAGGGCTTCTGTCAGGAGAATATCTTTGTGAAAAGCTGAGAAAACTGGGAGAAACCACAGTGATCAGCGCCATGGATATTAAAATGCTTTTAAAGCACGTGGAATCGCTGGAACCGGAACGGGTATTTGATCTTGGGATCGGGGCTTATCTTCTGAATCCTCTGAAATCCTCTTATACTTACGAGGACATTGCCAGAGAGTATATCGGAGGAATCAGTATTCCATCCAGGGAAGAGCTTCTTGGAAAAGATACCTATGAAAAAGCCTGGGAAAAATCTTCCGAAAATCTGGGAATCTGTGCCTGCTATCAGGCGTTTACTGCCTATGCTGCCAGGGAGAAAACAGAGGCAGAGCTTAAGGAAACAGGAATGTGGCAGGTTTATACGGACATTGAACTTCCTCTTGTATTTACTCTGGATTCCATGGAAAAATGCGGAATCTGCGTAAAAGGAGAGGAACTGAAAGCATATGGCGAAAGGCTCAGCGTCCGGATCCGTGAGCTGGAAAAGCTGATCTACGAAAAGGCGGGAGAGGAATTTAATATTAACTCTCCGAAGCAGCTTGGAGTAATACTTTTTGAAAAAATGGGGATTCCGGGAGGAAGAAAGACAAAAACCGGATATTCCACAGCGGCAGATATTCTGGAAAAACTGGCTCCGGAGCAGCCTGTTGTAAATGATATTCTTGAATACCGGCAGCTTACAAAGCTGAAATCCACCTATGCAGACGGCCTTGGCGCAGTAATTGAAGAAGACGGAAGGATCCATTCTACTTTTAATCAGACGATCACTGCTACAGGACGCATCAGCAGCACAGAACCGAACCTTCAGAATATCCCGGTCCGTATGGAGCTGGGAAGACTGATCCGAAAGGTATTTGTGCCTGAGGACGGGTCTGTGTTCCTTGACGCAGACTATTCTCAGATTGAGCTTCGTGTGCTGGCTCATATGTCCGGGGATGAAAAGCTGATCCAGGCTTATCGGGAAGCTGAGGATATCCACAGACTGACCGCTTCTCAGGTATTCCATGTTCCCTATGATGAGGTGACAGATTTACAGAGAAGAAACGCAAAGGCAGTAAACTTCGGAATCGTATATGGAATCAGCTCCTTTGGCCTCAGCCAGGATTTAAGTATTACAAGAAAAGAAGCAGCAGAATATATAGAGAAATATTTTGAGACCTATCCCAGCATTAAAGTTTTTCTTGACCGGATGGTTGATGAAGGAAAAGAAAAGGGATATGTTTCTACTATGTTTGGCAGGAGACGGCCCATTCCGGAGCTGAAATCAGGAAACTTTATGCAGAGATCCTTCGGGGAGCGGGTGGCTATGAATTCCCCGATTCAGGGAACAGCAGCGGACATCATTAAAATTGCCATGAACCGTGTGTATGCAAGAATGATCCGGGAAGGCCTTAAGTCCAGACTGGTTCTCCAGGTTCATGATGAGCTGCTGATCGAGACAAAAATAGACGAGGTGGATGCAGTGTCCAGGATACTGGAAGAGGAAATGAAGGGAGCTGCGCAGCTTGCTGTGGAGCTTGAAATCGACATGCATCAGGGAGAAAGCTGGTACGAGGCAAAATGACAGATCAGACTATGAAGATCATTGGAATCACCGGAGGCGTGGGAGCCGGCAAAAGCACAGTGCTGAACTACCTGGAAAAGCATTTGTCTGCCTGCGTCATACAGGCGGATCAGGTAGGGCACCAGGTTATGGAACCTGGCGGACGCTGCTATGATCAGGTGATCAGTTTATTTGGAAAAAAAATCATAAAAAGTGATAAAACCATTGACCGTAAGGCTGTATCAGATGTAGTATTCTGTAATGAGCAAATGCGCTGCAGACTGAATGAGATCATTCATCCGGCGGTTAAGGCTTTCATTTTGGAGAGAATAGAGGAAGAGCGGAAAAATGGCCGCGGTCTTTTTGTTGTGGAGGCCGCGCTTCTTCTTGAAGATCATTATGACGCGATCTGCGACAGGATCTGGTATATTCATACAGATCAGGAAGTTCGGATACAGCGTCTTATGGAAAGCAGAGGCTACAGCCGCCAGAAAGCAGAGAATATTATTGCCAGTCAGGCGTCAGAGGCTTATTTTCGTTCACATGCAGATTATGTGGTGACAAATAACGGTCTTTTGGATGAGACATACATACAGATCGATGAAGGGATAAAGAAACTATGAGATTTTGCAGTATAGCCAGCGGAAGCAGCGGAAACTGTATTTATGTGGGCTCGGAATGTGCTCATGTTCTGGTAGATATAGGGATCAGTGGCAAAAAAATGGAGCAGGGTCTGAACAGTCTGGATCTGACCGGCCGTGACATTGACGGCATCCTGATCACTCACGAGCATTCCGATCATATTAAAGGGCTGGGGGTGATCGCCAGGAAGTATGGCATTCCCATTTATGCTACAGGCGGAACCGTAGATGCCATGCTGCGGTGCGGGTCCCTTGGAAAAATACCGGAAGGGATATTCCGGGAAATCCGGGAGGATCAGACATTTGAGATCAAGGATTTAAAAATCAATCCGTTTACCATTCCTCATGATGCGGCTCAGCCGGTAGGCTATCGCCTGGAATGTGGGGAAAGCTCTGTAGGTATTGCTACGGACCTTGGGAAATATAATGACTATATTATTGAAAATCTTCAGAATCTGGATGCGCTTCTTCTGGAGGCCAACCATGATATCCGGATGCTTCAGGTAGGAAAATATCCCTACTATCTGAAACAGAGAATTCTGGGAGACAGAGGACATCTGTCCAATGAAAATGCAGGAAGGCTTCTCTGCAGGCTCCTTCATGATAATATGAAAGCTGTTTTTCTGGGACATTTAAGCAGGGAAAACAATTATGAAGAGCTTGCCTATGAAACCGTATGCTCAGAGGTAACACTGGGAGACAACCCTTATAAATCAAAGGATTTTAAAATTCAGGTAGCGAAGCGGGATTTTGTTTCCGAAGCAGTTACCATATAGAAAGGACAAAGCCATGAAAAAAACAATTATCACAGTAGTAGGAAATGACGGAGTAGGCATCATTGCCAGAGTATGTACATATCTGGCAGAACATAATGTAAATATCCTTGATATCACACAGACCATTGTTCAGGGCTATTTTAATATGATGATGGTAACAGATGCCAGTGCATGCCAGAAAGATACCGCGGCTCTTGCAGAAGAACTGACAGCTCTGGGAGATGAGATTGGCGTAGTGATCCACTGCCAGCACGAGGATATTTTCAATAAAATGCACAGAATTTAAGGAGACACCTACTTATGATTAACATGTTTGAAGTAAATGAAACCAATAAGATGATCGAACAGGAGAACCTTGACGTTCGTACCATCACAATGGGAATCAGCCTTCTGGATTGCATTGACAGCGATCTGGATAAGGTAAATGAAAATATTTATAAAAAAATCACAGAATATGCGAAGGATCTTGTAGAAACAGGAGATAAAATCGCCACAGAATATGGGATCCCCATTGTCAACAAGCGTATTTCCGTTACTCCGATCGCGCTGGTAGGCGGCGCTGCCTGCCATACCAGCCAGGACTTTGTGACCATTGCTAAAACACTGGACAGAGCTGCCAAGACTGTAGGCGTTAATTTTATCGGAGGCTATTCTGCGCTTGTAAGCAAGGGAATGACTCCGGCAGAAGAGCTTCTTATCCGCTCAATCCCTCAGGCTCTGGCAGAGACAGAGCGTGTGTGCAGTTCTGTAAACGTAGGTTCCACAAAAACAGGAATCAACATGAACGCAGTAAAGCTTATGGGTGAGATCGTGCTGGAAACAGCGCAGGCAAGCAAGGAGCAGGATTCCCTTGGCTGCGCGAAACTGGTGGTATTCTGCAATGCTCCGGATGACAATCCTTTCATGGCAGGTGCTTTCCACGGAGTAACAGAAGCAGACTGTATCATCAATGTTGGTGTCAGCGGCCCGGGTGTTGTAAAAACAGCCCTTCAGAAGGTTCGCGGAGAGGATTTTGAAACTCTCTGTGAAATGATCAAGAGAACTGCATTTAAGGTTACCCGTGTGGGACAGCTGGTAGCCCAGGAAGCATCCAGACGTCTGGGAGTACCTTTTGGAATCGTGGATCTTTCTCTTGCGCCCACACCGGCTATTGGCGACAGCGTTGCAGAGATTCTGGAAGAGATCGGACTTGAGCGTGTAGGCGCTCCGGGAACCACAGCGGCTCTTGCTCTTTTAAATGACCAGGTAAAAAAAGGCGGAGTTATGGCATCTACAGCAGTGGGCGGTTTAAGCGGCGCTTTTATTCCGGTCAGTGAAGACCAGGGAATGATCGACGCGGTCAACCTTGGCGCTCTTTCTCTGGAAAAACTTGAGGCAATGACCTGTGTCTGCTCTGTAGGTCTTGATATGATCGCAATCCCCGGAGATACAAAGGCATCTACCATTTCCGGAATTATTGCAGACGAAGCGGCTATTGGTATGGTAAACCAGAAAACAACAGCAGTACGTGTGATTCCGGTAATCGGAAAAGGTGTCGGAGAGACTGTTGAATTTGGCGGCCTTCTGGGATACGCTCCGATCATGCCGGTAAACCAGTTCTCCTGTCAGGCATTTGTTGACCGCGGCGGAAGAATTCCGGCGCCGATCCACAGCTTTAAAAATTAAAAACAGGGTTGACAACAGCAGTTTGATGTGGTAAAGTAACAACATCAAAACCGATGAGGAAGAGAAGTAAACATTTATGCATCATTCCAGAGAGCAGACGTTGGTGGAAGTCTGTATGAGGCTGATTGTTGAATGGCCTTCCGAGGGCAGTCCGAAATCTCTGTGCAGAGAGTAGGCACTGACGGGAACCGAACCCGTTACCAATCAGGAGTGTATGTTTGTACATGAGAAAGTGGACATTTTGTCAATTTGAGTGGTACCGCGATAATAAGAAATTATTACCGTCTCAAGCATTAGCTTGGGGCGGTTTTTTGTTTCAAAGGACAGGTATCACAGCTTTCTTTCTCGCAGACAGGATGCCGGAGGCTGGCATATACTTCCGGTAAAGCAAAAAGAATCGTAGAGAGAGGAGAAAACAACATGAAAACAAAAACAACAGCAAAGGTATTAGGAGCAGCATTACTGACAATGACACTGGCAGGAACAGTAACGGTTTATGCGGAAGAAGAGTATACTATTGGGATCGAGCAGTTTGCAGAGCATGGATCTCTGGACAACTGCAGAGAGGGCTTTCTGGAAGGACTGAAAGAGGAAGGCATTGAAGAGGGCAAAAATCTTACCGTAGAATATAAGAATGCATCAGCAGATATGGGAACCTGCGGACAGATTTCTGACGGGTTTGCAGCGGATAAAGTGGATCTTATGGTGGGAATTGCCACTCCAAGCGCCCAGAGTCTTTATAATGCAGCAATGGACGCAGGTATTCCGGTTATTTATACAGCAGTTACAGATCCTCTGGCAGCAGAGCTTGCTGATGACGAGGGAAATCCTGTAGGTGAGATTACAGGAACAAGCGATAAGCTTCCGGTAAAGCAGCAGCTTGAAATGATCCGCCAGATGCTTCCAGAAGCAGAGACCATTGGAATCATGTATACCACAAGCGAGGCGAATTCTGAAGCGGCAGTAAAGGAATATGAGGAGCTTGCCGGAGAATATGATTTTAAGATCGAGACAGTGGGAATTGCAACAACTGCGGATATTCCACTGGCTGCGCAGTCGCTTCTGGAAAAGGTTGACTGTATGACAAACCTTACAGACAATACTGTTGTTTCATCCCTTCCCACAATTCTTGAAATGGCAAATGAGAAAAAAATTCCGGTATTCGGAAGCGAGATCGAACAGGTAAAACTGGGCTGCCTTGCAGCAGAAGGACTTGATTATATTGAACTTGGAAAACAGACCGGAAAAATGGCTGCGCAGGTATTAAAGGGTGAGAAAAAAGCCTCTGAGCTTCCTTTTGAAACGATTGAAGAGGCATCTCTGTATGTGAATACTGCAGCGGCAGAAAAGCTGGAGATCGAGATCCCGGAGGAAATGACTGAGGCGGCTGCAGAGGTTTTTGAAGAGATTACAGAAGCGTAACAAAGACTTTTATGGAGGTTGAAAGGCCATGGATTTTATTATCACGATCATTGAGCAGGGACTGATCTACGGTATTCTTGCTCTGGGTGTTTATATCACATATAAAATACTGGATTTTCCGGATCTGACTACAGACGGAAGCTTTCCCCTGGGGGCTGCAGTAACCGCAGCTTTGATCGCAAAGGGCGTAAATCCCTATGTGACCCTTCCGGCTGCTTTTGCAGCAGGGGCGCTGGCCGGAGCATGTACAGGACTGATCCATGTAAAAGGAAAGGTCCGGGATCTTTTATCCGGTATTATCATGATGACCGCGCTGTGGACCATTAACCTCCGTATAGCAGGAAGCTCCAATGTCCCTCTGTTTTCCAAAGAAACTATTTTTAAAAACAGCTTTCTGGAAAATCTTTTTCCGGAGGCTGTGAAGCCTTATGCCACACTGATCGTGATCGTGATTCTTGCGCTGATCACAAAGCTGGTACTTGACTTTTATATGAAAAGCAAATCCGGCTTTCTTTTAAGAGCAGTAGGCGACAATGAAAAGCTGGTGACTTCTCTTGCAAAGGATCAGGGAAATGTAAAAATCCTGGGTCTTGCTATTGCAAACGGACTGATCGCTCTGGCCGGATGTATTTTCTGTCAGGAGGAAAGAGTGTTTGAGATTTCCATGGGAACCGGCGCGGTGGTCATAGGCCTTGCCAGTGTTATTATTGGAACCAGTTTGTTCCGGAAGCTGACCTTTATCAAGGCAACTGCGGCTGTGATTCTTGGTTCTGTTCTTTACAAGGCATGTACTGCTGTTGCAATGAGAAATTTTGAACCCCAGGATATGAAGCTTATTACAGCAGCGCTGTTTCTGATCGTGCTTCTGATCAGCATGGAAAGAAAGAAAAAGGTGAAGATCGATGCTTGAGTTAAAAAACATTTATAAATATTACAATCCGGGAACGGTCAATGAAATGTGCCTGTTCAAAGGCTTTAACCTTACAGTTAAGGATGGAGAGTTTCTTTCTGTGGTGGGCAGCAACGGTTCGGGAAAAACTTCCATGCTGAATATTATCTGCGGCAGTATTCCGGTAGAGTCAGGGAATATCCTTCTGGACGGCAGGGATATTACAAATGCAAAAGAGTTTAAAAGAAACGAAAAGATCGGCCGTGTGTACCAGAATCCGTCTCTTGGAACCTGCCCGTCCATGACCATTCTGGAAAACATGTCCCTGGCAGACAATAAAGGAAAACGCTTCGGACTTGGAAGAGGCGTGAATAAACACAGAGTTGAATATTACCGGGAGCTTCTGAGACCTCTGAATCTGGGACTGGAAGATAAAATGCATGTAAAGGTGGGCTCTCTTTCCGGGGGACAGCGTCAGGCAATGGCTCTTCTCATGTCAACGATGACTCCTATTGAATTTCTGATCCTTGATGAACATACAGCAGCTCTGGATCCAAAAACAGCAGAGATTATTATGGAGCTTACGGACAAAATTGTAAAAGAAAAACATCTGACAACGATCATGGTTACTCATAATCTCCGGTATGCGGTAGATTATGGAAGCCGGCTTCTGATGATGCATCAGGGAGAAAGTGTGATCGATTGCGCAGATGAGGAAAAGGCTGCCATGAGTATTGATGACATTCTTGAGAAGTTTAATGAGATCAGTATTGAGTGCGGAAACTGAGATAAGTCAGAAAATATGAAAAAGCGGTCAAAGCATCAGAAATTATGAGATGTTTACAGATTTTAAGGGGGAAAACGACATTTTCGTTTTCCTCCTTTTGTACTTTACGGAATCAGAATCATCTGCTTCTGGTATTCGTGAACAAAGGCCCGCCCTGTTTTATGGCAGATCAGGCTTTCATATATGTTGGAGGCTGCAGTATTGGTATCCAGCAGCTTTTTTTCATCCGCAGTAAATGTTTTCGCTGATGAAGAGGGCTTGGTCACCAGAGGAATGGTTCCTCTTTTTTTTATTTCTTTTAAAAGAGGGGAGGCGCTTTTTCTGAATCCCAGAACCCTGCCGAAAGAAAGCTCTTTAGGGGTTTCTCTGATCTGAAGAAGAATGTGCAGAAGAGCTCTCTGGATTCTTGTATGTGTCAGTTCCTTTGTTTTCAGAAGTTCTGTAAACTGACAAAAGCCTCTGTAATCATTCAGGCAGTTGATGATCCGCGCTGCAAGGTCAGGAGAAACGTCTGCATATTTACTGAGCTCTTCTGATGTTTGTCCTGTAAGACAGTAGTGCAGAATCAGGTCAAGGTCGTTTTCTGTAAGAAATTCCTGTCTGGAAAATGCATTTTTCAGAAGCTGCAGGGAGGCAGCGGGAAGCATGTTTTCCAGAACAGAAAAATCTTTAACACTGTCGGATGAAGGAGTCCGGCCGATCTTTTCTGAAAGAAAAGCCCGGACTGCAGATGCAGAAGGAGCCTGATTGTTTTTTAAAGTGAGGTCATGATACCCGGAGCCTTCCCGTTTCAGTGTCACTGGCTTGATGGTGCTGTTAAGTCTGAGAAGGGCGCGGCAGTATTCGATTCCCAGAATATTATTGGGAGAGGAGAGAAGGGTGTCCGAAAAGGCGGACAGATTTTTTTCGCTCAAAGAATGTAACGTGCAAAGATACTTGCCAAGAGCCTGGCTTCTGGCTGCGGGAAAGGACATTCCCTGCTTCAGGCTGTTTTTCAGAAGATCACGGAAGCCTTGCGGCTCCTCGTTTAAAATACGGGCGGCCAGCTGCATTCCCTCCACAGACCCCTCTTCGCTTCCGAAACATAACTGATCCACGATCCCTGATCCGTTAAGAAGAGAAACAGCTCCTCCTGCAAAAAATTCCGCACTGGCAGAAGAAACCTGTACAGGCAGCTCCAGTACAAGATCTGCGCCGCACAGAAGGGCGGCCTCGGCCCGTATGTATTTAGAGAGAAGGGCAGGGGTTCCCCGCTGAACAAAATCTCCGCTCATGGCAACAATGATATAATCAGAGTTCAGTTTTTCCCTTACATAAGCGATCTGGTGCAGATGACCCAGATGAAAGGGATTATATTCTGCAATGATTCCCGTAACGTTCATATGATTTCTCCGGCTTTCTGAAAATATTGTAGGTTCTATTCTATCACAGATTTTCCGGTGAAACAAACGAAACAGCTTTTGACTGGACAAATCCTTTAAAAACAAAAAATTGCACCTTAAAAAATACCTTCTGATTATGAATTATCAGTGGGAAATGCTTGAAATAAGGGAGTGCAGGGGGTATAATAAACTTATCTGGGAGATGCTTACAGAAGCGTCTCATCGGGCCGTCAGGCCAAATAATGAAAGGAGCCATTTTAATCATGGGATTTGTTGAAGTGCTCAAAAAAAGAGCAAAAGAAAACATTAAAACAATTGTACTGCCAGAGACAGAGGATATGAGAACTCTTGAGGCAACTGACAAGATTCTGAAAGAGGGCGTTGCCAAGATCGTCCTGATCGGTAATGAGGAGACTATTAAGGCAAAAGCAGCAGAAGGCGGATTCGATATCTCCGGAGCTACTATTGTTGATCCGGAAACTTCTGACAGAACTCAGGCTTACATTGACAAATTTGTTGAGCTGAGAGCAAAAAAAGGCATGACACCGGAGAAGGCAAAAGAGATCCTTCACACACAGTATCCATATTACGGTGTTATGATGGTTAAGATGGGCGACGCAGACGGAATGGTATCCGGTGCATGCCATTCTACAGCAGATACACTTCGTCCGTGTCTGCAGATCCTGAAAACAAAACCGGGAACCAAGCTGGTATCTGCTTTCTTCCTGATGGTAGTTCCGAACTGTGAGTACGGTGCAAACGGCGCATTTGTATTTGCTGACTCCGGTCTGAACCAGAATCCTACACCGGAAGAGCTTTCTGCAATCGCAGCTTCTTCTGCAGAATCTTTCCAGCTTCTGGTACAGGAAGAGCCGATCGTTGCCATGCTTTCACACTCCACAAAGGGCAGCGCAAAGCATGCAGATGTAGACAAAATGGTAGAGGCTACCAGAATCGCAAAAGAAGAGCATCCGGAACTGAAACTGGACGGAGAATTCCAGCTTGATGCTGCTATCGTTCCAAGCGTAGGCGCTTCCAAAGCTCCTGGCAGCGAGGTTGCAGGAAAAGCAAACGTTCTTATCTTCCCGGATCTGGATGCAGGAAACATCGGATACAAACTGGCTCAGCGTCTTGCTAAAGCAGAAGCATACGGACCTGTTACTCAGGGTATTGCAAAACCGGTAAACGATCTTTCCAGAGGATGCTCAGCAGATGATATTGTTGGTGTTGTAGCAATCACTGCTGTACAGTGCCAGGCAGAGGACAAATAAAACTTCTTCCGGTGGTGCGTGCAGTCTTGTCAAGGCTGTTTTTGATTATGGATCGTAGTACATACAAAGAATAGGAGAGTAAAAATCATGAATGTATTGGTAATTAACTGTGGAAGTTCTTCCTTAAAATATCAGCTTATCAACTCTGATACAGAGGCAGTTCTTGCAAAAGGTCTCTGCGAGAGAATCGGAATTGACGGAAGACTGGTTTACAAAAAAGCCGGCGGAGAAAAAGAGATCACAGAAGCTCCGATGCCTACACATAAAGAGGCAATCCAGATGGTTCTGGACGCTCTTACAAATGAAAAGACAGGCGCAATTAAGAGCCTGAAAGAAGTAGACGCAATCGGTCATCGCGTTGTACACGGTGGAGAAAAATTTGCTTCTTCTGCAGTGATCACAGATGAGATGATCAAAGCAGTAGAAGAGTGCAACGACCTTGCTCCTCTTCACAATCCGGCAAACCTGATCGGTATCCGTGTATGCTCAGAGCTTATGCCTGGCGTACCGCAGGTTGGCGTATTTGATACTGCTTTCCATCAGACAATGCCGCCGAAAGCATATCTCTATGGTCTGCCGCTTGACTATTACAAAAACTACAAGATCAGAAGATATGGTTTCCATGGAACCTCCCACAGCTTTGTTTCCAAACGTGCTGTTGAATTCCTGGGCCTGGACAAAGAAAACTCAAAAGTTATTGTATGCCACCTGGGCAACGGATCATCTGTCAGCGCAGTTGTAAACGGTAAATGTATTGATACCTCCATGGGTATGACTCCTCTTGAGGGTCTGATCATGGGAACACGTTCCGGAAGCATTGATCCGGCTATCATGGAGTTTATTGCAAAGAAAGAAAATCTGGATATCGCAGGCGTTATGGATGTTCTGAATAAAAAATCCGGTCTGTACGGAATGTCCGGACTTTCCAGCGACATGCGTGACCTGGAAGATGCAGCGGCAGAAGGCAATGTAGACGCAAAGAATGCAAGAGAGGCTCTTGGATACGGTATTGCAAAATACGTAGGCGGATATGTTGCAGCTATGAATGGTGTGGATGCGATCGTATTTACAGCAGGTATCGGTGAGAACGATAACCTTGTACGTGAAGACGTATGCTCCTATCTCGGATACCTGGGAATCTCCATTGACAAAGAGATCAACAAAAAACGCGGCGAGGAGATCGTGATCTCCACACCGGATTCCAAGGTTAAGGTTGCGGTAATTCCTACAAATGAGGAGCTTGCAATCTGCAGAGAGACAGTTGCCCTTGTATAAAAACGGCTATTATTAAATGATTTTCAGAAAGACTCACCCCGAAAGGGATGAGTTTTTCTTATTTTACCGGGAAATCCATTAAGAGAAACTGTCTGTTATGATTTTTGCCGGAAATGTTCCTGAAGTACAGACAGTAAATAAACAAGCTTTTGTAATTTGTGCATATATAACAAATATAAGGCGTTTAAAATGTTATATTACAACAAAAAATATAATATATATTGACAATGAGAAAAAATAATTGTATGATTAAACCAATGAAACGTTTCAAAACGCCTGTTTATGGAAGGATTAAATAATATGACGAAAAAAAAAGTTACCATTACTCAGGTAGCCCAATATGCAGGTGTTTCAGTTGGGACGGTTTCCAATTATCTGAATGGAACAGTATCTGTTTCGCCGGAAAAAGCTGAGAGAGTGCAGCAGGCTGTTAATGATCTGGAATACACTCCAGATGCACTGGCAAGCTCACTTAGAAGGAAAAGCAGTAAAACGATCTATGTTCTTACTCCGAACCTCAGGAATGCCTTTTATACCAACATTATCAGTGCTCTGATGGAGTGCGCTTATAAAGCCGGATATTCTGTAAGCATTTCCGGTTATGAGTATTCTGATGAGCGGGAAAGAAAGCAGCTTCGTCTTCTGGAAAGCTGCAAGCAGGGATCTTCGGTGATCATATTTAATGGATATAATGATGAAACCGAGATACGGCGGCTGGTAAAAAAGGATATGCATGTAATTCTGGCGGACAGACAGACTCTGGTAAAAAATACATCCAGTGTAAATTATGAAAATTACCAGATTGTTTTTGATCTGGTCAGGCTTCTGAAAGAAAAAGGATACCGTACCATTGGACTGATGGCGGAACTTACAGAGTTAGAAAATATCAGAAAAAGACGGGATAGTTTTATAGAAGCAATGCATTATTACGGATTTGAAAATCCTGAGCATTATGTATTCGCGGATAAATCTCTTTCTCTGGATAAACTCAGAAACAGTTATCTGTATATGAAATGGCTTCTGGAAAATAACGATACGAAGGAGCTTCCGAAAGCATGGATCGCAACTTCTGATTATCTTGCCATCGGAATGATGAGAGCAATTAATGAAAAAGGATATTCCATTCCGGGTGACTTTGGTATAGTGGGCTTTGATAATCTGGATCTTTCGGGGTATATCAATCCGAGACTTACTACAGCGGAACAGGATCAGGAACTTTTTGGAAAAAAATTATGGGAAGTAGTAAAAAAAATGAAGCAGACCGGAAAAACGGAGCAGGTTATACTTCCTCAGAAAATTATTATCAGAGAGTCCTGCTGATAAAACAATGTGCGGTACATTTTGTACCGCATCAAATTAACAAATATTTTGAAACGATTCAACAATATAAACAATTTATAAAAACAGGAGGGAGGCAACAGAAAAGCTTTTGCAGTGCAGGGATCGTTTTTCAAATATTAAAAAGACATGGGAAATACAAAGGAGGAATTCAAAATGAAAAAAACAATAGCTGTGACTTTATGTGCAATGCTGGCAGCAGGTATGGTAGGAACCTGTACATCTGTATATGCGGCAGAGGAACCTGATCCGACAAAAGACGAGTCTGTGATCAAGGCTGCAGAAGAAGAATGGGAGATCGCAGTTGTGCCTAAGGATTCCACTAATCCATGGTTTGTTCGTATGGATACCGGCGTAAAAGAATTTGCAGAAAAAACAGGAGTAAACTGCTATCAGATTGATACAGGAACTATAGATGCCACAAGACAGGCGCAGCTTGTAGAAGACCTGATCGCTCAGGGTGTGGATGCCATCTGTGTGGTTCCCGTAGATATGGAATCCATGGATTCTACTTTGAAAAAGGCAAAGGATGCGGGAATTGTGGTTATCACTCATGAGGGAGCAGATCTGAAAAATGTAGATTATGACATCGAGGCATTTTCAAACGAGGGATACGGAGCTTTTATTATGCAGAATCTTGCAGAAGCAATGGGAGAAGAAGGCGTTTATACAACAATGGTCGCTTCTCTTACAAACGGTTCCCATAATGAATGGGCAGATGCGGCAGTGGAATATCAGAAAGAGCACTATCCGAATATGACTCTTCTGGAAGAAAATCCCCGTGTAGAATCTGACGACAATGGCGATACCGCTTATAACGTTGCAAAAGAGCTGATTAAAACCTATCCGGATCTGAAGGGAATCATGGGAACCTCTTCTTTTGACGCACCTGGTGTTGCAAGAGCAATTCAGGAGCTTGGTCTGGTAGACAAGTTCTTTACTTCCGGAACAGGTATGCCGGCAGATAATGCGGAGCTTCTGAAATCCGGAGTTCTGAAATCCCTGACTTTATGGGATCCTGCAAAATCCGGTGAGGCAATGGTAAATCTGGCATGTAAGGTTCTCAATGGTGAAGAGATTGCCGCACCATTGAATCTGAATGTAGAAGGTTATACAGAAATGAATTTCCGGGAAGGAAATGAAACTGTTCTGGAAGGACAGGGCTGGATTACAATTGACGCTGAAAATGTAGACGATCTTGGATTCTGATTTTATGAGCAAACAGGAGCCGCCGGTGTAACAGCCGGCGGATTCCTTTCAGAATATCCGCAAGTGGGATATGAGAGAGCGGAGAGGAGGAGCTTATGACGCAGAGCTTGTTAAAAGCAGAACATGTAAAAATTTCTTTTGGAAATGTTCATGCGCTTAAGGATGTATCGCTGGAGATTCTTCCGGGTGAGATTCATTGTCTGGCCGGAGAGAACGGATGCGGAAAATCAACGATTATAAAAATTATATCCGGTGTGTATCAGCGGGATGGCGGAACCATAGAATTTAACGGAAAAAAACTGGAAAAAATTTCTCCCATTGATGCGATCAATATGGGTATCCAGGTGATTTATCAGGATTTTGCACTGTTTCCAAATCTGACAGTTGCAGAAAATCTTGCCCTGAATACAGAGCTTGCATCAGGTAAAAAAACAGTGCGCTGGAAGGAAGTAAGAAAAATTGCTCAGGAGGCAGTAGCCAAAATTAATTTTGAGGTGGATCTGGATCAGAAGGTTCAGGAACTGACTGTTGCACAGAAGCAGATGGTGGCAATTTCCAGAGCGCTTATGTCCAATGCCCGGCTGATTATTATGGATGAACCTACAACTGCCTTGACGAAAAAAGAAGTAAATGCATTATTTAAAATTATTTTGAAATTAAAGGAACAGGGAATTGCAATCCTGTTTATCAGTCATAAATTAAACGAGGTATTTGAGATTTCTGACAGATTCACGATTTTCCGAAACGGAGAAATGATTGCGACAGGAAGTACGAAAGAGCTGGATGATAAAAAGTTTACCTACTATATGACAGGAAGAGAGTTCAGCGATCAGATTTTTATTCCTGAAAATATTTCGGATAAGCCGGTTCTGGAATTAAAAAATCTTACTCTTGAAGGAGCATTTTCTGATATCAGTTTTTCTCTTCGTAAAGGTGAAATTCTCGGGATCACAGGTCTTCTTGATTCTGGCCGTACAGAACTGGCGCTTTCCATGTTCGGTCTGAGACCGGCGGACTCCGGTCAAATTCTGAAAGACGGCACACCTGTAAAAATTACAAGTCCGCGTGAGGCAATTGACAATAAAATTGGTTATGTTCCAGAAGACAGACTTTCCGAAGGTCTTTTTCTTACTCAGTCCATTGCAGATAATATTATCATATCAGAAATTGACAGGCTGAAAAAGAAAAATGGAATATTTGATCTGAAGAAGCGTGATCAGGAAGTAGAAAAATGGGTAAAGGAACTGGAAATCAAAACAAAGAATCCCGATAATCCGGCAACAACTCTTTCCGGAGGAAACCAGCAGAGAATTGTACTGGCTAAATGGCTTGCATGTAATCTTGACGTACTGATTCTCAATGGTCCCACTGTGGGAGTAGACATCGGATCAAAACATGACATTCATATGGTACTGCAGAAGCTGGCTAATCAGGGGCTTGGAGTTATTATCATTTCAGATGATCTTCCAGAGGTGATTCAGAACTGTTCCAGAGTTCTTGTGATCAGAAACGGAAAAATAAAATCCGAGTATGACACACAGAAGGTCAGTGAGCAGATGATCATTGATGATATGATGTAGGAGGCGGTCATATGAACAAAAAAATGAAAAAAATATTTCAGTCAAACGAACCGTATATATTCTTGATTATTATTGCGCTGGGAATCGTAGTTCAGTTTCGTTCCGGACAGTTTTTTACAGGAAATAATATAGTGGATCTTCTGAGCGCCATGATTGTACCGGGACTTTTTGCCATAGCAGAATTTATGGCCCTGATCGCAGGCGGTATTGATGTTTCTTTTCCGGCTCTGGCTTCGCTTTCTGCATATGCCACTACAAAAATTCTCCTTGACAGAGAATACGAAGGAAATGTACTTCTGGCATTTGTGATTGCAATTCTCATTGGAGCTTTGCTGGGAGCTATAAACGGATATTTTATCGGATACCTGAACCTTAATGCCATGATCGTAACACTTGGTACAGCCAGTATTTTCCAGGGCTTTATGCAGGGAACATTACGGGCAAATCAGCTGTCTGTAATTCCGGTCGGTATGAAGGAATTCGGAACCGCTTCTTTTATCACAGCAACGAACAAAGTAAACGGACTCAGTTCCATTCTTCCGTATACATTTATTATTCTTGTTCTGGTATGTGCACTGATGCATTTTGTTCTTCGTTATACAATCTTTGGACGGGGAATTTATGCAATAGGCGGAAATGCATTAAGCGCTCATACGGCAGGCTTTAATGTGAAAAGAACAAAATTTATCATGTATATTATGATTGGAGTAATTGCTTCCATTGGCGGAATCTGCCGAGTATGCATGATGCAGCAGTGCCATCCTACAAATATGCTTGGCATGGAAATGAATATCATTGCCGGAGTAGTTCTGGGAGGCGTTGCTCTTACAGGAGGAGCAGGTACCCTTACAGGGTGTATGCTTGGTACTTTCCTGATCATTCTGGTACAGAATTCCATGATTCTTCTTGGAATTCCTACAACATGGAGTGATGTATTTGTAGGTCTTGTTATTGTGATCGGCGTATCTCTGACTGCCCTGCAGGCTTCCAGGCCCTCCAGAAGCAGGAAGAAAACAGCAAAGGAGGGTGCGTGATGAACAAAGTCAAAAGTATTTACAGAAAAAATCCTGAAATGAGCAGGCTGCTTCTGATCATGGTCTGCTGGCTGATATTTATGATGTTTACTCAGGCGGAAAAATTCTTTACAGGGATCAACTTTCTGACTATGGCAGGACAGTTTCCGGAATATGGACTTATGGCTCTGGGATGTATGCTGTGTATGATCACCGGAGGAATTGATCTTTCTGTAGTAGGAGCGGCAAACATGGCATCTATTCTCAGTGTATACACCATGATGCATTTCTTTGGAGAAGAGGGACCCATGCCGCTGTCATTTTCAGTGGTGATCTTTCTGATTGCTATTCTGACGGGCATTGTTGTGGGAAGTGCCAATGCTTTTTTGATCTCATGTCTGGGAGTGCCGCCTATCCTTGCCACTCTGGGTATGAATGAGCTTCTTACAGGACTATGCATTGTATTTACAAACGGATCTGCAGTATCCTCATTCCCAAAACAGTTCTGTGATTTTTTCTCAGGGAATTTTATGGGATTTATTCCAAGAAGACTGATCGTGTTTGTTGTAGTAGCAGTGCTCATCTGGTTTATGCTTGAAAAATGTACATATGGAACAAAATTACGGCTTTATGGAACAAATGCTCATGTTGCAAAATTTTCCGGAATCAATACCCATGCGCTTTTATTCCGAACCTATATTACTTCATCAATCTGTGCAGCTTTAGGCGGTCTGATGATGCTGGCTACATATTCCTCAGCCAGAGCAGATTATGGAAGTAATTATACGATGCAGGCTATTCTCCTGGTAGTTCTGGGAGGTGTAAGCCCAAATGGAGGAAAAGGAAAGATCTCCGGTGTAATTACAGCAATTGTTCTTCTGAAGATGATTGAATCAGGTATCAATCGTTTCAGAAGCGTTTCTACCTATTATGTAACACTGATATGGGGCGCTGTTCTGATACTTGCCCTTGTAATCGACTACTTCAGCCAGAAACCTAAAAGTACAAAATAGGAGGAAAAAATATGAAGACGATTAAAGATAAGCAGATTCTTGTAGGTGCAGATTTTGCAGGTTTTCCTCTAAAAGAAGCAGTAGTTGCTCACCTGAAAGAATATGGATGGACAGTGACAGATGTGGGAGTGCAGTCCCCTGAGGATGAGGATACAGATCTTATGTTTCACAGAATCGGACTAAGGGTTGGCTCTATGATATCAGAAGGAGAATTTGAACGTGCTCTTATTTTCTGTGGAACAGGAATGGGAATCCATATTGCAGCAAGTAAATGTCCCGGAGTATTTTCCGGAGTAGTAGAAAGCGTTCCGGCAGCTCTTCGGGCAATTACCGGAAATGGTGTGAATGTTCTGGCTATGGGGGCATTTTATGTGGCTCCAAAGATGGGCTGCGATATTGCGGATGCATATCTTACTCATAATCTGGGAGACGGATATGAGTATTGGCCTAACTTTTACGAATTTCATAAACTTGCCTGTGATGAACTGAATGCTTTTGATTACGAAAAATACAAAGCAAACGGATTTAAGGTAGAGCACCTGGGCGATTATCCTCTGGAGCTTATGAGTCCTCCGGACATTTTTGACAAAAAATAACAGAATTGTCGTAACAGAAGGTAAAAATCCTTGACAAAGGAAGCCCTCCTATGTATAATTGATTAAGTGTGAATAGGAGATAATTATGCAGATTCATTTATCAGATGTTACATCCTGTGAAGGAAAGACAATACAGATAAGCACAGAGCTGGAAATGGAAAAAGTTTCTTTCCAGATGGGTGAGTTTCCTGTATTAAAAAAAGAACCGGTAGATCTGGTGATCACGAATACCGGAAATAAGGTTCTTGAGCTGACCGGCAATACATGTGTGACAGTGGGTATTCCCTGTGACCGTTGTCTGGAACAGGTTAAGATTGAGATTCCATGTCATATTGAGCGCAAGCTGGATATGAAGCTTACGGATGAGGAACGGGTCAATGATCTGGATGAAAGTAACTATCTCACAGGAATGGACCTGGATGTGGACCGGTTGGTCTATCTTGAGGTACTGATGAGCTGGCCTTTGAAGGTCCTCTGCAGAGACGACTGCAAAGGCATCTGCAGCCAGTGTGGGAAAAACCTCAACGACGGTCCCTGCGGATGCGCAGAGGAGCCGAAGGATCCCCGCATGGCAGCTATCAGTGATATATTTAGTAAATTTAAGGAGGTGTAACCTATGTCCATATGTCCAAAGAACAAAACATCTAAAGCAAGACGCGATAAAAGACGTGCAAACTGGAAGATGAGTGCTCCGAACCTGGTAAAATGCAGCAAATGCGGCGCCCTGATGATGCCTCACAGAGTTTGTAAAGCATGCGGAAGCTACAATAAGAAAGAAATCATTAAAGTTGAAGATTAATGAAAACGTAAAAAACAGGATCCTGAAAGGGGTTCTGTTTTTTTGTTAAGGAAAAGCTTTTCTCCTGGAAAGTAATAAATAAAAAGTCCCACTTCTGCCGGTATAATGAAATAGAATTCAATTATAAGAAATCCATCAGTCATCAATCCGAGACTGGTGGATTTCTTATTTAAAAGTATGGGAACTAAGGTATTTTAAAAATCATGTTTTTTAATAATCTGCCCCTATCAGTTGCCACAGATTGAAAAAAGATTATGAAGAAAATAAAATTAATAAGACGAAAAGGAAAGAAAGAGAATAAATGATATCCCAAAATAAGGTTTACAAACAGGTTGAAGGTTGAGAGGGGAACGGTATGGAAATTTTAATTGTAGTTTGTTTGGCAGTACTGGTATCGGTTTTTATTGTAAAATTTTGTATAAAAGGTGAGTCCGGAGGATCGGAAAAAGACTCCGGCGCATTGTATTACAGTGAAAAAACAGAGGATATAGTCGAGAAAACAGAAAAGAGTCTTGAGGCATTTTGCTGTGAGGTAATAAAAGACGAAAAAGAGAAGATTAAAAAAACAGAAGTTCCGATAAAGACCGGAATTGTATATGGTACGAAATCGGCATTGGTTCCTGCGTCAGCCGGTTCTCTGTCACAAAAGACAATGGAGGTAAAAGTGATATATCAATATATTCCGACTGACTGTGGATGGAAATGCAGCTGTTGTGACGGCAGGAATGATGAAAGTGAAAAAAGATGTCAGGTATGTGGCATGGAAAGATGAGGAAGGATGATATGTATTGTGGAACATGTGGTGAAAGAATAAAAAACGGCGAAAAAATATGTCCCTTTTGCGGAAGTGAGCAGACGACTTTGCCCCAATGGAAAGGGATTTCTCTTGATTTTATTTCAGATAAAGAAGAAAAGGAAGAGCCTTTGGAGAAAACATTAAAAACAGACAGGAATTTGTCCGATACAAAGTCAAAAGAGGAGGACGAAATATTTTACCGGCCGGAAAATCCGGAGAGTTCGCCCTTTGATTTTCAGGATACAAAGAGAAAATTAAAGCAAAACGGAAGAAAACAGAAAAAAGTATCCGGTATATCCGGAATAGTGAAAGTATCAATTATAATCTGTGTTGCAGTATTGATTTTGTCCGGCAGTATTTATATCAGAGCATTGCAGAGGAGAAACGATAATCTGGGACAGAAACTGGAACAAATGGAAAAGCTGGAAGCCCATATTCAGGAACAACAAAGAAAATATAAGGGCATTGCAGAAAAACAGAAAGCTCAGAAAAAACAGATTGAAGCGCAGGAAAAGCAGATGAATGAACTGGAAGGTCAGATAGCTGAAATAAGAGAAGATCTGGATATGAATACAGCTGAAGAAGATTTTTTTGATGCCGGAGAGGCAGAAAGTGAAGAAATAACAGAAAGAATGACAGATGAAGATAAAATACCGGAAAGCGAACAGGAAGTCATATCTTCAGACGGATATAGTCAGGAGGATTACAGTTCAGATGAACAATAAAACAAAAAAGCAGGATTGTAATGACGGAAACAGAAAATCGGATTTCAGAACCGTGACAGATTACTGCTTTTGCCTGACCAGAGAAAAAGTGTCGGGAAAAGGGGAGGACAGCTTCTTTTTTGACATAGACAGGGAAAAAGGAATCATCGGTGTTTTTGATGGAAGCGGAGGCAGCGGTGCTAAGGTATATCCATTTTTTGAAGGACACAGTGGAGCCTATGTGGCTTCCAGAGTGCTTGCCGAAGTGTCCCACAGATGGTTTTCTGCCCTTCCGGACGATCTGAGAGCGTGTTTCGGATCTAAAGAGGTAAAAAAGCTGAAACGTTGGATAGATCGATATTTAAAGGCATGTTCTGAGCTTGGAAGTGGAAAAAGTATGCTGAAAGGTAATCTGATGAAGGAATTTCCATCTACGCTGTCGCTGGTTTTGATTGCTCCCTGGAAATCAAATGCTTTAGTGACTGAATTTATCTGGGCAGGAGATTCCAGAGGATATATTCTGGACAGCAGCGGTCTGCATCAGGTGACTGTGGATGATATTGCCAATACGGATGCACTGGAAAATCTTTCCGAGGATGCACCCATGAAAAATGTGATCTCTGCTTCCCATCCTTATGTTTTAAATCGAAGAACAGGTATAGAACAGCTGCCTGCACTGATTATTTCGGCAACCGACGGATGTTTTGGTTATCTTCGTTCTCCGATGGAATTTGAACGTTTTCTTTTGAAAACCATGAAAAGATCAGAAAGCATGGAACAATGGAAAAAAGAGATGGATCAGCTGTTAAAAAGAATATCCGGAGATGACTATACCATGTGTATATATGCGGCAGGATTCGGCAGTTTTGGTCATATGAAACATTACTTTTCTGCAAGATTACAGGAATTAGAGCAGAAATATTCCTGTGAAGACAGTGGAAAAGAGAGACTGTTAAGTGAATGGAAGGAATATAAGCTGGAATATGAAGCTTATCAGGAAAATTAAAAATGAAAGTAATTAACGGATATGTCATAGACGGCGATTTAAAGACCGACAACAGTGGCTTTTCAAAATGGGCATTTGCAAAAAAGAACGGATGCGATTATTTTATCAAGGAGTTTCTGGCGCCGGTCTATCCGGTAGATGAAAGTCTTTTTGGACCTGAAATGACAGCGCGCAAAAGAAAAATCTGTGAGAAGTACGAAAACAGATCTGTCTCCTTATACAGCACGCTGAATGAAGCTTCCGATGGAAATCTGGTAAACATCTGTGAGTTTTTCAGGTGTGGAACCAAGTATTACATGACCATGGAAAAAATTCGTGGAATTGGATGGGAAACTATCGGAAATTTGTGCGAGCAGGAAAAACTGAAATTATGCAGAATACTGGCACACAGTGTTTACAGACTTCATGAATATGGAATCGTGCATGGCGATCTGAAACCTGAGAATATTCTCCTGAAGCGCCTGGAATCAGGAGCAGTGACGGCAAAGCTGATTGATTTTGATAATTGTTTCTGGGAAAGCGAGGTTCTTCCCGCTAATAAAGAAATTCATGGGGATCCTGTATATTTTGCGCCGGAAACGGCCCGGGCTATTATAGGTGATGAAGATAAACGGTTGTCTGTCAAAATTGATGTTTTTGCTCTGGGTTTGATTTTTCATCAGATTCTGACAGGAGAACTGCCGGATTTCGATCACGATAAATATCATTATGTGTTTGAGGCCCTTCTTGACAAAGGGGAAGTCAGACTGCGCCATATTACAGATTCCGGGAACAGGATGATCCTGGAAAAAATGCTGGTGCCTGATCCGGAAAAACGCATCAGCCTTGCAGAATTTCTTGAAAAATGGGAGGATTTGGAACCTGATCGGGAAAATTCATCAAAGCTGATACTGCATTTAATATCAAACGTAAGTGAAAAAAGTGAGGAAAACATTGGTAATGGAGAGGAGTTTTTTTATACGGCAGGAGACTTGCAGTAAAAATAGATTTATAAAATAAATAAAATTATAAGATAAAAAGGAGAGGACGATATGTTTTGCGGATATTGCGGAGCAAGGCTGAAAGAGGATTCAAATTTTTGCGGAAAATGTGGGACAAAGGTAATAAAGATGCCGGAAGAACTGAAATGGGAAGAAGAGGATACAGTGACTTTTGATAAAAAAACAGAAGTAATTATTCACAAGGAAAAGGAGTCGGAGGATTTCTGCAAGTATTTTTATAAACCGGAAGATTTATAAGAATGATGTCAGCCAGTAATGATACGGATTCTAAAAGCATAAAAAGATACGTTGGGAGAAAAGAGAATGGGAGAAAATTATTTATTTAAGTATAATGTAGACATGGTATTTTGTATTGACGCAACAGCCAGTATGCGTCCGGTGATCAATACGGTAAAAAATAATGCGTTGAATTTTTACCATGATGTGACAGCGGCTATGGAGAGAAAAGGAAAGCATATTAACGAAATGCGGATTCGGGTTATTGCTTTTCGGGATTATCTGGCAGATGGTGATTCTGCAATGATGACAACTGATTTTTTCCGGCTGCCTGAACAGTCGAAGGATTTTGAAAGGTGTGTAAAAAGTATTCATGCAAAAGGAGGCGGGGATACACCGGAGGACGGTCTGGAGGCTTTGGGATATGCAATTAAGTCAAAATGGACTCCGGGAGGCGATAAAAGAAGAAATATAATTGTAGTATGGACAGATGCTCCTACACATAAGCTGGGATATGGAAAAAAATCTCCCTGCTATCCTTCTGGGATGGCAGAATCTTTTGGAGAGCTGACTTCCTGGTGGGGAGATGAGCAATGTCCGGGGCAGATTTCTGACTCATCTAAGCGGCTGGTTTTGTTTGCGCCTTATGAAGAGGAATGGAGTGTTGTTACGGAAAACTGGAATAATGTCATCCATTATCCCTCTACTGCAGGAAATGGTTTGGAGGACCTGGACTACAAAGAGATTATTGATGCCATTGGAAACAGTATCTGATTCAGGATAATGATGTGAAATGAACTTATCAGGAATGGAAAAATAAAAATCACCTGTTCACATCAGCAGATAAAATCAGATTAATATTTATTTAACAATAAAAAGATTGACAATTACGGAGCAAAGAGTTAGTATATAGACAACAATAAAGATGCTTCTTTAAAGGAGGTCGGTGATCATGACGTTTGCAGAACAGATTTCAATTATTTCTTTTGCTGTGATTCTTGTATTTTGTATGGCCGCTTATCTGAGAAGCCATTCCCGGTATGAAAACGGAATTTTTCACAAAGCCGGTTGTTGTCTTTTATATGGATATCTGAAAATAAGTCTTGCTGTAGGATATGCAAAGAGAGCTGTAATGATGAAGCTTGGAAGCATCTGCAGCAGCTGCCGTTTTCAGGATGCTCCTGAGGCATTCCGGCATAAGGAGAACCGTCTGAGAGAACTTCAGATGGAAATTTCCCGCAGCGGATATGCGAAACACTCACATAATCTCAAAATATTAAACTAACAAAAAATTGATTTTCACTAATTCCTCTGCTATACTGCATAGCAGAGGAATTTTTTATCTCGGGGGAGAGTGGATATGAACAAAAGAAATCAGATTACAGAGGGTGTGATCTGGAAGCAGCTTTTATTATTTTTCTTTCCGATTGTATTCGGAACTTTTTTTCAGCAGATTTATAATACGGCCGACACAATTGTTGTCGGTCGTTTTGTGGGTAAGGAAGCGCTGGCCGCAGTAGGAGGATCGGTCAATCAGATTGTAAACCTGATTGTTGAGGTGTTTGTAGGTCTTACTTCCGGAGCTGCGGTTGTTGTATCTCAGTTTTTCGGCGCCCAGGACAGGAAAAATCTGGACAAAACCGTACATACCTCTTATGCTTTTTCTCTGGCGGCAGGAGTGATCATCGGAGCGGCAGGATTCTTTCTGTCAGATGCAGTTCTGAAAGCAATGAATACACCGGCTGAGCTGATGGCAGATTCCAGAACCTATCTTCATATTTATTTTATGGGGATTGTTTTTAATCTTGTCTATAATATGGGCGCCTCTGTGCTTCGGGCAATGGGGGATTCCAGACGGCCGCTATATGTACTGATAGTTGCCTGTATTTTAAATATTATTCTGGATGTTGTTCTGGTGGTGGCTATTGGAATGGGAGTTCGGGGAGTTGCCATTGCCACAGTATCCTGTCAGGGGGTCAGCGCAGTTCTTGTTACGGGAATGCTGATGAAGGATCATGGATTTTTCCGGCTGGAAATAAAAAAGATCCGTTTTTACGGGGTTTCACTAAAATCCATACTTCGGATCGGGATCCCGGCAGGCATTGAAGCTGCCATGTACTGTGTGGCAAATATTGTGATCCAGGTATTTGTAAACCGGCTGGGAACCGATTACGTAGCTGCCTGGGGAACCTTTGGAAAGATTGATGCAGTATTCTGGATGGTGGTCAATGCCTTTTCCATTGCAATTACTACCTTTGTGGGACAAAATTACGGCGCAGGAAAAACAAGACGAATGCGGAAAAGTGTGCGGGTATGTCTGGGAATGTCCTACAGCTCGGCATTTCTGCTCAGCGGGCTTCTGATTGTTTTTGCAGAGCCATTGTACAGACTGTTTACTACTGATCATCAGGTGGTGGAGATCGGCGTTTATATGATGCGTTATCTGATGCCGTCCTATTTCCTCTATGTTGCCATCGGAATTCTTTCCGGCGCGCTCCGGGGAGCTGGAAAAGTGCTTGTACCTGTGATCCTGACCTGCGGCGGTGTGTGCATTATGAGGATCACCTGGATGCTGGCAGTTCTTCCTGTTTTTCCGGGAATTGAGACAATTATGCTCAGCTATCCGGTATCCTGGGGGATCACTGCAGTGCTGTTTGTGATCTACTATTTGAAAAAGTTTCCCAAGGCGGAAAATGAGAAAAAAAAATCATAAAAATACAGGAGAGCATGATACATCTTTTCAATTTGGGTATTTACAGTAAAATAAATAAGAAAGTACAGAGAGAAGAATGATATGAATATTTTAAATATGGAACACATCAGCAAAACCTATGGCGATAAAGTGATTTTTGATGACATTTCAGTGGGAATTCATCAGGGTGATAAGATCGGCCTGATCGGAATCAACGGAACGGGAAAAACAACGTTTTTAAGGATTCTGGCAGGAACAGAGGAACCAGACCAGGGACAGGTGATCATGCAGAACGGACTGCGTATTTCCTGTCTGTCCCAGCATCCGGAATTTCCTGAAGGAGCTACGATTCTTTCTTATGTTACTGCAGGAAAACAAGAGCAGGACTGGAATCCGGAAACAGATGCTCATATGATCCTGAATAAACTGGGCATTGTGGATCATGAGGAAGAGATTGCCCATCTTTCCGGAGGGCAGAAAAAAAGAGTTGCTCTGGCAAGAGTTCTTATCAATCCGGCAGACGTTCTCATTCTGGATGAGCCTACCAACCATCTGGACAATGAAATGGCAGGATGGCTGGAAGATTATCTGAACCGTTTTAAGGGAGCAGTGATCATGGTAACCCATGACCGGTATTTTCTGGATCGTGTTACAAATAAGATCCTGGAGCTCAGCCATGGAAAAATTTATACCTATGAGGCAAAATACTCTCAGTTTCTGGAAATGAAAGCCGAGAGAGAAGAAATGGAGCTGGCATCAGAGAGAAAACGTCAGAGCATTCTCAGAATGGAGCTGGAATGGGCAAAACGGGGCTGCCGTGCAAGAACCACCAAGCAGAGAGCAAGGCTTGACCGTCTGGAGACGCTGAAAAACGGCACTGCGCCTGTCCGCGATAAAAATGTGGAGATCGACTCTGTAGAGACAAGAATGGGCAAAAAGACCATAGAGCTTCATCATATTTCCAAATGCTTTGGAGATAAGGTTTGCATCCGGGATTTTGACTATATTGTGCTGAAAAATCAGCGGCTGGGAATTATCGGGCCCAACGGCTGCGGGAAATCCACGCTTCTTAAAATAATTGCAGGGATCATACAGCCGGACAGCGGAGAAGTGGAAATTGGAGAAACAGTAAAGATCGGTTATTTTTCTCAGGAAATTGAGGAAATGAACACCAGCCAGCGGGTGATCGATTATATCAAAGATGTTGCAGAGTACATTCCTACAAAGGACGGGCTGATCAGCGCCGCAAAACTTCTGGAACAGTTTCTGTTTGATTCTTCCATGCAGTATGCGCCGATAGAAAAGCTTTCCGGAGGAGAGAAGAAGCGCCTGTATCTTCTGAAAGTGCTTGCAGCAGCTCCAAACGTACTGCTTCTTGATGAGATTACAAATGATATTGACATTCCCACACTGACTATTTTGGAGGATTATCTGGATTCTTTTGCGGGAATTGTGATCGCTGTTTCTCATGACCGGTATTTTCTGGATAATATTGCAGACCGGATTTTTGAGTTTGACAGAAGCGGAAATCTTACACAGTATGAGGGCGGATATACGGATTATCTGGAAGCGAAAAAGAGACGGTTCGGAGACAGCAGTGATTCCGGTTCCGGGAAAAAGGGCGGCGGAAGCAGTAAAAATTTTAAGGAAACCGGAGATGCAGCTGATTCCGGAGAAAAGGATTCTGCAAAGACCTGGAAACAAAATCGGCCCGCAAAGCTTAAATTTTCTTATAAGGAACAAAGAGAATACGATACCATTGATGAGGACATTGCGAAGCTGGAAGCAAAGATCGAAAAGCTGGATCAGGATATTATGGCAAACGCCACAAATTCCGGAAAGCTCAATGAGCTGACAAAGGAGAAGGAGGAGACAGAGGCTCTTCTGGAAGAAAAAATGGACCGCTGGGTTTACCTGAATGATCTTGCGGAAAAAATAGAAGCACAGAACAGGAAATAAACTTTTACAGGAGGTGCAGGGCAGTGAAAAAAAGTCCCATGACAACACTTTGTTATGTAGAAAAAGAAGAAGCATATCTGATGCTCCACAGAGTATCAAAGAAAAATGATGTAAACAAAGATAAATGGATTGGTATCGGGGGACATTTTGAAGAGGGAGAAAGTCCGGAGGAGTGTCTTTTAAGGGAGGCATATGAGGAGACCGGACTGATTCTGACCTCCTGGAAATTCCGGGGAATCGTCACCTTTACACAGAAAAATTATGGAACAGAATATATGTGCCTTTATACAGCGGACGGTTTTACCGGAAAGATGAAGGATTGCGATGAAGGCGTCCTGGAATGGGTGAAAAAGGAGGACATTTTGAATCTGAATCTCTGGGAGGGTGATAAGATCTTTCTGAGACTGCTGAAGGAAAACGCTCCGTTCTTTTCGCTGAAGCTGACTTATGAGGGGGACAGACTTACAGAGGCTGTGCTGGATGGAGAGAATCTGCAAAACAGCCTATAATTTTCTGACATCTCTTGACTTTACCCCTTTAGATTTAGTATGATAAAGTTTGAAATTTTAACAGGAGGCGTATTATGGCAGAGTTAGTAAAAGTAGTTGTGGATGCCATGGGAGGCGACAATGCACCTGAGGAACCTGTAAAGGCAGCCGTAGAAGCCGTAAAGGAACGTGAGGATATTTTTGTGATCCTTACCGGACTTGAAGACGTAATTAAAAAAGAACTGAATAGATATCAGGGGTATCCTGAAGAAAGAATACAGATCGTACACACCTCAGAGGTGATCGAAACAGCAGAGCCTCCGGTGTTTGCAATCCGCAAAAAAAAGGATTCTTCCATTGTTGTGGGGCTGAATCTTGTAAAAAAACATGAGGCAGACGCCTTTGTTTCTTCCGGAAGCACCGGAGCCGTACTTGTAGGCGGACAGGTGCTTGTGGGCAGAGCCAAAGGAGTAGAGCGTCCTCCTCTGGCTCCCTTGATCCCTACCATGGAAGGCGTAAGCCTTCTGATCGACTGCGGGGCAAATGTGGACGCAAGACCTTCTCATCTGGTTCAGTTTGCAAAAATGGGTTCCATTTATATGGAACAGGTTGTGGGAATCAAAAATCCCAGAGTTGCCATTGTCAATAACGGGGCAGAGGAAGAAAAAGGAAATGCTCTTGTAAAAGAGACCTTCCCGCTTCTGAAAGAAACGGAAGGCATTAATTTTATCGGAAGTATTGAGGCAAGAGACATTCCTTCCGGCTATGCAGACGTAATCGTGTGTGAAGCCTTTGTGGGAAATGTGATCCTGAAGCTTTATGAAGGCGTCAGCGGCTCTTTGATCAAAAAGATCAAGGGGGGCATGATGAAGAATCTCAGAAGTAAAATAGGAGCGCTTTTGATCAAGCCTGCTCTGAAAGAAACTCTGAAGGATTTTGATACAACGAAATACGGCGGCGCGCCTCTTCTGGGTCTGAAAGGACTTGTGGTAAAGACTCACGGAAGCGCAAAAGCGGTGGAGATTAAAAATGCGGTTTTCCAGTGCGTTCAGTTTAAACAGCAGAAAATCAATGAAAAAATCGCAGAGCGGATTCAGCCTCCTGCAAAGCCGGAAGGCCATCAGGAGAATTAACAGAAAGAGGGAAAGATTATGGATCAGTTGGAACAGAAGATCGGCTACAGGTTCCGCAATAAAAAATTACTGCGTCAGGCGCTGACACACAGCTCCTACGCCAATGAAAAAAAGCTCGGAAAGCTGGGCTGCAACGAGAGACTTGAGTTTCTGGGAGACGCTGTTCTGGAGCTGATCAGCAGTGATGTGCTTTATGCCCGTTTTCCGCAGATTCCGGAAGGTGAGCTGACAAAAAAAAGAGCAAGCCTTGTATGTGAACCCAGTCTTGCCTATTGTGCAAGACAGTTTGGACTGCCGGAATATCTTCTTCTGGGAAGGGGAGAGGATATGACAGGAGGAAGAATGCGTGATTCCATTGTCTCGGATGCCACAGAGGCGCTTCTGGGCGCGATTTATCTGGATGGTGGTTTTGAGAGAGCCAGGGAATTTGTGCTGAAATTCATTTTGAATGATATAGAGAGAAAACAGCTTTTTTACGACAGCAAGACAATCCTCCAGGAGCTTGTGCAGGAGGACGGAAAGCAGCCGGTGGAATATGTGCTTACCGGAGAAAGCGGACCGGATCACAACAAGCAGTTTGAAGTTGAGGTAAGGATCAACGGTATTCCTGCAGGAAACGGCGCCGGACATACGAAAAAAGCCGCAGAACAGGCTGCAGCCTACCAGGCGCTCCGGAAAATCAAACAGTAAAGGTGAAATATGTATTTAAAAAACATAGAGGTACACGGATTCAAATCCTTTGCCCAGAAGATCAATTTTGAATTTCATAATGGAATCACAGGTATTGTAGGACCGAATGGCAGTGGAAAAAGTAATGTAGGCGATGCGGTCCGCTGGGTGCTGGGCGAACAGAGTGCCAAACAGCTCCGCGGCGGAAATATGCAGGATGTTATTTTTTCCGGAACAGAGCTCCGCAAACCTTTAAGCTTTGCTTCAGTTGCCATTACCCTGGATAACAGCGACCATAAGCTTCCGGTGGATTTTAATGAAGTTACGGTTACCAGACGGCTGTACCGTTCCGGAGAAAGTGAATATCTGATCAATGGAAGCCACTGTCGTCTGAAAGATATTCAGGAAATGTTCTATGATACTGGTATCGGTAAGGAGGGTTACTCTATTATCGGTCAGGGGCAGATTGATAAAATCCTGAGTGGAAAGCCGGAGGAACGACGGGAGCTTTTTGACGAGGCTGCGGGAATTGTAAAGTTTAAACGGAGAAAAAATACTACGATCAAGAAGCTGGAGGAAGAACGCCAGAATCTTGTACGTGTGACAGATATTCTGACCGAGCTGACCAGGCAGCTGGAACCTCTGGAAAAGCAGTCGGAAACAGCAAAGATCTATCTTACAAAAAGAGAAGAGCTTCGTGATCTGGATGTAAATCTTTTTCTTCTGGATTATGAGGAAACAGGGCATATTCTGAAAGAGCTGGCAGAAAAGTCAGAAAGAGCACAGGAAGAGCTTTCTGAGACAAAAGAGGCGTATGAACAGACCAAGGTAGAATATGAGCGTCTGGAACAGGAACTGGAGACTCTGAATACAAGACTTGAAGAGCTGAAGGAAAAGCAGCAGCAGAATGCTCTTTCCAGACAGCAGTATGAAAGCCAGATCCAGATTCTGGAAGAGCAGATCCATGCAGGACGGCAGAACAGTGATCATTACCGGAACCGTCTGGGCGTTTTGAAGGAAGAACTGGAAAAACGTGAAAGGGAAAAAGAAACCCTTACACAGGAAAAGGAAGCTCTTCATGAAAAACTGAGAGAGCAGCGGAACCGCCTGAAAGAAGAAAACAATCGGCTGGAAACCATTCAGGCTGAAGTGGCAGCATGTACCTCAGCTGTAGAAGAAGGAAAAAATGAGATTATTGAAATCCTGAACAGCCGTGCCACCACCAAAGGAAAGGCTCAGCGTTTCGATGCAATGATGGAGCAGCTGGATATCCGTAAGGCTGCTGTCAGCCAGCGCATCCTTCGTTTAAAAACAGAAGAGGAGTCTCTTGCATCTGAAAAGAGCAAAGCGCAGTCCAGATATGACAGCGTGACCCATACCATCGCTTCTATGAATGAAGAGTGTGTGCGTCTGGATGGTGAGGTTCAGAAGCTTCAGGAAAAACTGAAGAATCAGAGCAGACAAATGGAGAACGGCCAGGCAGCCTATCACAGAGAGTCCTCCCGCCTGGAATCTTTAAAAAATCTTACAGAGCGGTATGACGGATACGGAAACAGTATTCGCCGCGTAATGGAACAGAAAAGCAGAGAACCGGGAATCCACGGAGTAGTGGCAGACATCATCCATGTACAAAAAGATTACGAGATCGCCATTGAGACTGCTCTTGGAGGAAGCATTCAGAACATTGTCACAGATAATGAACAGACAGCTAAAAGGATGATTGGATTTCTGAAGAAAAACCGCTTTGGCCGGGCTACCTTTCTTCCTTTGTCTAATATGAGCGGAAGAGGCGGTATTTCTCAAAGAGAAGTGCTGAGAGAAGAAGGCGTGATCGGAACAGCAGATACGCTGGTTCAGGCAGAAGCTCAGTACAGCGGGCTGGTACAGTACCTTCTGGGACGGGTTCTGGTAGTGGATCATATTGATCATGCCATTGCTATTGGAAAAAAATACAGGCACAGCCTTCGTATGGTTACCATTGAAGGAGAATCCTTAAATCCCGGCGGTTCCATGACAGGTGGAGCCTTTAAAAATAACAGTAATCTCCTTGGACGAAGACGAGAGATCGAGGAGCTGGAGCGCAGCGTGGAGCTTTTGAAAAAAGAGCTTCAGGAGCTTCAGAAGGAAATCGGAGACAACCGCAGCAGGAGAAATGTCTTAAGAGATGCCATTGCGGACTTTCAGGAAAAGCTGAGACAGCAGTATGTAGAGCAGAATACAGCCGGAATGAATCTGAAGCAGCTGGAAGAAAAGGAAGCTGATATTCAGAAAAGCTACGGCCAGATCGACAGAGAAAAGGAAGAGCTGCGCCGTCAGGCAGTGGAGATCAGGGCAGATCATTCCAGCATTGCAAAGGAACTGGAGGCTTCTCAGAGGGATGAGAAGGAGCTGGAAACCTTTATTGAAACCAAACAGAAGGAACTGGAAGAATGGAAGGCTGAGGAAGCATCTAAAACAAAGGAACTGGAGGAGCTTCGTCTGGAAGAATCCTCTCTTTCTCAGAAAGAACACTTTCTTCAGGAAAACATGATCCGTCTTTTGGGAGAAATGGAAAGCTTTCAGAGAGAAAGCCGTGAGCTTGAAGAAAATCTCAAGAAAAGTGAAGAAGAGACAAAGCATAAGCAGGAGGGAATCCAGAATCTGAAAAATGCGATGGAGGCCTGCGAAAAGCTGGATCAGGAGCTTCAGGAACAGAAGGAAGAGAAACAGCAGCAGAAGGAAGAGAAAAATACAAGTCATAAAGCATTTTTTGAAAAACGGGATCAGCTTTCAGAAAGAACCTCTCTTCTTGATAAGGAGTGTTTCCGTCTGAAAAGCCAGGAGGAAAAGGTGGAAGAGCAGAGGGAAAACCAGATTTCCTATATGTGGGAGGAATATGAGATCACTCCAAACAGTGCTCTTTCTCACAGAAAAGAGGAGCTTAATGACAGACAGGAAATGAAAAAAAATATTTCCAGGATCAAGGATGAGATCCGCAGACTTGGTTCTGTAAATGTCAATGCCATTGAAGAATATAAAAACCTTCTGGAAAGACATACCTTCCTTTCCGGACAGTATGAGGATCTGGTACAGGCAGAAAAAACTCTGGAAAGTATTATCCAGGAGCTGGATGAAGGAATGCGCAGACAGTTTGCAGAAAAATTTCATGATATCCAGAGAGAGTTTGATAAGGCCTTTAAGGAACTGTTCGGCGGAGGAAAAGGAACTCTGGAGCTTGCTGAAGATGAGGATATTCTGGAAGCAGGGATTAAGATCATTTCCCAGCCACCGGGCAAAAAACTGCAGAATATGATGCAGCTTTCCGGCGGAGAGAAGGCTCTGACTGCCATAGCCCTTCTTTTTGCTATCCAGAATCTGAAACCGTCTCCGTTCTGTCTGCTGGATGAGATTGAGGCGGCCCTGGATGATTCCAATGTAGGACGTTTTGCTTCGTATCTTCAGAAGTTGACGAAAAATACACAGTTTATTATAATTACACACAGGCGTGGAACCATGAACGCAGCAGACAGGCTTTATGGTATCACCATGCAGGAAAAGGGTGTATCAACGCTGGTTTCTGTGGATCTTGTAGAAAATCAGCTGAGCAAATAAAAGGAGGCATGAGTATGGCTGAAGAAAAAAAGGGCTTTTTTAAACGGCTTGTCAGCGGACTGGCAAAAACAAGAGATAATATTGTAGCGGGGTTTGACTCCATTTTCAGCGGATATTCCAGTATAGACGAGGACTTTTATGAAGAGCTGGAAGAGATTCTTGTAATGGGGGATATCGGCATCAACGCCACCTCTGCAATTCTGGAAAATCTGAAGAAACAGGTTGCGGAAAAGCATATCAAAAACCCGATGGAATGCAAGCAGCTTCTGATCGACAGCATCAAAGATCAGATGAGGGTAGACAGCACAGAATATGAGTTTGAAAACCGTAAATCTGTAATTTTAATGATTGGCGTCAACGGAGTAGGAAAAACCACTTCTGTAGGCAAGCTGGCAGGAAAATTAAAGGATGAAGGGAAAAAGGTGATTCTGGCGGCAGCAGATACCTTCCGTGCAGCTGCCGGAGAGCAGCTTTCCCAGTGGGCAGACCGCGCCGGCGTGGAGATTATCGGCGGACAGTCAGGAGCGGATCCGGCCTCTGTTGTCTATGACGCAGTAGCTGCAGCAAAGGCACGAAACGCAGACGTGCTTCTCTGCGATACAGCAGGCCGCCTTCATAACAAGAAAAATCTGATGGAAGAGCTGAGAAAGATCTACCGTATTCTGGAGCGGGAGTATCCGGAAGCTTATCTTGAAACTCTGGTTGTACTTGACGGAACCACCGGACAGAATGCTCTTGCTCAGGCAAAGCAGTTTGCAGAGGTTGCCAATGTAACAGGAATCATTCTGACTAAGCTTGACGGTACAGCCAAAGGCGGAATTGCAGTTGCGATCCAGTCAGAACTTGATATCCCGGTAAAATATATTGGAGTGGGAGAAACTATTGACGATCTTCAGAAGTTTGATGCAGATACTTTTGTAAATGCATTGTTTGATGTAAACGAAAAAGAAGATTAAGAATACGGGAAGGAGAAAATGAATATGCTTACACTGGAGAATTTTGAGGAAGCCTCAGAGATTGTAAAAAAAGTAACCCAGGAGACAAAGCTGATCAAAAGCAGTTATTTTTCCGAGCTCACCGGAAACAGAGTTTTTCTGAAGCCGGAGAACATGCAGAGGACAGGTGCATATAAGGTGCGCGGAGCCTACTATAAGATCAGCACTTTATCAGATGAGGAAAGAGAAAAAGGACTGATCACTGCTTCAGCCGGAAACCATGCCCAGGGTGTTGCCTATGCGGCTCACAAATTCGGGGTAAAGGCGGTCATCGTAATGCCTACCACAACGCCTCTTATTAAGGTGGAACGGACAAAAAGCTATGGTGCAGAGGTGATCCTGAAGGGCGATGTCTATGATGAGGCCTGCGCTTATGCTCTGGAGCTGGCAGAAAAGGAAGGCTATACGTTTATCCATCCCTTTGATGATCCGGCAGTTGCCACCGGACAGGGTACCATTGCCATGGAGATCGTCCAGGAGCTTCCTCTTGTAGATTATATTCTTGTACCTATTGGCGGCGGCGGTCTGGCTACCGGTGTTTCCACTCTTGCGAAGCTTCTGAATCCTCATATCAGGGTGATCGGAGTAGAGCCGGCAGGAGCAGCCTGTATGAAAGCGTCTCTGGAAAAAGGAGAAGTAGTAACCCTTCCTCATGTAAATACCATAGCGGACGGTACTGCAGTGCAGACTCCGGGCGAGCATATCTTCCCGTATCTTCAGGAAAATCTGGACAGCATCATTACCATTGAAGATGATGAGCTGATCATGGCTTTTCTGGATATGGTTGAAAATCATAAAATGATCGTAGAAAACTCCGGGCTTCTGACTGTGGCGGCTCTTCGCCACCTGGATTTTACCGGAAAAAAAGTAGTGTCTATTTTAAGCGGAGGAAATATGGATGTAATTACCATGTCCTCTGTAGTTCAGCACGGACTGATCCAGAGAGACCGTATTTTTACAGTTTCTGTGCTGATTCCGGATAAAGCAGGAGAGCTGGTACGTGTGGCAAGCATCATAGCTCAGAATCAGGGAAATGTCATTAAGCTTGACCATAATCAGTTTGTTACCACCAACCGTAATGCGGCCGTAGAGCTGAAAGTAACCATGGAGGCCTTTGGAACCGATCATAAAAATCAGATTGTAAAGGCTCTGGAAGACGCAGGCTGCAAGCCTAAGGTGATCAGAGCAAGTCTCTGATCCGTTATAGATTATGTAAGAAACCGCAGAAGGAGATTGGCTGATTGTCTCCCTGCGGTTTGTTTTTTCAATTCCGGTTACATTTCGTGGTTTTCCATCCAGGTTTTGATATAGTCCATCTGCTCCTGATCTGAGATCAGTTGAGATGCCGGGTCGTTTCCGGCAGCTACACAACAGAACAGGACAAAGGACTGCAGACAGAAAAATATGATCAGAAATAAAATAAACGCCATGAAAATCCTCCTTTTTATGCAGCGGGTTTCATCAGGGCGGTCAGTATCCTGTCGGCTGCAATCTGTGATCCATACTTAAGTTATTCCGATGGTTTACAGTATTGGCAAATCTATGAAAAATATTCATATTCTATAAAATTCGCAAATAATTCTCAGACTGAATACATTAAAATAAAGCTTCTTTTTTGGAGTATATTCATGAAAATGATGAATTATACCGGAAAGGGCATCGGTGTGGCAATTCTGGATACAGGCATTTCTCCGCATCCGGATTTTGGAAACAGAATCTGTGCTTTTTCTGATTTTATTTCACATAAACAGACTCCTTATGATGATAATGGGCATGGAACTCATGTAACCGGAATTCTCTGTGGAGACGGAACAGCCTCCGGGGGAAAATACAGGGGAGTGGCTCCTGGATGCGGGATCATCGGGCTGAAGGTTCTGGACCGGTTTGGGAACGGAAACAAAGAGGATGTATTGTGCGCCTTTGACTGGATCATCCGTCATATGCAAAAATACCATATCCGTGTTGTGAATATTTCTGTGGGAACCACCTGTAAAAACGGAAAAGAACATAACAGCCTGATACAGGGAGTGGAGAAATTATGGGATCGGGGGCTGGTGGTCGTGGCAGCGGCAGGAAATCAGGGACCGCTGCCAGGGAGCATTACAGCGCCGGGAAGCAGCAGAAAGATCATTACCGTAGGTTCCAGTGACATGCTTGTGGGAACGGAAGGAGTTTCCGGAAGAGGCCCTACGTTTGAATGTATATGTAAGCCGGATCTTGTAGCTCCCGGAAACCGGATCATTTCCTGCTCATCAAAGGGCGGATACCGGATGAAAAGCGGAACCTCCATGTCTACGCCCTTTGTTTCAGGGGCCGTTGCTCTGGCGCTTGAAAAAGATCCCCTTCTTACCAATGTGGAGATTAAAATGATGCTGAAGGACAGTGCAGATGATATGGGATTTCCCAGAAACCAGCAGGGATGGGGCAGATTTAACCTGGAACGGTTTCTGGAACTGTAGACGAAAGAGGGGCAGAATCATAAATATTTTATGAAGTGAAAGCATCAGCGTTGACGGAAGAGGAGTTTTTTTGTACAATACTAAACAGAACATGCTTCAACCGGAGAGGAGATAAAATACATGGATAAGATTAAAATGACAACACCCCTGGTAGAAATGGACGGAGATGAGATGACCCGTATTCTCTGGAAAATGATCAAAGAGGAACTTCTGCTTCCCTATGTGGATCTGAATACGGAATATTATGATCTCGGGCTTGCCTGCCGGAACGAAACAGACGATCAGGTAACCGTAGATGCTGCCAATGCCACAAAAAAATACGGTGTTGCAGTAAAATGCGCTACGATTACTCCAAATCATGCCCGAATGAAGGAATATGATCTGAAAAAAATGTACAAAAGCCCTAATGGAACCATCCGCGCTATTCTTGACGGAACGGTATTCCGGGCTCCCATTGTTGTAAAAGGAATCGAACCCTGTGTACGTAACTGGAAAAAACCAATTACCATTGCCCGTCATGCCTATGGCGATGTGTATAAAAACACAGAATTTTATGTAGAGAAACCGGGTAAGGTAGAACTGGTATATACTTCTGAGGACGGAGAAGAGAAACGCTCTCTTGTACAGGAATTTAAGGCTCCGGGTGTTGCCATGGGAATGCACAATATGGAAGCATCCATTGAGAGCTTCGCAAGAAGCTGCTTTAATTACGCTCTTGATACAAAGCAGGATGTGTGGTTTGGAGCAAAGGATACTATCTCCAAAACCTATGACGGCAAATTCAAGGAAATTTTCCAGAAGATCTTTACAGAGGAATTTAAGGCGAAATTTGATGCGGCAGGACTGACATATTTCTACAGCCTGATTGATGATGTGGTTGCCCGTGTAATGAAAGCCGAGGGCGGATTCATCTGGGCCTGCAAAAACTATGACGGAGACGTTATGAGCGACATGGTTTCTTCTGCTTTTGGCTCTCTTGCCATGATGACCTCTGTTCTTGTTTCTCCGGACGGATACTATGAGTACGAGGCGGCCCACGGAACAGTACAGAGACATTATTACAGACATCTGGAAGGAAAAGAAACCTCTACCAACTCAGTGGCAACAATTTTTGCATGGACAGGCGCGCTTCGTAAAAGAGGAGAACTGGATGGAAATAAAGCTCTGACTGAGTTTGCGGATAAACTGGAAAAAGCAACTCTTTCTACGATTGAGGCAGGAAAGATGACAAAGGATCTTGCCATGATCACAACCATCAAGCATCCAAAGGTGCTTTCCAGCAGAGACTTTATTCTGGCCGTGCGGGAGTCACTGGACCGTATAATGAAGTAACCGTACAAAAATCAAAATAACAGGAACTGCTTTGGATCATATGAACAGCGGTTTCGGACAGCAAAAATGGGAAAACCTCAGGCGAGGGATTCCCATTTTTCATATAATTCTTCCAGTTCCTTCAGAACCGCCTCTTTTTCGCGGCTTAATTCAGTACAGCGCGCCACATTGGTGCACACATCCGGAAGCACCAGAGTTTCATCGATTTCTTTATCTCTTTTTTCCAGCTCTTCGATCCTGGCTTCTGTTTTTTTCAGTTCGTTTTCCAGTTTTCGCCTGCGGGCCTGTTCTTCCTTTTGCTGCTGCCAGGAAAGCTTGCTGTCAGAGTTATCTGTTTCCGGTGCTCTGGTTTCAGCAGGATCAGACGGGACAGGCGCATATTTTTCCGTCAGCTCCTCTTTTTTCTCAAGATAATAATCGTAGTCACCAATATAATTCACAATCGCCTGATGGGTCAGGTCAAGAATCCTTGTAGCGGTCTGATTGATAAAATAACGGTCATGAGAAACATAAAGGACGGTTCCGCTGTAGCTGTTTAAAGCTTCCTCCAGAATTTCCTTGGAAGCAATATCCAGATGGTTGGTGGGCTCGTCCAGGATCAGGAAATTGGCTTCTGAGAGCATCAGCTTGGCAAGAGAGACCCTTCCTCTTTCTCCACCTGAAAGAGAAGAGATTTCCTTAAAAACATCATCTCCGGTAAAAAGAAAGGCGGCAAGCATGTTTCGGATCTCTGTTTCCGTCAGTGTGGGGTAGGAATCCGAAATTTCCTGAAAAATAGTTTTTTCTGAATGAAGCACATGATGCTCCTGATCATAGTAGCCGATCTGAACCTTGGAGCCCAGGGAAAAGCTTCCGGAGTCTGCAGGAAGGATGCTGTTAAGAATCTTCAGCATGGTAGTCTTTCCTGTCCCGTTATTTCCGATCAGCGCAATCCGCTCACCTCTTTTTATCTGAAAGGAGATATTTGTAAAAAGTGTCTGGCCGGGGAAGCTTTTGGACAGATCCTCTACAGTAAGAACGTCATTTCCGCTTACGGTTCTTGGTTCCAGAGAAAGACGCATATGAGTCTGGATTTCCACCGGCTTGTCAAGTCTCTGGATTTTATCCAGCATTTTCTCACGGCTTTCAGCTCTGCGGATTGATTTTTCACGGTTAAAGGACTTTAATTTAACGATCACAGCTTCCTGATGCTTGATTTCCCGCTGCTGATTCAGGTATGCCTTATACTGGGCGTCTCTCAGCTGCGCCTTTTTTTCTGCATAAGAAGAGTAGTTGCCCTGGAAAGAAATCACCTGACCGGCTTCGATTTCTACTACCTTAGTCACTACCTTGTCAAGAAAATAACGGTCATGGGAAACAATAAAAACAGCTCCCGGATAATTCAGAAGATAGGTTTCCAGCCAGGCAATACTTTCCATGTCCAGATGGTTGGTAGGCTCGTCAAGAAGAAGGATATCCGGCCTGGAGATCAGAAGCTTGCCAAGAGCTACCCTTGTTTTCTGGCCTCCGGAAAGAGTTTCAATCGGTTTTTCAAAGTCTTCTTCCCCAAAGCCCAGACCCTTCAGTATGCCGGTAAGCTCGCTTTTGTATGCGTAGCCGTTTTCCAGCTCAAATTCATGGGTAAGTCTGGTATAGGTGTTCATAAGCTGCTCCAGCTCTTCGCCCTGTACATGCTTCATTTCCAGTTCAATGGAGCGCATGCGTTCTTCCATATCAAGGATGTGCTGTTTGGTTGTAAGAAGCTCTTCGTAAATGGTGCGCTGTCCGTAAATATCCTGATACTGAGCCAGATATCCCATACGTTTATCTTTTGCCAGTATCACGTTTCCGGAATCAGCAGAAAGCTCTTCCATAATAATGCGCAGCAAAGTGGTTTTTCCTGCGCCGTTATTACCGATCAGAGCGACTTTTTCCCGCTCTTCTATGTGAAAAGAGGCATCTTTTAAAATCTCTTTTTCGCCAAAGGATTTACAGATGCCCTGACATGCTAAAATCATTGTTGTTCCTCCGCAAATTGCCTTAATTTATCTTAATACGTACTGTAAGATTATAAGGCTTTTACAATGATTTTGTAAAGACCAAAAAGTTTTTGCGAAGTGAAAAAACTTTATTTGACATTAAAATAACATTTCGTTATAATTAATAGGAAATCAGAAGGAGGATCATCCCGTGGAGGCAAAACAAATTTCAAAAGCAGTGATAAAAAGGCTGCCGCGTTATTACAGATATCTTGGAGAACTGCTGGAAGAAAATGTGGAGCGTATTTCTTCCAATGACCTCAGCAAAAAAATGCATGTAACAGCGTCTCAGATCCGTCAGGACCTGAATAATTTCGGCGGATTCGGACAGCAGGGATACGGATATAACGTGAAATACCTGTACACAGAGATCGGAAAGATTCTGGGACTGGATACGGTTCATCCCATGATCATCGTGGGCGCCGGTAATCTTGGACAGGCGCTGGCAAACTATGTGGATTTTGAAAAACGCGGATTTAAGCTGATGGGCATTTTTGACATCAATCCTGTACTGGAAGGGATCGCAGTGCGGGGAATTGAGATTCAGATGATCAGTGATCTTCCGTTTTTCCTGAAGGAAAATCAGATTGAGATCGCAATCCTTACGCTTCCGAAAAATAAGGCCGGAGATATGGCAAATATTCTGATTGAGAACGGAATCAAGGCAATCTGGAATTTTGCGCATATTGATCTGGATACTCCTGATGATGTGATCGTAGAGAATGTACATCTTTCCGAGAGCCTTATGCGGCTTTCTTACAATCTTAGCCAGTACCGTCAGGAACACGAAAATTAGCCCATCTCAGCAGGCTGTCACCCTATTCCGGGCTGACAGCCTTTTGATGTAAAAAGACATAAAGCAGACAGATACAAAAAAGGAGGGGATCAGATGAAAGAAGTGGTAAGCTGTGAGAGAATGAAGCAGCTGGATGCGTATACGATTGAAAAGAGAGGCATTCCTTCCTGTGTTCTTATGGAACGGGCGGCTCTGAAAACTGTGGAAGAAATGGAAAAGGTGTTTCATAAAAAAAACACAGAAGAGAAGATTCTCTGTGTCTGCGGAAGCGGAAATAACGGAGGAGACGGAATTGCCATTGCCCGGATCCTTTTTCTTCATGGATATCAGGCTGAGATTTATGTGGCAGGAAATCATTCCTCTTTTACCCATGAAACCGCGCGCCAGCTTTCCATTGCATCAAATTATCATGTTCCGGTTGTGAATAACCCGCAGTGGCGTGAATATACTACTATAGTAGACGCTGCTTTCGGTGTGGGACTGGCCCGTCCTGTTATGGGAAAATATAAAGAACTGATAGAAACCATGAACCGGATGACTGCCTGGAAAGTAGCTGTTGATATTCCATCCGGGGTGAACGGAGATACCGGCGCAGTGATGGGTGCTGCTTTTGAGGCGGATCTTACCGTGACCTTTGGATTTCTGAAGGCGGGACTGTGCCTTTATCCGGGCAGAAAAAATGCCGGAAGGACGGTTCTGGCCGATATTGGCGTTTACGGAGAGTCTGGTGTTTTTGAGAAAAAGAGAATTCTGGAAGTGGAAGATACCAAAAAGATTCCCGGAAGAACACCAGAAGGAAACAAGTCCACCTTCGGAAAGGTTCTTGCAGTGGCAGGAAGCCCGGGAATGTGCGGCGCCGCCTATTTCTGCGCAGCGGCAGCATTTGCCGGCGGTGCGGGAATGGTACGTATTCTTACCGATGAAAGTAACCGTATTCCTTTGCAGAGCCTGCTTCCGGAAGCCATTATTGATTGTGGAAAAGGAGAGGCGGCCTATCAGAATGCCTTTGACTGGTGTGATGTGATCCTGATGGGACCGGGACTTGGAATTTCGGAAAAAACACGGTTTAAGGTGCACTGGTTTCTGGAAAAAGCTTTATCCGGAAAAAAAGTGGTGCTTGATGCAGACGGTCTGAACCTTCTGGCAGAAAATCCGTCCTGGAAAAACCTTCTGGGCAGTCATGTGATTCTGACTCCCCATATGGGAGAGATGAGCCGGCTTACCGGAAAAAGCATTGGAGAGCTGCAGGACAGCCGGGAAGCCTCGGCACTGGAATATGCCAGAGCTTCGGGCTCTGTCTGTGTACTGAAGGATGCCTGTACTGTAACGACCGGTTCCGATGGCACAGTATGGTATAATCTTTCCGGAAATGCCGGAATGGCAACAGCCGGAAGCGGAGATGTACTTGCAGGGGTTCTTGCCGGAATGCTCTGTATGTACAGAGGAGAGGCGCTTTCAGTTGGTGAAATGACAGAGATCGCAGCGCTGGGAGTTTTTATCCACGGAAGAGCAGGCGATCTGGCAGCTGAGAACAAGGGAATGTATGGAATGAAGGCGGGAGATCTGCTCCTGACAATTCCGGAGGTATTGAAGTACGGAGGAAGACATGAGGAGATATGACAGAATCAAAGCAGTAGTATCCCTGGATGCTATTGCGCATAATTTTGGAGAAATGAAAAAAAATATCGCAAAGGGCACAAAAATCATTGCTGTGATCAAGGCGGACGGATATGGCCACGGAGCAGAAGCCATTGCCCGTCTGATCCACGGATACAGTTATATCTGGGGATTTGCGGTGGCTACCGCAGAGGAGGCTCTTCAGCTTCGTGCCTTTGGGGTAACAAAGCCAATATTGATTCTGGGAATCGTATTTGAGGAATATTTTCCTGATATGGTGGAGCAGGAGATCCGGCTGACTGTCAGCGAATACTCCATGGCAGAAAAGCTGTCAGAGGAGGCTGTCCGTCAGGGAAAAACAGTACATATCCATATTGGACTTGACACAGGAATGAGCAGGATTGGATTTTCTGATACCACAGAAAGCGTTCAGGAAATTAAGAAGATCACAGAACTTTCCAATGTAGAGGTGGAGGGACTGTTCACCCACTTTGCCAGAGCAGACGAAACAGATATCTCTCCTGCTGAAAAACAGCTGGAACGTTACGTGACCTTTGAGAGACTGCTTCATGAAAGTGGAATCAGAATTCCTGTACAGCACTGTTCCAACAGCGCAGGCATTATCCGTATGCCAAAAGCAAACATGGATGCCGTCCGTGCCGGAATCACCATTTATGGAATTTATCCTTCTGATGAGGTGGAACGGGATATTGTAAGGCTTCTGCCTGCTATGGAGCTGAAAAGCCATGTCAGTTATGTCAAGGAACTGAAAGCAGGGGCTTCGGTCAGTTATGGAGGAACCTTTACTGCACAAAAAAACATGAAGGTTGCCACCATACCTGTAGGCTATGCAGACGGATATCCCAGAAGTCTTTCCAACAAAGGATGGGTCCTGATCCATGGAAAAAAGGCTCCTGTGATCGGGCGGATCTGTATGGATCAGTTTATGGTAGATGTAACAGATATTCCTGAGGTTCACACAGGTGACGAGGTGACACTTGTAGGAAAGGACGGAGATGAGGTTCTCAGTCTGGAAACTCTTGGAGACTTATCAGGAAGGTTTTCTTATGAATTTGCCTGTGATATTGGAAAACGGGTACCAAGAATTTATATAAAGAACGGAAAGAAATGGGGTGAGCTGACCTTTTTTGAATAGGTAAAGGCGGCAGAAACTGGAAATACCACGCATGTATACACAAGAAAAAACTGGAAATACTGATTAGTAGAGAAAACAGAATCGGAGTGTGAATTGTGTGGTAATAAAAAGAGGGGATATTTTTTATGCAGATTTAAGACCTGTGGTAGGAAGCGAGCAGGGCGGGATCCGTCCTGTTCTGATCATACAGAACGATGTGGGAAACCGGCACAGCCCAACTGTGATCTGCGCAGCCATCACATCAAAAATGAATAAGGCGAAGCTTCCTACACATATTGAAATTGATGCTTCTGCCTACGGGATCGAAAAAGATTCCGTGATCCTTCTGGAGCAGTTAAGGACCATTGATAAACGGCGGCTGAAGGATAAGGTGTGTCACCTGGATCAGTGTATGCTTGACCGTGTGAATCATGCGCTGGAGATCAGCCTGGAACTGAGCTTCTGATCCTTTTTCTGCCTGGGCAGGGCAAAAGATACTTTTAAGAAAGATACTTTTTGGACGGGAATTCTTGACGAACGGCAGGGAAAGTGCTATATTTTAGCAGTAATTATGCTGATTCACAGGTAATTTCCGGGGAAATACACTGTATGTACAGCGAGTTAAGAAAGGAAATACAAAATGGACGACGGCAGTCGATCGCCCCTGGCGGGGCTTATTGTTCTAGTGATGCTGATTTTGCTGAACGGAATCCTTTATGGCTTTGCAGCAGCAGTCAGAAATCTGAATCAGAGCGAAATACAGAAAATGGCAGAGGAAGGAAACAAAAAAGCCGGATTACTGAAAAGGCTTATTGATGAACCGGTAAGATATGTCAATGCCATTCCTCTGATCGTAACAGCTTCAGGAATCTTTATCGGTGTTTTTCTGGTGCCTCTTCTGGCGCGGATCTCACATCGTTACATAGATCAGTTTCCGGCTCTGGTACTAATTTCGATTCTCTGTGTTGTTCTTCTTGCCTCTTTTGGCATTTTGATGTTCCGAAGGATCGGAGATTACCGATCCAGACAGTATGCGTTCCGTTATGTGCGGCTTGTCAGCATAGTGGTAACAATAATGTGGCCTTTTACTCTGACAGTTACCTGGCTTGCGCGTATTACTGCCGGTGTTTTTGGAGTAGCGCTTGGGGAACAGCAGGAAGCGGTTACAGAGGAGGAGATCATTTCCATTGTGGATGAGGCTCATGAACAGGGCGTCATAGAGAAAAATGAAGCAGAGATGATTCAGAATATCATTTCTTTTAATGATATCAAGGCCGGTGATATTATGACACACAGAACCGGAGTGGTGGCTTTTGACCAGGAAAGATTCCTGAAAGACGTCATAGATGAGATGCTGGAAGAAGGAAATTCCAGATATCCGGTCTATGAGGATGATATGGACAATATCAGAGGACTGATCCATTATAAAGACGCTCTTAAATTTATGACCCAGAATTCCTGGGCAAGATTCAAGCCTCTAAGAGAGCTTCCGGGACTGATCCGAAAAGCAGATTTTGTGCCGGAAACGGGAAGCATCAGCAATATTTTCCGTACTATGCAGGTAAAACAGGCACATATGGCAGTTGTGGTAGATGAGTACGGTCAGACTGCAGGAGTGATCACAATGGAAGATATTCTGGAGGAAATCGTGGGAGAGATCCTTGATGAATATGATGAGGACGAGGATATTGCTATCCGGACTCAGACAGATAACAGTGTTCTGATTGATGGTTTTGCAGAGCTGGAGGATGTTGAGGAGGAGCTGGGGATCAGTTTTGGAGAGGTTGAGGTAACGACGCTGAACGGGCTTCTCACAGAGCTTCTGGGGCATATTCCCACAGAGGAAGATCTGGATCATGAGATTGTTGCAAACGGTTACCGCTTTAAGATCCTGTCTCTTGGAAACAGGACAATAGGAAAGGTGCGGGCCGAAAAAATAAATGACAAGAACACAAAAGGAGAAAGTGAGTTATGTCAGGACATTCAAAATTCGCAAACATAAAGCATAAAAAGGAGAAAAACGACGCCAAAAAAGGTAAAATTTTTACTGTGATCGGACGAGAGATCGTTATGGCTGTCAAAGCCGGAGGACCGGATCCGAACAATAACAGCAAGCTTCGCGATGTTATTGCAAAGGCAAAAGCAAACAATATGCCAAATGACACCATTGAGCGCGGTATCAAAAAAGCAGCGGGTGCAGAAGCGGCAGATAACTATGAACGTGCTACATACGAGGGCTATGGTCCGAACGGTGTTGCTATTATCGTAGAAACTCTGACAGACAATAAAAACCGTACTGCCAGCAATGTAAGAAATGCTTTTACAAAAGGCTACGGAAGTATTGGAACACAGGGCTGCGTTTCCTTTATGTTTGACCAGAAAGGTCAGATCATCATTGACAAGGAAGAGTGCGAGATGGATGCGGATGAGCTGATGATGGTCGCTCTTGATGCAGGCGCAGAGGATTTCAGTGAGGAAGAGGAAAGCTTTGAAGTGATCACAGCGCCGGATGATTTCAGTGCAGTAAGAGAGGCTCTGGAAGCTGCCGGAGTTCCTATGCTGGAAGCGCAGGTGGCTATGGTTCCTCAGACCTATGTGGAGCTTACAGACGAAAAAGATATCAAAAACCTTCAGAAAACACTTGATCTTCTTGATGAGGACGATGACGTCACTGACGTATGGCACAACTGGGATGAATAATTGAGAACAGCCCTCAGACCCTTTAAAATAAGGGAGATGAGGGCTGTTTTATCTTAAAAATGATGATGCTTTTTATAACAAAATGGCTTTCGGTGATGCTATACTGATTGTTTAGATGGTCTGTTTTTATGGTAAAGAGTGTTCTGTATTTTGTGAGTGGACATATGGATTTATACAGATGCAAATGGACCGCCTGATAACTCAGTAGGCTTTACACCCTTTCGGCGATTGTGTTTTATGCTATTTTAGTCTTAATCTCTGCAATTTCTTTTTGCATGTCATTGTACATTTTCAGAAGCAGCGAAGTATTATCTGTTTCCAACTTATCAATTTTGTAAAACTGTTTCAGTTCTTCCAGATTTTTCTGTACTTTTTCCAAATCTCCTTCAAGATGTGCCTGTACTCTGTCCAGCTCATTAAGAATCATATTTTCTGATCGGGATAGTTTCTCATCCATGACAGAAAGAATCTTCCGTTCGGAAGCAGCGATCTTCTTGTCTACGCTAGAAATAACATTCCGTTCGGAAGCAGCGATCTTCTTGTCTGCGCTAGAAATAACATTCCGTTCGGAAGCAGCGATCTTCTTGTCTACGCTAGAAATAACATTCCGTTCGGAAGCAGCGATCTTCTTGTCTGCGCTAGAAATAACATTCCGTTCGGAAGCAGCGATCTTCTTGTCTACGCTAGAAATAACATTCCGTTCAGAAGCAGCGATCTTTTTATCCACGGTAGAAATGACATTCTGCTCAGAAGCAGCAATCTTTTTATCCACGCTGTTAAGAATATTCTGTTCTGATTCTTTTACAACTTCCTGCATTAAATTTTGAAGAAGCTCCAAGTCTTTCTGGTCTAACATATTGCATCATCCTTCCTGTTTACATACATCCATTCAGTAGGGTCATTATACCACCTTAAGAGTGTAAAGTCTATTGAATTATCATGGTACAGATACATAAATCAAGTGGAAAAATAAAAGATAATGAATTACTTTCGATAGCCATAAGGACGTTCTGACTATGCGTTACCATACAACTGGTCAGGTTCTGCTGAAGCTGAAAACAGAAACATACATATTGGTCTGACTGCATTACAGATAAAATATCAGGCAATGTCTATTTCCCTGCAGAAGGCAGCGCTGAACTATGTATGATCCGGCATCAATAAAGAAAGAATTATATAATAAGAAAATGAATCATTTTGTACAATAAAATTCGGAATATATGGACATAAAAAGAAATACTAAACTCTATATGCGCATTCCACAAAGACAAATTAGTTCGTGTGCTTTTTCGAATATGATCATTTATAACAAAGAATAAAAATTCATGTTTTACACATAATAGTTTCATGAATGATGGTTTTGCAGGGGTGTTGCCGGGAAAGAAGCAGATTTAAGATGGGATTGCAAAGCTAAAACAGAATCAGGTAATAAACGAACTGGTGAAATATAGTTCGCCTGAGCAGAGGGGCATTTCTGTAAATGAATAGACGGGCGGAGATGATCACAGTTAATACTGCAGCATCAAAAACTAAATTTATTGTACCATGAAACTGTGGAAGTGTGAATTGTTTTTTATATTATTTGTGCCGCCGGATAAAAGGCGGCGGAATGGAGGATTGCATGTCCGAAAAAGGAAAACGGCAGCAAATGAATTATGATCAGGAGGTTCTGTCAGAGTATGAGGGAAAAGAGAATGGATACACAGAGGAAAAATTTCTGAACCAGGAGAATATAAAAGAAGAACAGCATCCAATGGAAAAAATGATTTCCGGAGCAGATGAGAATGGGAAATCACAGAAAAACGCAGAGACAAAACCAGAGGATACTGGATATGAGCAGGAAAAACTGGAAAATCAGGACAGAAAAAATGAGCAGATAAAGGAAATGGGACAGGTGACTCTGGATAGAAATCCACGAAAACATCATGTGGAGCTTCTTACGATTATCGGTGAGGTGGAAGGCCATGAGTCAGCGCCTTCTCAGAGTAAAACCACCAAATATGAGCATGTACTTCCAAAGCTGGCTCTGGTGGAGGATGATGAAGATGTGGACGGCCTTCTGATTCTTTTAAATACGGTAGGCGGCGATGTGGAAGCAGGGCTTGCCATTGCGGAGATGATCGCATCTTTAAGTATTCCTACAGTTTCTCTTGTTCTTGGAGGCGGTCATTCCATTGGTGTTCCCATGGCCGTATCGGCCGACTATTCCTTTGTTGTGCCAAGCGCTACCATGGTGATTCATCCGGTGCGTTCCAGTGGGATGTTTATCGGTGTTGCACAGACCTATCGGAATATGGAAAAAATTCAGGACCGGATCACGGGATTTATTGCTTCTCATTCCCACATTTCTCAGAAGCGCTTGGAAGAGCTAATGCTGGATACCACACAGCTGGTAAAAGATGTGGGAACCATGCTGGAAGGCAGGGAGGCTGTAGAAGAAGGACTGATCGATGAAGTGGGAGGAATGAAAGAGGCTCTTGCCAAACTGTATGAACTAATTGACCTTCAGAAAGCTGAGAAAAAAATGTAATTTCATGATAAAGTTAGTCACATTATTAACAATTTATGAAAAATCATGCACTTTTTCCTTTGACTGTCCCTCCTTTTGTGATATAATGCTAGGGAATGAGTAGTGATGTTTAAAATAATTTCTACAGGAGGGACAAATCATATGAGCAATACGTGTGGATGTCAGAACAGCGGAAACGCGGATTTCGCTGAGTTGGCTCCGGTGCTTGAAAAATATGCAAAGGTGCCGGGAAGCCTGATCACCATTCTTCAGCAGACCCAGGATATCTACGGGTATCTTTCTATGGATGCGATCAATTATATCGCAGAAAGAACAGGGATCATGCCTGCTAAAATTTACGGTGTGGCTACATTCTATGCACAGTTCCGTTTACAGCCGATCGGAAAGTATCTGATCATGCTCTGTAAAGGTACAGCCTGTCATGTAAATGGTTCTGACATGATCGAGGAAGCTGTCTGTGAACATCTTGGAATCAAGGACGGAGAGACAACCGAAGATGGTCTGTTTACATTAAATAACGTAGCCTGTCTTGGCTGCTGTTCTCTTGCGCCGGTTATGATGGTAAAATCAGCAGACGGTGAGGAAACATTCGGAAACCTGACAAAATCTTCTGTTAAGAAGATTCTTGACGATTATAAAGCAAAGAACGCATAGGAGGTAGAAATATGAAAGTTGTTGTAGGACAAGGCAGCTGTGGTATTGCTACCGGAGCTAAGAAGACCTCTGATGAGTTCCAGCGTATCGTAGCAGAAAAAAATCTTACAAATGTTGTTATTGATAAAACAGGATGTATCGGTACCTGCTATCTGGAGCCTATCGTTGATGTGTATAATGACGAAGGCGCTCTGGAAGCAAGATATGTCAAATGTACTACAGATAAAGTGGAAAAAATCGTAGAGGAGCATCTGATTGGCGGAAAGCCGGTAGAGGAATACGTGATTCCGGCAGAGGATGAGGCGTTCCTTTCCCAGCAGCAGAGAATCGTTCTCCGCAACTGCGGTCAGATCAATCCGGAAAAAATTGATGAGTACATAGCGGTAGGCGGCTATGAAGCTGCACGCAAAGTTATCACTTCCATGACTCCGGATGAAGTTATTGAGGAAATCAAGGTTTCCGGACTTCGCGGACGCGGCGGCGCCGGTTTCCCTACATGGTTTAAATGGAATGCGATCAAATCCAATAAAGGCGCGCAGAAATATATGGTATGTAATGCAGACGAGGGTGACCCGGGTGCATTCATGGACCGTTCCGTTCTGGAAGGCGATCCTCACTCCCTGCTGGAAGGTATGATCATCGGCGGTTTTGCTGCAGGCGCTACCGAGGGTATCATTTACTGCCGTGCTGAGTATCCACTGGCAATTGCACGTCTTGAGATTGCCATGGCACAGGCAAGAGAAAAGGGTTATCTGGGCAAAAATCTGTTTGGAACAGGCTTTGATTTTGATATCCGTATTAAAGCAGGTGCAGGCGCATTTGTATGCGGTGAGGAGACTGCTCTTATTGCTTCTCTTGAAGGTGAGAGAGGTATGCCAAGACTGAAACCTCCGTTCCCGGCTGCAAAGGGATACTGGAAGCTTCCGACCAACATCAATAACGTAGAAACCTATGCAAACGTTGCATGGATCATTGCCAATGGCGGACAGGCCTTTGCTGACAGAGGTGCTGAAAAATCCAAGGGCTCCAAGGTATTTGCTCTTGCAGGAAAAATCAAGAAGGGCGGTCTTGTTGAGGTTCCTATGGGAATGACCCTGAAAGAAGTTATTTACAACATCGGCGGCGGAATCAAAAACGACAAAGAATTCAAGGCCGTTCAGATGGGTGGTCCTTCCGGCGGATGTATTCCTGCAGATCTTATTGACACTCCTGTTACTTATGAAGATATCAATAAGACAGGCGCTATCGTTGGTTCCGGCGGTATGATCGTAATGGACGAGGATACCTGTATGGTAGATATGGCACGTTTCTTCCTTGACTTTACCAAGAAAGAATCCTGTGGTAAATGTAACTACTGCCGTATCGGTACCAAGAGAATGCTTGAGATTCTTGAGAGAATCACAAAGGGCGAAGGAAAAGACGGAGATATCGAGCTTCTGGAAGAGCTTGCAGGAAAGATCAAGGACGGCGCTATGTGCGGACTTGGACAGACTGCTCCGAACCCGGTACTCACCACTCTGAAATATTTCCGCAATGAATATGAGGATCATATTTACAATCATAAATGTACTGCAAAATCCTGTAAGGCTCTTATTCACTACGAGATTACAGAGGACTGCAAGGGCTGTACAGCCTGTGCAAGACACTGCCCGGTTGGCGCCATCAGCGGCGAGAAAAAACAGCAGCATAAGATTGATCCTGCTGTATGTATCAAGTGCGGCAAGTGTGAGGAATCCTGTAAATTTGGCGCAGTAAAGAGAGTTTAATAGGAGGTGCAGACTGTGAATAAATACAGATTAAATATCGACGGAAAAGAAGTCTATGGACTTCCCGGCCAGACCATTCTCGATGTCTGCAAAGAGAACGATATTTTCATTCCTACTCTTTGCTATGATGAGAGAACAGAAATTTACGGCGCATGCGGACTTTGTATGGTAGAGATGGAAGGCAATCCGAAACTCTGGAAGGCCTGTGCAACCGAGATCGCACCGGATATGATCATCCATACCAATACACCGCGTGTTATTGAATCAAGAAAAACAAACCTGGAGCTTCTTCTTTCCAACCATAAGGGTGACTGCCGTCCGCCATGTATGCTTGCATGTCCTGCAGGTACAGACTGTCAGGGCTATGTAGGTCTGATCGCAAACGGACAGTATGAAGAGGCTATCAAACTGATCAGAGAAAACATTCCGCTTCCGGGATCTATCGGTCGTGTCTGTCCTCATCCGTGTGAGACAGCATGCCGCCGCGGTATGGTAGACGAGCCTATCGCTATTGCAAACCTTAAGAGATTTGCAGCAGATACTGACGAGTTCGGTGAAGATCCGTTTGTTCCGGAGTGCGAGCCGGACACAGGAAAGAACGTTGCTGTGATCGGCGGCGGTCCTTACGGACTTTCCATGGCATATTTCCTTCGTCAGCTTGGCCATGATGTGACGATCTACGAGGCAATGCCAAAGCTTGGCGGTATGCTCCGCTATGGTATTCCGGAATACCGTCTTCCGAAAGAAGTTCTGGATGAGGAAATCGCTGTTCTTGAAAAAATGGGCGTAACCATGGTTACAAATACAAAGATCGGCGAGGACATCTCTTTTGAAGCGATCCGCAGAGATTTTGATGCTGTATGCGTTGGTATCGGCGCATGGGTATCTACCGGTGTCCGCTGCAAAGGCGAGGATGCCGAGGGTGTAATCGGCGGTATTGATTTCCTCAGAAAAGTTGTCCGCAATGAAGATATTGACCTTGGCAAAAACGTTGCCATTGTAGGCGGCGGTAATACCGCTATGGATGCCTGCCGTACAGCAGTACGTCTTGGCGCTGACAAGGTTTATAATATTTACAGAAGAACAAAAGATGAGATGCCTGCAGATATGATCGAGATCGAGGAAGCAGAGGAAGAGGGAGTAATCTTCCTGAACCTGACCAATCCTCTTGAGATCATTTCTGATGAAAACGGACACTGCCGTCAGATGGTTCTTCAGGTTATGGAACTTGGTGAGCCGGATGCATCAGGACGTCGCGCTCCGGTTCCGGTAGAAGGAAAAACAGAGACGATTGATGTGGACACTGTAATCCTTGCAATCGGCCAGAGAGTAAATGCAGAAGGAATGAACGGGGTTGAGCTTACCAGAAAGGGCGGCCTTGTTTATGATAAAGATACATACATGACAGCACTTCCGGGCGTATTCGCAGGCGGTGACTGCGGTAATGACAAGATTTCCATCGCAGTTGAGTCCATTGGCGATGCAAAGAAGAGCTATCTGATCGTAGATGCTTATCTTCGCGGAGAAGAGATCAAATACGAGCCAAACTATTATGTAACCAAAAAGGACGTAACACCGGCTACTTTTGAAGACCGTGAGAGAATGTGCCGTCCGACTATGGAGCAGCTGAATGCAGAAGAAAGAAAAGACAACTTTACAGAGGTAGTCTTCGGATACGACGAGGAGCAGGCTGTTGAGGAAGCTCATCGTTGTCTGGAGTGCGGATGTAAAGATTACTTTGAGTGTAAGCTGATCTCCTATGCAAATATGTACGATGTGGATCCGGACCGTCTGGCAGGAGACATCAATGAAGTGGAATTCCACGATGAGCATCCGTTCATTTTAAGGGATCCGAATAAATGTATCCTCTGCGGACTCTGTGTTCGTGCCTGCGATGAGGTTATGGGAGTAGGCGCTCTTGGCCTTGTGAAACGTGGATTTGACACAGTTGTTATGCCGGCTCTTGAACAGCCGCTTTCTGAGACAGGATGTATTTCCTGCGGCCAGTGTGTAAGTGTCTGCCCTACAGGCGCTCTTCAGGAAAATCTTACTCTTGAAAAATCTGTTCCGCTTGACACTGAGGCTACCGATACTACCTGCGCTTACTGCTCAGTAGGTTGCTCCATGCATCTTGAAACCTATGGAGACATGCTGGTAAAAGCTGTTCCGGACAGAGAAGGCGCTGTCAATAAAGGACTTCTCTGCGGAAGAGGAAAGTTCGGCTTTGACTGTTCTGTTATGGACGGCAAACTCCTTGAGCCAATGGCAAGAAAGGACGGAGAGCTTACAGAGGTTGATTATCATGAAGCATTTATGCTGACTGCAAAGAAAGCAGAATCTCTTGCGGCAAAATACGGAAGAAACGCAGTTGCTGTAGCAGTTTCTGACAGATATACAAACGAAGAAGCATATGTGATCAAGAAGTTCGCAGATTCTATCGGAGCTAAGACTCTCTGCTTCAACAACAGAGAGAACGGTCTTGAAAAGGTTCTGGGCGTAAACGCTTCTCCGAACACCATCAACGAGGTTCTTTCTGCAGATGTGATCCTGTGCGCAGGCTTTATCGCAAAAGAGAATCAGGTAATCCGTCTGAAACTGAAACAGGCTGCAAAGAACGGAGCAAAGGTTATCCTTGTAAATCCGGAAGGATATGCACAGGATCATATGAGCTTTGTTTATAAAACTGTTGAGACAGACAACAGCCTTGGTTTCTTCAAGGGTGTTGCAAAGGCTCTTCTTGATATGGGCAAAGGCGCAGGAGCAGAAGGCTTTGACGCATTCAAGGCATCTATAGAAGGCGTTTCTGTAACTGAGGAAGCAAAAGAGATCGCTGAGCTTTATGCAAATGCAAAGAAAGCAATGATCGTATTCCAGCAGAACGTAGTAACTACTGAGGCTGCTGCGCTTCTTGGCGACATCGCAGTTGTTTCCGGTCATATCGGAAAAGCCCGCGACGGTATCCTTATGCTGAAAGCAAAGAACAACAGCCAGGGTCTTGTTGATCTGGGAATCACTGCAGGGGCAGAGGCTATGGAAGGTGTAAAAGCCCTTCTGGTATTCGGTGAGGATCCGGCTCCGGAGCTTCTGAAAGAGCTTGTATTCCTGATGGTATGCGATACTCACATGACAGAGGCTGCCAAACTTGCAGACGTTGTGATCCCGGGAACAGGATTTGCGTCTACCTATGGTACTTTCACCAATACTGAGCGCAGACTTCAGGTTGTTGAACAGGCCATTGAGGAAGACGTAGTATTCTCCAACTGGGAGGTTGCTGCTGAGCTGGCTCATGTATATGAGGTTGAAATGCCGTTTGATGATGTAGAGGATATTTCTGATGAGATGAACGATAAGCTTCCGGTTTACCGTTATGCAGAAATGGGCGAGATCTATGGCGGAGTTCTTGCATGTGAAAATGCAAAACTTGCAGCTGTGGAAGATGCTGCATTTGTAGCACCGCTTCGCTCCACAGATCATCTGATGAACATGATCGATGAGAGACTGCCTCACGCAAACTGATTTTAAAATAATAATAGCCTGTATAAAAGCGGAAACCCAATATTCAGGCTGAGATGATCCGGGGAACTGTCGCGGCTGTATGCTGTGGCAGTTTCCTTTTTTGTTTACCGGGAATATAGTACAGTCTGTACGGATTTTTCAGGGAAATAAAAAAGTTCCGCGGGGATGCGTCCAGCAACAGCAACCGTATTCGCTCACATGTTCGATTTTTTGCCGGGGATATCTTGTAACTTTTTCAGAACTGTGATATACTGATACAGCAAAAGCCGGGAAAACACTTTGAATTTTTGGCTTTTACAGGGAATAAAACGGCAGCTTTCATGCCATTTGAAGAAAACAGACGAAAGAAAAGGATAAAAATATGACAGTTTTATATGTGATCCTGCTTGCAGTTGTACAGGGAATACTGGAGTTTCTTCCTGTAAGCAGTTTTGGACATCTGTGCATTCTTCAGAACATTCTGGGGATGGAGCACGAAACGGGTGTTCTTCTGGAAGCAATGCTTCATTTTGGTACGCTGGCAGCAGTGATACTTACTTTCTGGAAGGATATTTCAAGACTTCTGCTGGAGTCTCTGGACATGCTGATGGATACGATCGGAAATCTGTCTCTTTATATCCATAATAAAAGAACAGGAGATAAGCTTCGATATGCAAAGATCGTAAGCAGCACTTATAAGAAATTTGCACTTTTGCTTCTTGTTTCTATGATACCCACAGCCCTTCTGGGCTATACTGCCAGAAGACTTGTTGTGCTTGCCGCTTCTTCACAGATGCTGCCGGGCGCGGGGATCCTGATCACAGGAATTGTCCTTCTTGTGGTAGATCTCGGCAGAATGGGCGGCAAAAAAGCTGCAAGAGATGCCAGCTTCGGAAATGCCATGTGGATCGGCATTTGTCAGGGACTGTCTGTATTTCCCGGACTTTCCAGAAGCGGACTGACCATCAGCGCAGGTCTGATGGGGGGATTTACACGAAGCTTTGCAGTAAAATATTCCTATATTCTGTCAGTACCGGCTATTATCGGAGCTCTGATCGTGGAGCTGGGACAGTTTCGTGCACCTGCAATGGGCGTAGGGCTGGGGTTTACCTTTGTGCTGGGAATGATCGTTTCCGCAGTTGTGGGATACTTTACCATCCGTATACTGCTCAGAATGGTGAACAGAGGAAGATTCCGCTATTTTGCATATTACTGTTTTATTGTGGGCTTTGCTGCTCTCATCGGTAATTATGTGTTATAAAAAAACAAAAGGGTATCAGAACTTATAACGGGTTCTGATACCGGTAGTAATAAAAGCAATAGAAGTAGTAGGAGGGAAGCCTGGATATGGCAGCATCAAAGAACCAGAAAGGCAAAAGAGGAACCACAGGAAAAACAGCAAAGAGTACCGCATCAAGAAGAAAAACCACTGCTAAAAAGCAAAATGTTACAAGTGGATTCCAGACAGAAATCATTCTGCTGATCATTCTGGCTGCCTCTATGATTCTGGTTATCAGTAATTTTGGACTGGGTGGCGCTGTAGGCGACCAGATCAGCGCGGTCTGCTTTGGGATTATGGGACTTCTGGCTTATGTATTTCCCGTACTGCTTTTTGTGGGTGCTGCCTTTTTGATGTCCAACAGAAAAAATCCTCTCGCGTACAAAAAAACACTGGCAGCCCTTGTGTTTTTTCTTTTTCTGTGTGGCTTTGTACAGCTTTTAACAGAGGGATATCTTCCGGGTACGGGATTTATGGATTATTATAAACGCAGTTCAGAGCTTCATACGGGAGGCGGCGTGATCGGAGGCGCGATCTGCATGTCCTCTACGTCTGCTTTTGGAGTTGTAGGCGGATATATTATCATTGTACTTGTGCTTCTTATCACAATGATCCTGATTACTCAGAGATCCTTTTTTGATTTTATTTTTAAAATCTGGGACAGCATCGTAAGCCTTGTAAAGGGCGGACATGAACGTTACATGGAAGGGCAGCCGGAGAGGGATCTGAAAAAAGAGATCCGGGATCAGGAACGCAGACAGAAGAGGGAAAATCGTCAGGCAGAAAGAATACGCAGGCTGGAGGAAACGTTAGAGGCAGAAAAACAGGCTGCCCAGGCTCTGGAACAGGAAAACAGTGAGGCGGCTGCGGCCCTTAATGCCAGACAGGAACAGAAAGAGGCTTCTTCTCACGGCTTTCTGGAAGGAACAAAACTGACTCCTCCAAAAAAGAAAAAAACAAAAGAAACATCAGAGACTGCTGTTCAGACCTCTGAGGAGGATTTTGAAGTCCGGACTTCAGCAGCCGGTCAGGGACAGCTGGAATTCAGTATACATCGGGCAGATTCTTCCAGTGAGGCTGCTGATGACCATACTGATATTAATATAGAGATGGAACACTCGCCTTCAGATTCTCTGGATTTTGACGAAATCCAGGCTTATGAGGACGAGAGTAAAGAAATTTCAGATTCTTTTGAGGATTTCAGAAAAGAGGAACAGCAAAATACAGAAGCATCTGTTCAGTCCGCAGCATCGGAAGCCTCTCAGCCTCATAAGAATCCAAAATCGTCCAAAACAGAAATAGAAAATGGAATCCGAAATATTCAGAAGGAGATCACCAGTAAGGATGCAGAAGTAAAAAAAGAATATCATTATCCTCCCCTGAAGCTTCTGAAAAGAGGTAACGGAAAGGGCAAAGGCGATTCCGATGCCCATCTTCGCCAGACTGCCCAGAAGCTTCAGGATACACTGCATAATTTTGGTGTAAATGTTACTGTGACAAACGCAAGCTGCGGTCCCACAGTAACCAGATATGAGCTTCAGCCGGAAATGGGAGTGAAGGTCAGCAGAATCGTAGGTCTTGCTGATGATATCAAGCTGAACCTGGCAACTCCGGATATCCGTATTGAGGCGCCGATTCCCGGAAAGGCAGCTGTGGGAATCGAGGTTCCCAATAAAGAAAATCAGGCAGTTATGCTCCGGGAGATTTTGCAGTCCCAGGAGTTTCAGGGAGCAAAATCAAAACTTTCCTTTGCCGTAGGCAAGGATATTGCCGGAAAGCCAGTTGTTACAGATATTGCCAAAATGCCGCACCTTCTGATCGCAGGAGCGACAGGCTCCGGTAAGTCTGTATGTATCAATACTCTGATAGTGAGTATACTTTACAAAGCAAAACCGGAAGAGGTCAAGCTGATCATGATCGATCCCAAGGTGGTTGAGTTAAGCGTGTACAACGGAATCCCTCATCTTCTGATCCCGGTAGTCACTGATCCCAAAAAGGCGGCAGGCGCACTGAACTGGGCAGTAACAGAGATGATGAACCGCTACAACACTTTTGCGGAATTTAATGTGCGAAATCTTCAGGAGTACAATAAAAAAGTAGATGGAATGAGGATCCCCGAGGGAGAAACCCCGCCGGAGCGTATGCCTCAGATCATTATTATCGTGGATGAGCTTGCGGATCTGATGATGGTGGCTCCGGGAGAAGTGGAGGATGCGATCTGCCGTCTGGCCCAGCTTGCCCGGGCTGCGGGAATCCATCTGATCATAGCCACACAGCGGCCGTCCGTAAATGTTATCACAGGTCTTATTAAGGCAAATATGCCCTCCAGAATTGCTTTTTCTGTTTCCTCAGGCGTGGATTCCAGAACAATTCTGGATATGAACGGCGCAGAAAAGCTTCTTGGAAAAGGAGATATGCTTTTTTATCCTCAGGGATATCAGAAGCCTGCCAGACTGCAGGGCGCTTTTGTTTCAGACGAAGAAGTCAGCAGCATCGTGGACTTTCTTGCAGATAAAAATCCCACGGCGCAGTACAATCCGCAGATTGAACAGCAGGTAAATACTGCCAGTCTGTCCGGAGGAGGATCCGGAGCAGAGGAAAGGGATGTATATTTTGAGGAAGCCGGCAAGTTTATTATTGATAAGGAAAAAGCCTCCATTGGAATGCTTCAGCGTATGTTTAAAATCGGATTTAACAGAGCTGCCAGAATCATGGATCAGCTTTGTGATGCCGGAGTTGTAGGACCGGAGGAAGGCACAAAGCCCCGGAAGGTTCTGATGTCCATGGAGGAATTCCAGAATTTTATTGAAGAAAGCCTGTAAAGGAAAGAAAGGAGAAAAACATGGTAAAGCACATTGTAATGTGGTCATTTCAGGAAACTTTAGATGACAAACAAAAAAAAGAAGCGGCAGTACGGATCAAAGAAGGGCTGGAACGTCTGACGGGAATCGTCCCGGGGCTGATATCTGTTAAGGTAGTCACAGATGCTCTTCCTGCCAGCACACATGAAATCGGACTTTTCTGTGAACTGGAATCCCAGGAGGCTCTTGACGGTTATCAGGTTCACCCGGAACATCAGAAAATGGTTTCTTTTATCAGGACAGTTACCTGCAACCGTATCTGTCTTGACTATGAAGTATAATGGAGATCCGGATTTTATCTGTGGGCAAGATCAAAGAAAAATATCTTACCGCAGGGATACAGGAATATGCAAAACGTCTGAGCAGGTACTGTAAGCTTACCTTCTGTCAGGTGGCTGATGAAAAGACTCCGGACAAGGCTTCGGAGGCTTTAAACGAACAGATCAAAAAAACAGAAGGCGAGCGCATCATGAAAAATATCCGGGACCAGGATTATGTGATCGCTCTTGCTCTTGACGGAAAAATGCTGGACTCTGTAGAACTTTCTGAAAAAATCGGACAATTGGGAATTGAAGGAAAAAGCTCAGTTGCTTTTGTGATCGGAGGCTCTCTTGGACTAAGTGAACAGGTACTAAAAAGAGCAGATTTCCGGCTGAGCTTTTCCAGAATGACTTTTCCTCATCAGCTGATGCAGATGATACTTCTGGAACAGATATACAGAGGATTCCGTATTCTGAACAATGAACCTTATCATAAATAAAAAAGTTTTTGCCAGGGAGGATGCTTTTATGGAAATTCAGCGTATTGAAAACATGTGCGGAGGAAACGGTCATGTTTTTCTTAAGCCGATCCTTAATGAAAAACAATTAAATGGAAAATGTGGTCTTTATGCAGAGGTGACTCTGGAACCAGGCTGTTCCCTGGGATATCATGAACATCACGGAGAAAGCGAAACCTATTACATTCTTTCCGGAAAAGGAATTTACAGCGATAACGGAGAACTTCGTATGGTAGAAGCAGGAGACATGACCTTTACTCCGGACGGCAAAGGCCATGCGCTGACAAATGCCGGTGAAGAAAATCTTGTATTTATGGCGCTGATCATATTGAATTAGTATAACGAATACTAACTTTCTGCTATACCAGGGTTACCGAAATTCCACCGGTTTTTGACAATGGGCGGTTTGTTTGAGCGGATTATGATACAGGCAGTACAGAAGGAAGGATAAGCTTATGATAAAACAGTTGGATATGAGAAAATTTGAGGAATATATTTCTCAGTTTCCGGTGTATGAGTACCGTATTCTTGACACAAAGGGGATTGAGGTAAGGGAAAGGGTCCGCACGATCTGCAGTCAGGAATGTGAACGTTTTGGCACTACCTGGGCCTGCCCTCCGGCTGTAGGTTCACTGGAGCAGTGCCGGGACAGGATCAGCAGATATCCCCAGGCAGTGTTTTTTTCCAGTGTGGCGGAAGTGTCGGATCTTATGAATATGGAGGAAATGCTTTCCACCAGACACCAGCATGAAAAAATCACAGAAGAAATCGCCTCATTTCTCCGGGAACAGGGGTTTTCCGTTTTTACCCTGTCCACAGAATCCTGTGATATCTGTCAGGAGTGTACATTCCCCCAGGGAAAACCCTGCAGGCATCCGGAAAAAATGCACCCCTGTCTGGAAAGCCATGGAGTAGTGGCTGCGGAAATTGTAGAAGAACAGCAAATGGAATACAATCTGGGCGGCAATACAATATTATGGTTTTCCATGGTATTGTTCCGTCAGGAATAAAGATAAAGCCTTCGGCATAAATTACGATAAAAGCCGAAGGTTTTTCTGTTTTTGTGTGCGCGGGAATCAGAGGAGGTCGATGCTTTGTTTTTTCAGCAAAAAAGAAAACAGCTCAGGGAAGGCTGTCTGACTGCTCTTGAGGTTCCCAGAGATCTTGCCTGCAGAGAGACTGTTGTTACACTGACAGGATGCAGCCAGGCTGTTATTGAAAATTACCGCAGTATTCTGAAGCTGACAGAGGAGGAAATCATTGTAAGCACTTTTTCGGGAAAACTGACAATCATGGGAAAAAATCTGGAAATTCCCTGGTATACCATGGAAGAGATGACAGTTACAGGAAAAATCTCCCGGATCATCCCGGAACGGTAGGAGGAAGCTATGGAAAAAATCCTTTGTTTTCTGAACGGATATGTGGAAGTTCTTATCTGTGGCGGACAGACAGAACGTTTTTTTAATCTCTGCATGGCAAGAGGAATTGTCGTCCGGAATCTGAGACAAAATAAGGATAAGAGCTTTACCTGTATTTTTTCCGTCAGCCATTTTTTTCTGCTGGGACCAATACGGAGAAAAACAAAGGTGAGAATTCATATTCTGGAAAAACAGGGGCTTCCTTTTTGGGTGGAAAAAGGCGTAAAAAGAAAAGCTTTTTTTCTGGGAATTTTTTTGTGCGGAATGCTTCTTCTTATGCTTTCCGGACGTATCTGGAATATCCATATTGAAGGAAACAGGGCGAACAGCACACCGGAAATCCTGAAGTTTCTGGAGGATCAGGGTGTTTCCCATGGTATGAAAAAAAAATCTTTAAACTGCAGCGCCATTGCAGCTTCCATCCGGGAAGAATATCCTCAGACAGCCTGGGTTTCTGCAAGAACAGAAGGAACACGACTGGTTATTACAGTAAAAGAAGGGGATTTTCAGAATAAAAAGAAAAAAGAAAAAGCAGAACCCTGCAATCTGACAGCCACAGAATCCGGAACTGTGGTAAAGATCATTACCAGGGCCGGAGTTCCCCGGATCAGACCAGGGGAAACCTGTAAAACAGGAGACGTTCTGATTTCCGGCTGTCTTGAATTGAAAAATGACAGTCAGGAAGTGACACGCTATGAATATGTTCATGCAGATGCAGATATTTACATAAAAAGGAAGCTGTCCTATTATGCTGAGCTTCCATTGGAGTATGAAGCAGAAATACGGGAAAATATTCAGGAAACTGGAGGCTTTTTAAAGATTGGGAAGCTATACTTGGAATGGGGAGCAGAGCATAAAAAGGGCTGGCATACTCTGACAGAAGAGCTTCCGGTGAAGCTCACTGAGAATTTTAGGCTTCCTGTTTCCACAGGCCGTATTACTATGAACCGATACCAGAAGAAAAAGATAATATGTACAGAACAGGAGGCAAAGACAGAGGCTTTTTGTATTCTTCAGGATTATGAAGAAAAATTAATGGAAAAGGGGGTTCAAATATCTGCAAATAATGTTAAAATAGATGTGGATCACAGAACCTGTATCAGCAGAGGAAATCTGGAGATCATTGAAAAAATCGGAAAGGAAACTCCGGTGGAAATACTGGAGCAACCGAAAGAAAGGACAACAGAGAATGGCTAACAGTATTATCGAACTGCATCTGGAAATTCCGGCTGATCTGGAAGGGAATGTATTCGGGCAGTTCGACGAACATCTGAAACTGATCGAAAGAACATTGAATGTCACTCTGATATCAAGAGACGGCATTCTGAAAATACTTGGAACTGAGGGAAGCGCTTCCCAGGCGAAAAAGCTGATCGGCGAACTGGTAGTTCTGGCGCAGAGAGGAAATACCATCACAAAACAGAACGTCAGCTATGCCCTGGCTCTTGCCATGGAGCAGCGAAATGAGGTTCTTACAGAAATCGATAAAGATTTTATCTGCAATACCATACAGGGACGTCCCATTAAACCCAAAACTCTGGGACAGAAGGAATATGTGGAGCAGATCCGTAAAAAAATGATTGTTTTCGGAGTAGGACCTGCGGGTACAGGAAAAACCTATCTTGCAATGGCAATGGCAGTAACTGCTTTCAGAAACGAAGAGGTAAGCCGCATCATTCTGACCCGTCCTGCTATTGAGGCAGGGGAAAAACTGGGATTTCTGCCCGGAGATCTTCAGAGCAAGGTAGATCCATATCTTCGTCCTCTTTATGATGCTCTTTACCAGATCATGGGAGCAGACAGCTTTGCAAAAAATATGGAGAGAGGACTGATAGAGGTTGCACCTCTGGCCTATATGAGAGGACGTACCCTTGACAATGCCTTTATTATTCTTGACGAGGCGCAGAATACCACGCCTGCACAGATGAAAATGTTTCTGACCCGTATCGGTTTTGGCTCAAAGGTTATTATCACAGGAGACGCTTCTCAGAAGGATCTTCCCAGAGATGCGGTTTCCGGTCTGGATGTTGCCATGAAGGTGCTGAAAAAAATAGAGGATATCGGCTTCTGCCAGCTTACCAGCAAGGATGTTGTGCGCCACCCTCTTGTTCAGCAGATCGTACAGGCATACGACGAATATGAGAAAAAACAGAAGCCGGCGAAGCCCCGTACAGCCCGCCGCAGTCAGGAGAAAAAATCATGACGATTCAGATAGATTATGAAACAGAAAAAAAACTGGACATTGATTATACAAAGCTTGCCAACTGCGTGGCACATAAGATTCTGGAAACAGAGCAGTGCCCCTATGAAGCCAGCGTGAATCTTGTGATCACGGATAACGAGGAGATCAAGGAAGTAAATGCCCAGTTCAGAAATATCAATGCGCCCACAGACGTACTTTCATTTCCTATGATCCCGTTTCCGTCTCCTGCAGACTATTCCATTATTGAGGATCAGGATGAATACTTTGACCTGGATACAGACGAGCTTCTGCTGGGAGATGTTATGATCTCTGTGGACAGGGTATATGCTCAGGCTGAGGAATACGGACACAGTACAGAAAGAGAGTTCAGCTTCCTTTTTGCGCACAGTATGCTCCATCTTCTGGGATATGACCACATGGAACCGGAAGAGGCGGCCGTTATGGAAAAGAAACAGTCAGAGGCTCTGGCGGCCCTTGGAATCAACAGATAAAATAGATTTGGAGAGACAACAATGAATTACCGGGAATTATTAAAAGATAAAAAACGTGTTGTGATCAAGGTAGGCTCTTCTTCCCTGATCCACAAAGAAACAGGCAGACTTGATCTTCGCAAGCTGGAGGTGCTTGTCCGTGAGATCAGTGATCTTCACAATCAGGGAAAAGACGTGGTACTTGTAACTTCAGGCGCCGTTGCCGTGGGCTCTGCTGCCCTTGGCCTCAATGAGCGCCCCAGAGAGCTGAAGGTAAAACAGGCATGCTCCGCAGTGGGACAGGCAAGGCTTATGATGATCTATCAGAAGCTTTTTGCCGAATATAATCAGATGGCAGCTCAGATCCTTATGACAAAAAATACCATGGTCAACAATCTGAACCGCATGCATGCCCGAAATACCTTTGAGGAGCTTCTTACACTGAACACCATTCCTGTGGTCAATGAAAACGACTCTATTTCAAGCTTTGAGCTGGAAGCACTGGATTCCTTTGGCGATAACGATACGCTTTCCGCAGTTATCGCAGCTCTGATCGGCGCAGACCTTCTGATCCTGCTTTCAGATATTGACGGGCTGTTTACAGACGATCCGAATACCAATCCGGATGCAAAGTTTATCGACACCGTAGAAAAGCTGGATGAAAAGCTGAAAAGCATGGGAAAAGGCCCGGGAAGCAAGGTGGGAACAGGCGGAATGGCAACAAAGCTTACGGCTGCAGAGATCGCCACGGCTGCAGGAGCGGATATGGTGATCGCCAACGGCGGAGATTTCCATGTGATACACAAGGTTATGGAAGGCCGTAATTACGGAACCTTATTTGTTGGAAACCAGAAAGAGGAATTCTACCTCATTGATTATATAGAAAAACTGCTGTAACAGATGCAGGCAGCTATTCTGCCGAAGCTTTGATATATAACATAGAGACCCTGGAGATGGTCTATAAACACTACTACAATATCATACGAGGGAAAAATATGGATAACATAAAAATCGACCGCATCAATACACTTGCCCACAAGGCCAAAAGTGTGGGTCTTACAGAAGAAGAAAAGAAGGAAAGAGATGCTCTCCGCAAAGAATATATTGCGACTATCCGCATGAATTTAAGGAGTCAGCTTGACAATATCAGCATTAAAGAAGAAGATGGAAGTATTACGAATTTAGGTGAAAAATATGGAAGAAAAAAAAGCCATTAGAAAACAGATTTTTGCAGAGAGAAAAGCGTGTTCTGATAAAGAAATACAGGAATGGAGCAAAGAAATCACAAAAAATATCACTGCTCTTGCGGAATATCAGACAGCGGACAGAATCCTTGTTTATGCAGATTACAATCATGAAGTAATGACAGGCTTTCTTATTGAAAAAGCCTGGGCAGACGGAAAAGAAATCGCTGTGCCAAAGGTACAGGGGCTTGATATGATTTTTTATAAACTGACAGATTTTGCGCAGCTGGAGCCGGGATACTATGGGATCCCGGAGCCGGTGTCCGGAGAGATCGTACAGTGGGAGGACGCCCTGATGATCATGCCAGGCGTTGCCTTTGACAGACAGAATCACAGAGTAGGCTATGGCGGAGGATTTTATGACCGCTATCTGGAAAAACATCCCCGGGTAAAACGTGTGGCAGCAGCCTTTGAATTTCAGCTTCTCCCACAGGTTCCTACAGAGCCTACAGATATTTCACCGGAGATCGTTGTAACGGAAAAACAGTGCATAAGAGGCTAAAATTCAGGGAGGTCAGATTATGAAAGAAATGCTTGTTCAGCTTGGAAAGCGTGCAAAAGATGCAGAAGCTGCTCTCCGCACCATTTCCACAGATAAAAAAAATCAGGTGCTTGCCGCTGTGGCAGATCATCTGGTTGAAAGTTCGGAAACTCTTTTAAAAGCAAATGAGGAAGATATAAAAAACGGTAAGGCAAATCATATGCCGGAAGGTCTGGTGGACAGACTTCTTCTTACCAGAGAAAGAATCGAAGGAATGGCAGACGGACTTCGCCAACTTGTAGATCTGGAAGATCCTGTGGGAGAAGTTACCGGAATGAAAAAACGTCCCAACGGTCTTCTGATCGGACAGAAAAGAGTTCCTCTTGGAGTTATCGGAATTATTTATGAAGCGCGTCCCAACGTAACCGCAGATGCTTTCGGGCTTTGTTTTAAAACGGGAAACGTTGTGATCCTGAAAGGCGGAAGTGATGCCATTCATTCCAATCAGGCAATTGTGAAATGTATCCGCGAAACCTTGAAGGCTCAGGGAATTACAGAGGATGCCATTCAGCTGATTGAGGATACCTCCAGAGAAACCGCCGGGGAATTTATGAAAATGAATGAATATGTGGATGTGCTGATCCCCCGTGGAGGAAAAGGGCTGATCAAAGCAGTGGTAAATCAGAGCACGATTCCGGTCATCGAGACAGGTACCGGAAACTGTCATATTTATGTAGATGAGACAGCCGATCCGGAAATGGCAGCAGATATTATCATGAACGCGAAGACTCAGAGGGTAGGCGTGTGCAATGCCTGTGAATCCCTTCTTGTCCATGACAGCATGAAAGAAGCGCTTCTTCCTGTACTGGCAGAAAGACTTCGCGAAAAGCATGTGGAAATGCGTGCAGACCAGGAGGCTCTTTCCCTGATGCCGGGAGCGGTTCCTGCTTCTCAGGAGGACTGGGGAACGGAATATCTGGATTACATACTGTCCATTAAAATAGTGTATTCTGTAGAGGAAGCCATTGCGCATATCAATCGTTACAACACAGGTCATTCAGAAGCTATTATCACAAACAGTTATATGCATGCGCAGAAATTCCTGGATGAGGTAGACGCTGCTGCAGTTTACGTCAATGCTTCCACCAGATTTACAGACGGATGTGAATTCGGATATGGAGCAGAAATCGGCATCAGTACCCAGAAGCTTCACGCCAGAGGGCCTATGGGACTTCTTGCTCTGACAACGACCAAGTACATTATTTACGGAAATGGGCAGATACGTCCGTAAGATAGGAGGACATAATGAGAAAAAAACAGTTATTTGCAATTCTTTTGGCTGGAGCCATGACTGCCGGAACCGTTCCCTCCGCTGCTTTGGCAGCAGAAAATGATATCCCTGCAGCTTCATCTGAAGTAACTGAGGGAGAGAATCCCGGCGAGACTCCTCAGGAAGAAGGAGGAGAGGCAACACCGGAAGCAGAGCCTACACAGACGCCTGAAACAACACCAGAAGCGCCTGCAGAGCCTCCTGCAGAACCCACAGAAACACCCACAGCTCCGGAGACACCGGCAGAGCCTACACAGGTTCCGGAAACAGAGACGACACCGGAGGCAGCTCCTTCAGAAGCTCCGGAGACTCTGGAAAGTGAGCCAACAGGAATTTCTATTACTACCATAGATGAAAATAATCAGGAAACGGTAACCTATTATAAGACACTTCAGGAGGCAGTAGATGCTGCTCCCACCATAGAAAGCGGCGTTCAGGAATCTACTGTGATCGAGATCACAGACAGTCTTGCGCTGTCAGGAACCATTTCTGTTTCCGGCAAAAAGGTCAGCATTGTCTCTGCCGCACCGGGAATCACCATTCGCAGAGAGCAGAAGGAAGACGGAACAGTATTTAACGGAACGATGTTCACAGTTGCCGGACAGGGCAGCGAGCTTCAGTTTTCTGTAAAAGACGGTTCTGATCTTACTGTAGACGGAAGCAACGGAAAAGGTGAGGAAGAACCTTCCGAAGGAAGCCTGGCAGATGTCAGCGATTCCGGTGCTTTCGGTATTTCAGCAGGAGTCACTCTGACAGGAAACAACACCACTGCAAAAGGCGGCGCTGTTTCTAATAATGGGGGAAGTCTTGTGCTGAAAGGCGGCACGATTACCGGAAATACCGGAGCCATGGGAGCTGTTTACAGCAATACGGATATTGCCGTACAGGGCACAGTTGCCATAAAGGAAAATACCGGGGCAAACCTTTATCTGGATCAGGATGCATCAGTGGTTGTGACAGATGTGCTGACAGATTCTTCCATCTCTCTGACAGCCGCAGCTCCGGCAGATAAAAAAACTGTGGCAAAAGCAGGGAAAAAGACAGATGGCACAGATGTTACTTCCGAAGAGTTTAAGGCAGCGGCAGAACAGCTGGCTTATGATACAGAGGATTATTCCGTTGTGCTGGGTGAGGATGGATTAAGCGCAGTGCTGAAGGTAAACGCATCTGCTACCGTGACACCAAGTCCCACACCTACAGCTTCTCCGTCATTTTTAACTTATCAGAGCAAATCTCTGAAATGGATGGATCATAATACAGTAACTGCAAAAATGTCCACAACAAAGGACTGCAAATGGTATTATTATTTTGTAGATGCAGGAAGTGATACAAATACTATCAAAAAACTGTATGATTCCAGTAAGGCAAAAACTCCGGCAAAAGCAAATACAACCTTTACCGTAAAGGCAGAAAAGGTTCCGGAAAAGGATTCCTGGCTTGTAGTTGCGGCAAAACCGGATAACGGCTCCGCCCAGTTAAGAGTGCTGAAACTTAACAGCAGCAGCCGTCCGGCTTCTCCGACTGTTTCACCAACTGTAACCACCCGCGCGCCGCGTAAGTATGAAGTGACAGAAAGTAAGGTGACAGGTCTGGAAAATCCGATAAAACTTTTTCCGAATAAGTTTTATGATTTTCAAGTTATAGGTGCAGGTCAAAATGATACGAATCCAATTAATGGAGATGAAAGATGGATACCAAAATATTGGTCTATGAGTGTTAATGGAAGTAGAAACAATTCTTGGCGAATTGGAATTCAAGCTCCAGACAAAAATGATCCTAATCTACAGCAAAAATTGGAAAGTTTGAAGAAATATAGAATTCCAAGTAAGTTTTCATTATATGTGTTCTTTGAAAAAGAAATATACAATGGAAAAGTATGGACAGATACAGATGTAATTGAATATATGAAAACTTCTTTCAGCTCCGCAGAAATTTCTGATGAAGAGTGGAAGGAATACATTGATAATTACAACAAAGAGAATCCGGACGACGGTCTGAACTATGACGGAACAAGCGGAGGCTCTGTTGCAGATATTAAGGCGACAGAGGCGGCTTCAGAAAAGGATTCCGATTCTACGTCCAAGTCAGCCGTATCCACAGCAGATGAATCTCCGATTGGAACCATGTCCGTTCTGGCAGTTTTCTCTCTGCTGGCGGGAGGCTATGTGCTTGTAAGAAAACGTAAAAAAGAAGATATCTGACAGAACTTCTGAGCATATCTGACAGAATTTGCCCATAAAGGAGACAGGTCTAAAAGCCTGTCTCTTTTCATATATATTCAGTATGAAGGGCAGGGGGACAGGCAGATGATGGAAACAACAATTTTTGCTTATGAGAATTTATATTATGAACTATGGGAAACTGCCCGGAGATACAGGGCGATTGCGCAGTTCCGGGTAATTGGAAACAGTCATGATGAACGGATGATTCCCATGATTGAGGTGGGACAGGGAGACCAGGTGATTTTTTGTGTCAGCGGGCTGAACGGAACGGAGCGGCATATGCCGTCCTGTCTTCTTCGCATGGCAAAGGAATACTGTCGGGCATGGGAATGCGGATGGGTGCTGGAAGAGCTTTATGACGTGAAACAGCTTCTTTCTGCATGGAAGATATGTTTCATTCCCCTTCTGAATCCTGACGGATATGAGATCTACGAAAAAGGCTACACGGTAATACGAAATCCCGTTTACCGACAGATGCTCCGTATGCAGGAGACAGCCTGCACAGAATACTTCTGTAACGCAAGAGGCATGAATCTGCAGAAAAATTTTCCAACCAGCTATTACAGGAAAATGCGGATTTATCATGAGCCTGCCAGTGAAAATGAAACAAAGGCTCTGGTGCGTATTTTGCAGGAATATCAGGGAAAAGGATTTTTTTCTTTTGGACAGGCAGATAAAAGGATCGTATATTTCAGGCAGCCTCAGGCTTTTGGGGTAAACCAGAAAAGCTATCGGCTGGCAAGACATTTTCAGAAGCAGGCAGGATTTTGCATGGAAAAGTTTTCTCTGGAACAGCAGAAAAAAAATCATGCAATTCAGGGAGAAGGAACACCGGAAAGATATTATGCGGAGCTTACCCGACAGCCGTCTTTTCGGATAGAGCTGCCGTCCGGTCTGGGTGAAGAGGAAAGCTCTCTTCTGGAAAACCGGTATCAGCAGATTTACACAATCCCTCTGGAGTATATTTTTTCTGTGGGCGAACTTTAAATAACCGCTTAAAATGTTGATCCCGGCAGACTTCAGGAGCTGATTCCTGAGAACTGCCGGGTGTTTTTTGAGGCAACGATGGACTTGCTGTTTACGCTGTTCCCGGCAGCCCGGTCAAAATACATTCCGGATTACCCTGGATGATTGCCATTTTCCCCGTATATCATTGGATTTTCGCAAAATATGCCGAAACACCTTGCGGGATATTGCCATGTGTAAAGTGCTGCTGTTGTTTATTCACGGTATCCGGAAAAATTTTGACAGAATTATAAAATTCCTGTATCATAGAAAAATAAGAAAATAAACAAGGAGCAACGATATTTATGCTAAAAGATACAGAAACAAAAGAGATACAGAATGAAACAGAACGTCAGCGTTCCTTTATTGAGCTTGCCAGAGCGCTGACACAGCAGAAAATGCAGACCATCGGGCGTCCTGTAACCTATTGTCTTACTACCTTTGGCTGTCAGATGAATGAAAAACAGTCTGAGGCTGTAGCCGGAATCATGGACGAAATCGGATATGTCCGTCAGGACAGTGAGGAGGCAGATGTTGTAATTTACAATACCTGTACCGTCCGCGAAAATGCCAATCTGAAGGTGTACGGACGTCTGGGCCATCTTCACAGTCTGAAGGATCAGAATCCGGATATGAAGATCATTCTTTTTGGATGCATGATGCAGGAGCCTCAGGTAGTAGAAAAAATCAAAAAAACCTATTCTTTTGTAAATCTGGTGTTTGGAACCCACAATATTTTTAAGTTTGCAGAGCTTTTTTACGATATGCTGTTATCTGACATGCAGATCGTGGATATCTGGGAGGGAACGGATCAGATCGTGGAGGATCTTCCCACAGAGCGCAACTATACGTTCAAATCCGGTGTAAATATTATGTTTGGCTGCAATAACTTCTGTAGCTACTGTATTGTGCCTTATGTTAGAGGAAGAGAGAGAAGCCGGAAACCGGAAGCCATTGTAAAGGAAGTGGAACGTCTTGTGGCAGACGGAGTTTCCGAAGTAATGCTTCTGGGACAGAATGTAAATTCCTACGGAAAAACTCTGGAAAATCCAGTGACCTTTGCCCAGCTTCTTACCATGCTGGAAGAAGTGGAAGGACTGAAGCGCATCCGTTTTATGACTTCTCATCCGAAGGACCTTTCTGATGAGCTGATTGAGGTAATGGCAAAAAGCAAAAAAATCTGCCATCATCTCCACCTTCCTCTTCAGTCCGGCAGCAGCCGTGTTCTGAAGGAGATGAACCGTCGCTATGACAAAGAGAAATATCTGAACCTGGTAGAAAAAATCCGTACTGCCATCCCGGATATTTCTCTTACAACGGATATTATTGTAGGCTTCCCGGGAGAGACAGAGGAAGATTTCCAGGAGACTCTGGATGTGGTAAAAAAGGCCGGATACGATACTGCCTTTACCTTTATTTATTCCAAACGCACCGGAACTCCGGCAGCCGCCAAAGAGGATCAGGTTCCGGCAGATGTGACAAAGGAGCGTTTTAACCGTCTTCTTGCCCTTGTACAGGAGCAGGGAAGAATCCGTTCCTCCCGGTTTGCAGGAACCGTTCAGGAGGTTCTGGTAGAAGAGGAAAGCAAGGAGAAGGGAATTTTTACCGGAAGGACCCAGTACAATCTTCTGGTACATTTTCCGGCAGATGAAAGTCTTCTGGGCACTTATGTAAATGTAAAGCTTGAGGAGTGTAAAGGCTTTTATTATCTGGGAAGTCTGGCTGACTGAAAAAGTATTTTCTGCAGTTGAACAGACTGTTTCAGGAAAGAATATTTACTTAAATGAGGAAAAGAGGAGAGAGAATTGAAAAACAGCAAATACGAAATTGATATGTGCAATGGCTCGATTATGCCCAAGCTTATTTCATTTTCGATTCCGCTGATGTTGTCCGGCATTTTGCAGCTGATGTTTAATGCAGTGGATATTGTGGTGGTGGGAAGATTCAGCGGCAGCCGTTCTCTGGCAGCCGTGGGATCGACTACAGCCCTGATCAATATTTTTACCAATCTGTTTATCGGTGTTTCTCTGGGAGCAAATGTGTTAAGCGCCCGTTTTTATGCTTCCGGAAAAGCAAAGGAAATGTCCGAGACCGTACATACTTCTATTATGTTTGCTCTGATCAGCGGTGTTGTGATGGCCTTTGTGGGGCTGGGCTTTTCCAGATTTGCCCTGGAGCTTATGGGAACTCCGGCAGATGTCATTGACCAGTCCGCTCTTTACATGCGGATTTATTTTATCGGAATGCCTTTTTTTATGCTGTACAATTACGGGGCAGCTATTTTAAGATCTGTGGGAGATACTAAAAGACCGCTTTTGTTTCTGATCATTTCAGGAATCACCAATGCGGTTCTGAACCTGATTCTGGTGATCCGGTTCCGTCTGGATGTAGCGGGAGTTGCCATTGCAACCATTATCGCTCAGATGATTTCCTGTATTCTGGTTTTGCGATGCCTGTATAAATCAGAGAGCAGCTATCAGCTCCGTTTTTCCAGACTTACTATTAAGTGGAAGTACCTGAAGCAGATCTTTCAGGTAGGTATTCCGGCAGGACTTCAGAGCACGGTTATTAATTTTTCCAATGCAATGCTGCAGTCCTCTGTAAATTCCTTTGGCTCCGTTGCCATGGCAGGTTATACGGCTGCCAACAATATTTTTGGTTTCCTTTATGCTGCAGCCAATTCTGTTACTCAGGCATGTATGAGCTTTACCAGTCAGAATTATGGAGTGGGAAAACTGAAACGAATGGACAAAGTTCTTGTAAATTGTATGATTCTTACTGTAGGAGTTTCCTTCAGCCTGGGTTTTGGAGCCTGGTTCTTTGGTTCCGGCCTTCTCAGGATTTACACCAGCGAGGCAGATGTGATAGCCTGCGGACTGGAGATCCTTGCCTTTACCACAGTTCCTTATTTTCTCTGTGGTATTATGGACCTTTTTCCGGGAGCGCTGCGGGGAATGGGCTATTCTGCCGTACCCATGGTCCTTTCCGTGATCGGAACGGTCGGAATGAGGATCATCTGGATCTATCTGGTATTTCCGGCTCACAGATCTCTTGATTTTCTTTTTATTTCCTATCCTGCATCCTGGACCGTTACCATTGTGCTTCAGGCGGTATGCTTTTTCTTTGTCAGGAAAAAAGTGCGAAGGACTGTGCTTGCAGGACAGTATGCAGCCTGAACGCAGACAACTGCTGATAGCTGTGAAAGAGAACAGGGAGGATTTCAGGAATAAAAATATAGATTCTATCATTTTTTAAGTTTTTTAAGACAGAGTATTTATTTGGCTTCAGGCCGTAAGAATACTCTGTCTTTTTCTGTAAATGTATGATAAAATCAAAAATAATCAATGAAGTCTATGAAATATCAGGCTGTGAGATTTTTGACAGACTTTTTATAAAACTTACCGGAAATATAAAAATATGACAGCTATAACCGAATCAGCTGATTTGGAAGCTGCAGATTAAGAAAGAGGGAAAAATGAAAGTATCCAATTATGAGATCACACGGAACAGGATGCGGGATGAATTTATAAAATATGACCAGGAAAAAATGATTCAGAAATTTTCACTGAAAAATGACAGACAGTATCTGTACCTGGATTTTATGGGAAGACCCTACAGAATCAACCGCAAAAACGGTGTGGTGGAATGGTCTGAGGACGGGTTTCACTCAGTCACTGAAGGAAATTTCAATGAGTCCATGACAATCTATGATGTGCTTTGCTATTCAAAAGATAGCTGCAGTCTGTCCGGAAAATTTTGTTCCATCAATATGCTGAAGGGTATTGTGAAGGCGAATCCTCCGGGAGTAAATCTGTTCCAGAAAACCGCTGACAGCTTTAACGGAAAGGTAGCGGCTCTTGAAAAGGCCTGTGAATCTTTTGGTGAAAAAACAGATTTGAAAGGCGATGTGGCGGTAAAGCTGTACCCGTTTTCTTTTTTGCCTGTGATCCTTCAGTTCTGGGAGGGAGACGAGGAATTTCCCGCAAACCTGAAATTTATGTTTGACGAAAATATCCTGCAGTACATCCATTACGAGACGATCTTTTATCTGCTGGAGCATGTGACAGGCAGGATTCAGGAGACTATGGTGATGGGGAAGAATGAATTCGGCGGAAGAAATCTTTATACAAACAAATGATTGGAGATATTGCTATTATGAGGAATCCATGGCCAATTTTCAGCATTGCTGCTCTCTCCGGAGCTGCGTGTCTGATTTATGATCACTTTTTTTCTTACGAGACTATGTGGATTGCTGTTGTAGTGTTTCTTGCACTGCTGGCTCTGTGCTTTTTCGCATATTGCAGATATGAACGCTGGTTGGCAAAGAAACTGAACCCCTATGTGGTGGCTTATCAAAGTGACCATGATCTTGAAAAACTGAAACAGGGACTGGATCACTGGCGTCCCTGGGCACTCAGCAGGCATTCTAAAAATATCATTACAGCGAACTGGTTCTCCGCTCTGCTGGAGCAACAGCGCTGGGCAGAAGCAGAAGAGACTCTGGAACAGTTTCTGCATCAGGCAAAAAATACGCAGGATAAAATAGGGTATCACCTGCTTCGGGGCGATTACGCAAGGGCGATCGGAGATACGGAATTAGAGGAGCAGGAACGACTTCTGAGCCAACAGCTAAAAACCCGGCTTGGAAACAAAAAGGGAGAATCAGGAGTACCCACAAACGCCAAAGAAAGTAAATATGCATTCTTTTGCTGGCTCTCTTTCAGCTTTGGTCTGGCACTGCTCGGAATCATCAGTAATATAATCGCCGGGGACTCAATACTCGGATCGGTTGGAGCCGGACTTTTGATTTTGAGCCTGTTTTCATTCCCAGTCTGCTTGATTTGGCTGATTCTCTGGTTGATCCGGCGAAGAAAGGAGGCTGTTAAATGACTTATATCCTCCCGGTACTCTATGTAATTGTGTCTTATACATTCTTTCTTTTGGCAGTCCATTTTGGCAATGCGATCACATTGCAGATAGTATCAATCCTTCTGCCCTTTATCATGGGGATCGTCAATTTGATCGTTGTGCTGACCGCAGGAAGAAAATGGTCAAGAAAGACATTGCTGAACTGCACTTTGATCATCAAGTATGGACTGATCCCGTTCTACCTGATCGGAGGGAGCATCACCGTATATGTAACGCTGATGGCATTCTTCCCATTGCCTCTGATGGCATTGTTCGGACTGGTAACTATTGTTTTTTTGATTTTAGGATACGGGATTCTGTTAGGGGCAGCTCCCTACGCCATCGCTTATCTGATAAAGTCATGGAAAGACGGCGTACATCCGAAATGGTTGGCGGTTTTAGCTGGAATCTGCCAGTTCTTCTTTTCCTTTGATGTACTTGCAATGATGGTTCTGACATTAAAGGAGCGGTACAGGGTCAAAACCACCATTGCCGTTTTCTGTGCAATGTGTCTTGCGCTCCTGCTGATCCTACTCTATGTGGTCATGACGCTGATCGGTGTATAATCGCCATTTATAAAGGATATGAGTTGTTCATACATAAAACAAATTTGATGGAATCGCAGAAAGGATTTACGCTTATGAAAAAACAATGGATTGCTTTACTGACAGGATGTGCGCTGGTGTGCAGTATGCTTGCCGGATGCGGCTCAAAACCTCAGACATCGGCTCCGGAAGCTGCGGGCAGAGATAAAGGCTGTACGGATGAGGCCATTCTGTCTCAGCTGAAAAATGACGGGACGCCTGAGTTCGTACTGGAGGGTACTTACTACACGCTTCCTTTGGAAACTTCCCGGCTGATACAGGCCGGATGGAGTCTGGAAACGGAAGAATATGATGCGGCTGAGGTTTCGCTGCAGCCCGGCGAGCGTATTTATGGGGAACTTTCCAAAGACGGTCAGGAAATGGATGTTGCAATCGTAAATGACGGGACAGAGCCATGTAAGCCTGTTGAGGGCGGAACAGTGGCAGAACTGGAATACTCTGCGGATAAGGATCAGCCAGATTCTGATTTCTTTGTAACACTCAATGGGATTAACTGTGCTATGTCTAACGAAGCCTTACAAAAGGCGTTGGAAGGTGTAGACGGATATGAACTGAATTCCGCAGGAAATATCGACATTAATCGTACTGTTGGTGATGATGAGATTGCTGTTTATAAAGTCATGCTGGGTGATGACTACACAGCGATCACACTTGCTTCGGATAATATTTTTGAATACAAGGATTATCAGCCGCAGGAAATAAAAGAACAGGTATCAAATGAAAAGATTGCCGCTTACAAGGATACGACAACAGCCGAGATGGAGCCGTATGCTCAGGATTTCAATGCAATTATTGAGGGATACGAAGAAAATATGGCCGTTGGATTTTACAGTGAAGGTACCGTCTGGAGCGAAGAAGTTGGTGAATATAAGGCTATTGCCGGTACGCCGCTCTCTCCGGATGTATCTCTCTACATCGCAGAGGATACAACCGGCCAGCTTTACTGTATTGCCAACCAGATTTTGAATGAAGACGGTACAGTAAGTTCTGCCATTGAGCTTAAGGAAGGCAATCAGATTAAGGTCTGGGGTTATGCTTCACAGTATCTGGAATTACCGGAAGGCCTGAAAATCGTTGTGGTTCAGCCTGGTATCATTGAACGCAACGGAGAACTGGTGATTCTGGATAAAAATCTGAAAGCAGATTAATTTTTTTAGTGATTTTACAGGAAAAGGATAAAGATGGAGAAAAGAAAACTTTCAGGAAAAACAATTTTAAAGCTGGCAGGGGCGCTTTTGGCCCTGGTTTACCTGGGATTTTGCATCTATGTGGGTATTACTGGAAAATTTTCTGGCATGCACAGGGAGGAGCATGTCCTGCGGTTCGGAGATCTTAAAAACTGGGTGTCAGGAGCGATGTCAGCGGTCATGATCACTTTCCTGTGCATCTATTCTGCCATAAATGATCTGAAGATCCAAAAGGAACACAGGAAGTCATCTGCTCCATTTTTCCTCCTTATGCTGCTGCTAAGTTTTCCTCTTCTTCTGGAGTCTTATCTGGATATTGGATGGATCGGGATTGCCATTTATGCCGGTATTGCTGCTTTTTTCTTTGGAATTGCATGTATTCCGCAACTTTTGAATCAGTGGATTACCCGTCTGCTTTTGTGCGGAAAACCTATGAGCGGAAAACAACAGGTGCAGATCATCGACTGGATTCATTTTCATCCGCTGAAAAAGTTACTGGTTTTTGGGCTGTGGGGCTTTGGTGTTGTGCTGGTTCTGCGAGGCTTTTGGGTAACTGTAACCGGGAAAATTGAAATGGATGGAGAGCTTTTCCTGTTTTTACTTGGCACAGCAGTTCTGGTTGTGGCTCTGTTTCAGAAAATGAGACGCTATGTATGTACGCCTTACCGGAACATTCCGGTGCTGAATCAGATTCTCAGCAAAAAGCAGTTGGAGCAGCTGCTGGATGGAGAACATTTTGAGCCAATAGAGTTTGAAGATGATGCCATGAAAAAGTATCTGGAAATTTATCGAAGCCAGAACTGGATGCTGATAGGCGGGAAATTAATCTCAAAAAAGCTGGCACTGTGGGTAACAGTGAATCGGTCTAAAAACGATACTCTGCTGAAAATTATTTATCTGAATGGCACAACTGCAAAGGCAAGAGTGGATCTGGAGATAAGAGAAAAAAGATATGAAGAATTTACTGCTGTGCTAAGAGAACTGGCAGGATATGAAGGAAATCTTAAACTGTATGGAAAAGAGGAACAGCTGTCACAGAAATTTGCGTCCTTTTTCCCGGAGCAAACTTCCGATCAGGAGCGTGTAGCTGCTTTTCTTTCACAGGATGCAACACTGATCCGGCAGGATTACATTCAGACCTTCTCCCCTCCGCCAGCTTCCCGGAAAAAGAAACGGAGCGGACAGAAACGGGAGTAAAAGATTTTCTGCATTTCTTTTGAAACTACTGGAGAAATACTGAACAAAAACAGCAGGAACATAAGAGGAAGGCTTTTAGATGGAGTTATATGTAAAAGATATCGAAAAAATATGGAGCAGCGGAGGAGCCTCTCTTGTAGCAGGGAAAAACGGGATCATGCGCAAAGTAGAATCCTATGACATGATGGAACAGCCAAAGATGAAGGAATGGCTGCGGGAGCATGTTCTTTTAATTACAACAGGCTATGCCATCCGCAACGATAAGGAGGCGCTTCTGGAGCTGATCCAAAACATGCATGAGGCAAATTGTTCTGCCCTTGCCATCAAGACAAGGTTTTTTGATGATTTTCCTCAGGAAGCGCTTCAACTGGCTGATCAGCTGGCGCTGCCTCTTTTTTTCCTGAATAACAATGCGGGGTTTCAGGATATTGTTTTTCCGGTAATGGTGGCTGTTGTGGAGGCAAAAAATCAGATTCATATGGATGCCCGATACCGGATGGGACAGCAGAATAAGCTGGAACAGGATCAGAAGCTTTTTCTGGAGCTTCTGACAGGCAAGATCACTCAGGAAGAGGAAGTGGAACATCGTACCTTTGCCCTTCACTGGCCCCCGGTTCCGGCAAGAGTGATCACTCTTCAGCTTGAAGAGAACGGGGATTATTCGCCCCTTCTGGAAATGAAACGGGAGATACAGATAAAAGAATCTCTTCGAGTTCTGGAAAAATATTACATACAGGGAACCTGTGTATGCCGTAAAAAATCCTGTTTTTGCATTATAGGAGGCAGCTGTTCTGAGGAGATGCTGAAAAAGATTTCTCTGGAACTGACTGAAAAAACAGAAACAGTTAATAACTGCGCCTGCTTTGCACTGATAAGCCAGGAGATCACAGGATATCTGATGCTTCCGGAGATATATCAGGAGATTACTGAAGGGTTCCGGATCCGAAAGATGAAAAAACAGAAGCAGACAGTTGTTTTTCTGAAGGATCTCCAGTATGACAGGATCCTGCTTCATATTGCGCAGCAGGAGGAAACGGGGCAGTTTGTTCAGAGAAAACTGGGGCCGCTGGCAGAATATGACAGAGCTCATGAAAGCGCTCTTCTGGAAACTCTTGATGTTCTTACTCAAAAGCATGGTTCCAGGAAGCTTGCAGCAGAGGCTCTTTATCTTCACAGGAACACAATGGCCCACCGTATCCAGAAAATACAGGAGATCCTGAACACAGATCTGGATAATATGGAGGAACTTCAGGAACTGGAATTTGCCTGCAAGGTAAGAAGATATATACAAAATAAGACAACAAATTTTAAAGACAAAAGAGGAATGAATCATACAATATAAGATGCACATATAGAGTTAAACCTTTCCTTTATATCTGTGTATTACGGATTCTGTTGTGCAAAATTGGAGATTTACACCTTTATGATTTGTACAATAAATGTGCACTATGCACTATGCACAATTCGTAATATAAAAATGGTGCTTTAGTAACGATGATTTTATTGATTTAAAGTGATATCATCTTAAGACAAGAAGCGTGAAGCCGATGTGGGCGATCCTGCATCGGCTATTTTTTTACTAAAAGGAGGAGACAAGATGAGTAACAACACCAAAAAAGACTACACACAGCTTCATATCCATGCATCAGAACATCCGAAAGCATATGCTCCCCATATTCTGATCCTGAATATTGTAATGAGTGTACTTGGTGCGATCATTGGTCTGGAACTGATCGTGCGTACCGGAGTGGCGCCCAACACCTCGATCGTAGGAGCATTGTTTGCGATTATCATATCGCGAATTCCCATTGCAATCCTGAAAAAGTATCAGAGTATTCACTGCCAGAATCTGATTCAGACATCCATCTCCGGAGCAACCTTTTCAGCAGCAAACTGCTTCCTTCTTCCCATTGGTGTTCCGGTTATTATGGGAAGAATGGATCTGATGTACCCGATGCTGATCGGTTCTTTTCTGGCAACCATTATTGATGCCACAATTCTTTATAAAACCTTTGACAGCGAAATGTTTCCGGCAGAAGGGGCATGGCCTCCGGGCGTAGCTTCCGCAGAATCCATTCTTGCAGTTGTACAGAAGGGCAAAAAAGCTCTTTTGCTTCTGGCTGGTATGGGAATCGGTATTGGCGGTAAGATGATCGGTATTCCAACAGACCTTCTGGGTGTTTCCTGGTTTGGTGATTTTGTGGCAATGGCAGCTCTTGGCGTGGGAAGTCTTGTAATTGGCATTATTAAGACAAACGGATTTATCATTGATATTTTTGGAACAAGCCTTCCGGTTATTACAGATCTTTTCGGAGAAGGCGCTGATTTGATGGCCCGGCCCATATTCCAGTACATGCCTCATGGAATTATGATCGGAGCTGGTCTTATTTCCCTGATCCAGTGCGGACGTATGCTTTTGAAAAAAAGTGACGGCAACAGCGCTGCCGGAAAGTTTTCTTCCAGTATGGCAAATATGAAAAAAGCTCTCGGCGGCGGCTATGTGGCGTACCTGATCGTGGCAGTGCTTCTTGCAGTAATTACAGGAATCTGGTCAGATATGAGTATGTTCCAGCTGATTATCTGGGTTATATTTTCTGCATTTGCAGCCATTGCCTCTGAGCTGATCGTTGGTATTTCCGCCATGTATTCCGGATGGTTCCCGGGGTTTGCCACAGCTTTAATCTTTTTGATTGTTGGTATGCTGATCGGCTTCCCGGCAATTCCTCTTGGAATCCTTGTGGCTTATACCTCTGCTACCGGCCCGGCATTTTCTGATATGGCCTATGACCTGAAATGCGGATATATTCTCCGCGGCTGCGGTCAGGATCAGGAATTAGAGCTGGAAGGAAGAAAGCAGCAGTATTACTCTGAAATGATCGGCTTTGTGGTTGCCTTTGTTCTGGTTGCCATTATGGCAGGAAAATATTTTGACCAGGGACTTTTTGCTCCGGTAGATGCTACCTTTGCCGCAACCATTGAAGCCGGCGCAGGTGCAGGCGTTGCCAAATGGCTTGTGATCTGGGCAATCCCCGGCGCGATCATCCAGCTTCTGGGAGGTTCCAGACAGGTGGGCATCCTTTTTGCTACAGGTCTTCTGGTAGGCTCTACCATCAATGGTCTGACAATCCTGATCGCCCTTGTATTACGTTATGTTCTTGTAAAACGCAACAAAGAAAACGAGCAGACACTGAATATTCTGGGCGCAGGTTCTCTGGCAGGAGCCGCGCTGTACAGTTTCTTCACAGCAACGCTTTCTCTTGGAAAGAAAAAGTAACATAAGCTCACACTAGAAAGAAGGTTGATTTATGAAAACAAAAGGAATCAAACTGACAGAGGAGATTCTTGACGCTGCTCTTTACGGAGGAACCATCCTGGGAGGGGGCGGCGGAGGCGATGCAAAAAAAGGCCGCAAATACGCAAAGCTTGCAGTAGAGTATGCAGATCTCAGACTTTTAAGCGCTGAGGATCTTGACGATAACGACATGGTACTGACCGCCTCCCTTGTGGGCGCTCCAAATGCGGAGAATCAGTTTATGACTCCGGCAGATCTGGTAAAGACCATTGTTCTTCTTCAGAGAAACTGTGATTTTCCTGTTGCCGGGATCATTACCAATGAACAGGGCGGAGAAGCAACGGTAAACGGATGGCTTCAGGCAGCAGTTCTCGGACTTCCCCTTGTGGATCTTCCCTGCAATGGCCGCGCCCACCCCACAGGGGTTATGGGAAGCATGAATCTTCATAAGATTACAGATTATAAGACGGTTCAAGCCTGTGTTGGAGGAAATCCGGAAACAGGCAGCCATGTGGAATGTTTCTTTGAGGGAAGTATCGAACATACCTCAAAGCTGGTGCGCCTGGCTTCCATTGAGGCAGGCGGTCTGGTTGCAGTAGCCAGAAATCCGGTAAGTGTATCCTATGCGAAAAAGAACGGCGCTCCCGGCGGCGTACAGTTTGCCATTGAAACAGGAAAAGCATTCTTAAAAGGTCTTGATGCTTCTGTGGCGGAGGGCGTAAAAGAGCTGTGCGGCTTCCTGAAGGGACGGGTGCTTGCAAAAGGTAAGGTGGAGAATTTTTCCATTGAAACAACTGGCGGCTTTGATGTGGGATATGCCACAGTGGACGGATGTGAGCTTACCTTCTGGAATGAATATGCCACAGCAGAAAAAAATGGAGAACGACTGGCAACCTTCCCGGATCTTATTATGACAATTAATGCAGAGACAGGCGAGCCCGTAACTACAGCCATGATGGAGGAAGGCCTTGAGGTTTATGTGATTGCAGCAGATAAAGAAAACCTGAAGCTTTCTCCCACCATGTTTGAGCCGGAGCTTTTAAAAGCAACTGAGGACGTGATCAAAAAAGATCTGATCAGCTATCTTAAAAAATAAGGAGGACAGGATCATGTTAATGAAACAGATCATTGATGCATATGAAGTGCTGGACAGCACTTATGTTACAGGAGAAAAGGTAAAGGAATACCTTCTTGGCATTAAGCCGGATGCAAATATTGAGGTATATGAGCTTGTAGGTCCAAAAGGAAGCACAGATATGCTGAAAGTGCGTATTCCGGGCAAAAACGGAAAAATGAACGGCGGAGACGCGCCAACCATTGGACTTTTGGGACGCCTTGGCGGAATCGGCGCCCGTCCGGAGCGCATTGGCTTTGTATCAGACGGGGACGGAGCTCTCTGTGCCGTAGCTCTGGCTGCAAAGCTTCTGGACATGCAGAATAAGGGAGATATTCTGGACGGAGACGTATTTATTTCCACTCATATCTGTCCGGATGCTCCTACAGCGCCTCACGATCCGGTTCCTTTTATGGGCTCTCCGGTAGAAATGTCCCAGGTAAACAGAGAAGAGGTTTCTCCGGAGCTTGACGCCATCCTTTCTGTAGATACCACAAAGGGAAACCGTGTAATCAATACAAGAGGCTTTGCCATTTCTCCTACAGTAAAGGAAGGATATATTTTAAGAACCTCTGAGGATCTTCTGGAGCTGATGCAGATCACAACAGGAAAGCTTCCGTATGTGTTCCCGCTGGCAACTCAGGATATCACCCCATACGGAAACGACGTTCACCATCTGAATAGTGTGCTTCAGCCCTGTACAGCGACCAACGCGCCGGTTGTAGGCGTTGCCATTACAGCTGAGACTATGGTTCCGGGATGCGCCACAGGCGGTACACACGCAGCGGATGTAGAAGAAGCGGCACGCTTTATGCTTGAGGTGGCAAAGGCCTTTGGAAGAGGACAGTGCAGCTTTTATGACAAGGAGGAATATGCAAGATTACAGAAGCTTTATGGCAGCATGAAGCATCTGCAGACTCTAGGAAACGAATAAGGGGGCATGACTAATATGAAAATCGGGGCGGTTACAATCGGACAGTCTCCCAGAGTGGATGTGACAAAGGATATTATGGGGATCTTTGGCAGCTCTGTGGAACTGATCCAGGCAGGAGGACTTGACGGTCTTACAAAAGAGGAGATCAAAGCCTTTGCGCCGGAAAAGGACGATTATGTTCTGGTGTCCAGACTTACAGATGGCAGTTCTGTGACCTTTGCAGAACGCTTTATCCTGCCGCGCCTTCAGGCGGCTATAAAGAAAATGGAGGAAGAGGGCTGTGCTCTTGTAATGATGTTCTGTACAGGCAGCTTTCCGGAGAGCCTTTCCACAGAAAAAATCCCTCTGATCTATCCCTGCGATATTCTGGACAGGGTGGTTCCTCTGCTTACCAAAAGCTCACATATTATCTGCCTGACCCCTTCTCCCCTTCAGGAGGAGCAGTGCGCTGCAAAGTGGAAAAATTATGTACAAAAAGTAAGCGTAGTAGCTGCCTCTCCCTACGGAGACTGGGGGGAACTGGAAAAGGCGGCAGAGGAAATAAGTGGCATGGAGGGAGATCTTATTGTGCTGGACTGCATTGGATATACTCAGGAAATGAAAAAAATGTTCGCACAAAAAACCGGTAAGAAGGTTGTTCTGCCAAGAACACTTCTGGCCCGTGTAGTTTCTGAACTGACAGATTTGTAAGGCTACACACAGATGCAGATACCCCGGAAGTTGCCGGGAGAAAGGAAAAATCCGATTGTTTCTTTTATCGGATAACAAAAAAAGAAAATGGAACAGTTAATAAAAACAGCAGAGGGAATCCTTTCTTCCTGTCTGGCAGTGAAAGAAGGAGAAGAGGTTCTCATTGTCACAGACGATACAAGAAAAAGAATCGGGGAAGCTCTTTATGAAGCAGCCGGAAACCTTGGCTGCGAACGGCTTCTGATGGTGATGAAGGAGAGGGAGTTAAGCGGCCAGGAGCCTCCGAAGGCAGTTGCGGCAGCCATGAAAAACGCAGATGTGGTTGTTGCTCCTACGGCGCAGTCTTTAACTCACACCAATGCCCGTATAGAGGCTGCAAAGGCAGGTACAAGAGTTGCCACCATGCCCGGGATCACGGAAGAAATGTTTTCCAAAGGGGCGATGACTGCAGATTACGACCAGGTAGAAAAGCTGACAGAGGTTATTACAGAAAAGCTTACAAAAGCTTCGGAAGCCCGCATTGAAAAGGACGGTAAGGTTCTGAAGATTTCCCTGAAGGGAAGAAACGGCGTTCCAAGCCCCGGGGTATACAAAAAGCCGGGACAGTGTGGAAACCTTCCTTCCGGGGAAGCTTATATTGCTCCTCTTGAGAACGGCTCTGAAGGAGAAATGATCATAGACGGCTCCATGGTGGGTATCGGAAAGCTGGAAAGCCCTCTTCACATGGTGATCTCAGGCGGCAGGCTCCGTTCTGTTACCGGAGAAAAAAGCGAGAATCTGGATGTACTTCTGAAAAATGAGACAAACGGAACCCTCTGTGAGCTTGGTATTGGAACAAACGAGGCAGCCATATTAAACGGAATTATTCTTGAAGATGAAAAAGTTTACGGAACCGTGCACATTGCTTTTGGAACAAACACCTCTTTTGGCGGTGTGAATAAGGCAGAGTGCCACATGGACGGAATTATCCTTCGTCCCACCCTTTATCTGGATAATGAGAAGATCATCGAGGACGGCGTGTTCTGTATCTGAAAGGAGGAGGCTGTTTTGGAGAAAAAATTCAAGGTAGGTCTGATACGAGTCCTGACAACAGAGGATCAGGATATTCTTCTGGCTCACGAAAAACTTTTGAATCAATATTTTCCAATGCTTACGGTGGAAACAAAATGCATTCCCGACCAGTATGAAGGGATCCATTCTCCGGAGCTTGGCGCTCTTGCAGTCCCCAAAATCGTGGAAACCGCCAAAAGCTTCCGGGATGTGGATATGATCATTGTAAGCTGTGCAGACGATCCGGGAGTGGAGGAGATCCGGGAAGCTCTTCCGGGAATCCCGGTTACCGGAGGCGGTGAGACAACGCTTGCTCTTGCACGGAAATACGGAGAAAAAATCGGTGTACTTGGGATTACAGATTATGCCCCCAAAGCTTATGCAAAGCTTAATCCCCGCCAGCTTCTGACAGGAAGGCCGGATGGCGTTTACAGCACTCTGGATCTTATGACGCCGCAGGGCAGAAAAAGCACAGTAAATATGGCAAAAAAATTAAAAGAGCAGGGGGCGGATGTGCTTGCTCTTGCCTGTACAGGCATGGCAACGATCGGAATAGCAAAAGAGCTTGAAGAAGCAGCAGGTATTCCGGTCATCGATCCTGTTATGGCTGAGGGACTGTTTGCATATTTTGAATATCTGAAAAAATAAAACAGCTTTAGGGACAGAATATTTTACGTCAGGGAAACCGGTAAAATGTTCTGTCTTTTTGTATGGTTTTGTGATAAAATCGTAAAGAATAAACAAAGGTGGAGAAAAAAGAGATGAATGAGTATCTGAAACAGGTAAACAGTCTGCCTTTTTATCTGATCACAGGCGGCGTGCTTCTGTTTATCCTGATCATGTGTGTGGTGTTTCTGGTAAAAAGCTACCGGGCGGGAATCGCCATTGGAATGGATAAGAAGGTGATGAGACGGGCCATTATGTCAAGCGCAACCTTTTCCGTTCTTCCGGGCGTCAGTATCCTTCTGGGCGTGATCGCTCTCAGCGGAAGCCTTGGAGTTCCCTTATCCTGGCTGAGGCTTTCTGTGGTGGGAGCTTTACAGTACGAGCTGAACGTGGCTGAGATCGCGGCAACCGGAATGGGACTTTCCGGCCTTAAAGTAAGCGAGATGTCCATTGGCGCCTTTACCACCATAGCTCTGGTTATGACAGCCGGAATTTTAAGCGGCATCACCTGCTGCATCTTCGGACTGAAAAAATATCTGGGCAAGGTGCAGAAAAAAGAAAAGAAAAATGACAGCGGCAGACCTGGCTTTGGCACTTATGCCACCATCGCCATGTTTATCGGTCTGTGCAGCGCATATATCGGTTCCTATGTGGGAACCTGGACCGCTTTCAAAAACAGTACGCCTCTTCTGGTGGCAGGAATTTCCGCCCTGGCTATGGCGGTATTTGAATACCTGATCGTAAAGAAAAAAATGGAGTGGCTGGAAAATTTCAGTATTGCAGTCAGTATGATTATTGGAATGGCAGCTGCTGTTCTGATCAATCTGTAGGAGGATCATATGGATAAAGAAAAATTTTTGGAAGAATTTAACAGACAGCAGCACCGGCTTGGAAGGATCATGCTGATATCAGCAGCGCTTCTGCTTCTTGCAGTTCCTTTTATGCTTGGTGCCATTTACGGAGCTTTCCCGGATTTTAAGGGCTTTATTAACGGCTTTATCAAGGTGGGAATTGTTTATATTCCGGTAGGAATTGTGGAATTTCTTGTTTATGCCCCCATGCTTGGAAATGGAGGAAGCTATCTTACCTTCCTTACGGGAAATGTGACCAATCTTAAAATTCCCTGTGCCATGAATGCAAGGGATATTGCAAAAACAGAGGTGGGAACTGCGGAAAATGAAATCATTTCTACCTTAAGCGTAGCATCCAGCTCCATTGTGACCATGCTGGTGATCTTTGCCGGAGTCCTTCTTCTGGTTCCTCTGACACCGGTTCTGGAAAACCCGGTTCTGACCCCGGCATTTGATACGGTTGTCCCGGCGCTTTTCGGCGCTCTTGGACTGAAATACTTTAAAAAGAGCATGAAGATTGCAGCTATTCCGCTGCTTTCCATGACCCTTCTCTGTGTGTTTGTTCCGGCAGCCATTTCCCAGACAAGCATCCTGCTGATCCCTGCAGGTGGAATGGCGCTTCTGATCGGATATATTTTATGGAAAAAAGACAAGCTTTGATAAGGAGGAGTATTATGAACGGCAAAGCAAATGAAAGAGAACTGCTTTATGGTGAAAAACTGGGAAAAATGATCCGCTGCGAGACGATTTCCAATGCCTTTCAGCAGGATCTCAGTAAATTTTACAGATTTCATGAGGTTCTGGAAAAGCTGTTTCCGAACATTCACAAAGTCTGTGAAAAGCATGAGTTTAACGGAAGTCTTCTTTTTAAGTGGAAGGGAAAAGGCCAGGGAGAGCCCATTCTCTTTATGAGCCACCAGGATGTGGTAGAGGCTTCCGGAGAATGGAAGCACGAGCCTTTCAGCGGAGAAATTGCAGACGGCGCTGTATGGGGAAGAGGAACGGTAGATACCAAGGGCAGTCTGTTCTGCTTTCTTCAGGCTGTGGAGGAGCTGATCGCAAAGGATTATGTTCCGGCATGCGATGTTTATCTTGCAAGCAGCTGTACAGAGGAGATCGGCGGAGAGGGCGCGCCTCTTACCGTAAAATGGCTTCAGGACAACGGCGTGCATTTAAAATTCCTTATGGACGAAGGCGGAATGATCAAGGAAGAGCCCATGAAGGGAGTAAAAGGCCGGTTTGCCATGGTAGGCTGTCTGGAAAAGGGCTATGGAGATATCCGTTTTACTGCAAAGGGAAACGGAGGACATGCCAGCGTTCCCCAGAAACAGACGCCTCTTACCCGTCTGGCTGCTTTTATGATGGATATTGAGAATCATAACCCATTTACCTCAAAAATGAACCCTACGGTAGCGGAAATGTTCCGGAGAATGGCTCCTTATACAGAGGGGGCTCTGGGCAAGGTTATGAAATACGAAAGACAGCTTGAACCTCTTCTGGAAAAGCTGCTGCCAAAGGTAAATCCTCTTGGAGCTGCCATGATCACCACAACCCTTAATTTTACTATGGCAAAGGGCTCTGACGGACTGAATGTGATTCCCCAGGAAGCTTCTGTAACAGGAAATATGCGTTTCATTCATCATCAGGGAGTAGAGGAAAGTCTTGCTCTGGTATCAAAAATTGCTGAGAAATACGGCATCGAAACAGAGCCGATCCTGATTCATCAGCCCTGCCCGGTAGTGGATTATAAAGGAAAGCCTTTCCGCCTTATAGAGCATGTGGTGAAAAAAATGTACCCGGGCGTGATCGTTGCTCCATATGCCATGACAGGAGGCACAGACGCCAGATTCTATACTCCTGTGTGTGAAAACAGCATCCGTTTTGCACCTCTGGAAATCAATGAACAGCAGTATCAGAGTATTCATGGAATTGACGAAAATATCAGTATTTCCGCCCTTCCTCCTGCAGTTGATTTTTATAAGAGAATCGTGCGCCACATGGAAGGATGGAAAGAATAAAATCCATATCAGAAAACAATTACAACGGAGGGATCATTATGAGTAAAAACACAATCAGCGGACAGCGACAGATGGATTTTGTCTCAAAATTTAACTATATCAGAGAGGCCGGAACCCCTACAGAGGAAAAGGCCGCTTCCCTGATTCAGGCAGAATTAAAGAGCTTTGGCATGGAAAGCCGCATAGAAGAATTTTCCTTTGATGCCTGGGGGATCCGAAAGGCAGAGCTTACCATTACAGAGCCCTATCATAAAACCTATCAGGTGACAGGATATCAGAGATGCGGAAGCACAGCCGAAGAGGGCGTGGAAGCAGAGTTTCTGTATGTGGAAAACGGAGATGATATCAGTCTTTCTCATGCAGCAGGCAAAATCGTTATGGTCAACGAGATCGTGCGGAAGGATCTGTACCTTCGCCTTATAAAAGCAGGGGTTGCAGGCTTTGTAAGCATCAGCGGTTCTCCTGTAGATGAAGGAGAGGACCGCATCCCAAGAGCTGCCGCCATTCCTCAGAAGGTATACGAATCCTTAAATGAAAAAGAACTGATCCAGGGTGCTGGCGTTCACTATCTTGACGCAGTGGAAATGGTAACACGGGGGGCAAAAAAAGCACAACTTACTCTTATTCAGGAGGAAGTAAAGCGCACCTCCCGCAATGTGGAGGCAAGGATTCAGGGTACGGACAGAGCAGACGAGATCCTGACGCTTACCGCTCACTACGATTCTGTTCCGGAAGGTCCGGGAGCCTATGACAACATGGCAGGCGCAGCCATTATTATGGAGGTGTGCCGTTATTTAAAGGAGCATCAGCCAAGAAGAACCGTGGAATTTGTATGGTTTGGCGCAGAAGAAAAAGGCCTTCTGGGAAGCCGCCATTATGTAAAGCTTCACCAGCAGGAGCTGAATCAGCACAGATTCAACATGAACGTAGATCTTGCCGGCCAGCTTGTTGGCGGAAACGTGATCGGCGTTACCGCAGATCCGTCAGTGTGCGCCATGCTTACCTACCTTGCACGTGAAACAGGCATTGGCATGACGACCAAAAATCAGATCTGGGGAAGCGACTCCAATACCTTTGCATGGAAGGGAATCCCTGCCATGACTTTAAACAGAGACGGCTTTGGAATGCATACTCATTACGATACCGTGGAACTTCTTTCCGCCTGGTCCCTGGAAAGAAGCGCCAGGCTTTTAGCCCACATTGCAGAAAGCCTTTCTGATATTGACAGTATGCCGTTTCCACAGAACATTCCTGAGGAATTTAAAAAGCAGCTGGATGAATATTTTGGCGTGTAGGGTTTTAAATGAACGAAATCTGTGATAAACTTACCAGTAGAGGGAATACTAAAATTCCATGGGGATTTCCACGCAAAACAGTGCTGTGTAAACAGCAGTTTATTTCGTATTCTCTGTACCAGTATCAATACAAAGGAGATGGAAAGAATGACCGTACAGGAACGGCTTGCCGCTCTTCGAAGCCTGATGAAAGAAAAACATGTGGACGCTTATCTGGTTCCCACAGACGACTTTCATGGCTCAGAATATGTAGGCGATTATTTTAAATGCAGAAAATATATTACAGGATTTACCGGTTCTGCGGGAACCGCAGTGATCACTTCCGATATGGCGGGACTTTGGACAGACGGAAGATATTTTATCCAGGCTGCCCAGCAGCTTGAGGGAACCACTGTCACACTTTTTAAAATGGGAGAGCCAGAGGTTCCTACCGTCCATGAATTTCTGAAGGATAAGCTGACGGAAGGCATGTGTCTTGGATTTGACGGAAGATGCGTAAGCGCTGCGGAGACAGAGGAGTTGAAATCCCTTCTTGCAGACAAGAATATTCGTTTTTCCGTAGAGGAGGACCTGATCGGAGAAATCTGGAAGAACCGCCCGGAGCTTTCCTGTGAGCCGGTTATGGAGCTTGAAGAAAAATGGGCAGGAAAGTCAAGGGCAGATAAATGTGCGCAGATTCGTGAAAAAATGGCGGAAAAAGGCGCAGATGCCTTTATCCTTACCTCTCTTGACGATATTGCGTGGCTTTTAAATATCCGCGGAAACGATATCCACTGCTGCCCGGTAGTGCTTTCCTATCTTGTTATGACCCAGGATGAGATTCTTCTTTTTGCCAATGAGAAGGCCTTTGATGCCGCAGTAAGAACCTCTCTGGAAAAAGACGGCGTAGTTCTGAAGCCTTACAATGATATTTACCAGTATGTGAAAACCGTTCCGGAGAACAGAACCGTTCTTCTTTCCAGAAAAAGCGCAAACAGCCGTCTGGTCAGCAGCCTTCCGGAAAGTGTGAAGGTTCTGGATGAAGAAAATCTTACCCTTCTTCCAAAAGCCATCAAAAATCCGGTTGAGGTGGAAAACGAGCGCATCGCCCATATCAAAGACGGCGTAGCTGTGACAAAATTTATCTACTGGCTGAAAAAAAACGTAGGAAAAACAACGATCACAGAGCTCAGTGCGGCAGACCATTTATTTTCCCTTCGCAAGGAGCAGGAAAACTTTCTGGACAACAGCTTTGATCCTATTGTTTCCTATGCAGGTCATGCGGCAATCTGCCACTACAGCCCGTCACCGGAAACAGATATTCCTCTGGAACCTCACGGCCTGGCGCTGTGCGATACAGGCGGACATTATCTGGAAGGCTCCACCGATATCACAAGAACGGTTGTGCTTGGCCCGGTAACGGAAAAAGAAAAGAAATATTTTACCCTTGTGCTGAAAGGACACCTGAATCTTGCAGCAGCAAAATTCCGTTATGGATGTACGGATCTTAATCTGGATTACATTGCAAGAGAACCATTATGGCAGTTAGGTGAAGACTATAATCATGGAACCGGACACGGTGTGGGATATCTTCTGAATGTCCATGAAGGGCCAAACCGTTTCCGCTGGAAAACAGCTCCCGGACAGTCTGCCTGCGTTCTGGAAGAGGGTATGATCACCTCCAACGAGCCGGGCTATTATGTAGAGAATGAATTCGGTATCCGTCACGAGAATCTGATCGTGTGTAAAAAAGCAGAAAAGACTGCTTACGGACAGTTCATGTGCTTTGAGAACCTGACCATGGTTCCTTTTGACCTGGACGGCATTGCTCCGGAACTTTTATCAGCTCATGAAAAAGAGCTTTTAAACCAGTATCATGCAGAAGTTTATAAAAAAATTTCTCCTTATCTTGACGAGGAGGAAAAACAGTGGCTGAAAGAAGCTACAAGAGAAATCTGAGAACCCGGAAGGGATATTAATAAACACACTCTATCGGGAGGGGCTGGATTCAGATCTGGTCTCTTCTGATTTTTTACTTTTATATGAGAAATACAGCTCACATTTTCCTGCGTATGCAGCCTGTTCAAACAGTCTCGTATTATGCAGATGCTGGGAAAGATGTTTGAAAAAAAGGAGAATTTCTGTGAAATCATTTTATATTAACGGAACAGTTATCACCATGGAAGATGATGCTTTATATGCGGAAGCAGTATGCGTGGAAAACGGGAAGATTCTTGCAGTTGGCGATCAGGATGAGATTATGAAGCTCTATGAAGAGCAGGATGAGATCATTGACCTTCACGGAGACGCCATGCTTCCGGGATTTATTGACGGACACTCTCATTTTGTGGGCGTGGCAAATGCAATGAGACAGTGCGATCTTTCCTCCTGCGAAAGCTTTCAGGACATTATAGATACAATGAAAGCCTTCAAAGATCAGAAGGATCTTCCAGAAGGCGCATGGCTGACAGGCTGCAATTACGATCACAATTTTCTGAAGGAGGGGCGCCACCCTAACAGAGAAGCTCTGGATCAGATCAGTACAGAGAATCCGGTTCTTCTGATCCACGCATCCTCCCATATGGGCGTGACAAACAGCAAAGGTCTTCAGCTTCAGGGAATTGACGAGTATACAGAGGATACCTCTGACGGACGTTACGGACGCATGGAGGGCACGCAGATTCCTGACGGATATATGGAAGAAAAAGCCTTTCTTAGATTCCAGTCCGGGATTCCTGCCGGTTCACCACAGGAGCTTATGAATCTGATCGTGGAAGCCCAGAAAATTTATGCCAGCTATGGTATTACAACCGTTCAGGACGGAATGGTGGGAAAGCCCTTGTTCCAGCTTTTAAAAGCAGCCTCAGATATGGGACTGCTGCATCTCGATGTAGTTGGATATCTTGATATTACCACAGCTTCTGAGCTTATCGAGGAAGAAAATGATTATACCGGAAAGTATCACAATCATTTAAAGATGGGCGGATATAAAATCTTTCTGGACGGTTCGCCTCATGGTAAGACAGCCTGGATGACAGAGCCCTATGAGGGAGAAAAAGACTATTGCGGATATCCCATCTACAAAGACGAACAGCTGCGAACCTACATTAGCCTGGCACTTGACAAAAAGCAGCAGCTTCTGGCTCACTGCAATGGAGACGCGGCAGCAGAACAGTATGTTTCTCAGTTTGAAAAGGAGCTGGCCTTAAGGGAGGATAAGGATATCCACAGAGCGGTTATGGTACATGCCCAGCTTGTACAAAAAGAACAGCTTCGCCGTATGGCGGAAATCGGAATGATCCCAAGCTTTTTTGTGGCTCATACCTATTACTGGGGAGACATTCATTTAAAAAATTTCGGAGAAAAGCTCGGAAGCCAGATCTCTCCGGTAAAGGATGCCATAGGATATGATATGAAGTATACCTTCCATCAGGATTCTCCGGTAATCCCGCCGGACATGATGAAAACAGTTTCCTGCGCCGTAAACCGCATCACAAGAAAAGGCAGAAGCATTGGAGAAAACCAGAAGATTTCTGTTCTGGATGCTCTGAAAGCAATCACAAAATACGGGGCATATCAGTATTTTGAGGAAGATACAAAAGGAACCATTGCGCCTGGCAAAACAGCAGATTTTGTGGTATTAGACCAGAATCCACTGACAGCAAAGCCAGAAGATCTGGCAGATATCAAAGTGCTGCTGACGATCAAAGAAAATCAGGTGGTATTCAGGAGAGGGGAATGAAATAAGGAAAAGCAGAAACAAAATTATAGAAGCAGTTGTTTAAACAAAAGTATTAAATGAAAGAACAGGAAATTTATTGGGAAAATCGAAGATATACAGAAATCTTGTCTGTAAAATGTTTCACCCCAATAGATACGACAATGGGCTGATAGAAATATCAGCTCATTTGACTTTCGATTTGTCAGCTAATATGGACAAAACTAAGAAAACGTAAGGTTGTTGAGTATTGAAAATTCCATTCTTCCGTGTTAGAATGGGGACTGATTAAATACTGGATTACAGCAATATTCATCAAGAAATGTTGCTTTACTTAAGAATATGAGGTAGGAAGCACTTGAATACAAATACAAACACGGAAAATGGAACTACAACTATTGATATCAAAAAATTATCACCAATGATGGCCGAATATGTAAAAACAAAGCAGCAGTATAAGGACTGTATTTTATTCTACCGTCTGGGTGATTTCTACGAAATGTTTTTTGAGGATGCTCTGACCGTTACAAAAGAGCTGGAGATCACTTTGACAGGCAAAGACTGCGGACTGGAAGAAAGGGCCCCCATGTGCGGGGTCCCCTTTCATGCTGCGGAAACCTATATTAACCGTCTGATCGAAAAAGGCTATAAGGTTGCCATCTGTGAGCAGGTGGAAGACCCGAAAAAAGCAAAGGGACTGGTAAAAAGAGAGGTCATCCGTGTGGTAACTCCGGGAACCACTCTGGATGCGGCTTCTCTGGATGAATCCAAAAATAATTATTTGATGTCCATTGTGTCTATGGAAGATCACTTTGGCTGCGCCATTGCGGATATTTCCACAGGCGACTGTTTTCTTACAGAGGTAGATAAACCGCAGAAGCTTCTGGATGAGATCAATAAATTTGTTCCTGCCGAGATCATCTGCAATGATGCGTTTTTTATGAGCGGCGTGGATACGGATGATCTGAAAAACCGTCTGGGTATCTGTGTATTCCCTCTGGATGCCTGGTATTTTGACGACAGTCTGTGTAAGCGGACTTTAAAAGAGCATTTTCATGTAAATACTCTGGAGGGCCTGGGAATCCAGGATTATGACAGCGGAGTGATCGCTTCCGGCGCTCTGTTCCTTTATCTTCAGGAAACCCAGAAATCAGCGCTTTCTCATATGGCCGGGATCCGCCCCTATGCGGCAGAAAAATATATGCTGATCGACAGCTCCAGCCGCAGAAATCTGGAGCTTGTGGAAACTCTTCGTGAAAAAAATAAAAGAGGCTCTCTTTTGTGGGTGCTGGATAAAACAAAAACTGCCATGGGAGCCCGTACCCTCCGCTCTTATGTGGAACAGCCTCTTATTGACGCTCAGGAGATCAACCGGCGTCTGGAAGCTCTGGAAGAGCTGAATAAAAGTCCTATGCTCAGGGACGAGATACGGGAATACTTAAATCCTATTTACGATCTGGAACGACTGATCAGCCGCATCAGCTATCAGTCTGCCAATCCAAGAGATCTGGTTGCCTTTGCTTCCTCTCTTGAAATGCTTCCTCATATCCGGCAGATTTTGAAGGATTTTAAAACACCTCTTCTTACAGAGCTTTATGAGGACATGGATCCTCTGGAGGACATTGCGTCTCTGATCAAAAGCGCTATTGTGGATGAGCCGCCTCTGGCTCAGAAGGACGGAGGCATTATCCGGGAGGGCTATCATGAAGATGTGGATAAATTTCGCCGTTCCCGTACAGACGGTAAAAAATGGCTGACAGAGCTGGAAGCCAGAGAAAAAGAGCGCACAGGAATAAAAAGTCTGAAGATCAAATACAATCGTGTTTTTGGTTATTCTCTGGAAGTCACCAATTCCTTTAAGGAGCTGGTGCCGGAAAATTATATCAGAAAGCAGACTCTCACCAATGCAGAGCGCTACATTACTCAGGAATTAAAGGATCTGGAAGATCTGATCCTGGGGGCAGAAGATAAGCTTTATGCTCTGGAATATGAACTTTTCTGTGAGGTGCGGGACAAGGTAGGAGCAGAGGTTGTGCGTATTCAGAAAACTGCCAAGGCAGTTGCCGCCCTTGATGTTTTTGCCTCCCTTGCCCTGGTTGCCCAGAGAAATAACTATGTACGCCCGAAGATCAATGAAAGCGGTGTTCTGGATATCAAAAACGGCAGACATCCGGTTGTGGAGCAGATGATCGAACACGATATGTTTATTGCCAATGATACTTATCTTGACAATCAGAAAAAACGGGTGTCTATTATCACAGGTCCCAACATGGCAGGTAAATCCACCTATATGCGCCAGACAGCTCTGATCGTCCTTATGGCTCAGATCGGAAGCTTTGTTCCGGCAGACAAGGCAAATATCGGAATCGTGGACAGGATATTTACCAGAGTAGGAGCTTCTGATGACCTTGCCAGCGGTCAGAGTACCTTTATGGTAGAAATGACAGAGGTTGCCAATATCCTGAGAAACGCCACTTCCAGGAGTCTTCTGATCCTGGACGAGATCGGAAGGGGAACCAGTACCTTTGACGGACTTGCTATTGCCTGGGCAGTGATCGAGCACATCAGCGATACAAAGCTCTGCGGGGCAAAAACTCTTTTTGCAACCCACTATCATGAGCTGACAGAGCTTGAGGGAAAAATTTCCGGCGTAAACAATTACTGTATTGCCGTTAAGGAAAAAGGCGATGATATTGTTTTCCTCCGTAAGATCGTCAAAGGAGGAGCAGACAAAAGCTATGGAATCCAGGTTGCCAAGCTTGCAGGTGTGCCGGACTCTGTGATCTGTCGGGCAAAGGAACTGGTGGAAGAGTTAAGTGATGCAGACATTACGGCGGCAGTTAAGGATCTTACTTCCTCCTCAAAGAAAAAGCAGAAAATTGTGTACGACCAGGTGGATATGGCGCAGATGTCTCTTTTTGATACCGTACAGGACAATGATATTGTGGAAGAGATCCGAAATCTGGATATGTCGCATCTGACGCCTATGGAGGCTATGAATATTCTTTATAATCTTCAGAACAAAATACAGAACCGCTGGTAAAAGCCTTTCAGGGCAAGACCGGCAGAAAGGAAGAAGGGGAGATTTGGGTTGAGAAAGATCGCGGTTTTAGACCAGAATACCATTGACAAGATCGCGGCAGGAGAAGTGGTGGAACGCCCTTCCTCTGTTGTAAAAGAGCTTGTGGAAAATGCCATTGACGCAGGAGCCACGGCTGTTACAGTGGAGATCACAGACGGCGGCAAAAAGCTGATCCGCATTACAGATAACGGAGCAGGCATTGAGGCAGACCAGATTCCTCTTGCCTTTCTTCGTCATGCTACCAGCAAAATCGAAAAAGTGGAGGATCTGGAACAGATTGCTTCTCTTGGATTCCGCGGGGAGGCGTTATCCAGTATCGCGGCTGTGTCTCAGGTGGAGCTGATCACAAAAACTTCGTCTGCGGTCAGCGGCTCCCGGTATATTATTGAGGGCGGGGTGGAACATTCTCTGGAAGAGCTTGGAGCTCCGGAGGGAACCACCTTTCTTGTGCGTAATCTTTTTTATAACACTCCGGCAAGAAGCAAATTCCTGAAATCAGATATGACAGAAGCCAATTACATCCATACCTTAATGGAGCAGCTTGCTCTGTCCCATCCGGAGATTTCTTTTAAATACATCCAGAACCGGCAGGTAAAGCTTCACAGCTCCGGAAATTACAGCGTAAAAGATGTGATCTACAGCGTTTACGGCAGAGACATCACAAAAGCGCTTCTGGATGCGGAATTTGAAAATGATTTTATGAAGATCACCGGGTTTGTGGGAAAACCGGAAATTGCCAGAGGAAACCGAAGCTTTGAGAATTATTATATCAATGGCCGCTATGTAAAAAATAACATTATCACAAAAGCCATAGAGAACGCCTACAAGGGTTTTCTGATGCAGCATAAATTTCCTTTTGTGTCCCTTCAGATGCAGATGGAGGGAAATGACCTGGACGTAAACGTTCACCCTGCCAAGCGTGAAGTAAGGTTTGCCAGAGAGCAGGAGGTCTATGAGGCAGTTTACGATACCGTTCGCCGGGCGCTGATGGGAAAAGAGATGATCCCAAAGGTTTCTGTGGGCCGTCCGGAGCCGGAAACAAAGGAAACACCTGTAAAGTCTGTTTCTGTTCCGGAACCCTTTGAAAAGAAACGAAGAGAACAGCTTTACGGACATACAGAAAAAGAAATGCAGGAAACCGGAATATCCGGCGCCGGAGCTTATTCAGGCGCAGGCGCTTTTGTCCCGGAAAAAACAAAGTCATGGATGGAAAGGCCGGCTTACCAGAGTACAGTAAAAGAACCCTCCGTTTCGTACAGCGTTTCTCATACAACGGAAACAAAGAAACCCCAGGTTTTTTCCGCCTCGGAAGAAGATCTTTTTCAGGGAACTCTCCGTGAAAAGCAGGAAGAGGAGCTGAAACGGGAAACAGAAACAAAGCTTCCGGCTGAAGAAAACAATGAATTAAAAAATACCAACTACATCGAATCAGAAAATAAGAACTCAGGATCAGAGAGATCAGGCCCGGAAAAAGAGCGCTTACTTTTAGAAAAAACACAGACAAAATCCGTGGATTCCGTTGAGAAACCAATGGACGCTGCCTGTGATGATCACTCACCGGAGAAAACTGAACAGAATCCGGAGACGGTGATCAGGGAGGAAAACGGTCAGGAGCTTTCATCATCAGACTCGGAACACAACAGCCGGGAAATGACAGCCCAGGAGCCAAGGCAGCTGGAGTTATTTGAGGAAAAGCTTCTTGCGCCGGAATCCCGGGAACATATCCGCCTGGTAGGACAGATCTTTGACACCTACTGGCTGGCACAGTTTGGCGATAATTTTTATATTATTGATCAGCATGCTGCCCATGAAAAGGTTTATTATGAACGGCTTGTAAAAAGCTTCCGGGAAAAGACCGTGGATTCCCAGTATCTGAATCCGCCTCTGATCGTAACCTTAAATCTTCAGGAAGAAAACATTCTGAAGGAAAATCAGAAATACTTTTCTCAGTTCGGATTTGAAATAGAGGAATTTGGCGGAAAAGAATACCGGATCAGCGCGGTTCCAGCCACTCTTTACGGGTTCAGCGAAGAAGCTCTGTTTCTGGAAATGCTGGATCAGCTATCCGGCAGCGGGGAAAAGGATGCCCTTGATATTTTTGCATCCAGACTGGCGACTATGGCATGTAAGGCAGCAGTCAAGGGAAATCACGCCATGTCAGCGAAAGAGGCGGAAAAGCTTATTGACGAGCTTCTTACCCTGGATAACCCTTATCACTGTCCTCACGGACGCCCTACCATTATTTCCATGACAAGAACAGAACTGGAAAAGAAATTTAAACGAATTGTTTAGGAGAGCCATATGAAACAGCCCTTGATCGTACTGACCGGACCGACGGCAGTAGGAAAAACAAGTCTTTCCATTTCCCTTGCAAAGGCAGTAAACGGAGAGATCATATCTGCAGATTCCATGCAGGTATATAAAAAAATGGATATTGGTTCCGCAAAGATCCGATCTGAAGAAATGCAGGGAATTCCTCATTATCTGGTGGATGTTCTGGAACCGGAGGAAGAATTTCATATTGTAAAATTTCAGCAGATGGCAAAAAAAGCCATGGAGGATATTTATTCCAGAGGAAAAATACCCATTCTGGTAGGAGGAACTGGATTTTATATTCAGGCAGTTACAAAGGATATTGATTTTACAGAAGCTCAGCAGGAAAATGATTACCGGAAGGAGCTGGAAGCTCTTGCAGAAGAAAAAGGCGGGGAGCATCTCCATGAAATGCTGAGAAAGGTGGATCCTGTAAGCGCAGATGCCATTCACGCCCACAATGTAAAGCGTGTGATCCGGGCTCTTGAGTTTTATCATCAGAACGGTTCTCCCATCTCTGCTCACAATGAAGAACAGAAACAGCATGAAAGTCCCTACAATCTGGCTTATTTTGTGCTGAATATGCCACGGGAGCTTCTTTATGAAAGAATTGATCTTCGGGTGGATCAGATGATGAAGGAAGGTCTTCTGGAAGAGGTGGCCAGGCTAAAGGAAGAGGGCTGCCACAGAGGAATGGTATCCATGCAGGGACTTGGATATAAAGAAATCCTTGCTTATCTGGACGGAGAATACCCTCTTGAGGAAGCTGTCAGAGTGTTGAAGAGGGATACCAGACATTTTGCAAAGCGGCAGCTTACCTGGTTTCGGAGAGAACAGGAGGTAACCTGGGTAAACAAAGATCAGTTTTCCTATCAGGAAGATCAGATTCTTGACCATATGCTGGAAATATGCAGAAAAAAAGGGATTCTTCTGTAAAACTAGGACAGACAGGAATTGGATTTTACATCTGTTATATCCGCATATTAAGAAGCCTGCCGCGCATACTCCGGCAGGAGCTGATCTGCAGTTGCAGGAACACCTGTAAAACACAGGATTGAATAAAGAAAAAGAGGTTGCATGATGAAAGAAATATATGAACAGTTAGGAATTTCAGAAGAGGTTTATAATTTTGGCGCACAGATCGAGGATTCTTTAAAAGAGCGCTTTGAGGAATTTGATCGAAAAGCAGAATATAATCAGATGAAGGTGCTGCTTGCCATGCAGAAAAACAAGGTAAGCTCCGAGTGCTTTAACGGAAGCTCAGGCTACGGCTATGATGACTTCGGGCGGGATACTCTGGAAAAGGTTTATGCAGATACCTTTCACACGGAAGCCTGCCTGGTACGTCCTCAGATTGCCTGCGGAACCCATGCTCTTGCCATTGCGCTGTTCGGTAATTTAAGACCCGGAGACGAGCTTTTGGCTCCGGCAGGAAAGCCCTATGACACTCTGGAAGAAGTAATTGGAATCCGTCCGGCAAAAGGCTCTCTTGCAGAATACGGCGTTACCTACCGTCAGGTAGATCTGAAGGAGGACGGAACCTTTGACTATGACAGAATCCGGGAAGCCATCAACGAAAAAACAAAGCTGGTGGAGATCCAGCGCTCCAAAGGCTATCAGACAAGGCCCTCTTTTTCTGTAAAAGAAATCGGAGAGCTGATCGCTTTTGTAAAAAGCATTAAACCGGATGTGATCTGTATGGTGGATAACTGCTACGGTGAATTTGTGGATACCATTGAGCCAAGCGACGTGGGGGCAGATATGATCGTAGGTTCTCTGATTAAAAATCCGGGAGGCGGTCTTGCTCCTATCGGCGGATATATCGCAGGAACAAAGGAATGTGTGGAAAACTCCGCAAGCAGAATGACCTGCCCGGGACTTGGCATGGAGGTAGGCGCTTCTCTGGGTGTAAACCGTTCCTTCTATCAGGGATTTTTCCTGGCCCCCATGGTGACAAAGGGCGCCTTAAAGGGAGCTGTTTTTGCTGCAAATATTTACGAAAAGCTGGGCTTCCCTGTGATTCCAAACGGACAGGAGCCAAGACAGGATATCATCCAGGCTGTGACTTTGGGCGAAGCGGAGCGTGTGGTTGCCTTTTGTAAGGGAATCCAGGCTGCCGCACCGGTGGATTCCTATGTGGACCCGGAGCCCTGGGATATGCCGGGCTATGACAGTCAGGTGATCATGGCGGCAGGCGCTTTTGTTCAGGGTTCTTCCATTGAGCTTTCGGCAGACGGTCCTATGAAGCCTCCTTATGCAGTTTACTTCCAGGGAGGACTGACCTGGGAGCATGCGAAGCTTGGAATCCTGATGTCTGTACAGAAGCTTCTGGACAAACATCTGATCACACTTCCATGATTTTACAGGATTGCAGATAACACCAGTCAGGGAGGTATTTATGAAAGAAAATCAGCCTGCAAAAAAGAAAAAAAAGCCTGTGGACCCGTCCCGTTCTCTGATCGTGATTGGCGGAGGCGCCGCAGGACTGATGGCTGCCGTTCAGGCTGCAAAAACGGGAGTCTTTGTCACCCTTCTGGAGCACAATGAAAAAACAGGCCGGAAAATTGCAGTAACCGGAAACGGAAGATGCAATCTTACCAATCTGGATCAGTACGAAGGAGCATACAGAGGAACCCATCCGGAATTTGTCAGAGAAACCTTTGAACAGTTTTCTGTAAAAGACACCCTTGATTTTTTTGAGGAAATCGGGATTCTGACAACGGAACGAAAAGGCTGGCTGTATCCCAGAAGCGGACAGGCGAAATGTGTTCCTGAGCTTTTGGAAATGAAAGCCCGAAGCCTGAAAGTAAAGATTAAAACCCTGGAACATGTAAAAAAGATATTTTTTTCGGACAATCTCTGGAATGTGCAGACAGAGACCTGGACTTATCAGGGGGGCGCAGTGATTCTTGCCGGAGGCTCCAAAGCCTCTGCAGTTGCAGGCGCAGACGGAAGCTGTTATGCTCTTGCCAGTGAACTGGGGCATCAGATCATAAAGCCTCTTCCGGCGCTGACAGGCCTGAAATGCCAGAACAGCAGTCTTTCTCTGTGGGCAGGCGTCCGCACAGAAGCGGCAGTTCAGCTTTTTATTGACGGAAATCTGTCAGGGAAGGAAACCGGAGAGGTTCAGCTTACTGAGTATGGAATTTCAGGGATCCCTGTTTTTCAGCTGAGCAGATATGTAGCCCGGGCGCTGGCAGAGAAAAAACAGGTTCAGCTTTCCGTGAACTTTCTGCCTGAATACACAGAAGAAATACTGAAGCAACTTATGAAAAAAAGAAAAGAACTCTGTCCTTATAAAACTGAAGAAGAGCTTTTTGCAGGCCTTCTTCCGGACAGACTTGTACGACTTCTGATGAAGCAGAAGGATCCATTGAAAGCCGCTGTGGATTTCATGCTTACCGTAAAGGGGTCTCTGGGCTTTGAACAGGCTCAGGTGTGCTCCGGGGGAGTCGCTACCGATGAAATAAATCCTTCAACTCTGGAATCCAGACTTCACAGAGGTCTTTATTTTGCAGGGGAACTTCTTGATATTGACGGAGCATGCGGAGGCTATAACCTTCAGTGGGCATGGTCCAGCGGAGCCGTGGCCGGAATTCACGGAGCAAAGGAGCTTATATGATACAGATCAGCCAGCTGAAGCTTCCGGTCAGTCATACGGAAGCAGACCTGAGACAGAAAATTAAAAAAACTCTCCGCTGCGGTGAGGCATCATTTTCTTATGAAATTATCCGGCAGTCTCTGGACGCCCGCCATAAAGAGGATAAAAAGTTTGTATATACTGTGCACGTGAAGGCTGAGAACGAAAAGAAAATCCTTAAAAAAGTTCACAGTAATAATATTATGTTAACTAATGAGAGGAGCTATTCTTTTCCAAAACCGGGAGAGCAGCCCTTAAAAACCCGGCCGGTAATCGTTGGAAGCGGTCCTGCAGGGCTTTTCTGCGCCTGGTATCTTGCCAGAGCAGGCTACTGTCCTCTGGTGCTGGAACGGGGAGAAGAGGCAGATAAAAGAATGGAGACTGTAAACCAGTTCTGGAAAAACGGTGTCCTTGATCCGGAGTCCAATGTTCAGTTCGGAGAGGGAGGAGCAGGTACCTTTTCAGACGGAAAGCTGAACACTCTGGTAAAAGATTCCTCCGGAAGAAACCGGGAAGTTCTGAAGCGCTTCACAGAAGCAGGGGCTGATCCGGAAATCCTTTATCAGCAGAAGCCTCATCTTGGCACAGACGTACTTGTGAATATTGTCCAGACCATGAGACGCCAGATTGAGGAAATGGGAGGAACCTTCCGGTTCCGTTCCAAGGTGACAGATCTTTATACAGAAAACGGAATACTGAGAGCAGTGGAGGTCAACCATTCAGAGCAGGTTCCGGCGCAGGTCTGTGTACTGGCTGTGGGCCACAGTGCAAGGGATACCTTTTTTATGCTGAAGGACCGAGGTCTTGCCATGGAGCCAAAAGCATTTGCAGTGGGACTGCGGATCGAACATCCCCAGTCCATGATCAATCAGGATCTTTACGGAGAACCGGAAAATAACATCCTTGGTTCTGCAAGCTATAAGGTGACCCACACCTGTGAAAACGGCAGAGGCGTATACTCTTTCTGTATGTGCCCGGGGGGCTATGTGGTAAATGCCTCTTCCGAGCAGGGGCTTCTGGCAGTCAACGGCATGAGCTATCAGGCCAGAGACGGAGAAAATGCCAACAGCGCTTTGATCGTAACTGTCACTCCGGAGGATTTTCCGGAAGAGGGAGCTCTTGGAGGCATTGCCTTCCAGCGCGATCTCGAAAAAAAAGCCTGGGAACTTGGAAAGGGAAAGGTTCCGGTACAGCTTTTCGGGGATTTTTGCGCGCATCAGCCAAGCAGCCAACTGGGAGAGATTCATCCAAACATCAAAGGCGGCTATGTTCTGACAGACGTGCGTTCCATTCTCCCAAAAGAGCTTGGGGATTCCATTGAAGAAGGCATTTTTGCCTTTGGGAAAAAGCTTTCCGGCTTTGACAGAAAAGACGCGGTTTTAAGCGGCATAGAAAGCCGTACCTCTTCACCGGTCCGGCTGGTGAGAGACCAGAAAGGCCTTTCCAACATTACAGGCATTTATCCCTGCGGAGAGGGCGCGGGATATGCAGGAGGGATCACTTCCGCAGCCATGGACGGAATAAAAACCGCAGAGTGGATCGCATCTGAATATATGATGAAATTGTAAAAAAACAAAGGAGAGAGTATACATCTCTCTCTTTTTATGCTAGAATAAAGGTTGATTCTTTCCTGGACCTGCACAGAGAACAGCAGGTAAACCATATGAAACAAACAATGAAGGATCTGCCGGAGACAGAAAGACCCTACGAAAAATGTATCCGTGAAGGGGAAGAAACCTTAAGTGACAGTGAACTTCTTTCAGTAATTCTTCGCTGCGGCACAAAAGGGTGCAGTTCTCTTGCTCTGGCAAATAACATACTGAAGCATATGCAGGAATCGTCCTATCCCGGACTGCCGGGACTTATTCACAGTTCTCTCGCGGATCTCGAAAAAATCCATGGGGTGGGAAAGGTGAAAGCTGTTCAGCTGAAATGCATCGGGGAACTGTCCAAACGCATTTCCATGGCAGCGGCAAAGCCGTCTTTAAGTTTTCATCATCCGGATTCTATTGCTTCCTATTACATGGAAAGGCTCCGTCATCAGGAGCAGGAGCTTTTGATCTGTATGATGCTGGACAACAGAAACCATCTTCTGTCTGAGAGACTGATCTCCAAGGGAACGGTGAACGCCACCCTTGTCACACCCAGAGAAATATACATGGAGGCTGTCCGCTGCCATGCAGTCAGTCTGATACTCGTTCACAATCATCCGGGTGGAGATCCGGAACCCAGCGGCTGCGACAGAGAGATCACACAGCGGATCTGTGAGGCGGGAGAATTACTGGGAATCCGTCTTCTTGACCATATCATTATCGGGGATCGCAGTTACACCAGCTTCAAAGAACGGGGAATGATGAGATAAAGGGGCAGATTTATGCTGATTAAAAAAACATATGGAATAGATCTTGGAAGCAGTACCATTAAGGTCTATTCCTTTCTGAGAAACAAAACCTATCTTGAAAAAAACATGATTGCGTCAAAAGGGCGCAAGATCATCGCCGTGGGCAATGAAGCATACGATATGTTTGAAAAATCACCTGTTGATATCGTTGTTAATTCGCCGATGGCTTTTGGTATGATTGCCAATCTTGAGCTTCAGGAAATTGCTCTTTACAGTATGATGAAAAAAATTGATAAATTTCTTGGCATCGGCTCGGATATCTTTTTTTCCGTTCCCCTTGATATGACAGCTGTAGAAAAAAGAGCGTATTATCATGTGGCCAACGGCCACTGGCTCCGGAAGAACCGGGTGTATATGGTGGAAGCTCCCATTGCAGATGCTCTTGCCCTTGGAATCACCCTGGAGGATAATCCCGGAAGCATGGTGGTAAACATCGGAGCGCAGAGCACGCAGTTTTCCATTATTACAGACGGAAAGATCATTATCTCCAAAAAGATTCCCATTGGAGGAAGACAGATGAACGAAGCCATCTGCAGCGAGATCCGAAAGCGATACAGCCTTCAGATCGGAACCAGAACAGGGAAACGGCTGAAGCTTGCCATGGGCAGACTGAACGATCAGAAAAAGGATGCCCGCAAGGTTGTGGGAATCGACAGTATTTCCGGGCTTCCAAGAGAAGAGATCATTTCCGGATATGTAGTCAACGCGGGAATTATGAACTGTGTCAATGAGATTGCGGCGGAAATGAAAACATTTCTTGAAAGAACGCCTCCTCAGATCGCTTATCATATTTCCAGAGAGGGCATTTATCTTACCGGAGGAAGCACGCGGCTTCCGTACATAGACAATTACCTTGCAAGCTATACCGGCTTTTCTTTCCGGCTTTCCCAGCTTTATGAAACCTCTTCCGTAAGCGGTCTGGAAAAGATCATCCGGAACCGGGAACTGGAAAAATGGGCGCAGCCTGTAAAGCAACGTAAATTATAATTTTTTTAGGGGTATGATCCATGAAAAACCTGAAAAAGAAATTTCGATTTCGTATTCATTTAAAAAGTAAACATCTTCTGGCAATTATGACCTTTTTCTGCGTCAGCGCCATTGTCGCCACCCTTGCTTCCGGTGTGACTTCAGCGCCTTTGCAGGAGGCTGCCGGACTTATTATTGTTCCCTTTGAAAAATCCATTGCATCCATCGGTCAGTGGATGACAGGCGTTCAGGACAGCTTCCAGGAAAAAGAGGATCTGATCCAGAAGAACAAGGAGCTGCAGACAACTGTAGACACTCTTACAGAACAGAATAATGTACTCTTGCAGGATCAGGCTGAGCTTGCCCGTCTGGAACAGCTCTATGAGCTGGATGAGGAATATACGGATTATCCCAAGGTCGCTGCAAGGATCATTTCCAAGGATCCGGGGAACTGGTATGATACGTTTATGATCAACCGTGGAAGCAATGACGGAATCCGCGTGGACAATAACGTGATCGCCGGAAAAGGTCTGGTAGGTATTGTCACTGAGGTGGGCTCCAACTGGGCTACCGTCCGCTCCATTATTGACGACAGCAGCAATGTCAGCGCCATGACAGTAAGTACGGACGACATCTGTGTGGTGGAGGGAGATCTTGAACTGATCGATGAGGGAAAGCTGAGATTCAGTCAGCTTTACGACAGAGAGGACAAGGTTTCCGTAGGCGAGAGAATTGTTACCTCCAATATCAGTGATAAGTATGTGGAAGGATTATTTATCGGATACGTCAGTGAGATCGAACTGGATACAAATAACCTGACCAAAACAGGAACTCTTGTTACTCCGGTTGATTTTCAGCACTTAAAGGACGTGTTTGTGATCACAACCAATAAGCAGGATGCAGTACAGGAAAAGGCAGAGGAGAAAAAAAGCGATGCAGCCTCAGAAGAGGACACTGCAAAGGAGGCAGAATAATGAAAAGCAAACTTGTTCTGTTTTTTACCATTATTGTGTGTTTTCTTTTACAGTCCACAGTCCTTCACTCTGTCTCGATTGGCTCTATCACACCGAACCTTCTTCTGATCCTGTGTATTTCCATGGGACTGATGCGCGGACGGAAAAGCGGAATGTGGACCGGATTTTTCTGCGGTATTCTGACAGATCTGTTTTTTGGCTCTGTTCTTGGATTTTATGCGCTGATCTACATGTATGTGGGATTTATCAGCGGATATACTTATCGTATTTATTATGACAATGACCTGAAGGTTCCCATCCTTCTCACCGCAGCCATGGATTTCTTTTATAATCTGGCTGTTTACGGATTCCAGTTCCTTTTAAGGGGACGTATGAATCTGTTTATCTATCTGTACAGAATTATTATTCCTGAAATTGTTTATACCGTATTTCTGACGGTGATCGTATACAGGATCTTTTATTATATCAATCATCATTTTATGACCCCCGTCAGGAAAGAAAGTGAGTCTATTTGGGTACTAAAATAAAAAAACTGATCAAAAAAATTCAACTGAAACGTACAACTGTGGTGATCATTGTGTTTATCGTAATGGCTTTTATCCTGATCCGCCAGATTTTTGAACTGCAGATCATTCAGGGTGAAAACTACATCAGCGAATTTGAAAACCGTATCACCAAAACCCGTGTGCTGAAAAGTACAAGGGGAAATATTTATGACAGAAACGGCGAAATGGTAGCTTCTAATATTCTGTCTTATTCCCTGACTTTTGAGGATAATGGAAGCTACGAGACCACCCGTGAAAAAAATCTGACCCTGAACGGAGTGGCATACCGGGTTCTTCAGATTCTGTCAGAAAACGGAGACACCCTTTCCGGTGACTTCCACATTGTACTTGACGAAAGTGGAAATTATACCTTTGACGTAGGAGAAGGATTTACACTCAGCAGATTTAAGGCAGATATTTACGGACATCCTCTGATTGATGATCTTACCAAGGAACAGGCCTCTGCTACCGCAGAAGATATGATGAATTATCTGACGGGAAGCGATGGTTTTTCTATTGTTCTTTATGGTGAGGACGCCTATACACCGGAAGAACTGAAGCAGTACGGACTTCCAGAAGAACTTTCCAGACAGGAAATCCTGGATATTGCATCCATGCGCTATAAGCTTAACACAAACAGCTTCCAGAAATATATGGCTGTTACCATTGCCACAAATGTAAGCGAAAGTACAGTGGCTGCAGTAATGGAAAATCAAAGTCAGCTTCAGGGAATTGATGTGATCGAGGATTCTGTGCGTCAGTATATTGATGATGAAAGTATGGGGCCGGTTCTGGGCTATACCGGACAGGCATCGGCAGAAGAACTGGAAACTCTGAAAGAAGAAAATCCTGATTATTCCAATGATGCGGTAATCGGAAAGGCCGGAATCGAACAGCATATGGAGCAGTTTCTTCATGGAACGGACGGACAGGAAACCGTAACCGTTGACAACCTTGGAAAGGTCCTGAAGATTGACGAAAACACCATTGTGCCGCCTGTTGCAGGAAATGATGTGTATCTGTCCATTGATTCAGACTGGCAGAGCGCTATCTACCAGATCCTGAAACAGCGTGTTGCAGGTGTGCTTCTGACCCGTATTGAAAATACAAAGAAGTTTGATTTTGAAGGTGTAAAGGATGCCAGTCAGATTTCCGTGCCGATTTATGACGTTTACAATGCTCTGGTAGCAAACAGTGTCATTAATATTGAAAAATTCAATGATCCGGATGCTTCCGATATAGAAAAAAATTTATATGACAAATTTCAACAAAAGCAGCAGGAAGTTTTTGATACAATAACTAACAGGCTGACAGACGACAATCCGCCGGCATATAAGGATGAATCCGAGGAAGTACAGGAATATCTTACGTATATCTGCGACACTGTGCTCCGGGATACTCTGGGAGTTATCTCCAAAGATGCAGTTAACACTTCTGATCCTACTTATCTGGCATGGACAGAGGAAGAAAGCATCAGCCTTAGAGAATATCTGAATTACGCTGCCGGGCAGAACTGGATTGATATTTCCGTGATCTCTCCGAAGGAAGAGTACCTGGATTCTGCGGAAATCTATCAGGCCATGACTTCCTATATAGTGGATTATCTGAAAACAGATCTTGGTTTTTCCAAGCTTCTGTACAAGTATCTGCTTATGAACGATCAGATCTCCGGTCAGGATCTCTGCCTTGTGCTTTATGAGCAGGGAGTTCTTTCAAAAGAAGACGAAGCCTATTCCCGGCTGGCATCCGGGGAGCTGAACTCCTATGATTTTATGATCAATAAAATTGCCAACCTGGAGATTGAGCCTGCACAGCTTGCATTGAAGCCATGTTCCGCATCGGCTGTGGTTACAGACGTAAATACCGGAAAGGTACTCGCCTGCGTATCCTATCCGGGATATGACAATAACAGACTCAGCAATGAAATGGATACAGATTACTACACCAGACTTTCCCTTGATCTTTCCAGTCCTTTCTTTAACAAGGCCACACAGCAGACAACTGCTCCTGGTTCTACCCTGAAGCTTCTGTCAGCAGTGACCGGAATGATGGAAAATCTCATAGACGACGGCACTTACATTGAATGTACCGGAAAATTTGATCTGGTCAATCCGCCTATTAACTGCTGGAACAAAAGCGGACATGGCTCATTGGAGATCAGAGGGGCAATTGAACAGTCCTGCAACTATTATTTTAACATGATCGGCTTTGAGGCCGGAAAGAATGAAAAAGACGAATTTTCAGAAAATCTCAGTCTTTCCAAGCTCCAGAAATATGCAGAGGAGTTTGGTCTGGATGAGAACACAGGAATTGAAATTTCAGAGGCGACTCCTCACGTTTCGGACAGCAAGGCAGTTCCGTCCTATATCGGACAGGGTAACCACCTTTATACAACCAGTCAGCTTGCCAGATATGCAACTGCACTGGCAACCTCCGGAATTGTGTACGATCTGTCTCTTCTGGATAAGGTGACAGATTCCCAGGGACAGACACAGAAAACATATGAGCCTGTTGTCAAAAGTGAAATGACAGATGTGCCGTCCTATGTGTGGGAAGATATCCATGACGGTATGCGCCGCGTTGTACAGACTCATGAGCAGTTTAACGGACTGGGTGTGGCGCTGTCCGGAAAGACAGGTACGGCAGAGATTGACTACCGGCAGCCAAACCATGGTCTTTTTATCGGCTATGCGCCTTCTGACCAGCCGCAGTATGCTGTTGCAGTCCGTATTGCCAATGGATATTCCTCCGGAAATGCCTGCACCACAGCAAATGATATTATGGAATACATTTTTGATCTGGCAGATAAGGATACTATTCTGACAGGCTATGCATCCACGGATGTCAGCAATACATCCAATGACTGATATCAGTCCGGTGTAAAATACCAGAGAGAAAACCAGAATTATGGAACATATCTTTTAGGAGGAATCAGAAACATGGGTGAAGTCATTGTTATTACATCTGGAAAGGGCGGTGTGGGAAAAACCACAACCGTTGCCAATATCGGCACAGGACTTGCCATGATGGGCAAAAAAGCAGTTGTGGTGGATACCGATATCGGCCTGCGTAATCTGGATGTGGTACTTGGACTGGAAAACAGGATTGTATATAATCTTGTAGATGTAATAAGCGGAAGCTGTCGGCTGAAACAGGCTCTGATCCATGACAGACGCCATCCAGAGCTGTTTCTCCTGCCATCCGCTCAGACAAAGGACAAGTCTGCTGTTTCTCCGGAGCAGATGATCAAACTGACCGAGGAGCTTCGGGAAGAATTTGATTATGTTCTTCTGGACTGTCCGGCAGGAATCGAACAGGGCTTTAAAAACGCAGTTGCCGGAGCAGATAAGGCTCTGGTGGTAACAACTCCGGAGGTTTCTGCCATCCGTGACGCAGACCGTATTATCGGGCTTCTGGAAGCGGGAGGGCTGAGAGATATCCATCTGATCATCAACCGTCTGAGACCGGATATGATCGCCAGGGGAGATATGATGTCAGTGGACGATGTAATTGAGATACTGGCAGTAGATCTCATCGGAACCATTCCTGATGATGAGCAGATCGTTGTGGCTGCCAATCAGGGAGAGCCTCTTTCCGGCAAAAAGTCCCAGGCAGAAGAGGAATATAAGAATATCTGCAGACGTCTTCTGGGTGAGGAAGTTCCATTTATGGAAATCCGCCAGAAAAAAGGCATGTTCCGCAGACTGGGACAGATCTTCAGGAAATAATTTCATGATCTCATAAAAAAGGAGGGTATTCTGTTGAAAACCGCTTTACAGGGAAAAGGCCGCTCCGCAGGATATGCCAGGGACAGAATGAAAATGCTTCTGGTGTCGGAACGGATCGACTGCTCTCCACAGATGATGAAAATGCTGAAAAGCGATATGATACATACAGTAAAAAAATATATTACAATTGACGAGACAGAAGTCAAGATCCGCATTACGCAGGAACCCCCTGTTTTTCATGCGGACATTCCTGTCAGGTCAAAAAAGGAACAAAGGACAAAATGATTAAACAGTATAAGCTTCGTTTTTACAATTTCAGACTGCTTCTGTTTCTGCTGGCCATCAGTTCTATCGGTGTGGTACTGGTAGGTACCGCCCGTGAGGATCTGATGCTCAAGCAGCTTATGGGTGTGATCATGGGTCTGGTTATCATGGTGATCCTGTCTCTCATAGATTATTCCTGGATCTCCAACTTTCAGTGGATCATGTACGGCGGTAATATCGTGCTTCTTCTGATCGTGCGCCTTTTTGGAGATACTGCAAACGGTGCGGCGCGCTGGATTGATTTTGGCTTTATCCGGTTTCAGCCTACAGAGCTTGCCAAAATTATCATCATTCTCTTTTTTGCCAGGTTCTTTATGGATCATGAAGAAGACCTGAACAGCTTCCGTACACTGGCAAAGTCAGCAGTTCTTTTGGCTGTTCCTCTTTATCTGATCCTGGATCAGCCTGATCTGAAGAATACGATCATGATCACAGTGGTATTCTGTGTCCTGATCTATATTGCCGGACTGAGCTACCGTATTATCGGAGGAGCGCTTCTGATTGCAGTTCCCTTACTGGTGATCTTTCTTATGATCGTGGTACAGCCGGAACAGAAGCTTATCAAGGATTATCAGAGAGACCGTATTATGGCGTTTCTCTATCCGGAAAATGAAGAATACACAGACGACACCCAACAGCAGGATAATTCCAAGACAGCCATTGCATCCGGAGAGCTGACAGGAAAAAGACTGTCCGGTGATTCGGTGGCATCGGTAAATGAAGGAAACTTTGTGGCAGAAAACCAGACGGACTTTATCTTTGCAGTAGCAGGAGAGGAATATGGTTTTATCGGATGTACTACCATTATCCTGCTTCTTCTGGCTATTGCTCTGGAATGTATCCGTATGGGACTTCGGGCAAAGGATCTATCCGGAAAAATCATCTGCTGCGGAATGGGAAGTATCGTTGCTTTCCAGAGCTTTCTGAATATCTGCGTAGCAACCGGAATGGGGCCGAATACAGGAACGCCTCTTCCCTTTGTAAGCTATGGACTGACCTCTCTTATCAGTCTTTATATTGGAATGGGACTTGTTCTGAACGTAGGTCTTCAGAGCAGCTTGTATAATAAAGAACTTCAGAAAACAATGTCAGATAAGAAAGAGGAGTATTTATGAGAAACGAACAGCCTGCTCGCAGACGAAAAACAGATACCGAAAGACAGAGAAGTACTGTTCCGGATAAAAAAGTACGCAGGAATTCCGGAAACAGATCTGCTTCGGTAAAGGAACAAAAGCAGGAACCACAAAGAAGAGCACAGGCCTCTTCGTCAGCCGCCCAGAAAAGAAGAGCAGCAAGAATAAGGCAGATGCGAAGAAAAAAAATCATCCGCACCTTTCTTCTGGTACTTCTGATCGCGGCGCTTCTTGCCGGAGCAGGAGCCGCTGTGGTTCTGATCAAAAAGACATTTTTCCGGGGACCGGTACAAAAGTACAGTGTTTCCAGAGAATTTTCAGACTCCCAAATAGCCGGTTCAGAAGGAAAGGCAGATGGTTTTGCGGCAGATCTGTGTGTGGTTTCCGGAGACACTCTTCTGGATACTGTAGCCCTGGAGGAAGATCAGGAAGGACTTCTCCTGGATATAAAAAACAAACAGGTATTGTATTCCAAAGGAGCCTATGACAGAGTATATCCTGCCAGTATCACAAAGATCATGACGGCGCTTCTTGCATTCCAGTATGGAAATATGGAAGATGTGGTAACCATTTCAGAAGAAAACATTACTCTGGAAGAGGGGTCACAGGTGATCGGTTTCCAGGTGGGAGATAAGGTTACTATGGATGAACTGGTACATGGACTTCTTGTGTACTCGGGAAATGATGCAGCGTCAGCCATTGCCACTCATATCGGAGGATCCACAGAAAAATTTGTGGATATGATGAACAGCTATGCTGCTCAGCTTGGATGTACCGGAACTCATTTTACAAATCCTCACGGTCTTCAGGATGAAAACCATTATACAACACCCTATGATATTTACCTGATGCTTAAAGAAGCATTGAGATTTCCGGAATTTACTCAGATCACTCAGCTTGGCTCCTATACCATTTCCTATAAAAGCAGCGACGGAACAGAGATCAATACGCCTCTGACTGCAACTGACCATTATCTGACCGGAGAAGCAACTGCTCCCAAGGGTATCACCGTACTGGGAGGAAAAACCGGAACCACCAGCGATGCCGGAAACTGTCTGGCTCTTTTAAGTCAGAATGCTTATGGCGATCCTTATGTTTCCATTGTCATGGGCGCATCCACTAAGGAGCTTCTTTACCAGCAGATGAGTTCCCTCCTTGAAAATGCCAACGCAAAATAAAAAACTTAGAAAAAACACAATTTTTTCAGAATTAGGCATTGAATTTTATGATAAAATGCACTATAATTGAAACATATTAATAAAAGTTTTTGTTAAAAATTAATATTATATTGTGTCTAAGGAGGAAAACAGGATGGTTGAACTGATCGTAGGAAAGAAAGGCAAGGGCAAAACAAAAGTACTGTTAGACAAAGTGAACGGCGCAATTAAGAATGTAAATGGCAGCATTGTTTACTTAGACAAAAGCACAAAGCACATGTATGAACTGAATAATAAGATTCGTCTGATCGATGTTTCCGGATATCCGATCATCAACGCAGATGAATTTGTAGGCTTTATCTGTGGAATTATTTCTCAGGATCATGACCTTGAGCAGATTTATCTGGACAGCTTTTTAACCACAGCTAAACTGGAAGGTCTTGATATTTCCGGTACTCTTGAACAACTTGAGGAAATCGGAGAAAAATTTGGTATTTCCTTTATCATCAGCGTATCTCTTGATAAAGAAGAAATTCCGGCTGAATTTCAGGATAAGATTGCAACAGCTTTATAATATTTAATTTTTATAAAACTACATATAATGGGGAAGGTTTTACAGGAGTTTTGCCGTTGGGCAGGGCTCCTGTTTTTTAAAAAACAAAAGGACAGATATACAAATGATGAAAAATAAATGGAAAATAACAGCGGCTGCAATACTAGGTACTGCCGGTATTCTGACCGCAGGATATTTATACTGGTGTACCACGCTGGATGATAAAGTGATCTGGAAGGATGTTTCCATAAACTGGGTTGCATTACAGGGAAAAACAATAGAAGCTGCAGAAAAAGCAGTACAGGAGCAATTCAAAAAAGATTATCAGGATTCTGAGATCACCGTATCCCTTGCAGAAAAAAACTATGAAGTAAAAATTTTTCCGGTTCTTTCTCTGAATGCTTCCAGAGAAATCAGAGAAGCCTACAGACCCGGACACGGAAAATGGTATGTCAGAGGTATGGACAAGATTAAATTAAAAGATCAGGAACCCGTTTCTCTGGAAATCCTTCCGAAAGCTTCTGAACCGGAAAAGCTGGATGAAGCAATCCGGAAAACAGGTATTGAAAAAGTAAATACGGTAAAAGAAACTACCTGGGATCAGGATAAAACTTCTAGAAAATAATTATGCAGTAGTTCCGTCTGTACAGGGAGTATCCTTTGACGTAAAAGAAGCAGAAAAACAGCTGAAACAGGCAGATGAGGGCGCTGATGTAAGAATTTTTTTTGCCATCACTGAACCGGAGCTTTCAACAGAACAGCTGACCTCCATGCTTTATCGGGATGTGCTTGGAAGTTATACCACTTACGGAGGAGGAAGCAGCGGCCGGATCGCAAATATTCAGCTGGCATGCGAAAGCCGTAATGATGTGATTCTGAATCCCGGAGATACATTTTCCTACAATGATACAGTAGGAGAAAGAACCATAGAAAGAGGATTTCAGTCTGCTCCTGTCATAGCCAACGGACAGCTGGTTCCGGGAATCGGATGGGGAATCTGTCAGGTTTCCTCCACCCTTTATGCAGCCTGTCTCAATGCAGGTCTTGAGATTGTGGAGCGATATCCCCATTCAAAGCCTGTTGCCTATATTCCCAGTGGCATGGATGCTACCGTGTCCTGGGGAATTCTGGACTACAAATTCAAAAACAACACAGAATATCCGGTTAAAATACAGGATTCTTATGCAAATGGAGCAATTTTTGTGCAGATCCTTGGTACCAGAGAAGGATAAGAAACGGGAGGATATCAGTCCTCCCGCAGTTTTACCGCTGTGGCTGCCTGACGCCGTCTGGCATCGTCTAAGGCCGCATAATGCTTTTTGGTTGTATTTACATCCCTGTGGCCCAGAACGTCCGCTACAAGGTAAATATCGCCGGTTTCCTGATAAAGAGCCGTACCGTAGGTGCTGCGCAGCTTATGAGGGGTGATCTTTTTTGTGGTCGTAATTTCACGGGAATATTTTTTTACAAGGTTTTCAATGGCCTGCACACCGATTCGTTTTTTCTGGGAAGAGTAGAAGAGGGCGTGTTCATGACCGGAGAGAGGAACAATATTTTCCCTGACTTCCAGATAATTTTTCAGTGCTTTTTCTACCTCAGATCCAAAGTAAACAACCATTTCATTTCCGCCTTTTCGCGTAACCTTAATCCCGTTATTTTTAAAATCAACATCTTCAATATCAAGTCCCACACATTCCGAAACACGGATCCCGGTTCCTAGAAGCAACGTTACAATGGCAAGATCCCGTTCCTTTGTTTTTTCCCAGTAAGCGCGTTTCTGTCCGGTCAGCGTATCCCCTGCATGTTCAATATGATCCAGAAGCAGAGCCACCTCGTCTGCATCAAGACGGATAATGCTTTTTTCATGGATTTTGGGTACATCTACAAGCACGGCAGGATTTGTCTCAATCATTTCCCTTTTATAATAATAGGCGTAAAAGCTTCTCAGAGCAGAAATTTTCCGTTTTAGGCCGCGTTCACTGTTGGTTTCCATTTTATCGCCGTTATGGTTATGGTAAACCTTCAGATATTCCTGATATTCCTCAATGTCAAGAGCCTTTACCTGATCCAGTACATTTACAGAAAAATCAGTCATGGCTTTATCCTTAAAAGCAGGGTTGGTATCCAGAAGGAACTGAAAAAAAATGCGGATATCATAGGCATAGGAAATCCTTGTTTTTGTAGTGGTTGTTGCGTCAATGGCACGGAAATAATCCCTGCAGAAAGGCGGCAAAGTCGCAAGAACCTGACGAAGCCGCAAAGTATTTTCAATATCAGTATGTTCATGGTAGGTTTGTTTCGGTTCCATAAAAAATAAAACTCCTTTATTTAATAAAAATAACAATAACAGATGACACAAAAGGTAAAAAGTTCAGTGCAATCACAGGACATCAAATGTATCTGCACTGGAAAATACAAAATATACGGTGGAATAAAACACAACAGCACATTTACTGAAATTATGATTTTCAGTATAATTATACCACAGAAGTGGCTTTCCGGCAATATCTATATGAAAAACTCGGGTTTGTCGTATAGATATAGATTGCAACAACAGCCCCCTTTTCCTGTTTTCGAGGGCTGTTCTCTGATTTTCAGCATGCTGTAATAAATACTGCTTTTATAAATAATTTTTACAAATAATTACTTTTATAAAGTTTAGTCTGCAGGCTGAGCCACATAATTCAACGGGTCCTTATGTATGCCGTTCTCAATACAGATCACTTTCTTTATAATATATGCTCGTCCAGAAGAATGGTAAACGGTCCGTCATTTACAAGAGATACTTTCATATCTGCTCCAAAAACGCCGTGTTCCACAACAGGAACTGTTTTCTGCGCCTCCCGGATCATATACTCATAAAGTTCCTCTGCCATATCCGGAGCCCCTGCTTCAATAAAGCTGGGACGATTTCCTTTTTTGCAGTTTGCATACAAAGTAAACTGGGAAACCAGCAAAAGCTCTCCTTCTACATCCTTCAGGGAAAGATTGGTCTTGCCTGCCTCGTCTTCAAAAATACGCAGTCCCAGAAGTTTTTTCAGGTACTTGTCTGCAATTTCCCGGTTGTCTTCTTTTCCGGCGCCTACAAACACCAGCAGTCCTTTTCCGATTTTGCCCACAGTATTTCCGTCCACAGTCACTTCAGCCTGCAGAACTCTCTGAATAAAAAGTCTCATAGCTGTTCCTTTCTTTTTGTTTTCTGAACATCAGTATACCATAATTTTACATAAATGTGTCATAAATTTTAAATTTTATTTTATCCTGAAAAAAATACCGGGGAATCTGTGGATTCCCCGGTGCTGATAACATTCTGTTTCCTATTTGCTTTATCCTATTTTTTCTTGGATTCATCAAAAATCTGAACCGCATTAATAATAAGCTTTGCCGCATTGTCAAGCCCCAGCTTACCGCTGTCAATACAAAGATTATAATCCTTTGCAGAGCCCCATTTTTTATTAGTGTAGTAATTATAATAGCTGGCTCTGCTCTTGTCAGTTTTGATAATCATATCTTTTGCTTCCTTATCTGATTTTCCGTATTTGGAAGCAATTCTGCGGATCCTTGCATCCATATCTGCATGAATAAAAATACTGAAGCAGTCTGACCAGTCTGAAAGCGCATAATCCGCACAGCGGCCTACCATAACGCAGGGACCCTCTTCTGCCAGTTTTTTGATCGCATCAAACTGTGCCAGAAAAATCTTATGATTCATTGGCATATCATTGAATCCCGCAGAAGAATATCCAAAGGAATAAGTATCCATAACAAGTGAATACAAAAAACTGTTTGTTGGCTTTTCATCATGGTGTTCAAACAGCTCCTTACAGATTCCGCTGTCATTTGCCGCGCGCTCCAGAAGCTCCTTGTCATAACATTTAATGCCAAAATATCTGGCAACCTCCTGGCCGATCTGTCTTCCTCCGCTGCCGTATTCTCTTCCGATTGTAATAATTGAACTTGTTGTATTACTCATAAGCGATACACTCCCTTCTGCGAACATGTTTCTGACATATATTATACATGTTTTCCAGGGAAATGCCAACTATTTTCTTAATTTTTCTAATAACTTCAGAAAATAGTCTGGCAAAGGTGCGGTAAATTCCATATATTCACCGGTTACCGGATGAACAAAGCCGAGAACCATAGCGTGAAGTGTCTGCCCCTGAAGGTGAAAAGGATTTTTGGATGAACCGTATACCGTATCTCCAAGAAGCGGATGCCCGATGCTTGTCATATGTACACGGATCTGGTGCGTTCTTCCTGTTTCCAGCCTGCATTCAATGTAGGTATACTGTCCGAACCGCTCCAGAACCTTATAGTGTGTTACAGCAGGTTTTCCGTTTTTGCTGTTGATGGCCATTTTTTTGCGGTCAGTAGGATGACGTCCGATAGGGCCCTCCACAGTTCCCTCATCATCTTTCAGATTTCCGGCCACAATGGCCCGATAACGTCTTTTAATAGAATGTTCTTTCAGCTGCTCTGCAAGATCTCTGTGCACAGAATCCTCTTTACAGATCAGAAGAGCCCCTGTCGTGTCTTTGTCGATCCTGTGAACAATTCCGGGACGCAGAACCCCGTTGATGCCGGAAAGCCGGTCTCCGCAGTGAGCCATCACTGCATTTACCAGAGTTCCCTCTGTGTGGCCTGCAGCGGGATGAACTACCATGCCCTTTGGCTTATTTACCACAAGAAGGTAATCATCCTCGTACAGAATATCAAGCGGAATTGCTTCCGGTTTAATATCCAGAGGCTCCATATCAGGAATTTCCAGGCATATTTCTGTTTCCGGCTGGATTTTGTAATTGGCTTTTACCGGCTTTCCATTAACAAAAACAGCCTGTTCCTTCAGAAGCTTCTGAAGATAGGAACGTGAAAATTCCGGGCATTTTTCTGCCAGATAACGGTCAATACGGACAGAAGTTTCCTCCTGCCCGGTTGTAAAATTAAAAGTCTTCATGAATTATCCCTTTTTCGTTTTATAAAATCAAAATCCTCATCTCTGTAGCAAAATCCCGCCAGAATAACGAAAGCGATTCCTCCGCACACAACAAAAATATCTGCCACATTAAAGACCGGAAAGTCAATCAGGGAAACATAAATAAAGTCAATGACATATCCGTAAAGCAGACGGTCAATAAAATTTCCCAGCGCGCCGGAGGCCAGAGCAGCTCCTGTTATCAGAAGAGGCAGGTAATATTTATTTTTCGGTATACGCGCATACAGATACAAAAGCACTGCGAAAAAGGCCATACACAGAATAAGAAAAAGTACCTGTCTGCCCTGAAACATCCCAAAAGCCATGCCCCGGTTTTCCAGATAAGACAGTTCCAGAACTCCGGGAATCAGTGAAATGCCCTGATTTCCCTTTAAATGGATTTCTGCCAGGTGTTTTGTCCACTGGTCAAGAACTGTAAGCAGAATAATAGAAAGGCACCACCAGAAGCCGCAGAGGGCTCCTGGAAAGGTACTTGTATTTCGCTCCTGTTTTTGAGTCATTGTAAAATCTCCTGAATACCCTTAAGAATCTCCTGGTCTGAAAGAGTTTTATCTATAAAGCTGTTGCCGATTCCTTTCATAAGGATAAATTTAATATGACCCTGTTCCATTTTTTTGTCATTTCTGGTTGCTTCCAGGATCTTTTCCGGATCCAGCCCCTGTACGGAAACCGGAAGCCCGAAATCCCTGCATCCGCAAAGAATCTCCTGGTATTCCTTTTCTGATAGTAGTCCTCTGTTCCGGGATATTGCAGCTGCGGCTATGGTTCCCACTGCCACACACTGTCCGTGAAGAAGCTGAAAATCCATAAGCTTTTCTACGGCGTGTCCTATGGTATGTCCAAGATTCAGAAGCGCTCTTTCTCCCTGCTCTTTCGGATCCCGCTCTACAACACCGGCCTTGATCTCACAGCATCTGCGGATCACAGAAGCAAGAACCTGACTGTCAAGCCCCCGGATCTGCTTTTTCTGCCTGCATACAGAACGAAACAGTTCACTGTCGCAGATCAGACCTGTTTTCAGAACCTCTCCCATTCCACAGATAAACTCTGTTTCAGGAAGGGTGTTCAAAGTATTCATATTCATATATACAAGCCGGGGCTGGTGAAAAGCTCCTACCATATTTTTGTACTGCTGGAAGTCCACCCCTGTTTTTCCGCCTACGCTGCTGTCTACCTGCGCCAACAGCGTCGTGGGGATCTGTATGAAATCAATGCCGCGAAGATAGGTGGCAGCGGCAAAACCGGTAAGATCTCCGGTTACTCCGCCTCCCAGGGCAATCAGAAAGCCGGTACGGTCAATTTTATTTTCGATCAGTGTGCGGTACAGGTTCTGGACGGTATCAAGATTTTTATTTGGTTCTCCTGCCTCAAAGACAAAAACATCCACAGATTCTTCCACAGACTCCAGTATTTTTTTTACCTTATCTCCATATAGGGGGAATACATTGGAATCTGATACAATACAAACCCTTCTGCCCACCAGGTTTTCTTTTTTCAGTCCGCTGCACAGCTCTGCAAAGTCTTCTTCAAAATAAATAGGATAATAAAATTCTCCTTCACGGCGAACGTTTAAGATATTGTGTTCCACGCTTGAACACCTCCTGTTCTTTTATACATACTTCAAAAGACTGACTCCTGTCCGGCCTTTTTTAGTTTTTCCGGAAATTTTTTCAAAAATAAACCGGCCTTTTCCTCTGACAGAAATAATATCGCCTTCTTTTGGTTCATATCCATTGGAGGTGATCAGCTTTCCGTTTACAAAAACCTGACCGCCCTCGATATAAGAAACCATGCTGCTTCTGGATGCCTGAAAGGCAATGGCAATAAGAGCATCCAGACGTACAGACGTACAGGTTCCGGAAACTGCAGCAAAGCCGGGATCGGGAAGCTCCTCCGGGTTTTCTACCTTTGATACAGTTACAGTTGTATGACGGACCCTTAAGAGATTTTCCATAATAAAATCCGCGATCTTGTTATGGCAGAACACCCAGGCCCCATGTTCTTTTACAAGAATATCTCCGATCACAGAGCGTTCCACTCCCAGACCAAGAATGGTTCCAAGATAATCTCTGTGTGTAAGCGCCTCCGAAAATTTCGCTGCCTTCGGTTCAATTTTCAGACAGCAGATCGGATATTCCCAGTAGAATCCCAGATCTGCGGGATAAAAAGCTATCATCTGACGCTCCGCCCCGTCATATCCGCCCTGGCTCTCCATAACAATCCCCGGAAAACGCGCTGCCTGGCCTGTTACCAGATTTTGTTCGTTTAAATTAAGAAAATCCGAAAAGGTGACAATATCTCTCTGATAAGAGAGATTTGCCAGTTCCCGGATTCTCTTAATGAAAAAATCGTCTTTTTCCATCGTATATTAATATCCTGCTCTTACTGACGGAACAGATCCTCCCAGAATATTCTGGAGATCACCGGTAATGTCAACATTGGATGGTCCCAGTACAAAGATATAGCTGGATACCTTCTGAAGACTTCCGCCCAGAGAATAACATGCGCCTGAAGTAAAATCAATGATCCGCTGCGCCAGCTCCACATCAATCCCCTCAAGATTCAGAATGACAGTAGAATTGTCAACCAGTGTGTCAGCGATCTCACGGGTATCCTCCATGGATGTCGGCTTGATCACACAGACTTCCATATTCACAGACTGAGAGCTTCTGCGGCTGCTTCTCATAGGAGTGATCTTACTGGATGAAGTACGGATCGGCTTTTCCTGTTTTACAGGAGTAACTCTGGAAACAGAAGAAGCAGATTTCGGACTGAATTTCTGAACAGGTTCTTCCTCCTCTTCATCGTCCAGTTCATCATACTCGTCGTAATCATCCTCTTTTTTCTTTCCGAATTTCTGGAAAAATTTCTTTACCGGCTTTTCTTCCTCGTCATCATCCAGAAAATCATCATCGGATTCATCCAGGATATCATCATCCAGAAAATCGTCCTCATCGTAATCGTCATTCAGTTTCACTGCATCTAAAAGCTTATCTAAAACGCTCATTTTAATCTCCAATCTTATTCTTTGTTTCGCTATCGCACGTAATTTCTTTCTCCGAAAATCCCCGTGCCCACACGAACCATTGTTGCGCCCTCCTGGACAGCCACCTGATAATCTCCGGTCATCCCCATACTCAAAACGCTCATACTAACATTATTAATGTTTTTTGCCTCAATGTCAACACTTAATTTTTTTAATTGTCGGAAAAAATCACGGTTATCCTCTGCATTTTCCACATAAGGAGCAATGGTCATAAGCCCCTGTACCTTTATATGAGGAAAATCTGCAATAGTTTCAATAAGGGGAAGAACCTCGTCCATTTTCAGTCCGAATTTACTTTCTTCCTGAGCAACATTCACTTCCAGAAGAACAGGAACGCAGACATTATGCTTTGCTGCCTCCTGCTCAATAGTCTGCGCAAGGCGCAGAGAATCCACAGAATGGATCATGGAAACCTTATCAACAATGTATTTGACCTTATTTCTCTGCAGGTGACCGATCATGTGCCACTGAATATCCTCAGGAAGCTGCGGATGCTTGTCCATGATCTCCTGTACCTTATTTTCACCAAAGCATCTGGCGCCTGCATCATAGGCTTCCTTCAGCATGGATACCGGCTTTGTTTTGCTTACAGCGATCAAAGTAACCTCTTTCGGGTCACGCCCTGCCATTCTGCATGCCTCGTCAATGTTTTTTCTTACCTGTTCCAGATTTTCTGTTATCATAAATTCCTGCCTCCAGACTAATATAAAATCTCTTCTTCATTTACTTTGTCTGCATTACGTACAATGTGATCGTACCGTGAGAGTCCATAAGAAGTATTTTTGGATACAATAGCGTATTCTTCATTCTGGTCAAGAACCTCTATCCTGCGGAAAACAGCATATCCCTGATTGGTACAGTAAACGCCTTCCAGAACTCCTACGTCTTTGATTACATACCGGCTCTGATCCTCCTGGCAGACGACCACATCGCCTTCTTTGAATTTCTTTTTATCTACATAATAAATGTAGTCCGGTTCCTTTCCTTCTTCTGTTTCAGTACTCTCGTCCTCGATCTGTGCATAAATATCAGCCGCAACAAAAGCAGAAGTGCTATTTCCATTTTTGTCCGCACCCTCCACCATAAATCCAGTCTGCTGAGTTTCTTTATCCGTTGTGGCATATTTGGACGGAATGGTATAAAATTCCTTGGTCACAATGGAAGACAGAGGAATCTTCAGCCCGGTAACAGTGTTGGTCACAAGCTCAATCTCTACAAAACGGTCAGAAGCGTAGCGGATCAGTCCTTTGTTAAAATCAATCTGACCATATTTCTGGCCGTCGATCTCTATAATAGAAAAATCTCCGTTCTGAGTTTTATCGTCTTTCAAAAATTTCACCCGGACAGCCGTTCTGTCAGCAAGCTTTGCCTCCTGTTTTTCACTGAGAGGGATCAGCAGACTCCAGCGTTCATCAGTGATAAGAGTATAAACAGGATCTCCCGCTTTTATGGAACCGCCTGTTTTCAGATCAGTCTCATGGTAAGCATTCTGATCAAAATCCACTGCGGATAAAGTGGATACGCTTTTATTTTCGTAGCCGTCCATGGAATAGAGAACAATTCCGTCGCTGTCTGCTTTTGTAACCGCCTGACCTCCCAGAGATACCGCGCCTCCTTCGGAGGTTCCTGCATACTGAAGGATATTTCCCTCCAGAGTATATTTAAAGCTGTACGTATTATTAAATTTGCTTGGATTAAAGCCCTTGGAAAAACTCATCATATCATTGCGGATGCTGGTCAGTTCTTCAGGAGTCAGCTCGGCGCTGTTTTCTGTTGCCTTAGAGCTGCTGATCCCGTAAACAGGTCCATTGGCATTGATCTTATTGCCCTCTCTCGCATAATAGGTGATAAATCCGTCAGAATCTGCTTTATAAATGGACTCTTCACGTATGGCGAGCCCTGTGTATGTTTCATTTCGGGAAAGAGGTCCGGAAATGACCTGATAGGATTCTACTGTATCAGATGCCAGATATACGATCATACTGAATATCATATAAAGCAGCAGCACCCCAAAAATAATGGTTCCGATATTCAGGCCGAAAATATTTTTTATTTTTGAAAGAAGCCCCGGGCTTCTTGATGATTTATTGTGATCAGGCAAAAAAATGCCTCCTTTAAATAACTTTTTTCAGATATACGAACCCATTGTAACATTTTAAACCCTGTCTGACAAGAAAAAGAGACAGTTTTTTCTCTGTGGTCCATAAACCGGAATATAAATTTTTTGCAGTTTGCGAACATATTTTCCGAATATTTGTTTGCTATCCAGAAAAAAGTATGGTATAATAGCGAAAACGGAATGAAGCGGAAATTTTGGAGGTAAAAATATGGCATACGGCAGAATCAGTAAAAAACAGCAGGAAATACTGGATTATATTAAAAATGAGATTCTGAACAGAGGATTTCCTCCGGCAGTACGTGAGATCTGCGAGGCAGTCCATCTGAAATCTACATCCTCTGTTCATTCTCATCTGGAAGCCCTGGAAAAGAACGGTTATATCCGCAGAGACGCAACAAAGCCAAGAGCGATTGAGATCCTTGACGATCAGTTTAATCTTGTGCGCAGAGAGGTTGTAAATGTTCCTTTAATCGGAACCGTAGCCGCAGGGCAGCCTATTTTTGCAGTGGAAAACATTGAGGGATACTTCCCTGTGCCGGCAGAGTTTATGCCAAATGCCCAGAGCTTTCTTCTGAAAGTAAAGGGAGACAGTATGATCAATGCAGGGATTTTTGACGGCGACCAGGTTCTGGTAAAACAGCAGTCCTCTGCTGAAAACGGAGATATGGTAGTGGCTCTTGTGGAGGATGCAGCCACAGTCAAAACCTTTTATAAAGAAGACGGCTACTATCGTCTTCAGCCGGAAAATGATGAGATGGACCCGATTCTCGTTCATGGAAATCTTCAGATCCTTGGCAAAGTATTTGGCGTATTTCGTTTTTATAATTAATCAGATCAGACAGAAAAGGATCCCCGGATGCTGTGGATGAAAAACAACAGCTTCCGGGGATCCGTCTTTCTTATCAGAAAATATTTTTACAAACCGCAGGATTCTCAAAAATCTCCTCCTGCTGAATATTTCCGCCTTTAAGTTTACATAATGTTTTTACTGTAAACTTGTATCTGATAAGCAATCTTATGCAGACTGTCTTATTCAGCCAGAAATTCTTCCATTTCCAGAACCTTTCCATCACGCCAGATTCTTTCCAGGTCATAGAAGAGACGGTTCTCCTCATCAAATACATGAATGATCAGATCGCCGTAATCCATAAGGATCCAGCTTGAATTTCTGGTACCTTCAATCTGTTTTGGCTCATATCCTGCTTTTGTAAGCATCTCTTCTACATTGTCAACCATAGCCTGAACCTGATTCTGGTTGCTTCCGCTGGCAATTACAAAATAATCTGCCAGTACAGAAACCTCATGAATATCAATTACTTTTACATCCATGGCTTTTTTGTCATCAAGAGCTCTTAAAGCAATCTTTGTCATTTCCTTTTCTCTGTTCATAGATCAAAGCCCCTTTCCGGCAGGAGAATCAGCTTCCCTGCCTTTTTGTATGTAAATCTTTGTAGTAAGCAAACGCATCTTCTGTTGCAGAATCAATTTCTCCCGGAGTCTCCTCCAGATACTCCAGGGTATCTTTCAGGATCACATACATGCACTCATCCAGATCCTGAAAGGCAATTTTTCGGATCTCAGGAAGATTTTGCGCCCTGTCCCTGCCCGGCTCAATATAATCTGCAATATAAACAATCTTTTCCAGAAGACTCATATCCGGCTTTCCTGTTGTATGGAAAGCAATGGCAGAAAGAATTTCTTTTTTTCTGATCCCATATTTATCCTTTGCCACAAAAGCGCCCAGCTTTGCATGGAGAAGAAAGGGATGTTCCTTTTCAAATTCTGTTACCGGAATCTTGTTTTCCCCGCACATTTTCAGTTTCTTTTTGTTGGGAATACATTTGGCGCAGTCATGAAGAAGTCCTGCCAGCTGCGCATCCGCTATGGGGCAGTCATGAGCCATTGCCAGAGCTGCACAGGTATACATAACGCCAAGGGTATGATGAAACCTGTTCTCATCCAGATATTTTGAAAGTTTTTTCTGTATTTTAATAAAATCGTATTCAGCCATTGTATTCAGGTTCTCCTTCCGGCGCAAGATAAATATGATGTTCACGGATATAAGAAACCACCGGATCCGGAACATAATAGCGAAGACTTTTTCCTTCCTGGATCCACTGCCGGATCAGCTGACTGGAAATATCAATATTCAGCGTATCCAGCCGGATAAAGCATCCCCCGTACTGATGAGAAAGATATGTCATCTCCTGATCCAGACTGAGAGTGGGAACATGGTTTCTGGCAGCGACCACAATGGTACAGGCCCGGCAGATCCGGGCAGGCTCCTTCCAGGTGGCAAAATCATAAAGTGAGTCTGCTCCGATAATAAAATAATAATCTGTGTCCGGATTTTCCTGTTTCAGCCGCTCCAGAGTACGATAGGTATAAGTATACCCGTCTTCGTTCATTTCTATCAGCGAAAGTTCAAAATGAGGATTTCCCTCAATGGCTTTCTGCACCATGGAAATCCTCTCTTCATTGCTTGCTCTGCCCTGACGGTTTCTTTTGTGCGGAGGGTTTCCGCTTGGCATGAACCATACACGGTCAAGACCCAGCTGCTCATATGCTTTTTCTCCGAGAATCAGATGGCCTACGTGAACAGGATCAAAGGTTCCTCCCATGATTCCTATTTTTTTTCGATGTGAAGCCATATTCATTCCTCCTGTATTATGGCAGAATGATTTTTTTCTTGTCTTTTTTTCCTTCCCGGTAAAGTACGATCTTACGTCCGATCACCTGGACAACCTGGGAATGTGTTCTTTCTGCAAGAACCTCCGCCATCTGGCGGGGATCATCCAGACAGTTCTGAAGAACGCTGATCTTGATCAGCTCCCTGGCTGCCAGCGCCTCATCCACAGAAGCTGTATTCTCCGGTGTGACACTTCCCTTGCCAAGCTGAAGGACCGGATCCATTTTCATTGCCAGGCTTTTCAGATAAGCTCTCTGTTTACTTGTCATAACTGTAACCAGCCTTTCTAAAATATCACTTATTTATAATAATCAAAGTCAAATCCGTACATGCGCACGGTATCGCCTTCTTCTATGCCGGCATTTTCCAGTTCATCAAGGATACCTCCATCCTTAAGGAAACGCTGGAAGAAGGCAAAGCCTTTTTCAGAATCCAGATTGGTATAACCCAGCATTTTTTCAATCTTCGGTCCTTCCACAACAAAGACATGAGGATCATCCTCCGCCTTTGTGACAGTATAAGGAAGATTTTCTGTAATAAGAACATCCTCCGGGAAGAATTCCTGTTCAAATACAATACGCTCCGCAGGGCTCTCATCAAGGAGCTGCCGGATACCGAAAAGCAGTTCACGGATTCCCTGACCTGTTGCCGCAGAAACAGGATATACCTTAATTCCCTTTGGCTCAAATTCAGCTCTCAGGCGATCCACCGGATTTTCCTCACCGTCCTCAAAGATACAGTCGATCTTGTTGGCAGCGATCAGCTGAGGTCTTGCTGCGATTTCCGGATTATAAGCTTCCAGCTCTTTGTTGATCTTATAAATATCATCCACCGGATCACGGCCTTCTGTAGAAGCCGCATCTACAATGTGAACCAGGACCCTGGTTCTCTCAATGTGGCGGAGGAATTCATGACCAAGGCCTACGCCCTCAGACGCGCCCTCGATCAGTCCAGGAATATCTGCAATTACAAATCCGCCGTTCTCTGTATCCACAACGCCCAGGTTCGGGCTTAATGTTGTAAAATGATAATTGGCAATCTTTGGCTGGGCATTGGTAACTCTGGAAAGGAAAGTAGATTTTCCAACATTTGGGAAGCCCACCAGTCCCACATCTGCGATCACCTTCAGTTCCAGAAGAACCTCCAGCTCCTGAGCAGGCTGTCCCGGCTGGGCATATTTCGGCACCTGCATGGTGGCAGTTGCATAATGCTGATTGCCTTTTCCGCCTCTTCCGCCCTTTAACACAACCTGTCTTTTATTATCACCGGACATGTCGGCAATGACCTTGCGGGATTCTGCTTCCATAATAACCGTTCCTTCCGGAACCTTAAGAACAATATCCCTGCCATCTCCGCCGTGGCAGCGTCTTTTGCCGCCTTCTTCTCCGTCCTCTGCTTTAAATTTTCTTTTATGCCTGTAATCTCCCAGAGTGTTCTGTCCCTCGTCCACTTCAAAGATAACGTCTCCGCCTCTTCCGCCGTCCCCGCCATCCGGACCGCCGTTGGGTACGTACAGCTCTCTGCGGAAGCTTACATGGCCGTCTCCGCCCTTACCAGAACGGATAATGATTTTTGCTCTGTCTGCAAACATAAAGTCGCTCCTTATACTGTAAACAAAAGGCTTCAAACCATGAACGATTTGAAGCCCTTACGCCAAACTGATTATTCTGCCTCTACCGGAACGATAGAAACCTGTTTCTTATCGCGTCCTTTTCTGGTGAATCTTACAACACCATCTGTCAGTGCAAATAATGTATAGTCTTTACCGCAGCCTACGTTCACGCCTGGGTGAATCTTAGTTCCACGCTGTCTGTAAAGGATGTTGCCAGCTTTTACAAACTGTCCGTCTGCTCTTTTGGCACCAAGTCTCTTGGACTCAGAATCACGGCCGTTCTTTGTAGAACCAACACCTTTTTTATGTGCGAATAACTGAAGGTTCATTTTCATCATGTCGTTACACCTCCCTGACTTTTACTTTTAAATAACGTTTTGAATAGCTATGCTCAATTTCTGTCAGTCCGAGAACAAGGGAATCCATAAGGAGTGTCCCTCCCTCTGATACAGGCTCTGTAAAAACAAAAGAAACGTAACCGTCCTTTTCTTTTACGGAAATCTGATCATGAGTCAGAGTTTCAAGAGAATTTACGGTATTGATCACCAGAACGGAAACCGCAGCACAGATAATGTCCTGACCTTCCTCGGCGTAACCGGCATGTCCCTTTGATGTAAACTCTGTATAGGAATTGTTCTTCTTCGTGACTGTCACTGTAATCATACAAACACCAGATTAAGCGTTGATCTTTTCGATTTTCACTTTAGTGAACTGCTGTCTGTGACCGTTTTTCTTGTGATATCCAGTTTTTCTCTTGTACTTGTAAACGATGACTTTTTTAGCCTTTCCGTTCTCAACTACAGAAGCGGTAACACTGGCATCTTTTACGTCTTCTCCAACTTTTAATCCGTCATTGCTGACTGCGATCACGTTATCGAAAGTTACGGTTTCACCAGCTTCAACACCGAGTTTTTCAACTCTGATTACGTCGCCCTCGGCAACTTTGTACTGTTTACCACCTGTTGCAATAATTGCGTACATCTGTGGCACCTCCTGTAAAATTTACTCGCCAAATATGGTGGGCAGGCATAAAACCCGCCGCTTCAACCTCTTTGTGCGGCATCCTTTGTATGATAGCACGGTTGTTTTCATTCGTCAAGATATGTAATGAAATTTTTTTAATTTTTTAGGCAATAAGCTTATTTCCTTTTCTGAAGGCGTCTGCGGCGGAGTTCTGTTTTACTGTTTATAAAAAAGTCCTTAGCAACATCTGATGTTATAAATATTGAAAAAACCCAGTTTCTAATCAATTCAATAAAAAAGTCCTTTTTATTCAGCATGATCATATTTATTCCTGAATCTATATATAAGCGGCATCTTTCCGCAAAGGAAAGTCCCTGGGGAACCATATAAAACTGATTCATTACCACTCCCTGTTCCAAAACAGAACCAAAAACCATTCCGATCAAAACACAAAGCATCGTCATGACAACTACAAGGAAGGCTCTTTTCTTTCCGGGAACATCTTTTGATATATCATATCCTTTTTTTATCAGACGGCCTGCAAAAAAAATTGCCAGCAGCCCAAAGAGAGCATTTATCGCAAATGCAGCTGCCAGGATAACAGCTCCCAAAATACAACCGCCCAGTGCTCCCAGCCACCCGGGAAAATATCTTTCTCCGCCCCACGGCTCTTCTGGCTCGATATACTTCTGAGCAATGTACTTCTGCGCCGGTTCCTGTTCTTCAGCAACTCTCTTTACTTTTAATTCCTCTTCAAACTCGTCCAGTTCTTTTTTTATTTCCTGTTCCAAAGCAAGAGCACAATGTTCATGTGTATAAACGCATACCTGAGTAAGCCCGTCTTCTATAAAGGACCAGACACCCTGTCCATACATGGGAAGTCCGCATTTTGGACAGATATCTGCGTCAGGAAGCTTATATTGATCTAAAATATGAATTACTCGTTTTAGATGATTCCGAAACTGGCGCATAGTACCCGGACCTTTTCTGAAAGATGCAATCAGATATATAAGTTCCGCATGGGTACCATCCTTCAGCCGGTCGCTTCTGTAATCTGCTTTTTCCAGATCCTTTTCCAGCTCTTTACATAGCTCATCATCCAACTTTGCAGAAATACAAAAGGTTTTGTGATTAAAACCCTCCCACATACTGACTGCGTATCCTTTGCAGATACCGCAGGCAATGCCGTCACGGATCTCCAGTCCCAGCTCCCGGGCCAGTTTTTTTAAAGCAGGGCCTGAATGCATAATTCTTTCCCCCTCCTCAGAACCTCTGTCTGCCTTCTCTCCTGTTTTTACAGCAAATTTATTTTTCTTCGTTCTGCTTCCGTATCTCTAAGATTTCTTCCCTCACAGGCTTTCTTACCTTTTTTCGGGTCATTTCCAGAATATGCAGAGGCGTAATATCCACTGCCCTGGCCTTTACAGGATCTTTTCGAAGATATTTCTGAAGCACATGGAACAGTTCGTCCTGATGATCCGGATTCTGCATATTAATAAAATCAATCAGGATGATCCCGGAAAGATTGCGAAGCCGTATCTGGCGGGCAATTTCCTCAGAAGCTTCAAGATTGATCTTCCGGTAGGTTTCCTCTGCCTTTTTCTTTCCCGTATATTTGCCGCTGTTTACGTCAATGGAAACAAAGGCCTCAGTCTGCTGGATCACAAGAAAACCGCCGCTTTTCAGCCATATTTTTTCCTGCTGCACCTCTTCCAGAGCATGTTCCAGCCGGTACAGCTTATAAACAGGCAGAAGCTTATCTTCATAAAAGGTCAGTTTCTCAAGTTCATCCGGTATAAAATCCTCCAGATATTTCTGCAGTTTCTCATGAATTTCCGGAATGTCCGTAATAATTTCCTCCAGATTTCGGCTGTACACATCACGGACTGCTGCCACATAAAAAGGTTTCGCCTCATAGAGAAGGCTGAAGCAGGTACGGTTCAGCCCGTTGACCGCCACCTTTTCATAAGTTTTTTTCAGGCAGAAAAGCTCATGAAGAAATTCCTCTTTGGAAGCCTCTGCTGCATTGGTGCGGGCGATCAGCCCATAGCCTCTGTCCTTAAGCTCCCTTTCCGGTTCCAGCCATTTATTCAGAAGGCTGCTTTCTTCCTTTGTAAGCTTTCCGGAAAAGCCAAGCTTCCGGTTTCCTGTTGTAAGCACCAGGTATTTTCCCGGAAAGTTCAGGTTTGTGGTAAGAGCAGGAAGCTTTCCCTTCATAGCGTCCCTGCTTACCTGAACCAGAAGCTCGTCTCCTGCCCTTAACGGGGCAGTTCCTTTCCTTCCGGCAGTAAAAATCACCTGTTCCGGCGGAACAAGGGGCAGATATCCGGTAAGTCCGTCCCCAAAGCGCACAAAAGCCGCCTGGATATTCTGGGCGATCTTTTCAATCTGTCCCACATAAATGTTATTCAGAATACTTTTTTTCCCTGCTGCTTCAAGCCGCAGCTCCATGATCTTCTGATTTTCTGCGACAGCGCACACAATGGAGGAGCAGCCCCAAAGCTTCAGTTCTGTGATGATCAGCTTACTCAACTTTTTCTCCCAGGGCTTCCAGCGGAAGGAAACGGGGATTTTTATCCTTGCCTGCATCCGCATAAACCTCTCTCCGTTCAATCATATAGGCAAACTCCTGCGGTTCTTTATCCAGCCAGCGCACAAAGGTATCCATTACAAGCTCCGGCTTGGTGTAATTGGAGCTTGCAGAAGCCAGCTGCATGAATACGCCGCTGTCACAGATCTCCATCTGATAAATAAACGGACGGATGTCCACAGTTTTTTCGCTGCGCTTTGTCTTTTTGGTTACTGTGATCTCCTTCTGTGCAAGAAAATCCGCCAGCTTCTCCTGCCAGTTCCCGCAGGGTTCTTTTCCCGGCCGGAAAGCAACAAAATAATCTGCGGCAGCCACAAGAGCCATAGCAGTGCTTGCCTTGCCGTCCTCTACCTGTCTTGCTGAGCTGATTGTAACGCTCTCCACCATAACTGCATTGAGACGATCTTCAATTTCTGCTGTAGGAACTTTTTCCGTAAGCTCCATATCAAAGTATTCTCCCAGACTTGTGGTTCCCACGCCAAGAGGAGCTGCAAAGGACATGATCATATGAGGACTGTAGCCTCCGGAAAATGCCACCGGAAGCTCTGCTCTGCGGATGGCTTTCTGGAAGTAGCGCATGGTATCCAGATGGCCCACAAACTTCATTGCTCCTGTTTTTGTAAATTTAATTCTGACCTTCATGGCACACACCTCCTCCATATCTTTTCGCCCCACAGCCGGAACATCTCTGACGGCAGTTAGGGGTCACTGTCTCCGCCTTTGCCTGTTTCCATTCGCGGATCAGAAATTCTTTGCTTACGCCTGCGTCAATAAAATCCCAGGGAAGGATCTCATCTGTGTCCCGTTCACGAAGAGTATAAAACTCCATGTCAACGCCGGTTTCTGCAAAAGCTTCCTTCCAGATGTCATATCGGAAGCTTTCAGACCAGGCATCATAGAGAGCTCCTTTTTCATAGGCTTTCAGGATTACTTTGGAGCTTCTTCTGTCGCCTCTTGCCAGGAAACCTTCCAGAACCGTAACATCCGGTTCATGCCAGCTGTACCTGATGCTGCGCTGATTTAACTGAGAACGGATTTCATTTTTTACGATTTTTGCTTTTTCAATAAATTCCTCTTCCCTGAACATAGGCGCCCACTGGAACGGTGTAAAGGGCTTTGGCACAAAGAAGGAGGTGCTCACATTGATCTGCACTTTACCGTTTCGCTTATCCTTTGGAATCTCATAGTAACGTTCTGCAATTTTTTCCGCAAGGTGGGCGATCCCCTTCATATCCTCTTCGGTTTCTGTGGGAAGTCCCAGCATAAAGTAGAGCTTTACACGGTTCCATCCACCTTCAAAGGCCTGTCCGGCTCCGTGAAGGATATCTTCCTCTGTAAGTCCCTTGTTGATCACATTGCGGAGGCGCTGAGAACCGGCCTCCGGCGCAAAGGTAAGGCTGCTTTTCTTTACATCCTGTACCTTGCTCATAACGTCCAGCGCAAAGGCGTCAATACGCAGAGACGGAAGGGAAATATTTACTGCCTTATCCCGGAACTCATCGATCAGAAAGTTTACAAGTTCCTTCAGTTCACTGTAATCACTGGAGCTTAAGGAGCTTAAAGAAATTTCCTCATGTCCGGTATTTTTTAACATGATCCGGGCAGCTTCCTTCAGATCCTCAATATCCCTTTCCCTTGTAGGACGGTATATCATCCCGGCCTGGCAGAAACGACAGCCCCGGATGCAGCCTCTCTGAATCTCCAGAGTCACACGGTCCTGGGTTGCTTTAATAAAAGGAACCACAGGCGCTTCCAGAAAATTATAGTCCCTGTCCATATCCATAACCAGCTGTTTTTCTACCTTAGAAGGAGCTTCCGGCTGATTTGGCGTAAAGGACGCAATGGTGCCGTCCTCCTGATAGGTTACATCATAGAAAGCAGGCACATAAATTCCCGGAATCTGCGCTGCCTTTAAAAGAAAATCTTTTTTTGTTCCCCCTGCCTTTTTGTTTGCAATATAAGCGTCAAAAAGCGCATCATAGGCAGTTTCTCCCTCTCCGATATAGAAAAGATCAAAGAACTCTGCCAGCGGCTCCGGATTATAGGCGCAGGCGCCTCCTCCGATCACAAGAGGAAATTCCTCCCCGCGTTCTTTGGCCAGAAACGGAATCTGAGAAAGATCCAGAAGCTGCAGAACATTGGTGTAACACATTTCATAGCCCAGAGTAATGCCCAGAAAATCAAAGTCACGCACCGGTTCCTGGGATTCCAGAGCAAAAAGAGGTATCTTCTTCTCCCGCATGATCTTATCCAGATCCGTCCACGGGGAAAACAGACGCTCACACCATACGTCCTCTCTTTTATTAAACATATCATAAAGGATGGCCATTCCAAGATTGGACATGCCGATCTCATAAACATCCGGGAACGCCATGCAGAATCTCAGGTCCACCTTACCCTTATCCTTCATCACTGAGTTGACCTCACCTCCGATATAGCGGGCGGCCTTGTCAATGCTCATTAAAATTTCATCATCTAATGCAAGTTTTCTCATATATCTCCTTTCGTTTTTGTGTAATGCCAACAAAATACGTCGCTCTTTTTTTCGTAGTTTACTTTTTTCCATTACATAACACAATGTATAATTATACATCCTGTAACTTATAGTATCTGACAGCATACAGCATGGATTTTTATGCATTATTATCTACAGCGTTCTTCCATTTTCTGAACTACCTGACACTCTTTTGACCTGTCTGATACTTTTTGCTATGAAACAGAAGAACAGATGATGGAATGGCACATAAACCCAAAATATTATATCCTTATTATAAAGAGAGTTCAAGCAAATCTTTTGGACAGATGCAAATATCCAGAGGATTTTTGTAGTAGTCTAAAATAAAAGATATTTTAACATCTTTTATCAGCCTTATATGACATTATAATTACTGCTTTCAGTTTAAATCCCTGGTCTCCACATGATAAACCGACAGGAATGCAAAAAACAAGGGGAGTACCATAAGCCCAAAATCCACACCGCAAGCATTTGAGAAATAAGAATTTTCTGCCGCTTAATAGGATACAAAAACATAAGATTCATGGTTTTATTTTGTAGGCGTTTACAATGCAGGTGGACAGATAGCTGCGTAACATTTTGCTTATTTCTTTATCATCTTCAATCAGGAGAATTTTCATATGTATTATTTCCTTTCTACGCCGTCAGTCGATTTCATCGGATTCCACATAAGCCTTTTTTTCAAACCACATCCGGAATCTCTGTGCCCAGGTATCACAGGAAAATTTCAGTTTATGTTTTTTCCCGTCTATATCTTCATACAGCACAGAATAAACTTTTCCCCTGGCATACTCTCCATTCTCAGTCTCCACCCGTGAACCAATAATACGTTTGATATAAGCTCTGTGACAAAGAATAAATCCTCCCCGGTCACAGTCCAGGTACCAGTCTCGTTCCCATTCCGAACGGTCATAATCTGTTCGCTCCTTCCAGGAAATGCCGAGCCTGCGCTCCTGCTTCCACACCTTAACCAGACTGATCAGAGGGATGCCGTAGGAACACGGCACAACCATCGCAAAACAAAAAAGTATAATTTTAATTCCTTCAGAATCGGAATGCCTGTAATATAACACGAAAGCGCCTATGGCTATACAGGCAATCAATAAAATAACAAATACTGTAATTCCGGACCAGAAAAATATCCCGGTCAGAGAAAAATCATAAATTGTTTTTTCTTTATTTCTGCCGCTTTTCATTATTTTTTCTCCCATATGTTACTATCTCAAAGCCTTTTTGGCCAGTCTGGTATCCATCACATCTTTTTTCTCAGACTGTCAGATAACACTTCTCATCCAGTCATTAAGAAAGGCAAGTTGCTCCTTCGTATGAAACCAATGCTCTCCGCCTTTCATAACCGTAAGGTGTGCCTCATGTGAATCCATAAACTTTTTCACTGTCTGAAGTGTTGTCATAGAATCATTTTCCCCATATAGAATCTCTGTAGGTATTTCCCATGATATAGGATGCTCTCTGACATAACAGAGATATTTCCATGACAGGGTTTCTCCAAAATCTGTAGGAATCTCTTCTTTTTCAGCCAGTTCATCCTCTGATACCTCTGCCCATCTCATCATATCCAGAATCAGACGTTCCATATCAAGGATCGGTGATATAAAAAAAGCTTTTTTAATATCAGCTTTTTGCAGGGTATGCATGGAAAAATAAGCGCCAATACTGTTTGCCAGCACATAAATACAGTCATATTTTTTGTTTAACCGGTTATAAACATCCAGGATTTTTTCCCGTACAACCCAGGGGAAATCATCTTCATAATCCACCCCGTAAATATTGCACTCCGGACAGTTTTGCCTGTATTGTTCAGCTTCCCGATGATTCCCGCCTTTTCCATGGATATATATAATTGCTTTTTTCAAGTCCTTTTCCTCTCTTTTGTTATTTCAAATTTCATAGTCCTTTTGGATTTTGCCATGCAATGCTTCAAGAAGCTGTAACTGTGGAATTTCACAAACTCAGCAGTAATTTTAAGAATTTTCTTTTCTGTATCCTCTATTTTTACAATGCGGCTGATGCTTATCATTAAAGAAATTCAAACCATATTCCTGCTATTTATTCGCCACGGTGCTGGCGGATAATAAAGTAAAGCAAAAAACAAAATGTTACCATAGAAGCTCCCATACAGGGAAAATAAATCTCACCGGACATCCTGGCAACAGCCGGATGGCTCAGAATACACAGGATAACACAGAAGATGAAGGCAGCTCCGCTGAGAAGAATATACAGAGGATTTCTGTTCTCAGCCGGTTCCAGCACATTCTCCCAAGTTTTTCTCCGCTCCAGCTCCTGTAACAGCATTTGTTCGTCCTGGATTCCCTTAACCAGAAAATATGTGCGCCGCACCACATGTCTGGCAGAATGACATGCCTGGCATCGGAAAGCATAATGACTGCGGTTTTCTTTAATACTTAATACCTTCAGGATTTCATCTGCTCCTTTTGGGAGAAAAGGCTGTTTCCCCTGCCTGCGTAAAAATGCCTGCGTTTCCATGGAACTGATAGCAAATCCCAGAAATCCATCTCCATGACTGGAGAGCCCGCGGGCATCCATAACCCATAAACGGTCATTTTCTGTCAGAAAAAAAATTGTGGCATCCTGCATTCCCCGATATCCCATACGTACCGCCAGCGCAATACTCAGGGCAGTGGCAAAAAGTACCAGAATCATAGAAAAACTTTGCTGAGGCAATCCAAAAGAAAGAGACAGAAACGTTCCTGTAAAAAGCAACGCTGTCATCAGCAACACAATTCCAAGAATACCGCCAACCGTCCGATACCCATATTGGCTTTTCTTCCCGGTCTCCGGGGACATCCAAACCTTTTTCAGTTCCATAAACCTGTCTCCTTCTCATTTTTTACATATACTGAATCATCAACATTCCAATCGCTATCCATATCCTACAGCATGATATCAGAAATAAAATACAGCATTTCAGGGATTCATTTACCGTTCAGATTCTTTTCCTATTATGCATCCTTTTCTTTGTCTGTAATTTATAATAGCATTATATATTACCAGATGTTTTTTGTATATGTTTTATTTTCAGATAAAACTCCTATTCTGTTTGTCTGAAGATTTCTCAGGGATGAAAAACTCAAAAAAAAAGGACAGCGTTCCGTTTTCCGGAAAACCATCCTTTTAAATCACCAGAATATACTTTTTACTGAAGCTCCACACCCCAGATCTTGCAGTCTCTTGTTCCCACAACCGCTGTGCTTCCATAGACGGCCGGGGAGGATTCAATCACACCTTCGCTGAGAGAAAGAGTGTCGTATACCTGTCCGGTCCTGCCGTCAAGGAAATACATATTTCCATCGCTGCTGCAGTAGAGAACTTTGCCGTTTCCCTCTTTATCATACACGCACACCGGGGAGGACCAGGCATAGCCTGACTTATGCTCCCACACAAGTTCTCCTGTTTTTTTGTCCAGGCAGTGAAGCACGCCGGAGGCATTGTCCTCTGTTTTGGATACAGTCACATAAATATAATCCGAAAGATTATTTTTGCCTGAGGCAATGGTGGACTGGACACCGCCGGAAACGCCGTCATCGGTATAGCACTGATAATCCGTCTGCCAGACGATCTCACCTGTTTCCGCATCCAGCTTCCAGACAGGAATGGTGGCAGAATCATAGCTTCTCCATCCCAGTCGGAAGGAGGTGCTTACATAAAGATACAGATGCCCGTTCTCTACAGAAAGCACCGGCGTTGAATTGGAATCATCCAGAATGTCCTGAACCCATACAAGCTTCATGGTATTCAGATCAAGACACATCATATTTCCGCCGTTATCTGCCATAAAAATATAATTTTTATATATGGCGGCGCTGTCTTCCATTCCCACCCAGAAGGTTTCTTCTGAAGATCTGGTGCCGTAGTAATGCCATTTCACAGTTTTTCCCGGAGATATCGAAAGACTTCCCGCTTCCGGATCGTATTGGGTATTCAGCTTAATAAGATAAAGAATGCCGTTTTCGCCGGGATAGATCAAAGTATCTGTTTCTGTATCCACTAAAGGTGAGGAATCAAAAAAGCTCAGACTTCCCCTCAGAGAAAATTCATCATTGTCCCCAAAGGTATACATGGTGCTGCAGTCCAGAAGATTCACCACAAAGACCCGGGCAGTTCCCTCATCGCTGTTGTATCCTGCTCCCACATAGAGGATCGGATAGCCTCTGGGATCCAGCGCTCCGGAACCTTTGAAGGTATAGCCAAGATACAGAGCGTCTCTTGTTTCTTTTCCGGTTTCCAGATCAAGAAAGTAAACATATCCGTCCATGCAGGCGTAGATCACTTCCACAAGATTTTCTTTTTCTTTCGCCCAGTCGTACATATTCATATGGGACCGGATCTCCTTTGGCCACTTCTGCATCAGAGGCTGACCGGTCCATCCGCTTCCGGTCCACACCGTATCTCCTGAAGAAAGAGAGCCCGTATCCTTTGACCAGATTTTAGACAGAGTATTTTCTTTTATATCTGCTGTTCCAAACGCAGCCGTATCCCGGAAATTATTTCCGCGGAAAGTAACGATCCCATCTGCTTTTGTGTACTTGTCTCCCATTCCAAAAGCAATTTCCTGATCCGCAGCGTAGCCATCCACATTCTCTATCAGAGTTCCGTCTACTTCCAGCTCTGTGTACTCGATCAGCTTCTCCGGTCTGGTCGCCTCCGTACTTCGGGGGGCAAAAGCGATCTCTTCTGTTTTCTGCATATCAAGGGGCTGATCCTGGGCATCATTCTTTTTGGCTGCAGTCTGCACGGACTTTTTATGATCTCCGGCTTCCCCGGTTCCCAGACTGCGCACCAGAAAAATAGCTGAACATCCTATGATACAGATTACCAGCAGCAGAAGACCTGCTTTTATTGTTCCGGCTTTTTTCCACAAGATCAGTCTTGAAGGCGAGGAATGCTTCCGGGGATCTCTGCGTTCCGGCACACTTCCATAAGACGAGGCATGTTTCCGTGAGGCTGTTTTTCTGTCAGCAGCTGATCTGGAACGGGATACGCTCCTTACATACTCACGCTCCTCCCGCACTCTTTTTTCCGGATGTTTTTGCGGGGAATGATTTTTAGGCGGACGGTAGTTACTTTTTCTTACATGAGAATATTTTTTCTGTTTCATACGTTTGCTCCTTTATACATGACAAAAGGCCAGAAGCCCGGCCTTTCCTATGTCTTTATCTTCTTGCCAGCTCTCTGGTGATCTCCTCCCAGGTCACGCCCCTTTCTGCCATCAGTACCATGACATGATAAAGAAAATCTGAAATTTCGTATTTCATTTCATCCTTGTCCGGATTCTTGGCAGCAATGACGATCTCTGTGCATTCCTCTCCTACTTTTTTCAGGATTTTATCAATGCCTTTATCAAAAAGATAATTGGTATAAGAGCCTTCCTTTGGATGCTCCTTTCTGTCAAGGATCACATCATATACCTCCTGAAAGACCCTGAGAGGATTGGTATCGTCATATTCCTTTTTCATAAGCGGCTTAAAAAAACAGGTTTTGTTTCCTGTATGGCAGGCAGCGCCCACCTGAGCTACTTTTGCAAGAATCGTATCATTATCGCAGTCCAGAGTAAGGGATTTTACATACTGTACATGCCCTGAAGTCAGCCCCTTTGTCCACAGTTCCTGACGGCTTCTGCTCCAGTAGGTCATTTTTCCGCTGTCAAGAGTGGTCTGAAAGGCTTCTTCGTTCATATAAGCCAGCATCAGCACTTCGTCTGTTTTATAATCCTGGACCACTACCGGAATCAGACCATCGCTGTTCAGCTTAAATTCCGACCATGAGATCGCGCTTTCAGAAATATTCACGGGAATCCCGTTTTTTCTGCACAGCTCCTTAAATGCAGTAAGATCTGTGTCAGAAGCGCTTACAAAGGCTCCGCTTAAACCGCCCACAGCCTTTTGCTTCATAAGCTCCATCAGAGTCTCTTTATGATTTTCCTCCGTGTGGAGGATCACCTGCATGGACGAAACCTTTTCCACCTCGTTCTGTACCGCATCCAGAGCCAGGATACCTCCTGCATAATTTTCGATCAGCTCTTTATTCTCTGTAAATTCCTCAGGAGAAGAAATACATACATACATTTTTTCCTGACCAAACCGTTTGGACATTTCTTCCAGGAGTTCTATATTACTCTGCTTGGAAAAATTCAGAGCAACCTTGGCGCAGCCTGCATAGATCAGTTTTTTTACATCTTCCATCCGGTTAATATTACCTGCTGCCATAACCGGTATTTCTGAGACGGCGCAGATCTCCCGGATCCGGGCAATGGCCTTTTCATGCTCCTCATCCCCGGAAGAAAAGTCAAAAACAAGAAGTTCATCTGCGCCATTATCGCTGTAAAAGCCTGCCAGAGCTTCTACGTCTCCGTCTCCAAAAAGATTTCTCTGGCCGAATCCTGTTACCGCCCTGCCGGATTCCAGATAAAGGCAGGGAATCAATCGTTTATTTGTCATAGATTTTCTCCTTTTATCAGATGTTTACAAACTTCCCTTTGTAGAAAGCACATCCGTGATTCTCTCGTCACAGGAAAGCGCCTGATCAAGGGCTTTTGCAAAGCTTTTGAACATAGCCTCTGCAAGATGATGACTGTTTCCGTTTGTAAGAACCTTAAAATGAAGGTTCATGCCACTGTTTATGGAAACGGCATAAAAGAATTCTCTCACCATCTCAGAAGACATGTCTCCGATCTTTTCGCAGGAAAATTCTGCGTCTGAAGAATAATAAGCCCGTCCGGACAGATCCACAGCGCAGAGAACCAGCACTTCATCCATGGGAAGAATACAGCTTCCGAATCTGCGTATTCCCTTTTTATCTGCTGCAGCCTCTTTAATGGCAGTTCCCAGAACAATTCCTGTATCTTCTATGGTATGATGGTCGTCCACCTGCAGATCTCCGTGAACGCGAATACACAGGTCAAAAAAACCATGTCTGGTAAAGCCCTCCAGCATATGGTCAAAAAATCCCACGCCGGTAATAATGTCCGAATATCCGGTTCCGTCAAGATTCAGCTTCAGTTTGATCTCCGTTTCCTTTGTATTTCGTTCAATAGATGCTTCTCGTGCCATAGCTCCTCCTTATTCCTCATCCTCAAATCTTACCGCTATGGAATTGGCATGGGCAGTAAGCTGTTCAGAGGCTGCAAACTGCTCCACGTCTTTATGGATCTTTTTCAGCGCTTTTCTGGAATAATAGACAATACTTGATTTTTTAATAAAGTCATCCACAGACAGCGGTGAAAAAAACTTGGCAGTTCCATTGGTGGGAAGCACATGGTTGGGACCTGCAAAATAATCTCCCAGAGGCTCTGAGCTGTATTCCCCAATAAAAATGGCTCCGGCATTTCTGACCTTCATCATAACCTCAAAAGGATTTCTGGTAACGATTTCCATATGCTCAGAAGCAATGGCATTGGCAGCCTCCACAGCCTGATCCATGGTTTCTGCCAGAAGGATGTAGCCGAACTGATCCAGGGATTTCTGAATGATATCCTTTCTGGAAAGTTTCTTTACAAATTCATCCACCTCACTGCTGACCTTTTCTGCCAGCTCTCTGCTTGTGGTGATCAGAATGGCGGATGCCAGCTCGTCATGCTCTGCCTGGGAAAGAAGATCTGCTGCCACAAAGCGCGGGTTTGCACTGTCATCTGCAAGAACAAGGATCTCGCTTGGGCCTGCAATGGAATCAATACTCACATGTCCGTAAACTGCTTTTTTTGCAAGAGCAACAAAAATATTTCCCGGCCCTACAATCTTATCTACCTTTGGAATACTCTGTGTTCCATAGGCAAGAGCTCCGATTGCCTGAGCGCCTCCCGCCTTGTAAATTTCATCTGCTCCGGCCTCATTTGCTGCCACAAGAGTGGAAGGGTTTACCTTTCCATCCGGTCCCGGAGGGGTTGTCATAATGATTCTGTCCACACCTGCGACTTTGGCAGGAACAATGTTCATAAGCACGGAAGAGGGATAAACTGCCTTTCCTCCCGGCACATAAACTCCCACCTTTTCAAGAGGCGTTACCTTCTGACCCAGCATGGTTCCATCCTCCGAGGAAGTAAACCAGCTGTTCTGCTTCTGTTTTTCGTGATAGCTTCTGATATTTACCAGAGACTTCCGGATCACATCCACAAGATCCGGATTCACAGCCTCATAGGCTTCCCGGATTTCTTCCTCAGTGACCTGGACATTCTGTTCTGTGATCTCCGCCCGGTCAAATTTTTTTGTGTATGCAAAAAGAGCCCGGTCTCCCTCTTCCCTTACCTTTTCAAGAATTTCCTTTACAGCCGCCTCATAGCTGCCGTATTGGCCGGGACTTCTTTTCAGAAGATTTTCCAGAATATCCTTTGTTGTTTGTTTTGTAAGCGTTACCATACGCATAACAGATTCCCCCTTTTATCTTCCTGTGTCATAAATGCATTACTGTCTGACAACATCACGGAGCTCCATGATCAGCTTTCGGATTCTCTCATCCTCCATTTTCATGCTGACCTGATTTACGATCATTCTGGCTGACAGAGGACATACCTGCTCCAGCACCTTCAGCCCGTTCTCTTTTAAAGTGCTTCCGGTTTCCACAATGTCCACGATCACCTCAGAAAGCCCTACAATGGGAGCCAGCTCAATAGAGCCGTTCAGCTTGATGATCTCAACTGTCTGATGCTTTTTATTATAAAAATAATCCTTGGCAATATTGGGATATTTGGTTGCCACCCGGATCAGCTGGTTGGTATGGAGAAGCTCCTTTGCGCTTTCCGGTCCGCACACGCACATGCGGCAGGCTCCGAATCCCAGATCCATAACCTCGTAAAGCTTACGCCCTTCCTCCATAATGGTGTCTTTTCCTGTGATGCCGATATCTGCCGCCCCATATTCTACATATGTAGGTACATCCGGGCCTTTTGCCAGAAAAAATTTAAGCTTCAGCTCTTCATTGACAAAAATCAGTTTCCGGGAGTTTTTATCCCTGATCTCTTCACAGGTAATTCCCACCTTTTCAAAAATATCCAGGGTTTTCTGAGCAAGACGGCCCTTTGTCAGTGCAATGGTAAGATATCTCATATTACAGGCCCTCCTTCTTTTTTCTCAGAGACACGAAGCGTCCCTCTTTTCTTAAACGCTGAGCCTTTACCACAGCTTCCTCCAGTGTTTCATCTGTGTAAGTAAGAACATAGGGATCTTCATGGGAAAGAATCTCTATTTTTTGTCTGGAAAGCGCAGTAAGGAGGCTGTCTGCCATGATCACAAAACCCACAGAAGCGGCAGGTGTGCCAAAATGCTTCAAAAGCTCATTGTAGCGTCCGCCCTTTACCATCGGTTCTCCGGTACCATAGGTATAGGCCTGAAAAATAATACCTGTATAATACTGGATCCTGCTTACCATACCAAAATCAAAACTGATATATTTTTCATATCCGTAAACCTTCATAAGCTCATAGATCCGTTCCAGGCGCTCCACTGCCTGAACTGCTGACTGATTATCTGTAAGATCTCTGGCTTTTTTCAGTACCTCCACAGAGCCAAAAAGATGAGGAAGCTCCTGAAATACTGCTGCCAGTTGGGGAGAAAGCTTCTGTTCCTCTACCAACTCCTCCACGCCAAAATAATTTTTTTCTGAGATCAGCGCTCTCAGATGTTCTTCTGCCTCTTTTTCAAGTCCTGCCTCCTTCAAAAGAGATTTAAAATAATCTACCTGTCCCACACTGACCTGAAATTCTCTTAAGCCGGAAGAAAGAAGCGCCTCCACCGTCATTGCCAGAAGCTCTGCGTCCGCCTCAGAAGAATCGTCTCCGATTCGTTCCACTCCCATCTGAGTGATCTCCTTCAGCCTGCCCTGATAACTGGAGCTGTTTACAAAGGTCTGCCCTGTATAAAACAAAGTCACCGGCTCTTTGTCCGGGGAAAAATAAGAAGCGCAGGCTCTTGAAACAGAGGGCGTAAAATCCGGTCTCAGTACAAGCGTATTCCCGTCTCTGTCAAAAAACTTATATAGCTCTCTGGAGGGAACAGTTCCCACCTCCTGGCCAAACACTTCAAAATATTCAAACGTAGGCGTCTCAATTTCTTCATAGCCATATTTCTGAAATACACTTCGGATCCTCTGTTTCAGTTCATGCTTTTGTCTGCATTCTCTGCCGTATATATCCCGGACGCCTTCCGGTGTATGAAAAATCCTCTGCATGATCCTTTCCTCCTTGCCTTCACTTTATCTCGCTACCATAATACTATATTAAACAACAAAATTATAATCAAAGAAAAATCACTTGTCAATCCCGTAAATTCAGATCTGTTTTCAGCCCCTCCAGATAAGGAACAAAAAATCCGCTCTGTCTGGGAAGATAAAACTGCTGTTCCAGCTCCTCCCTTCGAAAGCTTTTTCTGCCGCCCTTTTCCATACGCTCCCAGAATATAAGAAGCTGACGCAAAGGCAGATAATAAAAAATGTTCTCACTGCTGAAAAAGAGCAAAAAGAATGCCACTCCTCCCTGCTCTTCAAATGCTTTCATAAAGGCTACCTGATGTGAGTGGATGTTGCTTAAAGGAAAGGTATCGGTGCTGCATTCCTTTGCATCAAAGCACACAGGGATCCCCTGCACAGCGCCGATATAATCTACGGTACTGCGCTGCTCAAAATACGCCAGAGTGATCTGGTGATGATCTTTGTCCATACGAACAGGCGTAATGGGAGTAGGGATCTTCTGTATCAGTGCCAGTTTTTTTTCTGCATATTGTTCATTTGTACGATTGACAAGCTCCTCCAGGGTGGAACCCCGGAGGCCTCTGCTTACCCATGCCATAATCTTCTCCTTATTTCAGGATTTTGATGGACGGGAAATAGCGGATCACTGCCTTTCCCACAATCTGGTCAAAAGTGACAAAGGTATTATCCCAGAATCTGGAATCTCTTGAATTTTCCCGGTTGTCTCCAAGCATAAAGTAAGAGTTTTCAGGAACCTTATAGGGGCCGTAGTCTCCGGTAGGCACCTCAGGCACAAAGCTGTCATCCAGCGGCTCCTGGGCTCCGTCAATATAAACCTTTCCGTCTCTGATCTCCACGGTTTCTCCCGGAAGACCGATCAGACGCTTGATAAACAGCTGGCTTTCATCATCCGGATATTTAAAAATAATGATATCAAAACGCTCCGGATCCTTTACTTTTTTGGAAATATGCTTTCCGAAAAGATCCACGTTCAGTCCATATGCAAGACGAAATCCAAATACGCGATCCCCGGTCATAATGGTATTTTCCATGGACTCAGAAGGGATTTTTGCATTAATAAGAATAAAATTATTGACAAAAAGTACCACAACCACTACGATTATGATCATTTTTACATAATCCCAGATTTCATTCCAGATTTTCATGATAACTCTCCTCTAAATGTTCTTCTTTTATAATATGCTGAAAAAGCTCCGGCAGCTCTGCGCGGAAGGTTTTTTCCGAAACCTCCCCAAGGCATCCCTCCAGATGGGGGAAAGTCAGGCTGAATGCGTGAAGAAGCTGATGCTTCAGCCCGTAATGCTCCCGGCATTTTTTATTAAACGCTCTGTCTCCGTACTTGCTGTCTCCCATAAGCGGATATCCCTCGGAGGCAAGATGAGCCCTGATCTGATGGGTTCTTCCTGTTACCAGCCGTACCTTCAGAAGTGTTGTTCTTCCATTGCTGCCAAAAGGCGTGTATACAGTCTCCACAGGCTGGGCATCCTGGACTTTATTTTTATATACTGTGACCTTGTTGCACCGGGAATCCTTTTTTAAATATCCCCGGATATGTGTCTGTTCCTTTAATACCCCTTTTACAATGCAAAGATAATCCTTATGGATGGTTCTGTCATGGAACAGCTCTGAGAGAGCCTGAAGCCCTGCCAGACTTTTTCCTGCTGCCACAAGACCGCTGGTATTTTTGTCCAGACGGTTGCACACAGAAGGCCGGAAGGTAACAAGCTCTTCCTCTGTCACAGCACCGGTATCTAAAAGATAGCCCGTCACATACTCCACAAGGGAAGGCTCCTTTGTTTCATCCGGCTGGGAAAGCATTCCTGCCGGCTTATTGATAAGAAGGATATCCCTGTTTTCATAAACAACAGACAGCTCTGTGCTTGCCCTGGGCGCAGCCTCTTTTCCGCTGAACTTCAGGTAAGTTTCATCACTGAAAAAAAGTCTGATCTCATCCCCCTGGTTCAGCTTTTCATTTCCTGTTGCCTTTTTTCCGTTCAGGGTAATATTTTTTTTGCGGAGCATTTTGTATACAAAGCTTTTGGGCGCCTCTCTTAAAAGCTTTGCAAGATACTTGTCAAAACGCTGCCCCGCCTCGTTTCCATTGATTGTAAACTGCTTCATACGTCACCTACAGACAGATCGCCAGAATGGTGTGGCGGATCAGTTCATTTCTGGAAAGTTCCGGATAACGCTCATCCGGCCGGAATTTGATTCCCTCCTCCAGAGACTCTTTATGCTCGTTCATGGAATCCAGACGATCCAGAAACGGCTTGAGATCCTTAAATATTTTTACATTTGCCCGGTATCCGTTGCCTTTCAGAATTTTCCGGGCTTCCGTTTCCATAAAGGCAGTGTCTATCTTAGGATCGCTGCTGTATCCCACCACCAGATTTCCGCAAATGGCAAAGGCGTCAATAAACGCGCTTTTTTCATAAAAAGTCATATACATTTCATAGGACATGACCAGGCTTTTGCAATGCTTCTGGATCTGGCTGTAGATTTCCGGATCCATGGACGGACAGCGGAACAGCATAATAAGATTTACCAGCATTTTGCAGGCAGGAAGACAGCCCACAACAGCGATCACAGTCCAGATAGTCAGTCTTGTTTTAAAATACATCATTGCCGTAAAAAAGATCAGAAGCGGCACTGCAAACAGAATTGCCGTGATCAGAAATTTTCGTTTCTTCTCTGCTGCAACGTAACCGAATTCACCCTTTTTGGCATGTTTCCCGGCATTTTTTTTGCTCATGTGATTCTCCTTTATTCTATCTGTTTTTCTTCTTATGAGTATTACGGATTGTTTTTTTCACAGATCTTTTTGTAGGATTTTTTGCGGATGCTTCCCGCGGGTTTCCTTTTTTGTTGCTGCTAAAGTCCTTTTCTCCGAAGCTTCCTTTTCTGACGCCAGCAGGATTCTTCTCCCCCGGACTTCCCTTTCTGCCTTCCTTCAACCTGTCATTGTTTTTCCGTTCCGGACGGATCAGGTATTTCGGTCCGAAGCCTACAAGATCCATTCGGTCTGCTATTTTCAGTCCTTCCAGAACCAGTGACCGGTTTGCCGGATTTTTATACTGCATCAGAGCTCTCTGAATAGCTTTTTCATGAGGATTTTTCGGAACATACACCTTTTCCTTTGTAAGAGGATGGATTCCCGTATAATACATACAGGTGGAAAGAGTGGACGGCGTAGGGTAAAAATCCTGCACCTGTTCCGGGGTAAAGCCCAGATCCCTTACGTATTCCGCAAGCTTTACCGCCTCCTTCATGGTACATCCCGGATGGGAGGACATAAAATACGGCACTGCATACTGCTTTTGCCCTGTTTTTCTGTTTTCCCTTTCATAGGCTTTCAGAAACTCCTGATAAACCTTATGAGAAGGCTTTCCCATATAATAGAGTACCTGATCTGACACATGCTCCGGCGCTACACGAAGCTGACCGCTGATGTGATGGCGGACCAGTTCCTGAAGAAACGCAGGATTTTTATCTGCCATTACATAATCAAACCGTACTCCTGAACGGATAAATACTTTTTTGACACCCGGAAGCTTCCGAAGCTTTCCAAGAAGCGCCACATAATCGCTGTGATCTGCAGTGAGATTTTTGCAGGGTGTGGGAAAAAGGCACTGCCGGTTCTGACACACGCCTTTTGTCAGCTGCTTCTGACAGGAAGGCTGCCGGAAATCTGCCGTAGGGCCTCCTACATCATGGATATATCCCTTAAATGCAGGATCCTCTGTCATTTTTTCTGCTTCTTTTAAAATAGATTCATGGCTTCTTGTCTGAAGAATCCTTCCCTGGTGAAAGGTAAGGGCGCAGAAGCTGCAGCCGCCAAAGCATCCCCGGTTGCTGGTAAGGCTGAACCGGATCTCATCCAGAGCCGGAATCCCTCCCTGACTGTCGTACATGGGATGCCAGGTTCCCATATAGGGAAGATCATACACGTCATCCATTTCCTGGGTGCCAAGAGGAAGGGCCGGCGGATTCTGGATCACATATCCCCTTGTGCCGTAATCCTCCACCAGAGGTTTCGCCGTAAAGGGATCTGTATTTCTGTACTGGATGGCAAAGCTGTCCCCATAGGCTGTTTTACTGTCCCTGACCTGTTCAAAAGACGGAAGAAATACAGGATCGTAGGCAGTATCACAGGTTTTGCTTTTATAAACAGTTCCCGGTATGTAGGTGATCTCTTCCACCGGGATGCCGCTGTTCAGCGCATCCGCGATTTCAATAATAGAATGTTCTCCCATTCCGTAAGAGATCAGATCCGCCCCGGAATCAAGAAGCACACTTCTTTTTACCCGGTCCTCCCAGTAATCATAGTGAGCCAGCCGTCTTAAGCTTGCCTCGATACCGCCCAGAATGATCGGCGTGTGCTTATAGGTCTGACGGATCAGGTTGCTGTAAACCACTGTAGGCATGTCCGGCCTTAGGCCCATTTTGCCTCCGGGAGAATACGAATCCTTCTGACGATGCTTTTTTGACACTGTGTAATGATTCACCATGGAATCCATATTTCCGGCGGTCACAAGAAAACCCAGGCGCGGTTCTCCGAACACCTGGATACTCTCTTTTTTCCGCCAGTCAGGCTGAGGAATGATTCCCACCCGGTATCCATGACTTTCCAGAAGTCTGCTGATAATGGCGCTACCAAAAGAAGAATGGTCTACATAGGCGTCTCCTGTCAGATAGACAAAATCCACCTGATCCCATCCCCGGTCCTTCATTTCCTGTGCTGTTACTGGTAAAAATTTATGCATGTATCTGCTCCTAATTTGCTACTGACTGGGCGCGATAGCCCTCTGCGATAATATCAAGCTGTCTGTGAAAACGTTCAAGCTGCTGAAGATCCTTTGTCTGAAATACTCTCAGAAATTCGTCCTGGATCTTTTCCACCTCGCGTTTATTGGAAATCTTGTAAAGATTCTCAATGCTTAAAAGAATATCCTTTACAAGATTGGACTGCATCCTGGAAGAGTTCTGGGCATCCATAATCTCATTTCGCACAGAAGACATTTCCTGATCCAGCGCAATAATGGCGTCTGCTGCCTTGCTGAGGCGTTCTGCAACATGCATGGGCATTTCCCCCTTATATTTGTACTGAAGAGAATGCTCAATGGTTGCCCAGAAGTTCATTGCCATAGTACGGATCTGGATTTCCGCCTGAATGGTTTTGGGTCCCTCAATGGTTTCCACTGTATAATAAATAATCAGATGATAGCTGCGGTAGCCGCTCTGCTTAATATGCTTCAGATAGTTTTTTTCACTTTTTATCCGCATGTCACTACGCTTCTGGATCAGAGCTGCCACTGTGTCAATATCCTCTTCAAACTGACAGATGATGCGGATTCCCGCAATGTCCTCCACTTCCTCTTCCATCCGTTCCATGGGGATATGCTTGCGCTGCATTTTTTCCAGAATGCTGGTAACACTTTTTACACGCCCGCGAACCTGCTCAATAGGCGAGTAAAGATCATTTTTTTTATGCTCCTCTATCATATGCTCAAACTTAACCGTCAGCTCTCTGACAGCAAGCTGATAGGGGCATAAAATACTTCTCCATAACTGTATTTCCATATAAATCACTCCTTGCAGGAAAATACCGGAGTATCCTTTGATACTCCTGCCTATTATAGCATACTTTTAAAAGATTATGTAATTTAATATGTATAGTTTCTGATTTTTTTCTCAAAAATCTTCAGAAGCCAGTAAGGATTTACACTCATCTCTTTCTGAAGGGGAACCTCGATATAAATTCCCAGATGAAGATGTACCGGGAACCTTCCTCTGGTGCCCTCAGGTCCGTATCCGGTGTTTCCCATATAACCCAGAATATCGCCGGCTGCAACCGACTGGCCTTTTTCGATACCTGTCTCATATCCGGAAAGATGCGCATAATAAAAATATCCTCCATGGGGAGAACGGATACCGATCCGATAGCCGCCCAGAGGAAGCCAGCCTTTTTGTTCCACAATGCCGTCAGTCATGCTGATCACAGGGTAATAGCCGGACTCCGTAACCTTTCCAAACAGATCTGTTCCTTCATGGGTTCGTTTTCCTCCATAAGCTCTCTGTGCCTGCCAGGTGTTTTCAAAAGCAATTTCTGAGGATGCAACCGGGAAATATTTTACATCTTCCCACACTGCCCGGTAAGTGTTCACAAGAAGCTGAAATTCCTCCGGTTTATATTTTCTGTAAAGCTCCTGATTGTTGGAAATTTTTTCAGGATAAAAGTCTTCTTCTGCCATGGAAGCAGCCAGTAACGGAATCCAGTCTTCGGTATCACCGGAAACTTTGTGCAGCTGCTTATAAAGATCAGCGGACAGTTTTTGCTCCCGGAACTCTTCGCTTTTCAGAACATCTCCGGATAAAACCGAAGCGCGGCTTCGCCCCCGTATCATACCTTCCAAATCTGCAAGAAACACAAGGTAAAAAAATCCTGCAATCATCAGCAATATCTTTTTTCTTTTCATAAATCCTCCAGCTTAAACCTGCAGTTTAATATATGCAGAAGAGAAATGAAAATGCCGCTGCAGAAATACATTCCACAGCGGCGCTTTTTATACCGTATTATATTTTACTCCACAGATTCATCGTTTTCCCCGAACGCTTCCACGCAAAACACTACCGGGCGTACGCCATCTGTACAGCATACAATTGTCTGTCCATCCTTTTTCGCCCACGGTTTATTGCTGGAACCGGATGACATAGCACTGACACTTCTGTAAATATCAATCCAGGCCCACGGGCAAAATCCTTCAGGCATTTTCGCACTGCCCTCAAAAATAAATTCATCCCCAACTTCAAGTAAAGGACACGGCCCCACAGACTGTCCCTGTGTCAGATATTCATCTGCGTACTCCGGATAAAACTCTTTACGCAGAACGGTAATTTTTACTCTTTTCATTTTTTCAGGGATTCCAGAACTTTTACAAGGTACTTCCATACGCGCTCTGTGGAAGCAATGTCAAGAACTTCCTCAGAGGTATGAATATCTTTCATGTTCGGTCCAAGGGAAACGCAGTCCAGTCCTTCGATTTTTTTGTAGAACAGACCACACTCAAGTCCTGCATGGATTGCCACAACATTTGGTTTTTCTCCATACATTTCCTCATACACTTCAACCATCTGATCTCTCAGCGGAGAATCCTTCCGGTATTCCCATGCAGGATAAGCTCCCTGAACCGTGTAGTCTCCTCCGAGGAATTCTGTCAGATAGCAGATCTTATCGGAAAGAGCTGCGCCAGCTGCCTCCACAGAGCTTCTGACACTGGAGCTTCCCAGGAATTCGTCCTCCCCAAGCTTCACAATTCCGATATTGGTAGAGGTTTCCACCAGACCGTCAATGCTTCCGCTCATCTTCTGGATACCAAAAGGAACTTCCATCAGGAAAAACAGAACTTTCTCTCTGCTTGTAGGATGAAGAACTCTTGCAGAGGAAGCTCCCAGATCTGTAATCTCAATTGTTATTCCTTCGTCTGTTCCTGCATACTCTTCACGGAATCCTTTCTGAACTTTTTCCGCACAGGCTTTTACTGCATTTACATCCTCAACAAGAAGCTCTGCATCTGCCTCTCTTGTAATAGCATTGTCCTTCTGTCCGCCTGCAAGAGAAATAATCTCATAAGCAGCTTCTTTCTGAAGTGTGTAGAGAAATCTTCCCATCAGAACATTGGCATTGGCGCGCTTTTTGTCAATCTCCGCTCCGGAATGTCCGCCCATAAGTCCTGTGATCTTTACTGCTGCTTTCTGACCTTCTGCCTCCACTCTCTGTACAGGAATGGTGCTGATACCGGAAAGGCCGCCTGCACAGCTGATCCACAGACTTCCTTCTGCCTCAGAATCCAGATTGATCAGTCGTTTTCCTTTTAAAGCGCTGCAGTCAAAACCTTCTGCTCCAAGAAGGCCGATTTCCTCATCCACAGTGATCAGAACCTCCAGAGCCGGATGTGCAAGCTCTGTGCTTTCCAGAAGGGCAAGACCGTAAGCTACCGCAATGCCGTCGTCACCGCCTAAGGTTGTTCCGTTTGCAGTTACATATCCGTCCTTTACAGAAATATTTAAAGGATCCTTTGTAAAATCATGATCTACATCCGGTCTTTTTTCACATACCATGTCCATATGACCCTGAAGGATCACTGCCGGCGCATCCTCATAGCCTTCTGTTGCAGGTTTATAGATCACAACGTTATTCATCTCGTCCTGAACATATTCAAGTCCGTGTTCCTTTGCAAAGCTTACCAGATAATCACTGATCTGCTTTGTGTTTCCGGAACCATGAGGAATCTTGCAAAGCTCCTCAAAATAATAAAATACCCGTTTTGGTTCACAGTTTTCCAATGCTCTCATGTTCTGTTCCTCCATTTCATGTGATTATGAAAATTCTTCATATTTATTTGATACAAACCATATATTAAAGAAAAAACGATGGTTGTATATGAAGCGAATCTTTTATACAGCAGGAACCCTCCTGCTGCTTGTGTTTTTGCTGCGTTTTCCGGAAGAGGCATTAAGCGCTTCAAGGGACGGCCTGAATCTCTGGCTGAATACCCTGCTGCCCACGCTTCTTCCCTTTATTATCCTTACAGGAATCCTTATTCATACAGGAATGGTCGAAAAATTATTGAAGCCTTTGTCACCGGTTTGGAGCCATATATTCGGCATTTCACCGTCAGGAGCCTATGCCCTGCTTCTGGGCCTTCTGTGCGGCTATCCCATGGGGGCCAAAATCACCTCGGATCTGTATGGCTGCGGCAGGATCAGCAAGAGAGAAGCAGAATATCTGCTGACCTTTACCAATCATGCCAGTCCTGTTTTTATTTATACATACCTGATACATATCTGTCTTAATGACAGGTTTCATCCATGGCTTATATACGGCCCTCTGCTTTTATCAAGCTGCCTCACCATGATCTTTTTCCGTTTTTTTGTTTACAGAAATCGAACAAGAACTCCTGATACATTTTTTTCTGAAAAAAACAAGGAGCCATCCGCGCCCGGCGTAACCGGAACTCTGCTGGATGCCTCCATTATGAATGGTTTTGAAACAATCACCCGGCTGGGTGGTTATATTCTCCTGTTTTCTATCCTGTCTGCCTTTGTCAGGCATTACTGGAACGCAAGAGAAATGACAGAATATCTGTTTCTGGGTGCCCTGGAACTTACAACCGGACTTCATCAGCTTGCAAGATCAGGCTTTTCTCCTGTTCTCAGATATCTCTGTTCCATGCCCATGGCTGCTTTTGGCGGAGTCTGTATTCTCGCGCAGACAAAAAGCCTTCTTCATAAGGAGCTTTCTGTACTGCCATATATTTCTGCAAAATGCCTCAACGCAGCAATTACTGCAATCTCTGCTTTAGTTTTCCTCAAGGTCGTCTAACAGCTCATCATCCTCCGGGACCGGCTCGCTGTCGTGATAGGTTCCGGTAATGGCTGCTGCCTGCGCAGTCTGAGGAGCAAGTTCCTGACGGTTCTGATTTACAACATCCAGGCAGGTCTGAAGGGCTTCAATAAAGCTCTTATATTTGCCGCCTGCATCCTCAAGTGTCTGATTCAATACAGAACCGATGCTTGCCATCATATCATCTGTATAAGTGATCGCACTGAGACGAATGCTGTTTGCATCCTGTGTGGCAGAATCAAGAATTTCCTGAGCCTGCTTGTTGGCTGCATTAATGGTATCATTTGCCTGTGCATAAGCCTTCTGCATGATCTCATGCTGAGTAACAAGCTCCTGAGCCTTTGCCTGAGCATCTGCAATGATCGCGTCTGCCTTGGACTGAGCATCCTCCAGAATCGCATCCTTATTGCTGATGATCTTCTGATAGCGTCTGATCTCATCCGGAGTTTTCAGGCGAAGCTCTTTTATAAGTTCATCAATCTCATCTCTGTTTACAATAATCTTTGTATTAGACAAAGGCTGGTATTTACAGCTGTCTATAAATTCCTCAATGTCGTCAATAATCTGTTCAATTCTGCTGCTCATTGTACATTCTCCTTATTTCTCTTCATTTTGTTCCTGCATCTTGGAATGCAGAGCCTGAATAATCTCAGGCGGTGCGAATTTCGATAAATCACCGCCAAAGCGGGCAACTTCCTTCATGATCGTAGAGCTGACATATGCATATTCCAAACTGGTAGTCAGGAACACGGTATCTACATCCGGTGCCAGAACGCGGTTTGTCTGTGCCATCTGCAGCTCATATTCAAAATCTGTAACCGCACGAAGTCCGCGCACAATAACCTGGGCTTCATTTTCTTTTGCAAAATTAACAGAAAGCCCGTTAAATGGCTTTATAATAACATTTGGGATGTCCTTTGTTGCCTTTTCTAATATATTAACACGTTCTTCCACAGAAAACAACGGACTTTTTGCAGAATTATGCAAAACTCCCACTACCACTCTGTCAAAGGAAACGCTGGCCCTGCGGATCACATCCAGATGACCGTAGGTGGCCGGGTCAAAGCTTCCCGGATAAACTGCTGTTACCATGTATGTTCTCACTTTCTTTTGTACAGAAAAACATGCTTGTTCGTCTTATATTCCTTTGAGCGGCTGATCTGATATCCCATTTCCTCCGCATAGGAAAAATCCGTATGAAGATCTGCCTCTGTGATGATCAGCGTATGTTCATCTGCCAGTGTACTGTCCGCCAGATATTCCAGAACCTGACGTTCCAGACCTTTTTCATAGGGCGGATCCATAAAAATGCAGTCAAACGCCTGGTGTCCTTCCAGAGAACGCAGCGCCTGCAATGCATCCATGGCTAACAGTTTACCATTTTCCGCAAGTTTTGTAAATGTCAGATTTTCTCTGATGCAGGAGCAGGCTTTTGGATTTTTTTCTACAAACACAGCAGATGCAGCACCTCTGCTTAAAGCCTCAATACCAATGGCGCCACTTCCGCTGAAAAGATCCAGGAAGGAGCAGTCCGGTATTTCCTGCTGAAGCATGTTAAATAAAGTTTCTTTTATCCGGTCCGTTGTGGGCCTTGTATCTGATCCCGGCAGCGTCTTCAGAGGAAGGCGGCGGGCTTTTCCTGCAATTACTCTCATTTAAGATTAAGTCTCCAATCCAGATCCCCTCGCGCAAGTCCGAGGATCAGAAGTTCTGCTGTAGCTATATTGGTAGCTACCGGTATATTATACTGATCGCAGCGCATGGTAATGGCCGCAATATCCGGCTCCTTGGGATCAAGCATTGCCGGATTGTAAAACAGGATCACCATATCAAGATCCTGACGCTCGATCATTTCCATAAACTGTTTGTCACCGCCTATGCTGCCTGCAAGAAATTTATGCACATGCAGGTTTGTGGCCTCCTCGATTCTTCTTCCGGTGGTTCCCGTAGCATAAACTTCATGCTTAGCGAGAATATTCTTGTAGGCAATACAAAAATCTTCAATAAGTACTTTTTTACTGTTGTGTGCAATGATTCCTAAATTCATTGATCATCTCTCCATTCTCACCAATACATTTTATAGTTTCTTTACTTCTCTTCTTTATTTCCCTTGATATTATAACAAATATCCAAAAAAAACGCAATTAAATCTTATAGAATATACAAAATTCACAGAAAATTAATGATTTCAAAATTCTGGAAGCGCAGACAGTATATTCTAGTGTATTATTCCGTAAATTTCACATACTACCAGTGTAACATCCAAATAGCAAAAACAACCAAGGAGGAAATGAATCATGTCAAACACAAGTTCTTCTAACAAAGCAACTGTACCAGAAGCAAAAGGTGCTCTTAACCGTTTCAAATTTGAGGTTGCCAATGAGCTTGGCGTACCGCTTACTGATGGTTACAACGGAAACCTGACATCCAAGCAGAACGGATCTGTAGGCGGTGAAATGGTCCGTAAAATGATCGCTGAACAGGAACGTCAGATGTCCGGCGGTGCTCAGAACAGCCAGTTCTAACAAGACAGCCAGAAGAAAAGCTCAGGTGACAACTGTCCCCTGAGCTTTTTTCTGTTTCTTATAAACCAAGGAAGCCTGTGATGTCACCGTTAATGACATAATGTGCTCCGTTGTCTTCCGGCTTAATGTATACCTTCAGGTCTTTCAGCTCTGATTCTTTTTTGCCCATCTCGTCAGTCCATATCTTCTTAACGCTTTCTACTACATCCTTCGCATATACTTCTTTGCCCCAGAACTGTACATATACTTCTGTATTTACTGATGCTGTCTTTGCTGCAGTTCTTTTTACAGCCGTTTTTTTCACAGCAGCCTTCTTCTCAGCAGGCTTTTCTGCAGTTTTCTTTGCAGCTGCTGTTTTTCTGGCAGTTGTTTTCTCTGTGGTTTTTTTAACTGTAGCTGCGTCTGCTTTTTCAGTTTCTGCAGCTGTCTTTGCAGGAGCCTCTTTTTCGATAGCCGTTTTTGCAGTTGTTGTCTTAGGTTCTGCTTTCTTTGTTGTTGTTCTTGTAGCCATAATAGCCTCCTTACAAGGTGAAATAAAATTATTACGGTACTAGAATACTACGTTTTTTGTTTTTTTGCAACAATTTATTTCACTAAAGTCCTGATATTGCGGATTGTATCTCCTAAAGTCCAAAATTTTCCGGCCCGTCCTCCCTGCAGAAATCAAGCTGTTCCTTAAGAAACCGGTTCTGTTCCAGAGAAAGATCCGGATCAAGGGCAAGAAGCTGTGCAGCAGCCTCACTGGCATTTTTCAGAATATTTGCATCATTGTAAATATCTCCGATACGAAATTCCATCAGTCCGCTCTGACGGATGCCGAACAGGTCTCCCGGTCCCCGAAGCTTCAGATCTTCTGCCGCAATATAAAAACCATCGTTTGATTTCCCAAGGATCTCCAGACGTTTGGATGTGGTGCTTTCCTGACTGCCCTGAATAAAAATACAGTAAGACTGATATTCTCCGCGGCCCACCCGTCCCCGGAGCTGATGAAGCTGGGCAAGACCGAAGCGCTCAGCATTTTCTATCATCATCACAGTTGCATTCGGAACGTTGACGCCTACCTCCACAACAGTTGTGGAAACAAGAACCTGGATGCTTCCGGCTGCAAATTCTTCCATGATTCTGTTTTTTTCCTTTGGTTTCATTTTTCCATGAAGAAACTCCACAGAAATATCCTCCGGCAGAGCATCTTTTAATTTTTTTGTATAATCCAGAACATTTTCCGCTTCCATGCCCTCGCTTTCTTCTACCATAGGACAGATCACATATGCCTGGCGGCCCTCCCGGATCTGACGTTCAATGAAACGATAGGCTTTTGGGCGGTAGGAAGTATCTACAACACAGTTTTTTATAGGAAGCCTTCTTGCCGGCAGTTCGTCGATCACAGAAATATCCAGATCGCCGTACAGAATAATGGCAAGAGTTCTCGGAATAGGGGTTGCGCTCATAACAAGAATGTTCGGAGGATTCCCCCTGGTTGCCAGAGCCTCTCTTTGTTTTACACCAAAACGGTGCTGCTCATCTATGATCACAAGGGCAAGATCCCGATACTGCACAGCCTCCTGGATCAGAGCATGGGTTCCTATGATCACAGAGGTCTTTCCCTCCCTGATTTTTTCATAAATCAGTCTTTTTTCCTTTGCCGTATTAGAACCGGTAAGAAGAACAGCCGGAATATCCAGCCCCTGTTCCCGGACAAGTGTCTGAAACGCCTCAAAGTGCTGGCGGGCAAGAACCTCTGTGGGCACCATAAGCGCAGACTGGTATCCGTTTTCAAAGATCAGGATCATGGCAAGAAAGGCAAGGATCGTCTTTCCACTTCCCACATCTCCCTGCACCAGCCTGGACATCAGAGACTGCCCGGAAAGATCCCGCTCGATCTCATGCCAGGTATTCAGCTGGGCACTGGTAAGCCTGTAGGGAAGATTTTCGATCACCTGCTCTGTTGTCCATGTTTTTTTTATGGGAAACAGATTCACCGCCTCTTCTGTCTTTTCTTTCAGAAGCTGGACAGAAAGAATAAAAAACAGAAATTCATCAAATACCAGGCGCTTTCTTGATACAAGAAGCTCATCCATATTTTTGGGAAAATGGATGGTGCGGAGCGCATAGTTGATATCTGAAAGCTGATATTTTTCCCTGATCTCTTCCGGAAGATATTCACTTTTCAGTGACTGCTGTTTCAGAAGCTGGTGAAGCACCTTTACAATGGTTTTATTGGAAAGTCCTGCCGTAAGCCCGTAGACCGGCTGAAGGCTGTGAAGAATCTCCTCGTAGGCTGCAGGGGTAAAAATTTCAGGATGCTCCATCTGAAGCTTGCCCTGCCGTCTCATCACTCTTCCTCTGAATACAAAAACACTTCCCTTTTTCAGAGTATTTTTCAGATAGGAAGCATTAAACCAGGTAATGGAGATCCTTCCTGTACTGTCGCATGCAGTAATAGAAACGACCTGTTTTCCTCGTACCGGATTTACATAAACGCCGGAACATACTGCAGCAGAGACGGCTTTTACCGTCCCCTCTTTAAGATCTGCAATATCTGCCGGCGTTTCATACTCATCATAATTCCTGGGATAATACCGGAGAAGGGATTCCGTGTCAGAAATACCTATTTTCTGAAACAGCTTCTCCGTTTTTTCTCCCACTCCTTTCAGAGTTCTTAAACTTTCTCCCATTTTATTCTACAGAAATAATGTAATAATAAATCGGCTGTCCGCCTCTGTTAAGCTCTACTTCACAGTCAGGATAAAGCTCTTCAACAGCAGCAGCAAGTTCTTCTGCCTTTTCCTCTGATGCGTCTTCTCCGTAATAAATACTGATCACTTCCGCATTCTCTGTCATCATGGCTTCAATGGTATCCTGAGCAACCTGCTCCTTATCCTTACCTACAGCAAGAATTCCCTTATCTCCGATTCCCATGATGTCTCCCTCATGGATCTCTTTGTCATCCAGACGTGTATCGCGGACCGCATAAGTGATCTGACCTGTCTGAACCTTGGAAACTGCCTCTTCCATTTCCTGAGCGTTTTCCTCTGCTGATTTTTCCGGAACAAAACTGATCATGGCAGTGATTCCCTGAGGAACTGTCTTGGTGGGAACAACGATGATCTTTTTATCCTTTGTAAGATCACGGGCCTGGTTTGCTGCAAGGATAATATTTTTATTATTCGGGAAAATATAAATGGTTTCTGCATTTACCTTTGCAATGGCATTCAGCATGTCCTCTGTACTTGGATTCATAGTCTGTCCGCCCTCAATAAGATAATCGACACCCAGCTCACGGAAAATCTCTGTAAGTCCGCTGCCTGCAGAAACTGCAATAAAGCCGTTTTCCTTTGGCGGCTCTGCCTCTGCCTGCTCTTTTGCAAGCTTTTCCGCATCCTTGATCAGTCTTTCCTGATGCTCTTCTCTCATATTGTCAATCTTCATTCTGGAAAGAGCGCCGTAGGTCAGAGCACGTTCAATAGCCTGTCCCGGATGATTGGTATGCACATGTACTTTAATGATCTCATCGTCTGCAACCAGAACAATGGAATCGCCAATAGAAGTAAGGAATTCTTTAAATTTATGTTCCTCTTCCTCTGAAACAGCTTTATCCAGAAGAATGATAAACTCTGTACAATAGCCGAATTTAATATCTGCCTCTGCCTGAGGAGAGATCTTTGTTACAGAAGGAGAACTGCTCTTTTCAAAAACAGAATAGTCAATCTCTTTGCCCAGAAAGCCGTCCATGGCGCCTCTGAGAACTTCCAGAAGCCCCTGTCCGCCGGAATCCACTACCCCCGCCTCTTTCAGAACAGGAAGCATTTCCGGCGTTCTGGCAAGAGTTGCCTCCGCATGGGCAAATACCTCCTCAAAAAACGGCTGAAGCTCGTCTGCCTCAGGAGCGATCTCCGCAGCTTTCAGAGCTGCCTCCTTTGCCACTGTAAGAATGGTTCCTTCCTTGGGCTTCATAACAGCCTTGTATGCAGTTTCCACTGCCCGCTCCATGGCTGCGGCAAGTGCAAGGGCATCCAGACGCTCCGCTTTTTTTACACTTTTTGTAAATCCTCTTAAAAGCTGGGAAAGAATAACGCCTGAGTTTCCTCTTGCGCCGCGAAGGGAGCCGGAAGAAATAGCCTTTGCCAGAGTTTCCATGTCAAATTCTTCAAGAGAGCTTACTTCAGAAGCTGCGGACATGATCGTCATGGTCATATTGGTTCCTGTATCTCCATCCGGTACAGGGAAAACATTCAGTTCATTGATCCATTCTTTTTTTGCTTCCAGATTTCTGGCTCCTGCCAGAAACATTCTGGCCAGTGTTTTTGCATCTATGGTTTTTATACTCACCACAAGTTCCTCCTCATAAACTTAGTCTATTGCACGTACGCCTTCCACATAGATGTTGATCTTTTCAATTTCCATGCCGGTAAAAGCTTCTACCTTATATTTGACATTGCTGACAAGGTTGTCCGCAATCGTGCTGATATTGATACCGTAAGCCACAATCACGTGGAAATTCAGACGGATTTTATTTTCTTCTGTAATGATCACACTGATACCATGTTTCAGACTGTCCCTGTGGAGCAGTTTGACAAGACCATCCTTCATGCTGACTGCAGCCATGCCGATAATGCCGAAGCATTCCACTGCCACACTGCCTGCATAGGTTGCAATCACATCGGTGTCAATCACTATCTGTCCGAGTCCGGAATCTATACGTCCATTCATATAGGTACCTCCATTTTTTTAATATGTATGTATTATAACCTTTTTTCCCGGAAAAAGGAATATAATTTTTATATTTTTCCTTTTTTTGCTTGCAAAAGCCTTTTTCATCTGTTAAAATAAAATCTGTTGAAAAAAAGCGTCAAGGAGGTGCTATCATGGCTAAATGTGCAATCTGTGAAAAAGGTGCTCACTTCGGAAATAATGTAAGTCATTCCCATAGAAGATCCAATAAAATGTGGAAATCCAACGTAAAGTCTGTAAAAGTTAAAACTGCTACAGGCGGAGCTAAAAAGATGTATGTATGTACTTCTTGTCTGAGATCCGGAAAAGTTGAAAGAGCATAAAACTCAAACTTAAAAATTCCCCTCGCAAAAGCGTGGGGAATTTTTTATCTGCAAAACATATGATATCCGCAAAGCAGACAGAGACCTGCTGCGATCACAATAATCACACTTTCCGCGATCAGCATTCCGATCACCATTCCAATCCCTATACAAAAAAGCATCAGTCCCAGAAGTCTTCCCACATCGCACAACCTCTTCTCTTTGGTCTGTACTATCTTATGCGGCAAATACTTCCGGGAACACAAATAAAAAGATAAAATCAGATTTCTGTGCCGGTTGTTTCACTGCTGTTTTTTCCTGCGGCAAATCTGTCCACAAAATCCGGAACCATATCAAGAACCTTGGTCAGTCCGTCCTGATTTTTAATATTTACCAGCTTCGTAGTTCCGTTCTGGATCACCAGCACAGCGCTCGGCGTCATCTTTCCGGTCATTCCACCGCCGCCGTTGCTTTTTTTGTCCCCCTCAAAGGCTCCCGCGCCTACGCCGAAGGTAACGTCTACCAACGGAAGGATGATGGTATCGCCTACATGGACTGCCTCCCCCACAACGGTTTTTGCTGAAATAAATGTGTCCAGTCCTTTAAAAAGGGAATTTACCGTGTCCTTAAAATTATTTTCGTTTGCCATTTTCAGACCTCCTTATGCTTCCATCGGCTGATGATATATTTAATATTTTTATTGAAATAAAGCTCTGCCAGCATTTTCACCGGTACAAAGCCGTAGATCCTGCCTTTTATTTTTATATTTCCCTCCAGAATATTCTGATTGTCAAAAACAGGAACAATCTCCACTCTGTTTTTATGGAAGGGCATTGTCATTCCCAGAACTGCAAGAGCGGTTCCGGTTATGGAAGGATCTTCGCTTCCAAAAGTCACCTTCCCCTTTATCTTTTTTGGGAAAATATGATGCATCAGTTTTTTGCTCCGGTCAAGAACCAGACTCACTGCCTCCTTTGTCCTAGGATACTCAAAAAACTGTCTGTACCAGTCTATCTTATCATAAATCCTCCGGATTGTTAACGGAATTTTGCTGAGCATGGAAGGAAGCTGCGCAAGCCTGTCCATGATTTCTTTTAGTTTGTCCGGAAGTGCTGATATTTTATTCTTGTTTTCAGTCCGGATCTTCTCGTCTGATTCACTGAGATCAGAAGTGCCTGTTTCCGGATCTTTTTTCTGTTTTGCTTCGGCAGAACCATAGGGAATATCCGGTTTCTTTTCCTGCGGCAGGGATATTTCTGTCTCAGGCAGGGATATTTTTGTCTCGGGCAGCGGCTTCTCAGTCGGCTGTTCAGACAAAGAGCTTTTCTCTGCCGTTTGCACTTTCCCGGCAGCGGCCTTTTTCTGTTTCCGTTTTTGGAGAAGGCTCAGAACCGGAATCCCAAAAACGCAAAGTTTCTGAGTATTTTTTCCCTGTATTCTTCTGAAAGTAAAGGAAATGCCTCCGAACAGCCAGCTTACACGAACTGCGGCTTCGGTTTCCTTAAAAGAGGACGTTTCTTTTAAAGCCTCGGCGCTGTATCTGACAGGACAGAACAAAAGCAGCAGCAAAACAAGCACTGCCAGTCCCAAAACCGTTCCCAGAAGGATCAATATCAATTTTATCAGCATCCATAAGATATGTAACATGCCTTCACCTGTTTTTTAAATATTTTTCCACCAGGACATCCCCTGTCTCCTCATACACAGTCTGTACGATCATCTGCACCAGTTCCATGGCTTCATCCATGCCCTTTGCCATGCCTACGATCTCAGGACACAGTCTGGCAGCAGTTTTCTGGAACAGGGTCACAGCCGGAATGATCTCCAGAATGTTATGAGGGTTGTCCGAAAAAGTCACCAGATAAATTCCGGGCACAGGTTTTCCTGCATCCAGCTTCTCACGGACTGCGCTTTCATCACGTACACTTTCTCCTACGTAATAATGGTCATGCCATTTCAGCATTTAAAGGATTCCCCCTTTTTGATAAATCTAAACAGGGCTGCGTAAAACACAACCCTGTTTATTTTTTGCCCCAGAGTCCCTGACTCCTCATTTCCAGATATTCCTGATACGCCTTCTCCACAATCTGTTTTTCATTGGAAAAACGGAGAAGATGATAAATTTCATGAAACTTGTAATACCCGGAGTCCACAAAAAATTCCTCTCTCTGAGGTCTGCTATGATAATTATCAGCCGTCATCAGATACCAGTGAACTTCCTTGGTGACCATATCCTCGGGAACTGTAAAATTGTAATGACTTTTGCCTACATATTTTACAATAGAAGCGTTTACATCTGCTTCCTCCTTGACCTCCCTAAGCGCCGTCTGGATATGGGTCTCTCCCTTTTCAACGGTTCCCTTTGGCAATACCCAGCCTTCATATCTGTTTCTGTAAGATTTGTATAAAGCCAGTATTTTTCCACGATAAATTACCACACCGCCACAGCTCGTTGCTTCTATCATCTGCAAGTCCCTCCTGTAATGCGTGTGAATGATATTTCAAACTGGATATAGTATAACTCTTTTTGCCTCTGCTGGCAACTGTTTGTTCCGGTCAGTTGTAGTAATAAGCGTTAAAAAGCTGAGAGGCGATCGGCACAGCAGCCTCGCTTCCGGTACCTCCTCCTTCAACGATCACTGCAACCGCAAGATCCGGATCATCCACATTGGAATATCCGATAAACCAGGAATGACTGGAGCCGTTTTCATCATATTCGGCGGAACCGGTCTTTCCTGCCGCCGTATAGCCCTGTCCGGAAAGAGCAGAGGCGGTTCCGTATTCTACAACATCTTTCATCAGCTCTCCCAGCATCACTGCCTCATTTTTTGTCATGAGACGTTTATACACCTCCGGAGCAGTTTCATCTACCTGATCTCCTGTATTGTTTACTACTCTGTCAATCAGATACGGCTTCATAAGCACTCCGTTGTTTGCAATAGCGCAGGTGATCATTGCCATATGGGCAGGGGAAACAAGGGTGTTTCCCTGACCGATGGAGGTCTGCATGGTAAGAGGGATTCCTGACTTTCCGTTCAGGCTGAAGGTACTTTTTTTGTAGGAGGCAAGGGGAAGCTTTTTATTAAAAAGCAGATCCTCGCTTGTTTCCAGCAGAGATCCTCCTCCCAGATCCAGCCCCATCTGCGCAAATGCACAGTTGCAGGAGCTGGCAAAGGCCGAGTAAAAATCCTCCTGTCCGTGGACTGTCCCGTTATAGCACTGAATGGTATGATCTTCTTTTGTAATACTTCCCTCACAGACATAGGAATATCCGTTAAAGCTTCCGTGTTTTCTGAAATAATCAAGGGCCGTTACCACCTTGAAGGTAGATCCCGGCGGGTACTGTCCCTGGGTAGCTCTGTTTAACAGACTGGAGTTTGTCTCGTCACTGACCAGCCAGTCCCAGTTTTCCTCAATGGAGTTCGGATCAAAATCCGGTTTGCTGACCATGGCAAGGATCTTTCCGGTAGAGGGTTCCATGGCCACCACAGCTCCTCTTCTGTCTCCCAGAGCATTATAGGCAGTTGTCTGCAGGTTTGCGCTTAAGGTAGAGATCACGGTGTCTCCCATATTTTTTCTGCCCAGAAATTCATTTTTCATCTGGTTCAGGAAAAACTCATGAGAGGTCAGAAGCTGAAAGTTTGCCTCTGATTCCAGCCCGCTTTTTCCATTGGAATCATACCCGATCACATGAGAAAATATATTTGCATAAGGATAAATCCTGTCCTCAGTACCGTCGTCATAAACATCTGTTTTGGCAAGGATCTCTCCCTCAGAAGAAAGAATCTGCCCTCTTACCACCCGGTCTGAAAAGGTGTCCTGTCTGGTGTTGTACGGACTGTTGATAAAGTCTTCGCTTTTTACCACATTAAAATATACAAGATATCCGATCATTGCCATAAAAACAGCCACAAAAAACCAGGATACAAATGTATATTCTCTGTTTCTGGCACGTCTTTTTTTAGATATCTCTCGCTCTGCGCGCTTCCTCTCTTGCTCGAATTCTCTGCGCTGCTTCTTTTCTGCGTCTCTCAAATTCCTCGTCCTCGTCTTCTCTTAAAATATACAGTCCCTGGATAATGGCAAGCATCAGGATCGTACTCATTACAGAGCTTCCTCCGTAACTTACCAGCGGCAGGGTAACGCCTGTCATAGGAATAAACTTGGTAGCTCCGCCAATAGTGAGGATGACCTGAAATGCATATTCTGTTCCCAGTCCCAGAGCAATCAGTTTGTAAAACGGATTTTTGATCCTGAGAGCAATATTTACGATCATCAGGAAAAAGCTCATACATACCAGGATCAGACAGATTGCAAAAATCCCGCCCAGTTCCTCACAGATAGCGCTGAAAATAAAGTCATTTTTTACAACCGGAATAGACTCCGGCGAACCCTGGCAAAGTCCCATGCCGAACCAACCGCCTGTTCCGATGGCAAACAGTGACTGGACGATCTGATAGCCCTCGTTCTGATAAACAGCCATCGGATCTCTCCATGCGCTGACTCTCTGGCGCACATGACCGAAAAGGAAGTATGCCACCACTGCCCCAAGGCTTCCCCCCGCCAGTCCAAGTCCCAGATACTGAGGCTTTTTTGTGGAAACATAGAGCATTACAAGATAGGCGGCAAAAAAGATCACCGCGCTTCCAAGATCTCTGGAAAGCACCAGGATGCCCACATGAAGAGCCGCCACTACAGTTGCCTGCACAACCGTGCGAAAATCGTTTGCTCTGGAAAACAGAGAGGCTGTAAAAAACACAAAGGTAATTTTAATAACCTCAGAGGGCTGAATTCCCATCAGAGACAGTTTTGCTCCGTAGCTTGTTCTTGCAAGAAGAAAAACTGCCGCAAGCAGGATGATGCCCACTCCTGCGTAAAGCCAGGTAAGCCTTCGGAAAAATTTCATTTTCCGGATCATAACCGGAATGATCAGCGCGATTCCGCTGGCTGCCGCCGCGATCACAAGCTGTTTCGTGGCTGTGGCGATATCCAGTCTGCAAAGCATGATAAATCCCACGCTTAAAAGCATACACATATTGTTCAGAAGAAGCAGGGATGCCTTTTTGTAAAAAATCCTGTACAGGATCTGCACCGCTGCAAAAAACACCATCATTTCAACATAAAAAACAATCACCTGAAAATTAAAGGTTTTCAGATAGATCACCAGAAATGCAGTGAAATCCATAAAAAAGATCAGTACCATCTGCTGGCGCAGAAGTTCGTTTCTCTCAATCTCATCCTGCTGGCGCACTGTGTAAAAACAGTGAAAGGTATAAATGATCATCAGCGTCAGGATCAGATACTTTGATAATTCAACAATTACATTAATCATATGCCTTATTCGGCTCCTCTTTTAAAATGTCCCTTTGTAAACTCACGGGCAGAAGCTTTTTTTCCGTAAACATATACGTCCAGAAACTCTCTGACGATTTCCTTTGTCTCCTTTGCAGATTCCAGAGTAAAGGAAAGTCTGAGAGATGCTGTTTTAAGTTCCTTTACCTTTTGGCTTTCATTTAAAAGTCCATAAGGGATGCTGTTATAAATAATATTATAACAGAACTCTTTTTGGTCTGTAGTTCCGGTTTTCCAGGGATAGCAGACGCAGGCGCATGGAAATTCCTTATCATATCTGTCCTTTAACACCATATGCGCTTCTTTTCTGTCACACTGAAAAGTGTTCTTGCGCACACACTGGGCAGACAGCATCAGAGGAATATAACCATAAATAATAAACTCACTGTCCCGGTTTGTTCTGTGGCGCAGCTCCTTTTCATTTAGTTCCAGAGGAACAGTATTTCTCAGAATCCCCTCGTCTTTCCAGAACGCGCAGGCTTCATCATTCCAGGTATAAAGAGACGCATCTGCCACACAATATTTCTGAAGCCCCTCTTCTCTCAGCATTCCATAGGCTTCCAGATTTCTTACCAGAAAGCCTTTCATTCCCATGGAAAGCCAGGTCAGAGCCTTTTTTCGATACTCTTCCGGCATTTTCCCACGGGTGATCCGCGGAAGAGAAAGGTACAGTTCTTTTTCCTTCTGAAGTCCCTGTTCCATACAGGTTTCCATCACATCAAAAGGCAGATAAAGGCCTGTGATCTCCGGACTGTTCATAAGGACCTCTGCCTGTTCCGGTTTCTCGCAGGAGGCATAGATACCCAGTGGATCCTCTGATCTGACTCCGGGCTGTATCTTCGCTTCTTCCCCCCGGAGAATCTTTTCCGGAGCTTCTCTTTTGTATTTTTCAAGAAACTCCTGCTCCAGCTGTGCAAGAGCAGTTCTTCTCAGTTCATTTAAAACCTTTACAGGCACAAAAATATTTCCGTCGGACTGAATATCAAGACTGTCCCAGACAAATTCTGTGTTTCCCAGTTTTTCCATTTGCTGGCGGATCCGCGCTTCTTCCATGGGATGCTCTCTGGCATACTGAACCTCCCCCGCTGATACAACAGTCTCTGTATCCTTCAGAGAAACCTGAAGCACTGCAGGACTTTCCGGATACAGCATCAGTGTTCCGTTTATTTTTTCCTTTTTCTGCTTCAGAGGCACAGCGATATCTCCTGTTTTTTTATGATTGGAAAAAGCCACCATGGAAGGGCCGTTCTGCTGTTTATAATATCCGGAGCAGGAACCGCCTCTGTTAAACACCTCCAGAAGATATTTCCGGTCCTGAGCATCCACCTGATAGGAATCCGGATTTTTCTTTAGTATATCCAGATACTTCCGGTAAATTCCCGTAACTGCAGCCGTATATTCCGGCTGCTTCATTCTTCCTTCGATTTTAAGGGACATCACTCCTGCATCCAGGATTTCCGGAAGAATATCAAGGGTACAGATGTCTTTCAGGCTCAGAGGACAGGTTTCTTTCCCTTTAAATCCTCCCTGCTGCTCCCTTACCTGATAAGCAAGACGGCAGGGCTGGGCACATCTTCCCCTGTTTCCGCTTCTTCCTCCGATCATACTGCTCATAAGGCACTGACCGGATATACTGTAGCAGAGCGCCCCATGTATAAACGCCTCAATCTCAATAGGGCTTTCCCTGTGCATGGAAGCAAGCTCCTCAAGCGTCAGTTCACGGGCAGGAACCACACGGGTTACTCCCTGCTGCTCCAGAAACCGCATCCCCTTCGGTCCGGTAACAGCCATCTGCGTACTTGCATGAATGGGCAGATCCGGAAAGTTTCTCCTGATAAAGCGCAGAACTCCCATATCCTGAACGATCACCGCATCCAGTCCCTCCAGATAAGATGGAAGAAGGGAATCATAAAGCCGCTCCTTCAGCTCTCTGTTTTTCAGCAATGTGTTTACTGTAAGATATAATTTTTTCCCATGAAGATGGGCTGTACGCACAGCGCGGATCAGCTCCTCCTGGGTAAAATTCTTCGCATAAGCCCTGGCGCCGAAATCGGGACCGCCTACATACACCGCGTCTGCCCCTGCTCCCAGGGCTGCCTCAAAGGCTTCATAGGAACCTGCAGGCGCCAGAAGCTCTGTTTTATTCATATCTGTCATAATCCCTCACTTCTCTTTTCTGCTGTACAGAAACTGTTTTCAGAATCCCTGAAAACAGACAAAGGGGACTACCGAAGCAATCCCCCTCTGACTTTTACTTTAGTAATGACTCAATTTCGCCTTCCAGCTCTTTGATCTTCCCTTCCATCAGGATACGCTGGTGCTCTGACTCCTGCTGGTGTTTTTCTGTTTCCTCCATTTTCATACGGAGGGCGATCAGTTCATGCTTTAACTCATACATTTCCTGATCCTTCTGCTGAAGATCCTGTTCAAAAATTTCCGCCTGCTTTTTTGCCTTAAAATAATCGTCTGTAATATTCAGGCTGAGCAAAGTATGCTTTGTCTCCATTGGCTGCCTGGAATAACCCGGCATTTCACTGAGCTCCGCAATTTTATTATTTATGTAAGACGCTACCTTCTGAAAATACTCCTCTGATTCATAGCCTCCCAGAGTGATGATCTTTCCCCCGATCACTACCTGTGCCGTATTCTTGACTGCCATACAAAGCCTCCTGTGTATATAAAATTTCCCTGATTTTCCATTAAAGTTCCTGTCTCATTTTCCTTCAGAATCACGGTTTCCCGGAGACAGAAAAAATCATTCATATTTTATTATACCCGAAACCTGTCGAAAAGTATAGAATTTTTTATGAAATCTTCTCATAGCCCAGATGACTGTAGGCAAGGGGCGAGGCCATACGCCCTCTTGGCGTGCGGTTTAAAAAGCCGTTCTGAAGAAGATATGGCTCATAGACATCCTCCAGTGTACCGGAATCTTCTCCAATAGCTGCAGCCAGTGTTTCCAGCCCCACCGGGCCTCCTTTGAAGTTTACGATCAGAGTTTTAAGGATCCGTCTGTCGATCTTGTCAAGCCCGTACTGATCCACTTCCAGAAGATCCAGGGCAAAAACAGCCACCTCATAGGTGATCTTCCCGTCATATTTTACCTGAGCAAAATCCCGGACACGCTTTAAAAGCCGGTTGGCAAGTCTTGGCGTTCCCCTTGACCTTTTGGCGATCTCCGCCGCCCCCTTCTGGTCGATCTCCACTTCCAGCACCTGCGCGGAACGGAGAATAATCGTTTCCAGCTCTTTATGATTATAAAATTCCAGATGATGCATCACGCCGAAACGGTCACGGAGAGGCGCAGATAAAAGCCCTGCTCTTGTGGTCGCTCCCACCAGTGTGAACTTGGGCAGATCCAGACGGATAGAGCGGGCAGACGCTCCCTTTCCGATCATAATGTCAATGGCAAAATCCTCCATGGCAGGATAAAGAACCTCCTCTACCTGCCGGTTCAGTCTGTGGATCTCATCCACAAAAAGAATATCTCCCTCCTGAAGATTATTAAGGATCGCCGCCATTTCACCCGGCTTTTCTATGGCAGGTCCTGAAGTAACCTTCATATGCACTCCCATCTCATTTGCAATGATTCCGGACAAAGTTGTTTTTCCCAGTCCGGGAGGGCCGTAAAAAAGCACGTGATCCAGCGCATCCTTTCGCTGTTTTGCTGCTTCTATATAAATTTTCAGTGTTTTTTTTGTTTTTTCCTGACCAATGTACTCTTCCAGTGTCTGAGGCCTTAAATTTCCCTCCAGAGGAAAGTCCTCTTCTGTTACATCGGTGGTGATCATTCTTTTTTCCATATAAACTCCTACAGATTTTTGAGGGCTGCTTTCAGAATGGCTTCCACATCATCCGGCGGCACATCTGTTACTTTACGTACTGCCCGCAGGGCATCCGTACTGCTGTAGCCCAGCGCAACCAGTGCTTCCACCGCCTCTTTGCTTCCATCCAGGATATTTGTCCCTGAAATGGCTGCCGCCTCCTGCTCATGGGCAAGCTTCTTCTCAAAAGCATCCTCCAGCTTCAGCTTGTCTTTCAGTTCCAGGATCAGCTTCTGAGCCGTCTTCTTTCCAATGCCCGGAGCTTTGGAAATGGTTTTTGCATCATCCGATAAAACAGCAAATCTCAGTTCATCTGCTGTAAGCCCTGCAAGAACCCCCAGCGCCGCCTTTGGGCCGATTCCGTTAACGCCCAGAAGAAGCCGGAACATCTGAAGATCATCCTTGCTTAAAAAGCCAAAAAGCTGCATGGCATCCTCTCTCACATGGAAATGCGTATGTATCTTTACCTGTCCTTCTTTTCGGACTGCCTGTTCAATGGCAGAGCCTGTCATAAATATCTCATAGCCGATCCCGCCTGCCTCTACGATCACTGAGGTTTCTGTGGAATCCACTACTGTGCCATATATAAATGAAATCATAAGCTGTCGCTCCTGTGCTTGATTTTTCCTGTATCGATTTATGATATCACAGTTATCGCAAAAAAGCAAACATCTATTCGAGAAATCTCCCTCATGCTCCGGCGGCCGTAAAGGTTCATACAGAATGCACTGCTCTCCCGGTAATACAAAATCCCGGTGCAGAGTTTTATCTGTAAACCGGGATCTTACTGTATGTACAACAGTCTTATATTTTTTACAGGATCACGCCTCTGGGGCAGACTTCCTTACATGCGCCGCAGTTGGTGCATTTTTCATAATCAATATGAGCACAGAAATCTGTTACGGTAATAGCGCCGTTCGGACAGGTTTTCTCACATTTTTTACAGCCGATACATCCCACCTCACAGGCAGAAGTAACAGCTTTTCCTTTATCATGAGAACTGCAGCCCACAAAGGTGGTCTGGGTATAGGGAACCAGCTCGATCAGATGATTCGGACATTTGGCAACACATTTGCCGCAGGCCTTGCACTTCTCCTTATCTGCCACAGCCACACCGTTGATAATGTGGATGGCATCAAAGGGACAGGCCTTTACGCAGCTTCCGAATCCCATACAGCCATAGGAACAGCTTTTTGCACCGCCGCCCGGGATAAAGGCCATCATCTCACAGTCCTCAACACCGGTGTATACAAAATCGCTTTTTGTTTTTTCACAGGTTCCGGTACATTTTACAAACGCAGTCTGACGGACCGTTTCCACAACCTCCTGTCCCATGATCCCTGCGATCACTTTTCCTACTGCATCTCCGCCTACCGGACAGCCGTTAACCGGCGCCTCTCCTTTGGCGATCGCAGCAGCCAGGCCGTCGCAGCCGGGGAAGCCGCATCCGCCGCAGTTGTTTCCCGGAAGGGCCTCACGGACAGCCACCTCTTTTTCATCTGTTTCCACTGCAAATTTCTTTCCGGCAACTCCAAGAAAAATGCCGATAAAGAGGCCCACTGCCGCAACTACAACAGTTGCTACGATAATTGCTCCGATATTCATATTTACGCCTCCTTAGATCAGTCCTGAAAATCCGAAAAACGCGATTGCCATCAGTCCTGCTGTAATAAGAACAATAGGAAAGCCGCGGAAGGATTCCGGAATGTCATTGTACTCGATTTTTTCACGGATACCTGCCATTACGATAATGGACAGAGTAAAGCCCACTGCTGTGGCAAAACCGTTTACAGTGCCCTGAAGGATATTGTAGTCCTTCTGTACATTGATAAGGGCCACACCCAGAACAGCGCAGTTTGTAGTGATCAGAGGAAGATAAACTCCCAGAGCCTGATAAAGAGAAGGCATTGCCTTTTTCAGGAACATTTCCACAAACTGAACAAGGGCTGCAATAATCAGAATGAACACAATGGTCTGCAGGTACTCCATATGAGTGGGAACCAGAATAAACTGATAGATCACACTTGTAACAAAGGAAGAAAGCGTAATAACAAAGATTACGGCTCCTCCCATGCCTGCTGCGGTTTCTGTTTTTTTGGAAACGCCCAGGAACGGACACAGTCCCAGAAACTGGCTGAGGACCACGTTATTTACAAGTGCAGATCCTACAATGATAAGCATTAATTCTTTCATTAATGTTTACCTCCTTTGCACATGGTATTTCCGCAGGAAGCACAGGCTCCGCCGCACTTGTCCGGATTACTCGGATCAATCCCGCGCTTTGCCGCGCCGATCTTGAATTTGTTCTGAAGAGCTGCCAGAAGAGCCAAAACAAAAAATGCTCCCGGCGCCAGAATAAAGATCGTAACCGGTTCATATCCCATTTTTCCGGCTGCAGCATCTGCCAGCGGCAGAATCTGCTGACCGAAAAGCTGTCCTGCGCCGATCAGCTCTCTGACTGCGCCGATACAGGTAATACTTAACGTAAATCCAAGCCCCATTCCGATACCGTCAAAAAGTGATGGGATCGGAGGATTTTTGGATGCATATGCTTCCGCACGGCCAAGAATGATACAGTTTACAACGATCAGAGGAATATATAATCCCAGAGATGCATAAAGACCCGGAAGGAAGCCTTCCAGAAGCATCTGTACAATAGTTACAAAAGATGCCACAACAACAATAAATGCGGGCATACGCACACCGTCCGGAATAAATTTGCGCAGCAGGGAAATCAGTAGATTGGATGCTGCAAGAACGGCTGTGGTGGTCAGTCCCATTCCGATGCCGTTCACTGCTGAAGTGGTAACTGCCAGTGTAGGGCACATACCAAGCATCAGCACAAAAGTAGGATTTTCTTTAATAATACCGTTGATCAGACGTTCTGATGGTGTATTTGCTTTCATTGTTCTCCTCCTTCCATGTACTGAAATGCGGCAAGGCCTGCGTTTACTCCGTTGGTTACAGCATTGGTGGTGATTGTCGCGCCGCTGATGGCATCAATTTCATCCTCTGATGCTGCTCCTGTTTTGGTGTATTGGAATTTTTCCACCTTTTTATCCCGGAACTGATTTTTAAAATCATCTGTGTCTGCCTTCATTCCAAGACCTGCAGTTTCACTGATCGACAAAATAGAGATTCCATTCAGTGTACCGTCTTTCTGTACGCCCATGGCGAACTGAATGTCTCCGCCATAGCCCTCGGAGGTTGTCACAGTAAACGCATATCCGATCTCATTGTCAGAAGCGTCAAAGGCTGTCATTACTTCATCAATGGTCTGCGCGCCGTAGCCGCTGTCACTGAGTACGCCGGCCAGCTCCTGTGTCTTATCTCCCAGTTCAACTTCCCCAAAGCTGTCTGCATCCGGAAAAACAGATTTATAGGCTTCCTGTTTTGCCTTCATCTTCTGCTCTGCAATAGGATCCGCAGTAATATCCTGAACCACTCCCAGAGCCAGACCTGCAACGAGGGTGATGACAGTAATGGAAATCGTGTCTTTTACAATACTCATGATTTTTTCCCTCCTTTTCCAAATGCAGCAGGATAGGTTGCTTTTTCAATAAGCGGAACCAGAAGGTTGCAGAAAATGATCGCATAGGAAACACCTTCTGCAGAACCGCCAAACAGACGGAACACTGCAGTTACCACGCCAAGGCAGCAGCCGTATACAAGCTGTCCCTTAAAGGTAATGGGCGTTGTCACATAATCGGTTGCCATAAACCATGCTCCAAGCATCAGACCGCCGCCGAACAGATGACTTAACAGATAATTTACATCAAATCCCATTCCTGTGCACAGCATATAGATGATCACAAACACAGAAAAACTGCCGATATATGTAAGCGGGATCTTCAGGTCGATCACCTTAAATACAAGAAGGATCACTGCGCCGATAAGGATCGCAAGAGCGGAAGTCTCTCCGATGGTTCCCTGGATATTTCCAAAAAACAGATTCTGTACCGGTACAGAGGTACCTTCTACAAATCCCTGGGTTTTCAGAGCTGCCAGAGGAGTGGCTCCTGTGACAGTATCCACAACTCCCCGGAAATGATCTGACACTGCAAAGTCTGTCATTTTTCCTGCAAAGGAAATCATCAGGAAACACCTTCCTGCAAGAGCCGGGTTCATAAAGTTCTGTCCCAGTCCGCCAAAAAGCTGTTTTACTACAATAATAGAAAATGCGCTTCCCAGAACCGGCATCCACAGCGGGATCTGCGCCGGCATGTTCAGAGCAAGAAGAAGTCCTGTAACAACTGCGCTGAAATCCTTTACTGTATTTGGTTTGTGCATAAAATGATCATAGAGCCATTCAAAAATAACGCTGGATGCCACTGTTACCGCAACAACAAGGAATGCACGAAAACCAAAATTCCAGATTCCGAACAGTGTTGCAGGAAGAAGCGCGATCACTACCAGCTGCATGATTCTGCTTGTTGTCATACCATCTCTTACGTGAGGATTGGATGACACATTATACTTTTGTTCCATTGGTTTACCTCCCCTATTTCTTTCTGCGGCTGGCAAGAACCATTTTCCGCATGGATTTGATGCTCTGAGTCAGCGGTCTCTTTGCAGGGCATACATAGCTGCAGCAGCCGCATTCACAGCATTCCATTCCGTTTAATTTTTCAAATCCTGCCATATCCCCTCTTTCTGCCAGTGTGGCAAGACGGGCAGGGAGAACACGTCCCGGACAGACGCGCACACAGCGTCCGCAGTTAATGCAGGCTGTCATCTGTTTCTGTGCCTCTGAAACAGCATCCTTTTCCAGACAGAGGAACGCAGATGTTGTTTTTACACATGGAACATGAAGGTCAAACATGGCAAATCCCATCATAGGACCGCCTGAGATTACTTTTGCAGCGCCTGTTTTCAGTCCGCCTGCGGCTTCGATCAGCTCCTCCATATTTGTTCCTGTAAGAACCGTAAAGTTTTTTGGACTGGCAATGGCATCTCCTGTCACTGTCACAATCCTGTTCATAACCGGACGTCCCAGAATAACCGCTTTATAAACAGCCACAACTGTATCTACATTATCCACCACGCAGCCTGCATCTGCCGGAAGCATGGAGGAATTGATCTCTCTTCCGGTGGTGGCATAGATCAGAGTACGCTCGCCGCCCTGAGGATATTTTGTCATAACCTCTTTCACTTCAATTCTGGAATGTCCCTTTACCAGTTCACGGAGCTTTGCAATACAGTCCGGCTTATTATCTTCAATGCAGATATAGCCTTTTGCATGATCAAAAAGCTTCAGCATTACCTCAAGACCCGCAACGATCTTGTCCGGTTCTTCCAGCATTCTCCGGTAATCACTGGTCAGATAAGGTTCGCACTCCGCCCCGTTTACCAGAACATATTCAATCTTATCCGGCTCCTTCGGAGACAGCTTCACATGAGTAGGGAAACCGGCTCCTCCCATTCCTACAACGCCGCCTTCACGGATCCTTGCTATGATCTCCTCTTTTGACAATTCAGAAAGCTCTGCTGCCTGGAATGCTGTCTCTTCATACTGCTGGTCGTTTTCTATGATAATGGAATCCGCCATACTTCCCGCAGCAGTCAGTCTTTTTTCAAAGCCCTTTACGGTTCCTGAAACAGAAGCGTGCAGAGGTACGGATACAAATCCGTTGGCTTCTGCGATCTTCTGTCCTGCCAGGACCCGGTCACCTTTGTTCACACAGGGAACAGACGGAGCTCCAATATGCTGAGACAGTGGATAAACCATCTCTCCTTTTGGAAGATACTTTTCAATCGGACTGTTTTTGGACAGTTCCTTGCCCTCATAGGGATGAATCCCACCCTTAAAGGTAAGTTTTCCCATATCTATTTCCTCCTTTTGCAAGTTATTTTTTATCTTTCTTATGGCGCATACGGTATCCACGATTCAGATGAGGATAAGCCTTCAGGAAGCGTCTGGTATTTCCCTTTGTTCTGTTTACCAGCGTTTTTCTGTAAGCCCGGAGCTCTTCTGTGAATTCTTTCTGGAATGCAAGACGCTTTTCGCTTAAAATCCTGAGAGCTTCTGAATCTTCCAGCTTTTCTCTGAGAAGTTCAGGAGAAGCACCTTTGGGAAGCTCCAGCGATTCCAGTTTCACATTTAGCCTCAGCATAAGCTCCACCCGCTTCTTTTCCAGATCCTGCTCCCAGTAAGGAATTCTCTCCTTCAAATGGAAGGCTGCAGATGCGGAACGGCAGAAATCACACAGATACCCCGTTGCTATTACGCATACTGAGATTTTTCCGACATACACCGGATAAAGAGCAACCAGTTTCTCTACAAGCGGATGCAGAACCCTGAACAGAAGAACTGTCAGAACTCCCCATCCCAGAGAAACTCCCAGGCAGATACGTCCCTGAAAATTAAACTTCTGGTCGCTGTAATCCCACCAGGAGGTATGAAACATACTCTCCATCAGAACCGCCGTAATATATTCCAGCACTGTGGCAACCACAATGCCCCCTAAGAACAAAAGCAGCACATGATTTTCTATCGGCTTCAGAATCAGATAAACAGATATTGCCCCAAAGCCATAGATTGTACAAAAAGGCCCGCTGACAAAGCCTCGGTTCACAAACTCTCCATGCTTTGTAGAAACATAAAAGGTTTCCCATACCCAGCCCAAAAAGCTGTAAATAAAAAACCAGTTTAAAATATGGTAAAGATCTGTTCCGTTAATTGTCAGATTCCACATAATCATCCCGTCTTTCTGTTTTAAATTCCTGTTTCAGACAAACATCTGCTGATGTTCCGTTACAATCCATCTGACCTTCGGTGATGGCATTTTGCCCTGAATGTCCCGGGAGCTTTGCATATATATATGCCAAAATGCCCGGAGGAAGCATGCCTATCTGAACAGTAACGATGTTTATACTATAACTCAATTTATGAAAAAATTCACTATTATTTTTTTATTTTTTTGTGTATAATTAAGTACAATCACGAAAGGAATGAAAAAATATGATTGTTAAAAAAATGCCTATTTTACAAGGGTTTCCGGACTTCGAGACTGTTAAAAAATTGTCGAATTCCGTCTCTTTCGACTGTGGAAACGCCCCTGTTTTTTATGATATCGAAACCACCGGACTATCACGATATTCCACTTTTTTATATTTGATTGGCGCGGTAATGCAGAAAAATAACAAATGGTTTCTCTATCAGTGGATGGCAGAAAAAGAGGAAGAGGAACCTGAAATTCTTTGTGAATTTTTTAATTTTCTGGCTTCTGCAAGCTCCACAATCCAATATAATGGCAGACGATTTGATCAGCCGTATCTGGAAGAACGTTACAAAAAACACAATCTTCCCTCTCCCTTCGGAAATCTCCCTGCCCTGGATCTGTATCAGGAGCTGAAGCCCTGTAAAGATCTCCTGAAGCTGGAACGAATGAAACAGCCGGATCTGGAAGAATTCCTGGGGCTGGACTCCCGCCTCCACTGCGATGGCGGACAGTGCATTCGTCTTTATAAATCCTACATAAAAAATCCAAAGGCCGAGCCTGAACAGACCATCCTCGGTCACAATCAGGAGGATCTCCTGGGACTTGGCAGCATTTTTTCCATGCTCGGATACCGGGTTCTGATGGAAGGCAATTATCAGCCTCTGAAAGCGGAAACAGATGAAGACCGGATGATCCTTTCTTTCCGGCTTCCGGCTCCTGTGCCAAAACCCGTCTCCAAAAAGGGAACAGATTTTTATATTACTGTCCGGGATCAGGAAGGAGCTCTTCTGGTCACTTCCACAGATCAGAAAATACGCCAGTACTACAGAGATTACAAAGCCTATGATTATATTCCCGGAGAAGATACCGCCATGCCCAGACAGTTAAGTCAGTACATGGACAAAAGTCTGAGGATTCCCGCCACTCCGGAAACCTGTTATACCTGGTTTCCCTGCAGCGAAGCTTTCCTGAACAATCCGGAAAAACAGGCGCAGTATCTAAAAAGTACCCTTCCATGCCTTCTCAGCTTTTAAAGAAAGAAAAAAGGATCATTTCAGTCTGCCATATACGCATAACTGTAATGATCCTTTTTGTTAATTCAGTTTATCTTCTGTATTCAGACTGACAAAGCAGTTCTTCTTATGCCTCTTCGCCTTCTGCTTCCTCTGCAGCCGGAGCTTCCAGAGCTTTCATGCTGAGGCTGATCTTCTTGTCTTCGCCGTTGAAATCAACAACTTTCGCCTGAATTTCCTGGCCGATAGAAAGTACATCAGACGGTTTTGCAACATGCTCTCTGGAAATCTGAGAAACATGAAGCAGAGCATCAATTCCAGGCGCAAGCTCTACGAAAGCGCCGAAATCTGTCATACGTGCAACTTTTCCTTCTACTACATTGCCTACTGCAAATTTCTCAGCAGCAGTCAGCCACGGATTTTCTTCCGGGAATTTCAGAGAAAGAGCAATCTTATCTCCGTTGATTTCTTTGATGAGAACCTTAATTTCCTCACCAACAGTAAATACCTTCTTCGGATTTTCTACTCTGCCCCAGGACATCTCGGAAATATGAAGAAGGCCGTCAGCTCCGCCAAGGTCAATGAATGCACCAAAATCTGTTACATTCTTAACAACGCCTGTTACAGTATCGCCTGCATGGATTCTCTCCATAAGCTCTTTCTGCTTCTCAGCTTTTTCTGCAAGAAGAAGCTGTTTGCGGTTACCGATAATGCGGCGTCTTCTCGGATTGAACTCTGTGATAACAAATTCAATCTCCTGATCTGCATATTTGGACAGATCTCTCTCGTAAGTATCAGATACAAGGCTTGCAGGAATAAATACTCTTGCTTCCTCAACGTTTACACAAAGACCTCCGTCCAGTACCTGAGTTACAGGCGCTTTCAGGACTTCCTGAGACTCGAATGCAGCTTCCAGACGTTTGTTGCCTTTTTCAGCGGCAAGTCTCTTGTATGTCAGGATAACCTGACCTTCGCCGTCGTTCACTTTAAGAACCTTGGCTTCCATTGTGTCACCTACGTGTACAGCGTCTGCAAGTACAAGGGAGCTGTCGTTGGAATACTCGCTCCTGGTGATAATACCGTCTGCTTTATAGCCGATATTCAGGATAATCTCATCCTCTTTTACGTCGATGACAGTACCCTGCACGATCTCTCCATTTCTGATAGTTTTTACGGAATCTTCCAGCATCTGTTCAAAACTTAATTCTGACATGTTCTTGAACCTCCTCAATAATTTTCTTTGGGGTGGACGCCCCTGCTGTAATACCTACATAACTACTGTGATGGAACATTTCAGAATCCAAGTCTACAGGTGTTTGTATATAGTAAGTATTTCCACATTCCTCTTTGCATATTTCAAACAGCTTTTGAGTATTGGAACTATGTCTGCCTCCAATGACAAGCATAGTGTCTACCTCTCCGGCTATGGACTGTGCTTCTTTCTGCCGTTCTTCGGTAGCATTACAAATAGTGTTTAAAATATTGTCAATATTTAAAACATTATTATCATACCTCTTTTTGCAGAGAATTTCAACTAATTCTTTAAATTTGTTGTAATTAAATGTCGTCTGCGAAACAATGCAGGGGTATTCGCCCCGGATCCGGGACAAAATTTTCTGCATCCTCTCTGTTTCTGAGAACAGTACAGGAACCCCTCGCACCATCCGCAGATCCCTTTTACCTCCGGGTGGGAAGGATCTCCAAATATGATAATCTGTTTTCCGGCCCTGCTTTCCCGTTCCACGATCCTGTGTATCTTCAGAACAAAAGGACAGGTTACGTCTACAAAGGAAATTCCCCGCAGTCTTCAGCATATCATAAATCCTGCGGCCCACGCCGTGGGAACGGATCACAACCGTCCCTTCACGAAGCTTCGGAATGTCCTCTTCCGAGATCACGGTAACGCCCTTTTTTTCAAAATCCGAGACAACCTCTTCATTATGGATGATCGGACCCAGCGTATAAATAGGCGAAACTCCGTTCTCAATAAGCTCGTACACCTTGTCCACCGCTCTTTTTACACCAAAGCAGAAGCCGGCTGTTTTTGCGGTCTTAACTTTCATTTTTTCCAACCTCGTCTGATAATATCACTTTTTCATGAAAAATCTGTAAAATACGTTTTACCACTTCCTCAATGGTCATTTCAGAGGAATCTACCAGAACCGCATCCTCAGCCTGCTTAAGGGGAGAAATTTCCCTGTTCATATCACGACTGTCACGCTCTTCAATATCTTTTCTGATCTCTTCCAGGTCACAGCACAGGCCTTTTTCCTGGAGCTCCAGATAACGGCGCTTTGCTCTTGTAAAAGAGCTGGCAGTCAGATAGATCTTCACCTCTGCATTGGGAAGGATCGTAGTACCGATATCTCTTCCATCCATAACCACGTTCATGGAAGCGGCAAGCTTCCTCTGAAGGTCAAGAAGCTTTTCCCTCACCCTTGGATTTGCAGAGCTTACAGAAGCCATATTGCCTACCTCTTCTTTCCTGAGAAACGGATTCACGTTCTCCCCGTTTAAAAGAACGATCTGTTCTCCGTTTTTATACTCTATGGATATTTCCGCTCCCTGGCAGGCCTCTCCGATCTCATCCGGATTTTCTCTGTTTACATTCCGGCGAAGAAGGTAAAGAGCCATTGCCCTGTACATGGCGCCTGTATCTACATACACACAGGAAAGCTCTCCGGCAACCTTTTTGGCAATCGTACTTTTTCCGGCTCCTGCCGGGCCGTCAATGGCAATATTATAGATCATTTCATTGTCCTCCTTTATTCTCCGCATACAGCCATAGCTGCAAGGTAGGCAGTTGACCATGCGATCTGAAGATTATAGCCTCCTGTCACCGCATCCAGGTCAAGCAGCTCTCCCACAAAATAAAGATCCTGTATTTTCTTTGATTCCATAGTTGCAGGATTGATCTCTTTTACAGAAACTCCCCCTCTGGTGATAACAGCCTCTTTAAATTCTCCGAAACCATTGATGGTAAAGGGAAATGCTTTTACAAGAGCGCCGAACCGGAGGCGTTCCTCTCTGGAAATCTCATGAATGGGTTTTTCCGGAGAAATCCCTCCGATCTTCAGCATAACCGGCGTCAGAGAGGAGGGAAACAGAACGCTGATCACATTTTTAAACTGCTTATTCTTTCCGGATTCAAACTCTCTCAGGATCCTGGCATCCAGCTGCTCCGGCGTAAGCGCAGGCTTCAGATCCAGAAAAGCCGAAAGCTCTCCTGATTTTCTAAGGGCCGTGCCCAGTCTGGCGCTGGCAGAAAGAACCAGAGGTCCCGTAATTCCGGAATGAGTAAACATCATCTCCCCAAAATCCCGGTAAAGGACTTTTTTTCCGTTTTTCACTGTGAGCTCTACGTTTTTCAGAGAAAGACCTGCCATTTCCGGAATATAATCTTCTTTTGTGTGAAGGGGAACCAATGAGGGCGATAAATCAGTCACCGTATGTCCGGCCTCCCGGGCAAAGCGATATCCGTCTCCTGTAGAGCCGGTTGTAGGATAGGAAAGGCCTCCTGTAGCCACGATAACCGCTTCGGCTCTGTGAACACTGCCGTCTGTGAGAGAAATCCCTGTGATTCTTCCCTCTTCCAGAATCAGCTTCTGCACCTGGCTTTTCAGATGGATCCTCACACCATATTTTTTCATCTGACGTTCCAACGCCCGGATAATGTCAGACGAGTGATCGGAGCAGGGAAACACGCGGTTCCCCCGCTCTGTTTTAAGGGGGGCTCCGGCTTCCTCCAGAAAGTCCATCATATCCTGACTGGTAAAGGTATAAAAGGCGCTGTACAGGAACTTGGCGTTTGTTACAACACTGTTTAAAAGCTCTTCCGGCTCACAGTTATTGGTCACATTGCAGCGCCCTTTCCCTGTAATATACAGCTTTTTGCCAAGTTTTTCATTTTTTTCAAAAAGTGTGACTTCACAGCCTTTTTTTGCGGCAAAAACCGATGCCAGCATTCCTGCTGCACCTCCGCCAACGATTATGACTCTGTTTTTCATCCTTATCCTTTCATGCAGCAAAGGGCTGTACAGTTTTTCCTGCACAGCCCCCTGACTTTTCTTTTATAAAAACTTTATACCGGATAAGCTCCGTTTTTGGTGTCCGCTGCTGTCTCGTCCACCTTTGTCTCCTGTGCCTGACGGTACTTGAAGAACTCAGTAGCAACCTGCGGGAACAGTGCGTAGGAAAGTACATCCTCATCCTGTTTCTTGTACTGTGCCATCTCGCCTTCCAGCTTATCAAGCTCATTGTCCAGAAGATCTGCCGGACGGCAGGTGATCGGCTGAGTATCTCCGATGCATTTTTTCTGAACATCCGGGTTAAACGGTTTTACAGTAGCGCCGTATTTACCGCTTAAGATATCCTTTGTTTCTTTTGTAACCATCTTATATCTCTCGCCCATAAGAACGTTGAATACAGCCTGTGTACCAACGATCTGTGAAGACGGAGTAACCAGAGGCGGCTCGCCAAGGTCTTTACGAACTCTCGGAACCTCTTCAAGAACATCATAGAATTTGTCTTCCGCATGCTGCTCTTTCAGCTGAGAAGTCAGGTTGGAAAGCATACCGCCCGGTACCTGATACAGAAGAGTCTTGATGTTTACGCCAAGGTTCTTCGGATTCAGAAGGCCGCTGTCCAGAGCCTCGTCACGGATCGGACGGAAGTAGTCAGCGATCTCAGCAAGAAGCTGCTGATCAAAGCCTGTATCATAAGGAGTACCCTTAAAGGTCTCAACCATAACCTCTGTTGCCGGCTGAGAAGTACCCAGAGCAAACGGAGAGATTGCAGTATCAATGATATCTACGCCGGCCTCTACTGCCTTCATATAAGTCATGGAAGCAACACCGGAGGTGTAGTGTGTATGCAGGTCGATCGGAATCTTAACTGCGTCTTTCAGAGCGCCTACAAGCTCTGTAGCCTGATACGGAAGAAGAAGTCCTGCCATATCCTTGATACAGATAGAATCTGCGCCCATTTCCTCGATCTCTTTTGCAATGTTTGTCCAGTATTCCAGAGTATAAGCATCGCCAAGAGTATAGGAAAGAGCAACCTGAGCATGAGCTTTTTCTTTGTTTGCAGCCTTAACTGCGGTTTTCAGGTTACGCATGTCGTTGAGGCAGTCAAAAATACGGATGATATCAATTCCGTTTGCTGCAGATTTCTGTACAAAATACTCTACCACATCATCTGCATAAGGACGGTATCCGAGGATATTCTGTCCGCGGAACAGCATCTGAAGCTTTGTGTTTTTGAAGCCGTCACGGAATTTACGAAGTCTTTCCCATGGATCTTCCTTCAGGAAACGAAGAGAAGCATCAAAAGTAGCGCCGCCCCAGCACTCTACTGCATGGTAGCCTACTTTGTCCATTTTATCAACGATAGGAAGCATCTGCTCTGTGCTGAGTCTTGTTGCGATCAGAGACTGATGCGCATCACGCAGAACAGTTTCCACGATTTTAACAGGTTTTTTTTCTAATTCTGCCATTATTTATTCTCCTTTAATCAGTTTTCACAAGGAAATTCAATATATCTGACGATTACAGGCATCTGTCTGTCGCAACAGATCAGACGCCGAAAATAGCCATAAAGGTTCCGGCTGCCACGGCTGTACCGATAACACCGGCAACGTTTGGTCCCATAGCATGCATCAGAAGGAAGTTGGTAGGATCTGCCTCAGCGCCAACCTTCTGAGATACACGGGCTGCCATCGGAACTGCGGATACACCTGCGGATCCGATCAGAGGATTGATCTTTCCGCCGGAAAGCTTGCACATCAGTTTTCCAAGCATAACACCGCCAAAGGTACCGAAAGCAAAGGCAACAAGACCAAGAGCTACGATCTTCAGAGTATCCAGGTTCAGGAATGCCTCAGCGCTTGTGGAAGCACCTACGGAAGTACCCAGAAGAATAACTACGATGTACATCAGTGCATTGGAAGCTGTCTCTGTCAGCTGTTTTACAACGCCGGACTCACGGAACAGGTTACCAAGCATCAGCATACCTACCAGCGGAGCTGTTGTAGGAAGGATCAGGCATACTACGATAGTGATCACGATCGGGAAGAGGATTTTCTCCAGCTTGCTGACCGGACGAAGCTGATCCATTTTGATCTTACGCTCTTTCTCTGTTGTACAGAGCTTCATAATCGGAGGCTGAATGATGGGAACAAGAGACATATAGGAATATGCCGCCACCGCAATCGGTCCCATCAGGGCAGTCTGTCCAAGCTTTCCTGCAAGGAAGATAGAAGTCGGGCCGTCAGCACCGCCGATAATGGAGATTGCTGCTGCTGCCTTTCCATTGAATCCCATGAAGATTGCAAGGAAGTATGCAACATAAATACCAAGCTGAGCCGCAGCGCCGAGAAGGAAGCTCTTCGGGTTTGCGATCAGCGGACCGAAGTCTGTCATGGCTCCTACGCCCATGAAGATCAGGGACGGAAGAATACTCCATTCATCAAGCAGGTAGAAATAGTGAAGAAGTCCGCCTACTCCGTTTGACATATCCTCCGGACGAGCCATAATATCCGGATAAATATTTACCAGAAGCATACCAAAAGCGATAGGAACAAGAAGAAGCGGTTCAAATCCCTTCTTGATAGCAAGGAATAAGAATACGCATGCCACCGCGATCATCAGATAGTTGCCCCAGGTAAGATTAAAGAAGGCTGTCTGATGAATCAGGTTAGACAGGGTTTCTGTTACATAAGACATCTGAATACCTCCCGTCTTAGTTCATAGTAGCCAGGGTATCTCCGTTCTCTACGGAAGCACCTTCTGTTGTATCAATGCTTGCAACTGTACCGTCCTGAGGTGCAACTACAGGAATTTCCATTTTCATGGACTCCAGGATCACGATGCTGTCGCCTGCTTTTACTGCCTGTCCAGCAGATGCAACGATCTTAAGAACTTTTCCCGGTACAGATGCTGTCACTTTTACAGCGCCTGCGCCAGCTGCAGGAGCTGCTGCTTTCGGAGCGGGTGCCGGTGCAGCCTTAGGTGCTGCAGGAGCTGCTGCTCTTGCTGCCGGAGCCGGTGCAGCAACACTTCCAGTTTCCTCTACAGTTACTTCATATGCAGTTCCGTTTACAGTAATTGTATAACTTTTCATTTTATAATCCTCCTAATTGTCAATTATCTTCTTGGGCGGTTGATTTTGCGGATAGAACGCACGACAAATCCGTCTGTTGTGGTTCCCTCTGCGGCCGCGATCGCTGCTGCGATAACTGCGATCAGTTCTGTATCATCAGCTGCCTGCACTGTTTCCTGAACCGGAACAGCGGCAGGTGCCGGTACCGGAGCTTCTTCTTTTTTCTCTTTTTTTGCAGCTGCCGGTGAACCCGGAATAAATTTGAAAAGAGAAATAATAAAGATCAGAAGAACCAGGATCACAAATACGGTTCCAAGTCCCATAACTGTATTCAATCCGGCATTTTTCATGGTTGTGGATAACGGGTACTGAACGTCTACAGAAGCAGAAACAGGTGTCAGCACACCTTCCACGTCCTCAAATACATATACAAATTTTGCATCCAGCTTTTCAAAATCCACCGGAACTGTGGCAGTATACTGATGATTGGAAAACTCCACCTCGGCCTTTCCGGCCTCTTTCAGTTCACCTACTTCATCCCTGGCGTCATCCCATGCGGTCATGGCTCCCTCGGTAAATTCGTCACCGGATTCCAGATATGCCTCAATCTCTTCATCACTGAGCGGAATGATCGTCTGAGTCAGTCCCTCTGCAGTCATGGTGATCTGAGTCATGATTTCCTCGTCGATCTCACTGCCAGCCATTACAACGGAAGCGCCGGAAAACATAAGTGATGCGGCGCACACTGCTGCTGCGCAGACAGAGGATGCTTTTTTTAACATCTGATTCATATGCTCACCTCACTTAGACTGCGCTGTGCTTTTTAGCCGGACGGTCTTCTCTTTTTGTGAACAGCATTTCAAAAGCTCCGATCACATATTTTCTGGTATCAGCCGGAGCGATCACAGTATCTACATAGCCTCTTGCCGCTGCAGATTCCACACCTGACTGAAGGTTTCTGTACTCTGCTGCCTTTTCATTAAGAGAAGCAGCATCTGCGCCCGGATACATGATCTTAGCTGCCAGAGAAGCGTCCATCATACCGATTTCTGCGCTGTCCCATGCATACACAAGATCTGCGCCTACAGATTTGCTGTTCATGGCAACATATGCGGTTCCGTAAGCTTTACCGATCACTACGTTTACCTTCGGTACAGTTGCATCTGCAAAGGCATGAACCATCTCACCGATGGATGCTGCCATCATTTTTTCGTTGCAGAGAGTTGCCTTAAATCCGGTCACATTGGTAAGTGTCAGAACCGGGATATCAAAAGCGTCGCAGAATTTTACAAAGGCTGCTGCCTTTCTTGCGCCTCTTGCAGAAATGGTGCCGTCAAATTCTTCTGTTTTTTCGCCTTCTTCGTTGTAGATCTCTGTTCTGTTTGCCACAGCACCTACAGTTGCTCCGTTCAGACGAAGGAAGCCTGTAACAACATCTTTTCCGTAATTTTTCTTTGTTTCAAAGAAAAGTCCCTCATCTGCGATTCTGGAAAGTGCAAGGGAAGTATCTCCTGCACATGCAGCCAGATCATCACAGGTACGGTTCAGATCATCCGCGCATTCTACAAAAGAGTCATTGTCCTCAAAGTTGGAAGGAAGCAGGCTTACAAGCTGACGGATCTGTCCAAGGATCTCCTCCTCTGTGCCTGTACCGTCAATAAGACCTGTCTCCTGGCTCTGGAAATCAGCAGATGCTGTATCGCATTTGTCCACATGATTGCCTTCCAGAGCATTTGGAGTATTTACAAACATTTTACCTTTTTTTGCTTCCATAAAAGTAAAATCCGTCAGTGCCGGAACAACGGCCATACCGCCGCCGCAGGTGCCGAAAATCGCTGTGATCTGCGGGATCATTCCGGATGCCAGTGTCTGCTTCAGGTAAATGGAACCAAAAGCTTCCAGAGCGTCTGTAGCCTCCTGGAGTCTCAGACCTGCACAGTCAACAAGACCGATCACCGGTGCTCCTGTTTTCATTGCAAGGTCATACAGAGCGGAAATTTTCTTTGCATGCATTTCTCCAACGGTTCCGTTCAGAACAGAAGCGTCCTGGCTGTAAACATATACAAGATTTCCGTCGATCACACCAGAGCCGGTGATCACACCGTCTGAAGGTGCTTTTGTTTCAGTCATGTTAAAATCTGTGGATCTTGCTGTAACACTTTTTCCGATTTCAACAAAACTGTTCGCGTCAAGCAAAGAAGTGATTCTTGTGCCTGCTAAACTTGGTGTTGCGTTACTCATTCTCGTTTGCCCTCCATTTTATAAGAATTTTAAGTATAACCAAAATTTCAGCCGATTATAATTGTAACCTTTTTTTCTAAATTTTTCAATAGGGTAATACGTTTTTGTTAAAATTTTAACCTCTTCTCTCAAAAAAACTCCCGGCCTGTGGTACATGGTGCACCAAAGCCGGGAATTTCCCCTTCAGCAAAATTCTGGATATTCCTATAACTGATATTCAGTGAAAAAAATCATGAAATACCTGGTCCACACACCAGCCATAAGAAACCTTTTCCACATTCCGGTCAGCCAGCACCGGATAAGAAGCCAGTTTCTCTTCTCCCAGGCTGTAAATAAGAGTTCCGATCCTGTTTCCTTTTTTTACCGGCGCCTGAAGCTTTTCCGGCATCTCCAGGCGGCAGCTGATCTTTTCACCTTTTTTCATAAGTATTTTTTTATTCTTTTCCTTTTCGGAAACAGACGGAATCCCGCTTACAACAGCCGTGTCCCCAAAGGTACTGTTTTTTTCCACTCCGTCTTTCACCGGTACTTCCGGAAACTTCAGTTCTTTCCAGAACTTCTCATAATCAAAATTATCTTCCCCGTAATCCAGAAGCTTCACAGAATCCTTCCACTTATATCCTTTGTTGTTTGGCCAACCACATCCCAGAAGGGACACCACAAAAGTCTTTTCATCTTTTTCGCAGGCGCACACATAACAATATCCCGCATCCCCTGTAAATCCTGTTTTTCCGGAAAGAACCCCGTCAGTCATAGTCAGCAGAGCGTTTGTATTGTGAACAGAAAATTCTCTTTTTTCATCGAGATCTGTAAACGAATATTCCCGGGTCTGGGTGATCTTTAAAAAGGTTTCGCTTCTGATGGCATAGCGCATGATCAAAGCCAGATCTCTGGCAGTTGTATGATGCACTCCCTTTTCATCTTCTGCATCCAGACCGTTGGGCGTAATAAAATACGTATCCGTACATCCGATCTCTTTTGCTTTTTCATTCATCATCCCGGCAAAACCTTCCGTGCTTCCCCCGATATGTTCCGCTATGGCTACCGCTGTATCGTTGTGGCTCATCAGCATAAGAGAATACAGAAGGTCTTCCAGATAATACTGCTCTCCCTCCCTCATGCCAAGCTGTACATTCGGCTGCGCCGCCGCCTTATCTGACACCATGACGTAATCGTCGCCTGCCCCGTTTTCCAGAGCCAGAATACAGGTCATTACTTTTGTTGTACTGGCATTGGGCCTGGGTGTTTCCCCGTCTTTTTCATAAAGAATACGCCCGGACTCTCCATCCATCAGAACAGCTGAAAGAGCGTAAAGACTGCCCGGAGAATCTGCCGCTTCCTTTTCTGTATTTTCACAGACTGTCTCAGCCGCAACAGCCTGAGAACCAAAAGCAAACTCCCCAAAAAGAAAGACAGATGTCAGCAGAAGTATTGCAGCATGTCTCATATTCATCCCCGCCTTTTTATGCTTATAGGATAAGTTTATGCATACATGTCCGCTTTATTCTGCATTTCCTCTGTCTCAGCTCCCTGTTTATCCAGCAGGCTGTGTTTCCCCTTCATCTATCCGTTGTAGGTGCGGTTCCATCTCTCTGAAAGCATTCTCTTCTCTCTGGATAAACGGAACAGTTCCTCAATGTACGCAGGCGCTTCCCGTACCTCCTGGTCAAAATACTGATGCAGTTCCTTTACAGGAGCTTCTGACCCCGGAACCGGATCCTTTTCCATAAAATATTCAAGGACAGCCGCAGACCGCTTCCGTCCTGCGATCCTTGTGACAATGGCCGCCAAAAGCCTCCGTTTTCCGGAATTATTGTAAACCATTGCATTGGTAAGAAATTTCATCATCTTCAGAGAAAAGAAAATATTCTTTGCTGTAATCTCAGGAAACATGCAGTGTATAACTTTTGCATAATCCATCCTGGGCACAATACAGTCTGACGGATAATAATGATGAGGATTCCTGTTTGTTTCCACCATCAGCGTTCTGTCAAATTCTTTTTCCAGAAGCGTGTGAGAAAGAATCTTCTTTTCAGCCGTTTCATCCACAAAAGGATGACAGGAGCTGTCCAGAAGATAGTGACAGGCAAATCCCAGAAGATAAGCCAGAAACCTCTCGTCTCCTGTTCTTCTTACAATGCTCATCCCTCTTAAAAAAAACGAGGCTGCAGGTATCTTGTGCATTTCCGTTCCCAGACCGCAGACCTTTTGATTGAACAGGTCATAAAACAGAATGTCCGGTCCATGAAGGCCGATCCGAAAAAGATTTCCGTTTTCCCGTATCACTTTTCGAATTTCCCTGGGAAGCTGTCTGTAAACCTTTTTTCCAAATAAATCGTGTGTGTATGTGGTTGGCATTTCACCCTTCCTCCTTATACGTCCAGCTTTAACTGGATTTCCTCTTCTGCTTCCGCCTTGAAATCTTCCAGCTGTACCGGATCCATAACCGGAAGCTCATCAAGAGCCTGCACCCCGAAAGAACGCAGAAACTCTTCTGTTGTGCCAAGAAGAATCGGGCGTCCCGGCGCGTCCAGCCTTCCAAGCTCTCTGACAAGCTCATATTCCATCAGCTTATTAATGGCATGGTCGCATTTCACTCCGCGGATCTTTTCTATTTCCGCCTTTGTCACAGGCTGTTTATAGGCAATGATCGAAAGTGTTTCCAGCATAACATCCGTAAGGACCGGCTTTTGGGGATGCAGGGCGATCTGGATCAGGTTCTCATAATACTCTTTTTTCGTGCACATCTGATAGGACTGTTCCAGCTCTATGATCTGGATCCCCCTGTCCTCCTCCTGATACCGGTCCATCATGTGATGCAGCAGTCTGCGGGTAGTATCCTTGTCCTGTCCTACCGCAGCGGCAATCCGGGAAAGCTCCACAGATTCCCCCATGGCAAAAAGGATGGCCTCAATGGCTGCCTCTGTTCTTTTTATTTCCATATTTCTCCTTATTCCCCTATTCGTCCGCAAATTCTGTCAGATTCTTCCAGGTATCAGGATCCTCTTTTACCTCCACCTGGATGTCGTCAAACAGCTCTTCCTGTTTTACATGAACGTATCCCATTTTCATCAGCTCCAGGATAGACAGAAATGTAACGATCACCTGGATTTTGGAGGTCTGGCCTTCCAGAAGCCCCCGAAAGCTGAAACGTCTGTTTTCTGCCGCATATGCTTTCATTTCCAGCATTTTATCAGAAAGGCTGACCTCTTCTTTTTCAATGGTACCGAATTTACTTCGGATGGGGTCGATTTTCGATTCCTGTTTTTTCAGAATGGATTTGTAGATCTGATTCAGCTTTTCCAGCGTCAGAGATGCCAGAAGCGCCTGAGGATCCACCGGTTCTCTGTATTTCATCACTTCATCCGGTATAGTGGGCTTTTTAAAAAACACGCCTGCCGCTCCATCCATTTTGTCCTTCAGTTCATAGGACATATATTTGTACATCTTGTATTCCAGAAGCTTCTGAACAAGCTCCTCTCTGGGATCCTCCTCTTCCCCCTCTTCATTAACCTGACGGGGCAGCAACATTTTACACTTGATATCCAGAAGCGTAGCTGCCATTACAAGGAATTCGCTCATAGTGCCCAGATCCTCTGTTTCCATTCCATGAATGTACTCCATGTACTGATCCGTGATCTCCACAATAGGAATATCGTAAATATCAATTTTATTCTTTTCGATCAGATGAAGAAGAAGATCCAGCGGTCCTTCAAATACATTTATCTTTATGGGTATGGCCATTTCAGCTGTCCCCTCCTGTTTTCTGCGCAGTATTTCCGCCTGGCCCGCCTTCGTCCGGAATAAGCTCTGCAAGGATCAGTTCTCTGGGATTATGAATACGCACAGGAATGGTATGCTCTCCCAGACCGGCGCTGACGATCATATGCTGCTCCTGTCTGTGAAAATCCCCGCAGCAATATGGAGGAAACAAAAGATACTGGGGACAGGTAAGTCCGTGATGTTCATTAAATCTCAAGATCCCCCCGTGATAATGCCCGGAAAAAATAAAGTCTGCTCCCCACTCAAAATATACGTCTCCATATTTCGGATTATGGGCAAGAAGCACAGAAATCCCGTCTCCTGAAGGCTTTCCAACCAATTCTCTCATATCCTGTCTGTCAGGATATGGAGAAAAAGGCTTCCGATAATATTCTTCCGGAAGCTCCAGTCCATAAAAGGTAAACTCTGTTCCTCTGATATTCATGCACACATGCTCATTATGAAGAAAGCACACGCCGGCATTGGTAAGCACATGCTCATAAGTAAGATATTCTGTGGATGTATCCGGATTCAGCAGCATTTTATACTCATGGTTTCCAAGAGCATAAAAAACAGGGATTCTGTTTGCCAGTCTGCACAAAAATCCGGTAACTGCCGAAACCGTAGACACATCCGCTCTCACAACCATGTCTCCCACAACAAGCGCTGCATCGGCTCCGCTTTTTTCAATTGCATGAAACAGATCCTGATTCTCATTTCCAAATACAAGCCCGTGAAGATCTGCCAGGACAGCAAAACGTACCGGATGACCGCCTTTCAGCTTTTCTGTTTTTATCTGATAGGTTTTTGTTATGAATGTTTTCATTCTGCTCCTCTGACTGCTTTTATTTTCCGAATCCACAGTTAGGGAAAGTACATACGCTGCAGTTCAGGCAAAGTCCGCCCTCCCCATAGGCTGCAATTTCTTCTCTGCGGACAGGATCGTCTGCCACGATTCTCGGCAGAACCAGATCGAACACAGTTCTTTTTGCATACATCACGCAGCCCGGAAGACCCAGGATTGGGATAGTTTTTTCCCCTTTTCTGTAGTAGGCAAGAAGAAGCATGGCTCCCGGAAGAACCGGAGCTCCATAGGTTACGACCTCCGCACCGGTAGCGCGGATGGCTCCCGGAGTTCTGTCATCCGGATCCACGCTCATTCCGCCGCTGCAGATCACCATATCCGCTCCATTTTCAATAAACTTCAGGATATCCCCTGTAATCTGATCCTTTTCATCTCCCGGCGTTGTCTGCCCCATAACCTGGCAGGAATATTCTGCAAGCTTTTCTCTCAGAACAGGAGTAAAGGTATCCTGAATCAGTCCCTTTTTCACTTCACTTCCTGTCGTTACGATCCCCACCTGTTTTTCCCGGAAAGGCAGGATATTAAAAATCGGTTCCCGGCCTGCAGTCTCCCGGGCTCTGTCCATTTTTTCCTTTTCGATTACAAGAGGAATGATTCTTGTTCCTGCGATTTTATCTCCCTTTTTTACCGGAAAATCCCCGTGCCTGGAAGCGATCATCATCTCTCCAAGACTGTTTACGCCAAGAAGAGCAGCTCTGTTGATCTTCAGAAGTCCGTCGCAGTCAGCGATCACTTCTATTTTGCCTTCTTTTACCTCTGTTCCGTGCATATGTCTGCCGGCGCAGATTTCATACAGAATCTCAGCCCCCTCGTTTTCGTGAAGGATTCCCTCCTGTTTTTCCCATACAAAAAGATGCTCTTTTCCCACTGACAGAAGCGCCGGTATATCCTCTTCTTTTACTACATGGCCCTTTTTAAATAACACGCCTTTTTTTTCGTCTTTGATAATCTGGGTAATATCATGGCAAAGCACATGCCCTACTGCTTCCTCAGTCCTGATCTCTTTCATTTTATCTTTATTCCTCTCATATTTCTGTTCAGTCTGTAACCTATTTGGAATTTATTATACCCCTCAGCCATCCTTCTTGTCAAAAGAATTGTCAGATGCCGGAAAGTTCTTTCAGGCAAACATCCCAATGCTCACTCCGTTCGCAGTAACCTGGCCAAAATGCATTCCAAAACACCTGGCGGAATAGTACCGTGTAAACAGTAACCTTCAGCCACAGTATGATATCCGGTATCTTTTCACAGGCAGAATTCCTCCGCCGTCTGTTTCAGCCGGTCCAGATATCCGGCCTTTTTCACGTTTTCTGCATAGATCACAGGAATCCTTCCAAGCTCTCTGTTCTCCTGATAATAGACAAGCTCTCCTGCTTTTTGTCCCTTTTTTACAGGCGCCTTTACTTCATTTGGAAGAATCAGCTTCTTTTTTATTTTATCAAAAGTTGTTCCGTCTGTACTCAGACAGCGGAAGGTTTTTCCAAAAGTCAGAGTTGTTTTTTCTTTTATGCCTTTTATCACTTTCAGATCTGGAAGCTTCCCCGGATTTTCGTCTGTATAAAGACTGCATTTTGCAAATCCGTAATCAAAAAGCATTGAGGCATCCTTCACTCTTGTCCTGGAATCCGGAGCAGCCATAACTACAGCGATCAGAGTAATCCCTTTTCTTTTTGCCACAGCAGAAACACAGAATTTTGCTTTGCTTGTGCTGCCTGTTTTCAGTCCCACACAGCCTTCATATGTACGGATCAGCCTGTTGGTATTAGACAGCCCGAACTCCTTGGAACCCTGCCTTGTATTGTGTGTGATCGTATCCATCCACACGGAAGAATAGTTCAGGATTTCCGGATACTTACGGATCAGTTCTCTGCTCATCAGCGCAATGTCGTAGGCAGTGGTATAATGATCGTCAGAATCTGTCAGTCCGCAGCAGTCCACAAAATGCGTGTTTTTCATGCCCAGAGCCTGCGCCTTTTTATTCATTGCATTTACAAACTCCGGTTCGCTGCCTGCAATATGTTCTGCCATAGCCACGCTGGCATCATTCCCGGAAGCGATCACAATACATTTGATCATGGTCTCCACCGTCTGGGTTTCTCCTTCCTCCAGAAAAACCTGGGAGCCTCCCATAGATTTGGCATGAGCGCTTGTTATAACCGTATCATCCAGTTTCAGATTTCCTTTTTCTATTTCTTCAAAAATAAGAAGAAGAGTCATAACCTTTGTAACACTGGCGGGACTTCTTGGAACATCTTTGTCTTTTTCCAGGATCACCGTCCCTGTTTCCGGCTCCATCAGCACATATTCCGGAGCCTTCACAGAAACTGCAGAGGCAGTTTCTTCCGCAGATACCGGCGCTGCCAACGAAAAAAGGATACTTGCGCAAAGTATCCGGGCACAAAAAAGGTTCCTCCGTTTTTTAGTCATAGAAAACCTCCCGTTTGGGTGTTTTATTCTATTCTAAAAGGAGAAACCCGAAAATATGACTGCTTCTTCAAAAATCACAGAAGAGGCGCGAATACACGGAGAATACTCTGAAATCCCCGCACAAATATATTTCTGTTTTTGCAGAATTCAAGACTGATAGGATCACAGTAATGCATGGTTTCCAGAAAATCCTCAAGAATATCCCGGATCACGTCGTTTTTGTAGATCCATACGCCATCCTCAAAATGCAGATAAAGGCTTCGGTAATCCAGATTAATGGTTCCCACCACTGCAATTTCATCATCACAGACAAAAGACTTGGCATGAAGGAATCCGGGCTGGTATTCATAAATTTTTACACCGGCTTCTATCAGCTGCGCATAATAAGACTGGGTAAGAAGGAATACCATTTTTTTATCCGGCACTCCCGGAGTCATGATCCGCACATCTACTCCGCTTTTTGCGGCAAGGCAGAGAGCTGTCATCATTTCATTGTCAATGATCAGATAAGGCGTACAGATATACACATAACGCTTTGCCCGGTTGATAATATTCAGATAAACATTTTCTCCCAGTGTCTCCCCGTCAAGAGGAGTATCTGTAAAGGGCTGTACAAATCCGCTTCCCTCAAACTCTTCCGGATGATAGGCGTGGGGTGAATGGGCAGCGTAATCAATAGGTGTCTGAATGCCGTTTACCACATTCCACATATGAAGAAACATCATGGTCATACTCCACACGGCATCGCCTTTCAGCATTACCGCCGTATCCTTCCAGTGGCCGAAGCGTTCCTTCTGGTTAATATATTCATCTGCCAGATTGATTCCTCCTGTAAAGCCTGTCTTTCCGTCAATGACACAGATCTTTCTGTGATCTCTGTTATTCTGGATAATATTTAACACCGGGCGGAAAGGGTTAAATACTTTGCACTGGATTCCTTTTTCCCGCAGGAATTTATCGTATTTGTAGGGCAGCGTAGTAAGACAGCCAAATCCGTCATAGATCAGGCGTACATCCACTCCCTGAGCGGCTTTCTGTTCCAGAATATCCAGAATCGTCCTCCACATAACGCCGTCATTAATAATAAAATATTCAATATAAATATAGTGCTCTGCCTGTTCCAGTTCTTTCACCAGCACAGGAAACATGTCATCGCCTACCTGAAAATATTCCGCCTTTGTATGTTCATACACAGGATACACGGAATGACGGCAGATATATTCCGACTGGACTGCCGCAGACGGATCCTCCTCCTGTATTTTCCTGCAGACCCGGGGATCTGACTGTAGATAAGGAATACTGTCCTCCTGGACCCGGGTATAACGTTTCTGCATTTCCTCCGCGATCCTGGAATGTCCGAACAGCAGGTATAAAAGCAGTCCGAAAACAGGAAACGCCATGATCAGCATTGTCCAGCCCAGCTTATAAGAAGGATTGATTCTTTTATTCAGGATCCACAGCACCATCACAATACTGAGCACTGTAATGGCAAGGGAAATATACTGAGAATAACCTGCCAGTTCCCACACAAAAAGAAACACCCATACAAGCTGAAGAAGCAGGGCTACCGCCACATAAAAAATCCTGTTAAATAAAAGCTTTGCAATTTTTTTCAGGGGCATGATAATCAGGTTCATAGCTTCACTTCACTTTTTCTGTAATGTTGTTAATAAAGTAACAATTAGAGTTTTTAAAAATCCCTGACTATACAGCCAGGGATTTTTGCGCACAATTAATTATATTTACGTTTTCTTGCGGCTTCAGATTTTTTCTTACGACGAACACTTGGTTTCTCGTAATGCTCTCTTTTGCGGATTTCCTGCTGGATACCTGCTTTTGCACAGCTTCTCTTGAATCTGCGAAGAGCGCTATCTAAAGTCTCGTTTTCTTTTACGATAACGTTTGACATAGACTCACACCTAACCTCCCTCCAGTTGTAGATTGTGCTAAAATACAACTGTCTGGGTATTTTTCTTGCACGAGTTATATTATATATCATAGCCTTAAGGTTCGTCAACAGCTTTTGGATATTTTTGCAAAATATTTTGCAATATTTTTGTAGGGATTTACCGCAGAAGCTTAAGCCAGCTGCTGCTCCAGGATTCCGGCAGCTGCGTCAATGGCTTCCTGAGCCTTTTCCGGGTTCTTTCCGCCGGCCTGAGCCATATTCGGACGACCTCCGCCGCCACCGCCTGCGATAGCTGCAACGCCCTTGATCAGATTTCCTGCATGAGCGCCTGCCTTCTGAGCTGCATCTGTAGCCATGGCAAGGAAGTTTACCTTTGCGCCGTTTACTGCCGCCAGGACAACAACACCCTCGCCCAGCTTCTCTTTCAGCTGATCTCCCAGATCACGGAGACCGTTCATGTCAACGCCCTCCACTTTGGCTGCCAGAAGCTTCACACCTTTTACTTCCGCAACCTGATCCATAACATCGCCAAGTGATCCCTGTGCAAGCTTGCTTTTCAGAGATTCATTTTCACTGTGAAGTGCTTTTATTTCCGCCTGCATATGAGTGATCTTTTCTGTCACCTCAGCCGGCTGTGTTTTTAATGCTTTTGCAGCTTCCTTCAGCATATTTTCCTGCTTCTTATAATAATCCACGACCGCATTTCCGGTAAGAGCCTCAATACGGCGCACGCCTGCGGCAACACCTGCCTCAGAAACAATCTTAAAGAGCATGATAGAGGAAGTATTTTTTACATGAGTACCGCCGCAGAGTTCTTTTGAGAAATCTCCCATGGAAACTACACGGACCTTCTGATCGTACTTTTCGCCGAACAGAGCCATAGCTCCTGATTTTTTTGCTTCCTCAATGTCCATGACAGCAGTTTCTACCGGAAGAGCTGCCTGGATCTCCTGATTTACAAGAGCTTCTGTTTTTTCAAGCTCTTCCTCTGTCATTGCCTGGAAATGAGCAAAGTCAAAACGAAGTCTGTCCGGAGTCACAAGAGAACCTTTCTGTTCTACATGAGAGCCCAGTACTGTTTTTAAAGCTTTCTGCAGAAGATGGGTTGCGCTGTGGTTCTTCTCTGTATCGCGGCGTCTGCTTTCTGCAACCTTCAGAGAAACAGTCTCTCCCTCTGAGATCATACCGGATTCCATATGTCCCACATGACCGAATTTTCCTCCGCGGAGCTTGATGGTATCTTCTACCACAAATTTACCGTTTGCAGTCTCGATCACACCGGTATCGCCTTCCTGGCCTCCCATGGTAGCATAAAACGGAGTCTCTTTTACAAAAACAGTTCCCTTCTGTCCCTCTACCAGAGAAGAGGCAATCTCGCTTTCTCCCGCCAGGACAGTAACCTGAGATTCAAAAGTCAGATGCTCATAGCCTACAAATTCTGTTGTCACAGAAGGATCGATCTCATCATAAACCGTAGCGTCCGCACCCATGTAGTTGGTTACTTCGCGGGCAGTACGAGCCTTGACTCTCTGCTCTTCCATTGCCGCCTGGAAGCCATCCTCGTCGATTCCGTATCCCTTTTCTTCCAGAATCTCTTTTGTCAGATCAAGAGGGAATCCGTAAGTATCATAAAGCTTGAATGCATTTTCGCCGGAAAGCTCTCTGGCTCCTGCTGCCTTCATCTCCTCTTCCATATCAGCAAGGATGCGAAGTCCCTGGTCGATGGTTTTGTTAAACTGGTTTTCTTCATTTGTCAGTACCTTGAAGATAAATTCTTTTTTATCCTCAAGCTCCGGATAACCGTCTTTGGAACCGGAAATCACTTCTGCGCTTAATTTTGCAAGGAAGGTTCCCTCAATACCCAGAAGACGTCCGTGGCGGGCTGCACGGCGGATCAGACGGCGAAGCACGTAGCCCCGGCCTTCATTGGTAGGCATGATACCGTCAGAGATCATAAAAGTAGCGGAACGGATATGGTCTGTGATCAGACGGATGGAAACGTCTGTCTGATAATCTTTTCCATATTCCTTACCGGCAATCTGGCATACAAGATTACGAAGAGAACAGATGGTATCTACGTCAAAAATGGAATCCACATCCTGAACAACAACCGCCAGTCGTTCAAGTCCCATTCCTGTATCAATATTTTTATTCTGAAGTGTTTCATAATTGCCGTTTCCGTCATTTTCAAACTGGGTAAATACATTGTTCCACACTTCAATATAACGGTCGCACTCGCAGCCTACGGTACAGTCCGGTTTGCCGCAGCCGTATTTTTCACCGCGGTCATAATAAATCTCAGAGCATGGACCGCAGGGGCCTGCGCCGTGCTCCCAGAAGTTATCCTCTTTGCCAAAACGGAAAATACGCTCAACCGGAATACCGATCTCTTTATTCCAGATCTCAAAAGCCTCGTCATCCTCCAGATATACGGACGGATATAGGCGCTCCGGATCAAGTCCCACAACCTTTGTCAGGAACTCCCAGGACCATGCAATGGCTTCATGTTTAAAATAATCGCCAAAGGAAAAGTTTCCGAGCATCTCAAAGAAAGTGCCGTGGCGGGCAGTTTTTCCCACGTTTTCGATATCGCCGGTACGGATGCATTTCTGGCAGGTTGCCACTCTTGTTCTGGGCGGAATCTCTGCTCCGGTAAAATATGGCTTTAAAGGAGCCATACCTGCATTGATCAGAAGAAGGCTCTTATCTCCCTGGGGAACCAGAGAAAAGCTCTTCATAACCAGATGTCCCTTGCTTTCCATAAAATCCAGGAACATCTGGCGAAGTTCATTTACTCCGTATTTTTTCATTGTAGTTTCCTCCTCTATTTCACACACACCTTATGGAATTTCTTTTTGCCTCGTTTCAGCACAAGGCCTTCCTCTCCAAAAGCATCTTTGGAAACTGTGTGTTTGATATCTGTAATTTTTTCACCGTCAAGAGATACGCCTCCCTGCTCAATGGCGCGGCGTCCCTCTGAACGGGTGGGAACCAGACCTGTCTTTACCAGCATGGTGATCAGATCAATGCTTCCTTTCTGGAAATCTTCATCGGTAAGCTCTGTGGACGGCATATTATCTGTATTGGCTCCGCCTGCAAAAAGAGCTCTGGCGCCTTCCTGGGCTTTCTTCGCCTCTTCCTCGCCATGAACCAGATTAGTAAGCTCGTAAGCAAGAATTTCTTTTGCCTGATTCAGCTGGCTTCCTTCCCAGGCTGCCATCTCCTCGATCTGCTCGATGGGAAGGAAGGTAAGAAGGCGCATACATTTGATCACATCCGCATCATCCACATTTCTCCAGTACTGATAAAAATCAAAAGGAGAAGTCTTGTTCGGATCAAGCCATACAGCGCCGGACTGAGTCTTGCCCATTTTTTTGCCCTCTGAATTCAGAAGAAGAGTAATGGTCATAGCATGTGCATCCTTGCCAAGCTTTCTTCTGATCAGTTCTGTTCCGCCAAGCATATTACTCCACTGATCGTCTCCGCCAAACTGCATGTTGCAGCCGTATTTCTGGAACAGCATGTAGAAGTCATAGCTCTGCATGATCATGTAGTTAAACTCCAGGAAGCTTAAGCCTCTTTCCATACGCTGCTTATAGCACTCTGCCGTAAGCATGCGGTTTACGGAAAAATGAGCTCCCACTTCACGGAGAAGTTCCACGTAGTTCAGATCCATCAGCCAGTCTGCATTATTGACCATAAGAGCTTTTCCATCAGAAAAATCAATAAAACGCTCCATCTGTTTTTTGAAGCAGTCGATATTATGCTGAATTGTTTCCTTTGTCATCATCTGACGCATATCGGTTCTTCCGGAGGGATCACCGATCATTCCGGTTCCGCCGCCAAGAAGTGCGATGGGACGGTTTCCTGCCATCTGAAGACGCTTCATCAGGCAAAGCGCCATAAAGTGTCCTACATGAAGACTGTCTGCAGTGGGGTCAAAGCCAATATAAAAAGTGGCTTTTCCATTATTTACCATTTCTTTGATCTCATCTTCGTTTGTTACCTGGGCAATCAGCCCTCTTGCCTGCAGTTCTTCCCAAACTGTCATATTTCTTTTCCTCCTGTTATAAAAAAGCCCGGTTCCTGTCCTTTTAGGACGAGAACCGGGTCCCGTGTTACCACCTAAATTCACAGGAAATTGCATTTTTCCTGCCTCATTGAGCACGATAACGTGTGCCGCTCCGCTGCAGCCTACTTGCCTGTTCTCAAACAGTCCGGTTCGGTGCAGAGCTCCGAGATGTATTCACAAAAGTTCCGCACGCGCCTCTCACCCTCCGGCAGCTCTCTGTGTGCTTCCCTGAAGCTACTTGTTCTCTTCCAAGCCGTTTCATATACTTCTAAAAGTATACAAAGCACCTTTTTATTTGTCAAGAGGGATTGAGACCAGTTTATCAACTTAAAGTAATAAAGGAAAGCAAAAAACTTACCGCTTCACCCCTTCAGTCCCTCATCTTCATACAGCTCCGTGCCGTCTGCCGCAGAGGTGGCAAGCTGATCGCAGCGTTCATTCTGAGGATGATCCGCATGTCCCTTTACCCAGTGAAAGGTAACCTGATGGAGCTCTTTTGCCTTCAGAAGACGCTTCCACAGATCCACATTTTTTACATCCTCGTTTTTCCCCCGCTTCCAGTTCTTTTTCAGCCAGGAGTCGATCCAGTGCTGATTAAACGCATCCACCAGATATTTGGAGTCTGAATAAAGATCCACCTGACAGGGCTTTGTCAAAGCCTCCAGCGCCGCAATGGCCGCCATCAGCTCCATCCGGTTGTTTGTCGTTTTTTTATAGCCTCTGGACAGCTCTCTTTCATGAAGCTGCCCTTTTGTATCCACATAATGAAGAATCGCTCCATAGCCTCCCGGTCCGTCCGGGTTTCCTCTTGCCGCTCCGTCTGTATAAATTTTTACCTGCATATCTGCCTCCTGATCCTATACGATTTTCTTTGTACCCGCTCGTTTTTGCCGTGCGTCCTCCAGTATCCTGCGGGGATTATAAATAAAAATTTCATCTGCGTACTCTTGTCCGAATTTCCTGCAGATATAAGCATAAGCCTCTCCGATTCTGGACGGCCTTCTTTTTATTCCATGACAGTCTGAACCTACAAAATGGACATTTCCGCTTTTCAAAAGTTTTTTGCAAAATCTTTTTAAGGCAAATCCCTCTTTCCCGATCACACTGTCAGCATTCAGCTGGATATATGCTCCCATTTCAATCATATCTTCTATAAAATTAATATCATTTCTCATACATCCATATCGTTCTGCATGAGCGATCACAGGACGGTATCCTTTAGAAATCAGTATTCCCAGATATGCCCGCACCTGAGAAGCAGTGATAGCTTCATACAATTCTGTCAGCACATAATTAGAGCCGGCCATAGGCATCGCACGTTTATCCTTTATCTGAGAGATCATATTTTCACTGGCATACAATTCACTTCCCAGATAAAGCCGCATATCCTTATTGATCTCCCATACGGTTTTTCTTAAAATCTGAAACTGTTTTTTTACTTCTGAAGCAGAAGGTTCAAACATTCCCTTACGAAAATGAGGCGTTGCAATAATTGTACGAATCCCCTGTTTATACTGGGCTTCTACCATTTTTACAGCTTCCTCCAGGTTTACCGCCCCATCATCCACACCGGGAACTATGTGGCAATGTATATCATACAATCCCAGCTCTTGCATAAAACTGTCATCCCCTTTATCTTCCTTCTTTCACACAGGGTTTCCATACTCCTGTCTGCTCAAAATCTGCCGCCGCCTCTTCTGCTCCTTTTACAATGGCCGGATCGTACTCCAGCATGGAAAGCAGCTTTATGGCATTTCTGCTGGTAGCCCTGCCTTTTTTCAGAAGATAATGGAACAGAACCTCATGCTCCTGTACCTCCTCCTCAAAATGATAGTTCCGGTACTGCCTGTCCAGAATATATGACAGCTCAATGTCATGCGTGGCTGCAAAAGGAAGAACCCAATCCCGGTTCAGAGCGCTGAGTATCCTGGAGGAAGCGGCAATACGCTCAATGGTATTGGTTCCTCTTAAAACCTCGTCGATAATACACAGAAGCGGTTCCTGTTTTCTGCTTTCATCAAGGATCCTTTTCAGTGACCGGATCTCCACAATAAAATAGCTTTCCCCTCCGGAAAGATCATCCCGAAGAGCCATGGAAGTCATCACCTTCAAAAAAGGCGCTTCATAATGAGAACAGGTACAGGTAAGAACTGTCTGGGCAAGAATACTGTTAATGGCAATATTCTTCAGAAACGTAGATTTACCGGATGCATTGGAGCCTGTCACAAGAACGCTCCCCTCTGTCTCAATGGTATTGGCTACCGGTTCCTGTATAAGAGGATGATAAAGATCCTCTGCCAGAAGACGGATATGCTTTCCTTTTTCTTCACAGAAGCAGGGACTGCACCAGAGAGGAAGAAGCTCTCGAAACGAAGCAATGGATATGACTGCATCCAGTTCTCCCATATTATCAAGAAGAAGCATGATCTCCTGTGTTTTTCCCTGTACAGTTTTCAGAGTTCCGTTATAGATAAGTATATCTACATGAAAAAGCATTCTGATATAATCCAGAAAAAGCTGAGCCGGATTTCCTGAGGCATCGTTTCTTCCTGTGAGAAAAAATACACGTTTTTTCAATCCAGAAAGAGCCTTTTTCCCTTTGCGGATATATTCCATCTGTTCACTGATCTCAGGCCAGTCCGCAGTCTCCATTCTCTCTGCGGATTCCAGCATACAGAGAAAGCTGGAAAAACAGTCCAGAAAAGCACCTATCCTCTGCCTGTCTTTTCCTGAATAATAATAGATCACATTCACTGTACTTAAAAGCACAAAGAGCAGAAAACCAGGCGCCGGATAAAAGGGCAGAACACCCACAAGCGTTACAATAAGCAGGGCAAACATAACCCAGTGAAGACCTGTCTTTACCTGAGGCGCATCCTCCAGAGCCAGTATAGTATCTGACAGTGAACCATGCCAGGTTTTTCCCACATTTGACAGAAGGATCTGCATCTGCTCCCGTTTTTCCTTATTTTCAGCAAAAAAACGGATCAGTTTTTCCCTTCGGTCAATATCCTCCTGGCAAAAAACCGGTCGTCTCAGCATATCGTAAAGGACATCCTCTCCCGGCGAAGAAACCGTCTGATTGATCAGCATATAAATTCTGTCCATATCAAGGTCATTCCAGGTAATGTCATCAATCCAGAAATCATCCCCTTTTTTTCTGAGGAAGTAATGAGAAATATTTTTCAGATCTCCGGCAGAATATTCTCTTTCCGGTACTTTACCGTAAATCCTCTGAATCTTTCTCAGCACTCTTTTTTTCTGCTTTCTGTTTTCATATAAGATCCAGGTCACCAGCAGCAGAATCGCTGCCACAGTGAGCAGAATCACAGTTACATATGGATGCATAAACTCCCCTTTCTTCAAAAACATCTCGTTTGTATCTCCATGATATTTTAAATTGAGTATACTGAAAATATTTTTTTATGTCAATAAACAGTGTCACAATGGACATCCCCTTCACATAAGATGAAGTGTAAAACAAATTTCGGAGGATTTTATAATGAGTGATTTAGCTGCTACGAACTGCGGATGCGGAGAAGAAAGATGTGGCTGCGGATGTGAAAACAGTTGTGGCTGCGGCAACAGCTGCGGATGTGGAAATTCTTCCATAAACAATATGTGGGGCGGCAGCTCCTGCAGTTGTATTCTCTGGATCATCATTCTCATGTGCCTCTGCGGCAACAACAGCTGGGGCGGCAATGGAGGCGGATGCGGCGGTAATAATGGCGACTGCTGCTGGATCATCGTTATCCTGCTTCTGCTTTGCGGCGGATGCGGCGGCAATAACGGCTGCTGCTGATCTATCTGGTCTTTTTAAGGCAGAGGTTATTTCCTCTGCCTTTTCTGATGCTCAGCCCTTTGTTTTTCGCTGTGCTCTTTTTCTTTTTTCTGTTTCAGACACTCCAGATCTATCTCATAAAAGGCATTGCCGTCCAGAATCAGCTTCTGCTTTTTTTCATTCAATTTCTGTCACTTCCTGATCTGCTTTCTATATATTATATGTAGCAGATATTTTTCAGGTACACACCTTCCGCCTGAAAATTCAGTCACATATTCTTTAAGAAGAATCATATATTAATAAAAAAGGAGTCTTGACTATGGATCAGGAACTTATTTCTCAGACCGCTCTTGACCAGATGGTAAGCAGTGACCAGACACAGCTTATCAAGGCAGCCGTTCCTTATCTCCCGCCTTCTGCACGGCAGATCATTTCTCTTTATACGAAATTGGAGGAATTATCCAACACAATGGCGCTGTTCTCTCCAGGACGCGCTGACATGCAGATCTGCGAAAACACTGCTGCCGATCCTGTGGAAATGCTTCAGGATATCCGCAGATTCAGTTATGGCAAAAGCCGGGAAAAAGTAGATCAGCTTACCAACATGCTGATTCTGGTACAAATGCTTCAGATTTTAAACGAATAATTTAAAAAAGGAGATCCTATGGACAAAAACTGGCAGAATGACCCCAGACTTGCAGATATGGATAAAAGTAAACTGGAAATGCTTCAGAATCTTGCAGAACAGGGAACCGGCAAAAATGCCTCAGATATGCTTCCTTTTCTGATGAATGCAGCCTCCCGCGGAAAAAGTAATGGACTTAATTTTTCCTCCGGTGAAATCTCCGCTGTTCTGGAAGTTCTCAAAATGGGAAAATCACCTCAGGAGGCTGCTAAAATTGACCGCATCGTAAATCTTATGCAGATGATCCGGTAGGATATCAGTCTTTTTTGCTGACCCCTTCCATAATACATTCTCTCAGAAAGGCAAGCGCGTGGGCAGTTGACTGTTCCCGGATTTTTGCACGGTTACCTGTAAAATGATATTCACGGACAACCGTCTTTCCATTATAACAGCATCCCATAAACACAGTACCTACCGGCTTTTCCTTTGTACCGCCGTCCGGTCCCGCAATTCCTGTGACAGAAAGACAGATGTCTGTTTTCGTAACAAAGCAGCCGCCTTTTGCCATTTCTTTGGCGCACTTTTCAGAGACAGCTCCATAAGTCTTTAATGTGTTTTTTTTCACACCAAGGCTTTTGCGCTTTGCACGGTTGCTGTAAGTTACCATTCCCTGAAGAAATACGTCAGATGCGCCGGGAACGTTTACAATTCTGGAGGCGATGGCGCCGCCTGTGCAGGACTCTGCAAGAGAAAGAGTAAGCTTCTGATCCTTCAGCATATCCACTACTGCCTCTTCCAGAGTCTTTTTTTCTTCTGTTGCAAAAATATTTTTGCCAAACCGGCTCTTCAGTTCCCGCACAACCGGCTTGATCAGCTTTTTACACTCTTTTTCATTTTCCGCCTTGGCTGTTACCCTCAGATGTACTTCCCCGGTCTTTGCATATGGAGCAATGGTGGGATTGGACTGCTGACTGATCAGATCCTGGATCTCCTCTGCCACCTGGCTTTCTCCAATGGAACAGATTTTAACCATCTGAGAATAAATGATCTCCGGCTGTTTTTTACGGAGATATGGAAAAACCTCTTCCTCAAACATAGGCTTCAGTTCGTTTGGAGGTCCCGGAAGAAGGATTGCTGTTTTTCCGTTCTTTTCAATAATAAGACCCGGAGCAGTTCCATTATGGTTATCCAGAACAAGCGCCCCCTGAGGAACCATTGCCTGTTTATAATTATTGGAAGTGATCCTGCGCTGGGCATCATTTTTTTCGTACTGCTTCAGATACGCGTCCAGAAGCTCTCTGCTGTGCGCATCTTCTACAAGAGGAAGCCCCATAACCTCTGCTGTGATCTCCTTAGTCAGATCATCCTCAGTAGGTCCCAGACCTCCGGTAAGGATTACAACATCAGAACGGTCAAGAGCCGTTTTGATGGTGTCCTTCATTCTCTGCTCATTATCTCCCACAACGGTCTGATAATATAAGGAAAGTCCAAGCTGAGCGCATTTTTCTGCCAGATATGCGCTGTTTGTATTTACGATATTGCCAAGTAAAATTTCAGTTCCTACTGCTACCAGTTCTGTAATCATCTTTTACAGCCTCCTTTTTGTATCCCTGATATCCTGAAACAGCCGTTTTATTCCTGCATGGACAGGACAGAACGGTTCTGCCATATATAAGTGATCAGTGAAATAACGGTAAGCGCCAGAGACAGCCAGATAAAGATCTGCTCCAGTACTGCAAAGATCCCTCCGAAATGAAGGATCAGAAGAATGATCATGATCATCTGGGAAACTGTTTTAAATTTTCCCCAGTAATTTGCAGCGATCACCACTCCGTTTTCTGCTGCGATCAGACGGAATCCACTGATAATAAATTCTCTTGCAATAATAATGATAACGATCCATGCCGGAAGTCTTCCAAGCTCGATCATACAGATCATGGCAGAGCACACAAGAAGCTTATCTGCCAGCGGATCCATAAATTTCCCGAAATTGGTCACAAGATGATGTTTTCTTGCCAGATAACCGTCGAACCAGTCTGTAATGCTGGCTCCGGCAAAAATAACAAGGGAAATATAACGGTTTGCCTCTCCGCCCAGATCCGTCAGCAAAAACAGAACCATAAAGGGCACAAGTATCATTCTTCCAACAGTCAGTTTATTCGGTGTATTCATCAGCCAATTCTCCTATCAAATCATATTCCAGAGCTCCTGTCACTCGGACCTTTGCAAAATCTCCGGTCATAAGCAGTTCTCCTGTCTGGACAAAAATATATCCGTCCACCTTCGGGGCATCTCCATAGGTTCTCGCAATATAAGCGCTTTCTCCGGAAACCTTGCCCTCGATCATAACCAGCAGTTCCTGACCGATCCGGTCATTTCCTTTTTCCAGAGAGATCTCCTGCTGAAGCTCCATGATCTCATCCCGTCTCTCTTCTTTTACTTCCTCGGGAATCTGCCCTTCCATGGTCTCTGCCGGCGTTCCCTCTTCAGGAGAATAGGTAAAGGCGCCCAGACGGTCAAATTCCATTTCGTCCACAAATTCCATCACTTCCTGGTGATCTGCTTCTGTCTCTCCCGGAAAGCCTGTGATCAGCGTTGTTCTTAAAACAATATCCGGAATCTCTTTTCTGAGCTTTTCTATGATGGCAGTCAGCTGGGCTCTGGTTGTGCGGCGGCCCATTCTTTTCAGGATCCGGTCGCTGGCATGCTGAATGGGAAGGTCAAGATAATGACAGATTTTCTTTTCTTCCTTCATAACCTGAATCAGTTCATCATAAATTTCTTCCGGATAACAGTAAAGAACACGGATCCAGCGAATTCCCTTAATCTTACAAAGCTCTTTCATAAGAAGATGAAGCGTCTTTTTTCCGTAAAGATCCGTACCGTACATGGTAGTTTCCTGAGCTACCAGAATCAGTTCTTTTACCCCCTGTTCCGCCATATGCTCTGCCTGAGCGATCAGCCGCTCCTGAGGAACACTGCGGAATCTTCCCCTGAGAGAAGGAATAATGCAGTAAGTACAGTGCTTGTCGCAGCCTTCGGCAATCTTCAGATAACCATAATGGCCGCCTGTAGTCAGAACTCTTCTTCCGGAATCTTCTGGAAGTTCATTGATATCCCGAAACTCCTGAAAATGTCTTCCCTCGCAGGCCTCGTCGATCGCTTTCAGAATATCCATATAAGAGGTTGTTCCCAGAACTGCGTCTACCTCAGGGATCTCCTGAATGATCTCTTCTTTATAACGCTGCGCCATACAGCCTGTTACGATCAGGACTTTACAGGTTCCTGCTTTTTTATACTCTGCCATTTCCAGAATATTTTCAACACTCTCTTCTTTTGCATCATGGATAAAACAGCAGGTATTGATGACAATTACCTCTGCCTCTTCCTCAGAGTCCACGATCTCATGGCCCTTTCCCGTAAGCAGCCCCAGCATTTCCTCGGAGTCTGCCAGGTTCTTGTCGCAGCCAAGTGAAATAAATAATACTTTCATATGTTCTCCTGATATATATAAGGAGCGCTGCAGAATCATCTTTCCGCCGGAATCCTCAAAAAATACCGCCGGGAGTTCGATTTACACCGCCCCTTTTATTTTTATTCTTCTGTTTCTGCTGTCTGTACAGCGCTTTCTGCTTCAGCCTCTGCGGTTTCCACTGCCGGCTCTGAGGTTTCTTCTTCCTCTGTGTTGTCAGCCACGATTTTTACCTGTCCCTGGTAAAATTCATCAATGGCTACGGAAAGAGGTTTCTTTCCTGCTGCTCCTCTTACCATAGGCTCAGCGCCTGCGATCAGCTGACGGGCACGTTTGCTGGTAGCCAGTACCAGAGAGTAGCGGCTGTTCAGCATCATAGTGTTGTCGTCTTCCTCTGCATTGTTGTTGATCGCCTGAATCAGTTCTGAATATGACGGATGTATCATATTATAAATCTCCTTTCATTAATCCCCGGGATTCCTCCTGGATTCTGTTAATAAACTCTGTATTCCGCTGTGTTTTGCAGCGTTCACTTGAAATGATCCGGTGAAGTTCATTTACACACTCCTCCAGGTCATCATTTACCAGAAGATAATCATAATCTTCCATTCCTTCCGCTTCCTCAGCAGCGCGGCTGAGACGGGATTCAATCACTTCCTGTGTCTCAGTACCCCGTCCTTCCAGGCGTCTTCTCAGCTCGTCCACAGAAGGAGGCGTTACAAAAATAAGAACCGCTTCCGGTATCTTTTCTTTTATTTTCATCGCGCCCTGGATCTCAATTTCCAGGATCACATTTTTGCCCTCAGAAAGCTTTTCCTCCACATAAGAACGGGGAGTTCCATAATAATTGTCTACATACCGGGCATATTCCAGAAGCTGATCCTGAGCGATCATTTCTTCCACTTCTTCTTTTGTGCGGAAAAAGTAATCCTTTCCGTCCACCTCTCCCGGTCTTGGTTTTCTGGTTGTTACAGAAACCGACAACGCATAGTCATCAAAGCTTTCCAGAAGCTTTTTCATGACTGTTCCTTTTCCGGCTCCGGAAAATCCGGATACCACTGCCAAAACGCCTTTACTCATGTTCCTCTCCTCGCTCCTCATAATCGTATGCTTCCGCAAAACGTCTTGCGATCGTTTCCGGCTGCAGCGCCGACAGCACCACATAATCGTCTGAAGTAACGATCACTGCCTTTGTCTTACGCCCCTGTGTGGCGTCTACCAGCGCTCTGGTTCCTTTGATACTCTGAACCATACGCTTGACAGGAGCCGCATCCGGGCTTACCACAGCAACTATTTTCTGAGAATTTACTACATTTCCAAAACCTACATTGATCAGCTTTGCCACCGATTTCCGCCTCCGTTACTCTATGTTCTGAATCTGCTCACGGATCTTTTCGATTTCAGTCTTCAGATCAATAGCAATATCAGAAATTTCAATATCATTGGACTTGGACAGAATGGTGTTGGCTTCCCTGTTCATTTCCTGTGCCATAAAATCCAGTTTACGGCCAATTCCTTCTTTTTCTGTAAGAATTTTTTTCATGCCCCGGATATGGCTGTGAAGCCGTACTGTTTCCTCATCATTGCAGATCTTGTCTGAATAGATCACAACCTCTGCGGCAATACGGTTATCGTCAATCTGAGAATCCTCCAGAAGCTCATGAACCTTTGCTTCCAGCTTTTCTCTGTACGCCTGGACCACTTCAGGGGAACGGGCTTCCACTGCACTGACCTTTTCATCCAGCGCATCCAGCTTGGTCAGGAGATCATTTTTTAAGTTTCTTCCTTCGGTCTCTCTTGTATCCACAAAGCGTCTGCACGCTTCATGAAGAGGTCCCTCAAGGCAGGTCCACAGTTTTTCCTCATTGACCGGCTGCTCTTCCATGGTCAGAACCTCAGGATATCTGGAAAGTGCAGCTACACCGATATCATTTTTCAACCGGAACTCCTCTTCCATCTCTTTAAAATATCCCAGATATTCTGCTGCAAGATCACGATTGTACTTAAGAGCCACACTTCCGGCAGTATAATCCTCATAGGTAATAAAAACATCTACCTTGCCCCGCTGCATGTAAGTCTTCATCAGATTACGGACCTGTCCCTCAAAAAGGTTCAGTTTTCTGGGCATCTTGATATTCAGATCCAGATATCTGTGATTTACCGACTTCAGCTCAACTGTGATCTTCCACTCTTTTGTCACGGCCTCGGCACGGCCAAAGCCTGTCATACTTTTTATCATAATGTTGTCTCACTTTGCAGGTTACTTCTTTTTGCATGATGTATGTCTGCATATTCCATCAGACACAATATATGTTTACATACAGATTTATTATAGAGCATCTAAACAGGGTAGTCAAACTGTTTTTTCTGTATCCGATCAAAAAGTTCCTGTTCATTCCGGTTACGGAACAGTACCGTGTAAACGGTAACAAAATAACTTCTGCGACTGTCAGCGCGACAAATTACCATACATATTCTTTTGCGGAATTCTCACAGACATGCTATACTGTAGCCAGAAAGAAAAAAGGAGTACTCATTATGGCTTTTGACGGAATTACCATTGCAGCAATGGTTCAGGAATTACATAAATATCTTGACGGCGGACGTTTTAATAAGATCGCCCAGCCGGAATCAGACGCGCTTCTGATCACGGCAAAAGGCGGCCAGGGACAGTGCAGACTGCTTTTATCTGCAAACGCCTCTCTTCCGCTGATTTATTTTATTGATAAAAACAAGCCCAGCCCCCTTACTGCGCCCAATTTCTGCATGCTTCTGCGCAAACATATCGGCAGCGCAAAAATCGCTTCTATAAAACAGCCGGGAATGGAGCGAGTGGTGGAATTTGAGCTGGAGCATCTAAATGAAATGGGAGATCCCTGTAAAAAAATTCTTATCATGGAGCTTATGGGCAAACACAGCAACATTATTTTCTGCGATGAAAACAGAATGGTCCTTGACAGCATCAAGCATGTGTCCTCTCACATGAGCTCTGTGAGAGAGGTTCTTCCGGGCCGGCAGTATTTTCTTCCCCAGACTCAGGAAAAGTCAGATCCCCTTACTATTAACGAGGAGGAATTTATCAGCGCAGTATGCAAAAAACCCTGCAATATTTCCAGGGCAATCTATTCTTCCCTTACGGGTTTAAGTCCTCTTATTGCAGAGGAAATCTGTTACCGTGCATCCATTGACGGCAATGACCCTGCCCTCTCTCTGGATGAAACCGCCTGCCTCCATCTGTATCATACATTCAAAAGACTGATGGAGCAGATACAGGAAGGAGATTTTACTCCAAATATCATTTATCGTGGAAATGAACCGGTAGAATATGCCGTTCTTCCTCTGACCCAGTTCGGACCGGAATATCACAGCGTGGAATTTGAAACCGTATCTTCCATGCTGTCCACCTACTATTCTTCCAGAGATACCCTGAACCGTATCCGCCAGAAATCTTCTGACCTTCGCCGGATCGTTCAGACGGCCCTTGAAAGAAATCGAAAGAAATATGCCCTTCAGACAAAACAGATGAAGGATACTGCCAAAAAGGAAAAATACAGGATCTACGGCGAGCTGATCAACACCTACGGATACGGTCTGGAGGAAGGCTGCAAGTCCTTTAAGGCCCTGAATTATTATACAAACGAAGAGGTTACCATTCCTCTTGATCCCACCCTTACTCCGGGAGAAAATGCAAAGAAATACTTCGATCGGTACACCAAGCTGAAACGTACGGAAGAGGCTCTTACCGGTCAGATTGCAGAAACAGAATCTGAAATCGAACATCTGGAGTCCATCTCCAATGCCCTGGACATTGCCCGGGCTGAAAGCGATCTCAGTCAGATCAAGGAGGAGCTGACAGAATACGGTTTTATAAAAAAACATTATTCTTCCAAAAAAGGCAAAAAAATGCAGGAAAAATCAAAGCCCTTCCACTATGTTTCCAGTGACGGCTTTGATATCTTTGTAGGAAAAAACAACTTCCAGAACGATGAGCTGACCTTTAAGCAGGCATCCGGAAATGACTGGTGGTTCCACGCAAAAAAAATGGCAGGCTCCCATGTGATCGTAAAAACCCCTGACGGAGAACTGCCTGACCGCACGTTTGAGGAAGCCGGACGTCTGGCTGCCTATTACTCCAAAGGACGCACTGCCCCCAAGGTGGAAATTGATTATATCCAGAAAAAGCATGTAAAAAAACCGGCAGGAGCCAAACCGGGATTTGTGGTTTATTACACCAACTATTCCCTTATGGCCCAGCCGGATATCTCGGAAATAAAAGAAGCTTCACAGCAATAAGCTGAGAACAATTCCAGACCGTTACGGGACACCATAAAAGCCCGGAAATTTTTATCTGCCAGGGAGAGAAGGAGATTTTATCTGCTTACTCTCCCTGAATTTTTTTGGCGTAATGCCGTAGGCTTTCCGAAATGCAGATATAAATGCGCTGGCCGATGGAAAATGCACCCGAAGAGCAATTTCCGTTACACTGTCCCCGGTTGTTTCCAAAAGGGAAGCTCCCGCCTGAAGCCTGTATTTCTGAAGATACTGATAAGGAGACTCTCTCGTATACCTTTTAAAACATCTGAGACATTCTGTGATGCTGACATTTCCCGCCCTGGAAATCTCTTCCAGAGTAATCCCGTTTCTGTAATTTTCATGGACAAAGTTCAGAAGCTTCTGGACACGCTCATGATCTTTTTGAAGAACTTCCGGAAGTATTCTGTTTGGGTTTCCGCCGTCACCGTATCCGAAGGCTTCTCCGCAGCCATAAAACTCCATGATTCTCTCTGTTGCTTCCAGCCACAGCCTGCAGATACAAAGAGAAAGAGCATATTCCCAATGAGCAGGCCTGGTTTTACAAAAATAAAGGTCATCCAGCTGATTCATGGCTTTAAGAACCTTTTTGTCTTTTTGTTCCTGTGCCAGAAAAATCATATTTGTGACTGCAGGATTTTTGATAATTGTATCAACCTCCTGCTCTTCCATGGCACTTCCCTCAAAAAATCCCAGCATTTTAGGCGGGATCAGAAAGCTGTGATAGCTGCAATCCTGTTTTTCTGAAATATGATGCAGAACATTGCAGTTAATAAACATACAGCTTCCCTCTGAAAGCTCATATTCCTTTTCCCATATCTTAAAATGTACCACGCCTTTTTGCACTGCCACAAACTGTATTTCCTCATGCCAGTGCAGCATCTGAAATCCCTCGTTAAAAGGTTTGCAGACTTTTTTGCTGACGTCAAGTACAAGAAGGGGGAATTTGGTACTGTGATAGGGGTTATGGGAATATATTGGGGTATTATCCTTAATTGTTTCCATGGCGTTTCTCCTTACAGAAAAAATATATTACGATTTCCACTGGCAATATTCTCATTGTTTGGTGATTTTCATATATATTTTACCTTTTATTATGGTATGTTTCAATAAAGCATCGTGATATTATGACATTGTAACAGCCAGGGGGTTACTGTTTACACAGTACCGTCCTGTAAGGTGTTCTCACGGAAATGTCCAAATCCCGGGACATACAGAGCAAAACGCCGTCACCAAAGATGATTTGAAACAGATTTTGACCAAGTTGCGATATCACTGCAAACAGCATCCGGTCAAAAATATTCGTTTCCTGACACTCATCTCAAGCCTGTAAAACAAAACTTCACAAAAACGGAGGAAAATCATGATTATCGACAATAATGAAACAGAAAAAAGAGCTATGAAAGAATTTCATCTGGGCAATCGAAAAGAAGGCCTTAAAATCCAGGAAGAATTTGCCTCTGCTTTTCGCACAGAGTATGCCCACAAGGATCACTGCTCCTGCACAAAAGCCTGCAGATATCACGGCAACTGCAAGGAATGCGTTGCCATACACCGGGCGCACCAGGAGCATGTGCCAAACTGTATGCGCCCGATCATTAATAAAAAAATCGCAGTACTTTCTGAACTGACTGAGCATACCTATGCAGATCAGCTGAGGACTGAATAAAATCTCACAAAACCGGTCAGCCGGACCAGTCATTTCAGTCTATGGAATACACTCGGTTCTCCTTCCGGGCTTTTGTTTCCGGATATTCTCCATTTACATATCCCAGCACACAATGACCGATTCCCTCATAGTCCCCCTCAATTCCCAGTTCTTTGAGGAGCTCCTTTCCCACCGGACCATCGAATTCTTCTTTTGCCCGGTGGATCCAGCAGCTTCCGATTCCAAGAGAATGGGCAGCCAGCATAAGGTTGCCCATTACAAGGCTTCCGTCATAAAGATATGTGGGGGCGTTTTTATCTGCAAGGACGATCAGCACTGCCGGCGCGCCATAAAAGGGATCGGAATCCGTTCCCATAATTTCCGCATTTAACCAGGACAATCTGTCACGGACACTCTTATCTGTAACCTTGATAATAATCGGAGACTGGCGGTTCCTTCCATTGGCTGCCCAAAGCCCCGCTTCTATAATTTTATCCAGAATGTCCTCCGGAACCATATCCGGTTTAAAATCACGAACACTTCTTCTTGTCTGCATCAGCTCCAGCGTTTCATTTAACTGACTCATTTTCTGCTCCTCCTTAATCCTGTTTAATTTCTTCCCTGTGTACGTACATTACGCAGCGGTAAATAAGAAACTGTTTTATTCGATTTTTTATTTGCTCATTTATAGATCCTTATCTATTTTCTCAAACTGACTTCCGTGTTTCCAGATCCAGAAGAACTGCCTTAAAGTATGGCTTCAGTTCCCTGTAGATCTCTTCCCGCATTTCTGTCATTTTTGCCATCTGCTCTGCCGGAAGCTGAATACGCGCTGCCCCATGAAAAAGCCGGATGCGAAAATCCGTAAATCCAAGGCAGAACAGCTTATCTTCAGCCTTTTCGATTTTTTGAAGCTCCGGTTCTGTAAGCACAATGCCCGCAGGTATTCTTGTTGCCAGGCAGGCATAGGAAGGCTTGTTCCAGGTAAAAAGCCCTTCCTCTCTGGAAAGCCTTCGTATCTCTGTTTTTGTCAGTCCGCATTCCCGAAGAGGTGAACGAACCTCAAGCTCACGGATCGCCTGCATTCCCGGCCGGTCCGAAGAATCATCGGAAGCATTTGTTCCATCCAGAAGCATGGTATAACCATCCTTCAAAGCTTTTTCCTTTAAAAGTCCAAACAGTGTTTTTTTGCAGTAATAGCATCTGTTCTCCGGGTTTTCCGCCACCTGCCGGCTGCTCAGAATATCGTGTTCAATCACTGTAAGCTCCACACCAAGACGCCGGGTAAGCTCTCTGGCATCATGCAGCTCAAACTCCGGCTGAAAAGCTGTTTTAATAAAATAAGGCTGTACCTGAGCTTTGTATTTTACTGCCATGGCAAGCAGAAAAGCAGAATCCACTCCACCGGAAAACCCAAGAGCAGCCCTTGGATTCTGCTGAAAAAATTCTTTTAAATCCATTCTGTTTTCCCTTTCAGCTAAAATCTCATATCTGTTTTCTGAAAAATATTATTTCTCAGGCGCCATATCAAACAGACTGAGCTGTTCATAGGTCTGCGCCTTTTTCTGCTTTCCAACTGTTTTCCGCTGCGTGTATGTTTCAGGAATTTCATCCAGAAATGAGGACGGTTCCTGAGCGCAGGTAAGAAACAGTTCTTCTCTGGCACGGGTCATTCCAACATAAAACAGCCGCCGTTCCTCCTGGATATCTGCGGGATTTTCCTCCCTTTCCAGAGGAATTTCTCCCTTTTCCATTCCAAACATAAACACCACAGGAAATTCAAGGCCCTTAGATGCGTGTAAGGTCATCAAAGATACCGCATCTCCTGAAATACTTCTTCCTCCGCAGCGCTTCAGATCCCCCTCTTCTCCCAGAAGAACCGCATCCAGAAACGCTCTGATATCCGGATAAAAAACAGCCATATCTGCCAGATTCTGAAGCTTTGGATTTCCCTCCTGTTCCAGGTCTTTTATCCAGCTCTGCATGAATTTTTTGGGCTTTTCCCTTTTCCATCTGTCCTGATATTTGGCTTTTAACTCTTCATAAATACTTCCGCTGATCTCATTTTCTTCCAGATCCCACAGCTTTTTCAAGGCATCCTTTTTATAATAAGGATTATCCGGTTCTGCCAGAGAACAGAAAAAACTGATACTGCCCTGTACCAGCGGATCCTCCAGAAACTCTCCCCTGCCACTGACAATATAGGGAATGCCCTCCTGTTGGAAACATTTTTCCAGAATCCGCGCCTGATGATGGGTCCGGTATAAAACCGCAATATCCCGAAAGCTTCTTTTTCCGGTCATACCTTCTTTTAAAAAATGCTCCTGAGCCTCCAGCATATCCATACCGCCAACCAGACGACTCACCTCTTTTGCCACAAAAATGGCTTCTGATCTTTTGGATGAAGCCTCTGCAATCTGTACAGGTAAGCCGGTCTCTTTCCACGGTTTCAGACAGCGCTCCATGCCGGGATTATTCCGGATCACAGCCAGGGCGCCATTAAGAATATTTCCGGTACTGCGATAATTATTTTCCAGAGAGATCATACAGGTTTCCGGAAATTCCTCTTTCATTTTAAGAAAACATCCGGAATCGGAACCACGGAATCCGTAAATAGACTGATCCGGATCTCCGATCACAAAAAGCTCTTTTCCCTTTTTATTCCACTCACGGATCAGGTCATACTGAACAGGATTAATATCCTGAAATTCGTCTACCATCAGATAGGAAAAACATCGCTCACAGGGCTGTTTTTTTCTGTTTCCGGGACTGTGTATTTCCCGAAAAGCCTTCAGCGTTTCCAACAGAAGATCATCGAAATCACAGCAGTTTTCTTCTTTTAATCTTTTCTGATATACTTCCAGGAGTTCTTCCCATAATTCAGGATCTTCATTAAAAAATGCTCCTGTCTTCTGTACAGAAACTTTGTTCAAAAACTGCGACGGCGTTATGGAAAGTCCATACTCTTTACATATCTCCCGGGCTGTTTCTGAAAGTGCAGAAGGGTCCGCTAAGAAGAATTCTTTTCCCTGTTTTTTCAGAAAATCCAGACAAAGAGAATGAAATGTTCCGATATGCATGCGATTTACACTCCGTCTGGAACCAAGCTGTTTTTCCAGTCGTTCCTTCAGTTCTTTTGCCGCCTGATTGGTAAAAGTTACTGCTGTAATCTCTCCCGGACTTACCTTTCTCTCTTCCAGTAAATACAGAATCCGCGAAATCAGCGTCTTTGTTTTTCCGGTTCCCGGGCCTGCTGCAACAGCAATTCTGCGGGCGATTGTCTCAGCTGCCTGTTTCTGCTTTTCATTTAACTGCTGAATGGTTTCCTTCTGTTTCTCAGCAACTCTCTCTTCTCTGTCTTCCACAGGCAGCCCGGAAAGCTCTTCCGTTTTTTTCTGGGTCAATCCTCCTGAGATACAGGAATCCACTGCCTGAATGCCTGGTTCCTTTTCTCTTTCCCACTCATTAAAAAACGACATCTGTCCATTGGGATTTTCGATTTCTTCCGGATCAAAAAGACTGATGGTACCATATTCCCCGTCAAATCCGGGGCTTCTTTTCACCTGTCCGGTTCTTAATCTCCGGATACCCTCAGAGACAAGATAGCCCTCCTCTTTCCTGATTTCTTCCACCGGAATCTTCCTCAGAATATCAAACTCAGATCCAAGCTTTTTCAGCATATTTTCATACTGTTCCTGCACCCTTTTGCTGCCGGAGGATTTGCCTGTGGATGCTGCGATCACTTCCGGCAAAGGCACAAGATTTTCATAAGGCTTTTTATTTTTCCGGGCTTCTCCATCTTCCCTGTCTGAAAGCTGCATCACTCTGTGATCCACTCCAATGGTGATCTTTTTTCCACAGACAGGGCAGATTCCACCATAAGCCTCGGCCTCCTTCGGAGTAAGGCAGAGATGGCATTTCCTGTGCCCGTCAAAATGATATTTTCCTTCCTCAGGAAAAAATTCAATGGTTCCTTCCAGGCCTTCACCCTTCTGAATCGCTTTATAAAGTCCCTGATAGCTCATTTCAATATCAAGAAGATTCGCCTCTCTTCCAAGCTTTGCCGGAGAATGAGCATCTGAATTGGAAATAAGCTGGAAGCGATCCAGTGCCGAAAGCCGCCAGTTCATCGGCGGGTCAGAGGACAGACCGGTTTCCACCGCATGTATATAAGGAGTCAGATCCTCAAAACATTCTTCCATCGTATCAAATCCGGAAAATGCGCCAAAAAGCGAAAAGTGAGGCGTCCAGATATGAGCCGGGATCAGTATTCCATCCGGACAGATTTCCAGCATGATTTCCAGAAGATCATGGCTGTCAAGGCCCAGGATCGGTCTGCCGTCCGAATGGATATTTCCTATGGTTTCCAGCTTTTTCGAAAGCTTTTCTGCGTCCTCAAGACCCGGCAGAAGAATTACATTATGTACTTTTCGGACTTTTCCGTTCTTTTTATAAATAGAGCTGATCTCACCGGAAAGTACAAATCTGGGAGCCTCTCCTTCATACTCTCTGCTCTCTTCCAGAACAGAATCCTCTTTTAAACAATAGAACCCATCCTCTGCCGGAACAAGCTTTTCTTCCAGCTCTTTCCGCCATTCCGGATGGGTAAAGTCTCCTGTTCCCACTATGGAGATTCCTTTCTTTCTTGCCCACAGATCCAGATACTCCGGCGTTCCCTGCTTACTTGTCGCCCGGGAATACCGGGAATGGATGTGCAGATCTGCAATTCCCTTCAAAACCCCACCTGCTTTCTTTTTTATTTTAATTACAGCACAGTTCTCTTCAAAAAATCAGGTTTTCGATAAAGCAGAAGGCTGCCTTTTTATTTTCCGCATCATTGAATATTCATTTAATAAAGCTCCATCTTTCAGCCGGATCGCATCCGGCTTGACCCCGGTAATTCGAAATCCCATTTTTTCATATAAGGCTCTGGCCCGGGTATTCCCCTCTACAAATTCCAGTTCTATCTGCAGAATATCCGGATTTTTCTCTGCAATTTTTATCAGTTCCTGCATCAGCCTTGCTGCAATTCCCTGACTCCAGAATTCACGCAGCACGGTAACAGATATACTGGCCCGATGCCTGATTTTTAGCCGTTTGCTCCACATAATCTGTCCGCTTCCGGCAAGCTTACCCTCCACAAAACAAAGGAGCATGGTTTCATTGTCCGCTTTATTTATCCTGTCAAAACGCTGCTTTTCACTTTCTGGTGTGTATCTGCCGCATTCCTCCGGACAACGCATAAGAAAGTCTGTCTCTCCAGCTGAAACATACAGAAAATCCAGCATCTCCTGAACATCTTCCTCCTTGGGGCTGCGGATCAATGCTGCTCTTCCATCCTTAAGCTGATATTCAATGACATCAATAATCATAGCTTTCTCCTTTTTGCAGCTATATGACAATATTTTTACATTTTATCAAGCTCATTTCCATAAATATCTTCTATTTCTTCTTTCATCCTCTGAAAAGCTGGAATATAATCTTTTAATATAATTTCTACCATTCTTTTTGCTGCTGAAAAATCGTAAATATGTGTCATATCATTTCTCGCTTTTAACATATTCAACCAAAGCTCTTCCTCCAAAAAATCATAAATTGTAAAGGCTGCTTTTAGAATCATTCTTGGAGAGCCACTTGCAGCAACAGCTTGTCCCTCATACGTTAATAATTCTTTTAAAACTTTCCATCCCAATTCAAACTGAATAAAAAATTTATCAATAATTCCACCTAAAATAAATTCATTTGTCAAATCTTCTTTATCTGCCTTCTCCAATATTTTAAGATTTGATTTAAAATGATCAAATTTTTTCATACAACAGCTTCCCCTCTTTTTGAATCGATGCGCGAAGTTCCTCCTGGATAGGCTCATCCAGATTGATGAAATCATATTTCAATAAAGTTGAGGTATTTTCATCTACATCCAGTGAAAACCTTATAAAATCTCCACCTTCCACAGCAAGATCAATGTCGCTTTTCTCTCTAAAAGTACCTCTTGCTCTTGAACCAAACAAAATCACTCTGGAAACACCATGTTTCACTGCTAACTCCTGGATTTCCTGTATCACTGTCTGTTTAATTCCCGTTGTCTGCATATAATTCTCCATATCAATTATTTCTCTATCTCTTCCCTGAAACTTTCTTTTTTTATTGTACCAAGTCGCTAGCGCGACGGCTAGTCCTAAGTACGTGGTTCTATTACTTTTTTCAAAGAAATCAGTTTTCCTCAAAATAAAAGTAGCAGTTTTTTTATATATGTTTTATTGTTGAATCACCACAAGACAACCTAAAACAATACAAAAAAACTGCTATGCTTATGTTATCATGGATTTTTAAACTCAACAAGTACATATTTTACTTTTTTATCCGTCCACCGCCTGTTTTGAAATATCCTGACTCTAAATCAATCTTATTTCATTTACAGGAGGTTCCTTATGGACAAATATTTATCTTCTTTCAGGGAGATGGTCTCCCTGCGCGGTCTTACTGACCACACCATTGCTTCGTATTCTACCTATATCTCCGCTTATCTGCAGTACCTTTCCGACAACGGCCCCACTGCACCGGAAGATGCATCATGGCAGCAGATGCGGGACTTTATCTTTTGGGTCCAGAACACAAGAAATCTTTCTGACCGTACGATAAATGCCTGCATCTCACAGCTGAGATTTTTTACACTTTATGTCCTCCATAAGCCCTGGGACCCCTATCAGCTCCCTTTCAGAAAATTTGACTCTTATACCCCTTTTATCCCTTCACGTGAAGAAATGAAAACATTCCTGTTTTCCATTTCTGACATAAGGTTTAAGGCCATACTCTGCCTTATGTTTTCTTCCGGGCTGCGGGTGGGCGAGGTACGTCATCTGAAATGCTCTGACATTGAACATTCCAGAAAACGTATTCATATACGTGCTTCCAAGAACCGCTCTGACCGTTACGTGCCTCTTTCTGATAACGTCTGGGAACTCATCCTCCGGTACTGGTATTCATTTCCGGCTGGTTCCCGGCCGAAAGACTGACTCTTTCCACAGAAGAAAAAACCGGACAGACCCATCGATCACCAGCGTATCCCCAGCTTTATCCTTGCACACGAAAAAGAACTCGGATGGGAGCACCGTTTTACCTGTCACACATTCCGCCATGCTTTTGCCACCTACCATTATGAAGACGGAACCGACCTGCTCACTTTGAAAGCGCTCATGGGACACCGGTCTGTTTCTTCCACGGTTATATACGTACATCTGGCATCAAATGCTCTGATGGCTTCTTCCAATCCTTTTGACAGAATGGCAGGTGGGTTTTATGAGTGATCTCAAAATCCAGAAGATCTGGCAGTGTTCTTTTGACTCTTTTCTTTCTTCCGGGCACCCTGTTTCTGACATCCAGAAAAAAGTCTCCCACGCTGTCATGCGTTGTAAATCCGGCGCTCTCGGAGCCAATGCCTGCCAATGTACCGAGTGCGGCCATACGGAATTCCACAATAATTCCTGCCGTAACCGGAACTGCCCAAACTGCCAGGCTGTCTTAAAAGAAATATGGGTGGATAAACGCCGGGAGGAAGTCATTGATGCACCGTATTTTCATGTGGTCTTCACCCTGCCCCATGAGTTAAACCCGCTTATTTATTGTAACCAGAAGCTTCTGTACGGGCTTTTTCACAGATGCTGTGCCGAAACACTTCTTGAATTATCTTACGATAAGAAGTATCTCGGTGCGACACCCGGCATCATACAGGTGCTCCATACATGGAACCAGGAGATCGGCTACCATGTGCATATGCACTGTATTGTTTCTGGTGGCGGCCTCACATATGACAAGAAGATACGCAGGTCAAAAAACAAGTTTTTCATTCCTGTCGGGGTACTCCGGGATAAATTTAAAGGGAAATATCTTTCCCAGCTTGATTCCATGTACCGGAAAGGACAGATCGTTCTCTCTTCTTCCTGTGAAAAACTCCGGAATTCCTATGAGTGGAAGGAGTTCAAAAATAATCTTTACGGCAAAGACTGGTGCCCTTACATAAAAGAAACTTTTAACGGATTTGGCAATGCGCTCGAATACCTTGGACGGTATACCCATAAAATCGCCATCTCCAACAACCGTATCCTTTCCGTCACGGAAAAGGAAGTCACATTCTCCGCCAGGGGAAAAAAGCCCGGCGAGTCCAGGCGCCAGATCACTCTGGAGCATACAGAATTCATTCGGAGATACCTGATGCATGTGCTTCCATCCGGTTTTCAGAAGATCCGTTATTATGGTTTCCTGAACAACCGGATGAAGAGAAAAAATCTGAAACTCATTTTTACTCTGCAGGGACACCAGCGTTTTAAAAGACGGTTTACAGAGATGTCCATGTCTGAGCTTTTAAAGGCTGTGTGGGACTTTGATATTTCTATCTGCCCGGATTGTGGACATAGTTCCATGAAACAGCTGGGAAGGTGTTATGCACCATCCTGATCATCCTGACTTCTTATATTGTTTTGAAAAAGCCTGCCAACGGGAGGCTTTGAAAGTATGTCCTGCAATGTTTTACATCACAAAAATCAGCGTGTTTTCAGCTGATTTCTCATCATCTTCGACGATTTTGGCCATCTGGGAACAATACAATCCCCATATAAGAACTGGCTAAAATACCGCGACTGGGTACAATATGAAAGAATCACATTCAGAGCAGTTCCGATTTATTGCAGAACTGCTCTTTTTGTCAACTCTGAATCTGATACTTTCCTAATGAATTATATCATCTGTCTCAGGAATTACAATCCTCAAAGGTCTTCTATCTTTCTCAGTTTCCGGGAAATCACAAGATTCAGCACAACAGCTCCTAACACAACACAAAGACAAACTATCGTACACCATTCCGGTACTTTTTGATGCATCTGAACACGAAAAAATATTGTCGCTGTCAGAAATAACGCCCCGATAATTTCTATAAAAGATAATGTTTTCTTCTGAAGTTCCTGAAGCTTCTTCCTGGATCTTACTTTCTCCGATTTCCATATTCCATAATTTTTCTGGTAATCCTTTACATCTTCATCAGAAATCAGTTCATCCAGACTTACATTCAGTTCCGTAGCCAGCTGCTTTGCAGTAATCAGATCCGGACATCTGGAACCATTTTCCCATCTGCAAACTGTCTGTCTCGACACATAAAGCCTGTCTGCAAGCTGCTGCTGAGTAAATTTCTTCTCTTCCCGTAATTTCTTAATATTTTCACTTAATGCCATGCTGTACTCCTCCTTTTTTCTGTATACTATAGCATTAGCCAGAAAAAGGAAAGTATTTGTATGGATTTTCATGTTTCCAATCTGGTAACAGGCTGTAATTTCCCCATCCAGTATATATCATTACCCTGGTGGTGAATATTGCATTCTTTTTTTGGCTGATCCATTCCTCTTTCTCCTGTAGCCTGTTGTACCATTCTGAAACGATTATTTTTATCTTCTGTCATTTATTTTTCTGACCGGATTTCGGATAACTGTACGCAGTTTTTCCACTGCTGTCCGACGGGGATCGCTCAGGTAAATTTCATGATGGAAACGGTGGGAGTAATCTGGTTCATACCCCTGATCACTGGCATATTTTTTCATTTTCTGAATGGTTTCCATTTCACTATCGTAGCTGCCCGTGTGCATACACTGTACACAGATTCCTTCTTCATAAGTAAAAAATTCCACTTTGGAAAAATCCATTTTCTTTTTAGCAGATGCCTCCTTTACTGCCCACTCAAAATCACCTTTTTTTACAAAATCCGGGAGACGTATCATGGTAATCCACTGAAAGGCATCCTTGTGCCCATAGTCAATACATTCCCGGCTGCCCTCCTGCCACCAGAGTCCTTCCAGCGGTGGTACCACATAAGAAAAATATCCTTCAATGCTGTGAGAACCTTTGTAACTCATCTTAATCGTAAAAGAAATTCCATAAAGAAGTCCTATTGCTTTTTTATATTCTCCATTTTCCTCATTAGGATCCCCGGTTCCCCGAACTGCCACATAATTCATTTCCGGTATTTCAACGATTCCCGGATTTTTCGGTGGAAGATAAAACTCTTTATACTCTTTTTTATAATCAAATGCCATTTCTATTCCTCCTGATAATTTCTCCTTATTTGCTCCACTACTGCTTTTATCTCTTCTTTGATTTCTGAGGGTTCCAGAACTTTTACATCGGCTCCAAAGGTCAGAAGCCAGCTGATCAGATGATTTTTATCTGAAAATATCCAGTAAAACAAAAGCGTTCCATCCTTCTGCTCCTGAAAACTGTCCTTTCCATACTCTTCTGCCAGTCTCCATCTGCATTTCCCTGAAAAAACTGCCTTTATTGGAAATTTTCCGGGGAATATGTTTTCATAATCAAAATCAGGTAAAGATACCTTACGCTTTTCAAAAATATTTTCTGTTAATTCCAGTTCTTCCATTCTGTTCAGCTTAAAAAGCCGGCTTTCATTACATTTACAGCACCAGCCCCACACATACCAGCTGGACCAGCGAAAAATAAGATAATAAGGTTCAATCCTTCTTCTGGTGCTTTTTTCCGGAGAAAAATACAAGAATTTCACGATTCTGCATTGTTCAATTGCTGTACGTAAAATTTCAATTTTAGGGATCAAAGACTTTTTATGCCAGGAAGACAAATCAATAAGGATATTCTGATCTCCTGTCACAAAATCCGAAGAACCTGCACAGACTTTTTCCATCAATTGTCCGTATTTGTTTGTTCTGTGAATGCTGTCAAGACTGTGAATACCAGTCAGAATATCCTTCAACTCTTTTGCTGTAAAAACAGTCCGATCCATTCGGTAATTTTCCATAATAGAAATACCGCCGCCTGTTCCCTGTCTGGTCATTAAGGGAATTCCTGCCCTGCACAGATCTTCAATATCCCTTTGGATCGTCCGCCTGGATACCTCAAACATATCAGCCAGATCAGCCGCAGTCACCATGTCCTTCTGCAGTAAAACAGACAAAATTCCAATGAGCCGTTCAATCTTCATATTCTGCCCTCTCCTTTAATATAGCACTCCAAACATGACACCGGTATGTCATATTTAAAATAAGGCTTTCTTTTTCCGGTATTGTGTCGGCGTCAGACAGTAATGCTTTTTAAATAATCTGCAAAAATAATCCACGTTATGGAATCCTGCTTCATCTGATATCGTAGCGATTTTTTTCTCGGTTTTCACAAGCAGAAGCGCAGCCTCCTTCAGCCGGTAATGAATCAGATAATCAATGGGGGTAATATGCAGATATTTACGAAAAAGATTTAATACTGTGCTTTTACTGATTCCTGCATAACAGGCAATATCATCCAGTGAGATATCATGAGTATAATTTTCATGGATATACTGCATCATGATCTGCAGTCTCGCCTGAAAAGAAACGGCAGCGTTTACCTTGTCTTTTTCATTATTCATATCTGCATTTTCATATATCTCCAGCCAGAGCTTTTGAACCAGGGACGATGTTGCAAGCTCACAGAAGGCTTTATCTTCCTGAACTGCAGTGATCTGTTTTATGATCTCTAGAGCTTTGGCCTGCCAGTCAATCTCTCTTTTAAAAATCTGAAATTCCAGAGAAGATGAAATCACAGGCAAAATATATTTATTATAAATAAGACTGTCCTGCACAGCAATAAAAGAAGGCATACACAAAAAATTCGGAATCACTGCGCCGTCAGATGAATAAAAGCGGTGCAGGATTTTGGAGTTAATAAATAATCCGTCTCCTTGGGACAAAATAAACTGTTTTTCTCCAATCCAGAAAGTCATGGTCCCGGACTCCATATACACAAATTCTAATTCCATGTGCCAGTGCCATTCCACGCAGTTAAAGTCAAATAAAGATAAATCCTCATAATAAAAAGCAAAGGGATAATTTCTGCTGCCATGCTGAGCAGTTTCCATTAAATTTTCATCTGTGACAATCTTGCTGAAAGGCTGATCAGATGCCATACTATCATCATTCCTCCATGATCTGTTTTACGATATTATACAATAAATATCAGATATAAATCAATGAAACCCCTGCTTTTGTATTATATAATCCAAAATGCAGAAAAATTTGATGCAACATTCAGGAAAAGGAAGGAAGCTGCTATGCCAAACTATCAAAAGACAAAGCTTGCCTGTTATCTGGGCTTTATCACACAGGCAATTACTGCTAATTTTGCTCCGTTGTTGTTCTTAAAATTCCACCATGACTATGATATTTCTCTTGGAAATATCGCCCTGATCTCTACATGCTTTTTCTTTACTCAGCTTCTGGTAGATGCATTCTGCGCAAAATATGTAGACAGAATCGGATATCGTACCTGTATTGTAACCTCTGAAATATGCGCTGCTGCCGGACTTGTAGGGCTGGCATTTCTGCCGGACCTCCTGCCCAATCCCTTTATTGGAATCATGTGCAGCGTGATCATATACGCAATTGGAAGCGGTCTTATCGAAGTGCTCTGCAGTCCTATTGTGGAAGCCTGTCCCTTTGAAAACAAAGAAGCTACCATGAGCCTGCTGCACTCCTTTTATTGCTGGGGGTCTGTTGGGACAATATTAATTTCCACCTTGTTTTTTATGGTATTTGGAATGGATAACTGGAAATGGCTGGCCGTATTATGGGCCCTTATCCCTGCTGTCAATATCTATAATTTTGCCACCTGCCCTATCGAACATCTGGTAGAGGAAGGGGGAGGAATGGGAATAAAAAAACTGTTCCAAAAGCCTATATTCTGGATTGCAGTTTGTCTGATGATCTGCTCCGGCGCTTCAGAACTTGCCATGGCACAGTGGGCTTCCGCTTACGCAGAAGCTGCTTTGGGATTGTCAAAAGCAGCCGGAGATCTGGCAGGTCCCTGCATGTTTGCGGTTACAATGGGCATCAGCCGTATCATTTTTGGAAAATATGGAGATAAGATAGATCTTATGAAATTTATGATAGGATCTGGTATTCTGTGCGTGATCTGCTACCTTCTCACTTCCATGTCCTCCTCACCATTTACAGGACTTGTGGGCTGCATTATCTGTGGTTTTTCTGTTGGAATTATGTGGCCCGGAACCATCAGCATTTCCTCACAAAAATTCCCCATGGGAGGAACTGCCATGTTTGCGCTGCTTGCCATGGCAGGCGATCTGGGCGGCAGCATCGGACCGGCAATCGTGGGGCGTGTAACACAAAATACAGGAAACAATATCCGCGCAGGCATGGGTATTGGCCTTATTTTTCCAACAGCCTTATTGATCATGCTCTTTATCTTCAGCAGGACAAAAAAACAGAAATTGCATTAAAAAAATTCTATAAAAGCGTAGAAAATGTTTCTGTTCTTGAAGAGCAGGTGCCGATTGAAGCGATTTCAGAGGCTGCTGCGGCAAAATAATTATAACGCTACGCCAAACTGCCGGCAGAATGATCTGCCGGCAGTTTTCGTTTACTCATTGATTTCCAGAATATCACTGCAGACCATATAATTCAGCCGCTGTATTTTGTTTCTTTTCCGTTTTCATCATACAAAGCATCATTTATAAAAGAAATCCCCTATCATCCCATCTGATGTCCTCTGTTTAGAAAAAATATTGCTGTCGCAGAAATATGGATCACAATGTTCTCCATGTTTCCATATCTTTAGCCTATTCAGGAAAGCATCCACCCCATAAACGTTGATAAAAAAATCATTACTATGGAAAACATAAAAGAGCCTACAGAAATCAGGGTTGCTCTCTGCTCAGACGGAATCATTTCATTCAGAATCACATCTGTTTTTACCTCCAGAAAATCATCTGCAAGCGCTCCCAGAAATCCACCTGCGATCATAATCAAGACATTCCCGGTAAGGGCTGCTGCAAGAGCACATCCAACTCCAAAAGCACTTAGTGTAAGCAGTTTTTTATAGCTGTATTGAGGAAAATAAGCAACCATTCTGGCTCCCACAACTGCTCCCAGTCCCATTATAAATAAAGCCGGTCCCAACGCCAGAGAATTCAGTCCGGCCATTGGAAGTTTTGCCTGCAGGAAAAAAAGCACAAGTGTGGAAACTGCCCCAATCAGAGAATTGACGATCATAATAGTTCTGGCTTTTCCGTTATTTAGCAGAAATTTCCCGCTTTCCAGAACTATGTTTTTCAGTTTTTCCAGTATGCTTTCTTGCCTTTTTTCTGTATTTTGACAATCAGCTTCAACCTCTTTTAAGCACAATGCAATGCTCAGGGCTCCAATGCTGAATAAAACGTCAATTGCATAGGCTGTCTTATATCCGAGAAAAAGCGCCAGCCCTGCACATAAGGTTGCCGTTGAGCTGCTGATTCTGTAAAGAGCCATTTCTGCAGAAGCAAATCTGTTATATATTTCTTCCTGTCCGGCATACTTTAAGCTGTCATATGCCAGCGCTTCTCTTGTACCGGATGACAGATTATAGCTTAAAGCAGAAAAGCCCATTGCCAGCGCTGTGGACCAGAATCCGCCTGAAAAAATCATCAAAATACCGGATATCAGCGATACGATCTGACTTATAACAAGGGTATTTTTACGTCCAAATACGTCCGCCGCTACTCCCGATGGAACCTCAAAACATATGCTTACAGCATGAAATATACTTTCTATGATTCCAATTTCAATAAGCGAAAATCCTCTTGCCGCAAGAAGGGGCTGTCGGTAAATACCAATTTTTAGCTCCTAAATCTTAAAATAAGAATCTCCTGTAGAACTCAGTGTTTTTATATCTGATTTTCTATAGGAGATTTTTATTTTTCTCTTTCCTGTATGTATTTTAGGGCGCAAAAATCCCTTAACTGCATTTTTGAAAACGCTCTTTTTCTATGCAGCCTTTTCTTCGGTTTTTCCCTCAAATTTCTTGATTTCATCATGAAGAAAACGATGGTATTTATTGATATTTCTTCCAATCGCATACATCATAAATTCTTTGTATACTTTTTCTGATGTCCGATAATTGAACCTCCGGAAACTGTCGTTTTCTTTGATGTCTCCAAAATGTCCCTCGGTCTGGATGGAACGGATCTGACGGTTTAATATTCCCTTCTCACTCTGAATGTTTGCATGGGATTCTTCTTTTAAAGCTTCCCATTGTTCATTGATCTTCATAACCTTATTTTTCTCTGCATCTTTTTCAGCATCATATTTATAGAGACATTTTGCTTTATGCATGCAGCCGCTGCAATCGGGACATCCATACACCTCAAAGTTTTGTGTATAACCAGCCTGTTCTTTTTTCTCGGTCCTGATATGATGGAGTTCTCTTCCATCATGGCAGATATAATAAAGTTCATCCTCAAATATCTGCGTTTTCATGTTGTAATACTTTCCGATCTCTTCCGTGTATGCACGTGTTTTCCGTTTTTCATGATCCTGAAGCTTGATATAACTGGAAATGTTGTGTTTCTTTAAGTACAGAAGATTTTTTTCACTACAATAACCACTGTCGGCAGTTACTTCCTCCAAAAGTTCTCCAAACGCATTTTTGTGCTTTTCCAATACAGGGATCAATGTATTATAATCTGTCCGGTCATTACTTACATAAGCTTGGACAATGAAATAATTCTCTACTGCGATCTGAACATTATATGCGGCCTTTAACTGTCCGTTTTTCATATGGTCATCTTTCATCCGCATAAAGGTAGCCTCTAAATCTGTTTTGGAATAACTGTTTCTGTCTCTTCCCATAATCTCAAAGCATTCTTTGTATCCCATTAGGCGTTCACCGCAGGTTTCCAGTTCTTCGTAAAGCTGCTGGATCTCCGGTTTTCTCTTTCCCTTTCTGTAAACAAACGTGATATGTTCTTGTTCTGCAATCTGGAGCAGGTTTTTCTGAAGCTTCAGAATCTCCAATGGAGAACAGTTGTCAATTTCGATGATTGTATTATTTGACAGCTTTTTATGTTTTGTCAGTTTTCGTTTCCGGTTCTTTTCAATGACATCCCTTACTTTCTCCATTCCTTCGATCACAAACATATGAGCATGGGGAATGTCATATTTCATGCCATACTCATTTTCATCGATCAGAACATTATATTTCTGATACAGCGAATCAATCGTATCTAACAATCCTGCAAGATGATAGTTCAACGTCCCCCTCCAGACAAACGTATAGCGGTTTGCATTGGCCTCTATTTTTGTGCCATCTATAAAGAGAGATTTTAACGTAATGAATCCTTCTTTTTGCAGACGGCGAAGGAACTGATAATTCAGTTCATCCAATACATCAGAAGTTAGTCTTTTATTCTTAAATTCATAGAAAGCATCCCGCTTTGGTTTCAGTCCTTTGGTAAGCCAGATAAAAGCAAGGTCTCTTTCACATAATTCTACGATACGGTCAACAGACCTTACTCCACGCATATTTGCGTAAGTAGCTACAGCATACATCATAATTGGATTGTACCCGTTTCTTCCCTTATCTGAACAATTGGCTAACAAGCCGGAAAAATCTAACTCCTCCATCACTTTTTTCAGGGTATAGACTGGATCGTCGTCAGGTAAACACAATTCGAAAAAACTGAAGTTAATTTTCTGTTGCCCTAATTCAAAAAATTCGTTATAATAATCTTGTTTTAGCATAGTTCTATTATAACATGGAACAGAGAGGAGATGGTTATCCTTAGCCATCTTTTTCTCTTTTTACGGGAAAGTTTTAGGGGCAGATGTGACTCGCATGAGTCACATCTGCCCCTATTTAGAACTATCTATTTCCCGACAGCCCCCTGCAATCTGAAAATATCCTGTTGCTGTAATGCCATATAGCTTCCCGACCTGTTTTTTTATATTAAATTTTTGCATAAAAAATCTCCTTTTCAAATTATATTCATTTATTTGACAAAGGAGATAGCTGCTCATATATGGATAAAAATAATGCGTTTTCGCTGTTTACTTCGTATCCCTCACCTAAAAAAGAGCGCACTATCCCTGTAAGCAGCCATTTTGTAACCATTTTTAAGTTGGATTTCAGGCGTTTTCCAGTACATAGTCCGTTCCTTTCTTTGAGTTTTTTTATAATTTATGAATAAATATTAACATAATACTATTTGGGATACAAGTATTAATTCTCTTTGGTTATTAACAAATTTTTTTATTTCTTCTGATGTATCATGTGATTCCATAGTTTATAGGGGCTATGCAGCCTGTATACCTGTAAGCCTTCCATCCCCGCCCCTTATAATAAAGCCATTACATAAACCTGACAGGGATTCCACTCATCCCAAAGAGTCGGAAATATTTCAAATTCTTTAAAGCCAAGGCTTATATAAAATTTATTTGTATTGTCATAATTATCATACTGACCCATCTGAACGGTTTTTACCTGTATAAAAGAAAAACCGTCTTTAATTGCTTTTTCTTTTGCTTTCATAAACAGCTTCCGTCCTATTCCATGGCGATGAAATTCTTTTAGTACACCCATAACAGCCACTTCTACAGTATCTTTCCCTGTTTGTTTAAGGCAAAGAAAGCCGATTGGTTTTCCTTCCTTTACTGCAGCAAAAAACTGTTGATTTACACTATTCACAATGTATTCTTCCCTTGCCTCAGGAAGACCAAACCAGTCAGGCAAGGCTTCTAATATTGTACGAGATATCATTTCCTTTTCTTTGTTATTTTCAACTTGTATAATCACTTTTCTTTCCTTTATAAATTCAATGCCTCTTTTTCAGTTTAAGACTTCCATAACCTTTTGAAATTTTGACCTGTAGTATTTTTGACTCTCTGGCGATATTTTTTGAAAACTTCTTTTTAGTTTTTCCTTTACAAATTCCTTACCCTCTTCAATTCCCATCCCTTTCTGAACGGAAGTTTATCACCATTATTCCTCTGGCAATTCCATTTCATGGTCCATTTTTACAAACCCGTATTTTTCGTATAAGGCTCTTCCCATATCAGTTGCTTCCAGTGAAATAGCTGTAATCCCCCTCATTTTGATATCTCTGACCAGCATATCCAGTGTTTTACCTGCAATTCCCATTCTTCTGTACTCAGGCTTTGTATACATATTCATTATGTAAGCCTTCCTGCCACTTGAATTATGATACGTAGGCATTACCTGATAAAAACTCACACCGCCAGTCCCTACAAAATGATCTCCGTCAAAAACAAGATACGCAATATGGGAACCGTTATTTAATGCATTTTTATAGTAATTATAAGACTCTCTTTCCACATGACTCATATCCACTCTCAGTACCTCTGTTCTTGTCTTTGTCAACATGTCTATATCTTGAATGGTTGCTCTCTTGTATGTCAGATTCATATGATATTAGATCCTGTAAAATTCTGTTTGTTGTTGCTGACTGCCTCTGTTGCATTAAAAAACTTATTTTTACTTTATTTTTCTCTATGTACCGGAAATCTGAGTTCCCTCACTTTCCTTAATAAACCGAATCAGTTCTTCTACATCATCAAATTCATCATAATCACCGACAATTCCCTGACGATGGTATACAACACCATTTTTTTCATTACGTTCCAGGCAATCCAGCAGGGCTTCCTCTCCATATCTTTTGGCAAATAAAGAAAAACCATAAGGCTTTATTTTTGACAGCAGCCCCTTCCTGCATTCTTCATTACAACAACTATAACAATGAAAATAGCCTTTTTCTATGGAGCATTTTCTGTTTTCACACCAGTCCTTATCCGGGCACTGCCCGGAATCACACCCCTGGCAGCTTACATTTTCGGAACACAGACAACATGCAAGGCCACATTTTGCGATTCCCAGTTCCCTTTTCATAAAATTCCCCCTTTAATATGGCTATTTTTTCTTTTTTGCTTTTGGAGACGGAAGTTCATCATACATGGTCTGAAATAAACCTGCCAGAAATTCCTTATTATCCACTTCGTCAACCAACAGCATCTCTTTCGCCCCATCATAAGGTCTTTCATAAGAAGCTGCAGGCATATAGGAAACTGCTGATTTCACCGGCTTTATCAATAATCTGTCATCATAAATACCTCCGATTATCTTCCCCCGATAGTAAATGATAAATTCTCCCATCATCGCCCGATATGTAATGTCTTCCAGTTCAGATAACTGTTCCAAAATAAACTGCAGATATTCCTTACTTGATGCCATATTTTCCCATGTAAAGTTAAATTGCCATCTGATGAAAATTTCATATCCGATTTTCGTTCCTCTGTATCAGGATTGTATTGTGAAGTATGATAAAAACCACATTTTACAGCCAATGGGCAACTCTTCATAGGATTCCAAAAAACATATTAAAATCCGTCACTCTGCTTTATTTGCTGTAATTTTATCATATCTTTTTGCAATATAAAACAGTAGCTTCTAATTTTTCACCGGCTTTATGAAATGGAGGTTTTCTTAATCTTTGTTATATCCTTTTCGTTAGACAAATTTACTGTATATATTGTCTGCAACCGGTTCACACCATTCATTTAACGTTTCTTCTCCCGGTACCTCAATTGCAAGATGAGAAAACCATTCATCTGGTGCTGCCCCATGCCAATGCTTTACACCTGCCAAAATGTTGATGCAGTCGCCTGGTTTCATCTCAATCGCTTCTTTTCCCTCTTCCTGATAATACCCACGTCCGGCTGTACAGATCAGTATCTGCCCTCCGCCGCTCTTTGCATGATGGATATGCCAGTTGTTTCGGCATCCCGGTTCGAAGGTCACATTAAATACACCTACCTGAGAAGCAGAAACAGGAGCCAGAAAGCTCTTTCCCGAAAAATACTGTGCATATCCATCGTTCGGTGCCCCTATCGGAAATATCATTTCTCTGGCATGTGCCCTCATTCCTTCATCTTCATATGGGAAATCATCTTCATTCACATCCCATACTTCTTTTGCTAAATGAAATACAGCCCAGCCTTTTGGCCAACCTGCATAAAATGCAGCATGCGTAATAATTGCCGCTATTTCTTTTTGAGTTACTCCATGTTCCTTTGCGTTTTTTAAATGAAATTTCAAAGAAGAATCTGTAATACCTGAGGACATAAGCGCCACCACTGTAATAATACTTCTTGTTTTTACATCAATATCCTGATTATTCCAGTTTTCTCCAAAAAGAACATCATCATTAAAATGGGCAAACTGAGGAGCAAATTCTCCTAAAGCATTTCTTCCTGCTGTCTGTACAATTTTTTTTCATAGTGTCTCTCTCCAATCCTGCAAAGTTTCTGCCCATTGAGCGATTTCCTGTTTCGTCGCATTATTAAATATCTTTCCTTCTTTCATTATGCTCTTTGGTGCAGAGGGTTTTAATTCTCTTATGGTATTTCCAAATCCGCTTCCACCTGAAGTAGCAAACAAAATAATCTTTTTATCTGAAAAATCATGCTTTTCCAGAAAAGTATTTACGATTGTGGGCGCTACATACCACCAGATTGGAAATCCTAAAATAATCTCATCATAGGCATTGAAATCTGTATCTGTATCCAATACTTCCGGTCTGAATTTCTTATCATTCATCTCCATACTGCTTCTGGATTTTTGATCCATCCAGTCAAGGTCCGCTTTTGTGTAAGGAATCTTTGGTTCGATCTCAAATAAATCTGCTTCTGCACTATTAGCAATCATTTCTGCTACTTTTTTCGTTGTTCCTCCTGCGCTAAAATATGCCACTAATCTTTTTCCCATAATTGTCAATCTCCTTTGCAAAAATAAATGTGCAGAATATTTTCCTATCCCGCACATCTATTTTACAGTTTATGATCTCATTATGTCCAATACTTATATTGTATTCTGTTTTATGCCTGAAAGGCATTGATTTCTTCTATCATCTTATTTACTGCCTGTGAATAAGGAATATTTCTTCTCCAGGCAATTACACAATTTGCAGTAATTTCCGGATACAGCTTTCTTTGTACAAGAATATCTTCACGCCAATATTTAACAGCACCTTCGATAGATATTGGATATCCAAGTCCGTTAGCCGCCATCACACCTGCATTTGTCCCAAGATTACTGATAAACGAAATATCAAGTTTAGAAAAATCCTTTCCAAACCAGTTTGCAAGTTCACTCTGAACCCCCATCCTTTCCGGCAGAATCAAAGGCTTATCCAGAAGATCTTTCTTCTCTATATATTTTTTCTCGGCAAGAGGATCATCCGGGCGTATTCCTACTACCCAATAATCACTGTCTTTTATTCTGATATAATCAAGCCCTTCTGTATCTACCGGTTCCATAAACAATGCAACATCCACAAGACCTTTATTCATCATCTCATATACTATATCTGCAGTTGCAGTATGAAGCGCAATCCGGACAAGGGGATATTTTTGTTTATACCTCTTACAGATCTTTGCCAGCATTTCCACAGCCGTAAACTCTCCGCACCCAAAAGTAACTGTTCCCTCTATTGTTTTCTCTGTTCCCTTCAGTTCTTCCAGCGTTCGTTCTTCCAGATTAAGGATTTCCAATGCCCTTCTCTTTAACAATATCCCTTCATCTGTAAGCGTAATGCTTTTCCCTTTGCGGACAAACAGAGAGATACCCAGTTTCTCCTCAAATGCAGCAAGCTGTCTGGACAGGGTTGGCTGTGTAATGTGTAACTGTTCTGCCGCTTTTGTAAAATTTTGTTCTTTTGCTGCTGTCAAAAAATATCGTAATACTCTTATCTCCATATATAGGTTCCGTCATTACCTCCTGCGCTACAGGATTCATTTTTAAAAAAGTCCCAGAATTTCCTCATATTCAGATCTCTCCTTATCAATCATATAAATAACTATGAATGAGCAAATTTGAAAAAGTACACAAAATCATCACGAATTTGTCTTTATAAGATGCACGTATAAAGCTTAATATTCCCTTTATGTCTGTGTGTTACGGATTCTATTGTGCAACATTCGATATTTGCTCATTTATAGTAAATAATTCATCTGTGGATATACATTCTCGTCATATCAGACTCATTATCCCCCTGAACCATACACAAAAACTCCCATCCATATCTTTCGTAAAAACTTGTATGATCTGTGATCAAATAGATAGGAGTAATTCCTTTTAGCTTCATATCCTTTACAACCTTATCAAGTAGTTGTCCTGCAATTCCCTGACAACGATACTCTTGTTCCGTGTATAATGCGCATACATTTGGAGCAAGGTCTTTCCTGTTATGAAAATCATTTTCGATCACTCCAAGTCCTCCCGCAATGCGCCCGTCATCTAAGCAAAGATACCATCCATATTCTGTTTCATGATTAAGATAAGCTTCCATACATGCAAGATAAGCCTCCTGCGGCACTTTCCATTTATCATGAAACCACGCAGCTGCAGCTTCTTTTAATTCAGGTTTTTGTCTTAAAGTAACATAAGTATATTTTTTCATATTCACCTCTCAGATTCTATTTTTTTCAGTTCTGCGAACTGTGGTTTTCTGTTACAGATTTACAGTCATAATATATTCTTCACTATTTTCATCAACAACAGTAAATCCCACTTTCTCGTACATCTTCACTGCATAATTACTTTTCTGAACAGATAAAGATATTTTTGAATATCCAGCCAATTTTTCTGCCTGTAATAGTCGCTTCAATAATAAAGTTCCAATACCCAATCCTCTATATTTCTGACAGACAGACATGGCAAGTGATGGAGTATCATCATCAATGTGTCCATAATCATTCATAATCCTTACCCAAATAACTCCTGCTACTTTTCCCCTGAATTTCAGCAACTAAGGCTTTGTCGTGTTTTCGATTTCCAAACTCGATGATATATTCTTGTAACTCCGGACATTCTATTACTGATTTAGGCGGCGGTTCAATTCCGTCTGGAATATAAATCGCTTCATACAAAAAATCACTTAATAAGCAGTATTCTTCGCTTCTCATTTCTCGTATTATACAGTCCATAATTTCACTCCAAGTTCCAATTTCACTTAACACCCTAACTTCTGCAAAATCAAGGGGCTAATGCCCCTTATGCTTTTCTCTTTTCTTTTGTTGTTTCAGTTTGAACATTCGCAGTTCTTCCGCTTCTTTTTTTTCTCTTCTTCTGACCTTATGCTCTTGTTTGTTCTGTTCCTGCTGTAATTTCAATGCCTGCTGTGATTTTGTGCCAATGCCTGTTTCCTGCATTTGCCTTTTCGCTTCACGCTGCATCCTTTTGGGATTTCTTTTTATATCCTTTACAACAGTATCAACAGCCGGACTGAATTTCAAACTGAAATAGCATTTTTGAATATATTCCTGTACTTCATAATCTTTTGGTTCTGTACCAAAAGTTACTTTGGCTACAGATAGTTTTCCATCCCTGACACGTTCAAACACACCTACCCAGAATGGAACTTCAAAATATACCGTCAGTTTTCCACTTACTTTGTCCATGAAAATCCCTCCTAAAATAATTGTTGAACAAAGATTGGACAACCCGGAGGGGCAGGTTACTTACCCTACTTACATAGGACGGCTGGGCTACCTACCAGCTCTAGCACACTTTTAAGTGTGCATTGCGTTTTTATCTTTGCATTTATAATCAAACCATATGGCATGATTAACTTAATTCGGCAAATAGTGATTTGCAACTTTACATCGGTGTTCCTACCTCAATTAAATTACCGTCAAAATCATAAAAACGAACTGCTTTTTGTCCCCAACTATGTGTCATAAGTTTATTGACATATTGAATTGAAGGATAAAAATATTCCAGTTTTTTTACAAACGCCTCTATATCCGGCTCCTCAAAATACAATTCACAGGAATTATTTTGTGGAATAACATCTTTTTCCAAAAACTTTTTCCAGATTTTCTCATCCTGAAGCACAAGTCCTTCTGTTAAAATCATATTGCCGCCATTATCAAGTACCAGATCAAGACCAAACAAATCCTTATAAAACTGTCTTGATTTTTCAATATCCTTAACAACAATTAAAACATTCTTCAATTTCATTAGATGGTTCCTCTTTTTCTACAATTTTTTGTAATTTATAGGAAATACGGAGTAATCCATATCTGTTTATTTTTTCATAATATCATACTTTACAATTATTTACACTACTGGTAACAAAATAACTTAATCCCAAAGTCTGACAACCGGATAATAAAAAACCGCCTCAGGCCTTATATTGTACCGATTTACGCTGTTCTTTCCGATCTTACAGAGGAAGGGCTGATTCAAAGGATCAATATCTATCCTTTATAACAATTTTTCTCTACTTTTCTTTTAAAAAAACAGCAATGCCAAAGTTGACAGCGCTGTTTCTTTTTTGAATAAATTTACATCCTCATCCTCAAAATATTCTATTGTTGCTGCAATTTTATAAATGTTTTTTCTTATCTGCATTTCTTTGGCAAAATAAAGAAAATATTATTTTATGGCTGCACAAAAATCCTCCAACGTCTTTGCTGCAGCAGCTTTCTTTAAGTACAGGTTCAAAACCTCCATACTCTTCTCCTCCTGGATCTGAACACGAATTGCTTCCGGTATTGTTCCCAGTTCCGACAGCAATGAAAAGATTGCACCAGTCAGTCCTTCCTGACGCCCCTCTTCTTTGAGATCATCAAGAGCTTTACACATATTGATTGCTCCCTCCTCTTCCCTGATTTCAAAATCACTTCCAGTTAACAGCTTTATTACCTGACCGGCCTTCTGATCTACAGACAGGAAGTGCGGATCTGCAGTCACCATATCACGAAGCCGGTTTTTATCTTTTGAATGTTTAATGAATAAAAGCACTTCTCGGAGACTGGTATGAAGCTGGTCTAATTTAGCATCGGGGATACTGTACGGAGATATCAGGTTGATTCTGTAATCCGGAATAAATGATGAAAGCTTCGGATCAATAATTTCTATCATATCATGCAGCCCCATGGGCGCATCCCATTTTTCCGGGCCAAAATAAATCACCAGTGTGATCACCGGAAGCAATTTATCCTCCCTCCTGAAACCCGAAAGGAACTCTCCTGGACTTATTTTGTAACCGTGTCCTTCTCCTGCCTTTAAATGTCGTCGAAATCTTCTTCCTACAGCATCTACCTGAGATGCATATTGAAGAGAATCATATACCATGGTCTTCACGGGCATGGCATAATGGATTTCCGACTGATTCTCTGTTCCCAGAAGAAGGTAGGCAGTATGCTCGTCCTGCATAGCTGCCAGGTATTTGAGATTATCCCTGAATTTCTGTATCGGATATCCTTTCCCATCTGCCATATAGGGAATAGCAATCTCTGCGGCATCCAGAGAATGCAGCTGTTCCGGAAGGATCACCTGTCTGCCATCATACATAAAAAAATTAAATACATCAGCAAAGATACAGGGATCATTCATGTAATCCTTAGTAATCGCGTCTTTTTTACCCAATTTGTCACCACCTTTTAAGATTTTTCTTCATTCATAATGTGTGTGGATTTTTATGAATGTTTATCTTAAGTAAGCGGCTCCATACAAGTGCTGATTTTATGATAGCATACTGTTTCGGGTAAAACAATAAAATAAGTATAAAAAATATTAAGAGACAGACCTCCGATATGCAAGCATACAGAGTCCTGTCTCTTATTTTATTTACATGATTTATTTCTGCACAATGTAAAGACCGTTTACTCTTGGTTTTTCTCTGGAAACTCCCTGTTTTACTGCCTTTTTGCGACTTTATTTTATATGTTTTTTCTGTGTAATCTTATTTTTAGTATCATTCAAGTATCAATGCGACTCAGCGCCACCCTCTCCGTTGAGCTGGTCCATGACCGGTGAAAGGAAGAAACCCCGTTCCCATGCAGCGCACTGTTGTAGATCCGGCTATCATCCAGGAACTGTTCAAGAATCCGGCTCCTTCTGGGTTTCCTCAGCTCTCCCAGACCTTTTCTTTCCCATTGCCTGACCGCTTCCATGGACAAGCCTAATTCTTTCCCAACCTCTTTAAAAGTCAGCCCCTCCTGGTACCTCTTCCGGATGATCTCCGGCTCATTCCCGGGCAGTGCATCAACCATAGGCCACAGAACCGCTTTTAACTGCTGCCTTTCCATATCGTCCAGTACGTCCCTGTACTGATCTGTCTGATCGGCTACGGAATCCCCTACAGATATATCACTGTCCTCTATTCCGGGTAAAGGAATATCAAGACTTCCAATTTTCCGCATCTGCTCCGCCTTCTGAATACCCTGTAGAACCTCCTCCGAACAGCCCAGGTAATAACAATACTCCATGACTGTCGGAAGCCTGCCTATCTGCATCAGAAACGCGCTCTGCAGCTCTCTGTACTTCCGAATGCGTTCCCCTGAGTGGACAGGAAGCCTTACGATACCATGATTCTGTATGTACCTTACCATCTGCTGCCGAATCCAGAAACGCGCCCAGGTCAGGAAGCTTGCGCCTTTCTCATGGTCATAGGAATCTACGGCCTTGCTGATCGCAAAGTATGCTTCCTGCTCAAGATCTTCCTGCTCTGCTACAGCGGAATACTTTCGGGCAAGCTCTACGATCACACCCCGGCACTGCTGCCAAAGAGCCAGCATATTCTCCGCTACATTCTCCCCGGCGCGGATCCGGAGCACAAGCTGTTCGTTGGTCATGATATCCCTCCAATCAAACACGCCCCATACTGCGGAGGATACAGTACAGAGCGCATTTATCAAATGAATCTTCTTTTAAACTGTCTTATTTTCCTGATAGTAGATAGCCTTTTTCTTGTTATCCAGAACATGAGCGTCATAAGCAATACGCCCTTCTATCAGGGTTCCACTGATTCCTGGCGGATCCTGATGTATTTTATAATCTGCCAGTTTCGTTGGCGCAACTGTAGCACACGGATGAACCACCATAAAACCAAAGTTCTCAGGCACTCTAGCAGAAGATACCTTGATTGCATTCATTCCGTCCAGATTGGAGATAACACCTTTTAAGCGCATATCTTCCCCGACATTGGTACTTAAAATAATCTCTTTGCTCTGCTTCATCGGCTGATAGATCGCTGGCGTCACCAGAAGAACTCTACCGCTCTCATTCACTTCGGCATCATCAAGAGCAGTTGTTGCTTTGATGATCTCAGAATAAATATTTTCTGCAGTAAGCGTTACCGCTTCCGGCTTAGTTCCGGCGCCCTTGCACATCTTATCATATACGTAAGCATCTACTTCCGGCACGACAACCTCTCTAAGCTGTCTTGCAAGTGCTGTAGCTGCTTCTAATGCTCTTCCGGTTTCGTCACTATCCAGTTTATCAATGACAAAAGTAAAAGATCTGTCCTTTAAGACCATCATTGACTGTGTTGTTGCTGCTAAGTTTTCAATAGCACCATAGCGTGATCCAGTAGCACCCGAACCCGTTCCGGCTCTGTCATAATCATTCATGGCAGAAGTGCCAATCTTATACACTTTGATTGTATGCGCACCCGTCCAATCAAAATCATTATTTGTAAGAAGGCTTTTCTTACTTTCTGACGAAAATAATTCGTCAACATAAGGCAGATACTTTGTTACTAATTCTATAGCCATTTATTCAACTCCTATACTTTCAGCCCCATTGCTCTACGTATAGCATCATCTCTTAAACCACTTCCGCCAGTAGGACCAACTGCGTTTAAAATCGGCTCTTTCATCTTCTGAGCATACGGAGCTATAATTTTTAAACATTTGTCAATAGTTTCTTTATCCATTCCGGCAAACTCGTCAGCAAGTTCTTTATCAAGCCCAGCATTTGCAACCGCTTCCCTTGCATACAATGCGCGTTCCCGCTTCTGCAGATCAAGTTCTCTCTGATCCGGTTCAGCCGGCATCTTTACCCAGGCAAGCCTTTCCTGCACAATGCGGTTCACATCTTCTTGCGTGAAGGTCCTTTCACCTGTCTGTGCAGCCTGCTGCGGTTCCTGATTCTCTACAGTATTTGTGTTTGCTTCCATGTTTCCATGTCCTTTCCCCGTTTAACGCCCGGTCGGCTCTTTGGTTACTGCCTAAATACGAAGGATAAGCAAATAAAAAGGACGCAGAAACAACTCAATAACATTTCGTTACTCAGTCATTCCCACGCCCCTACAAAGGCTTACACGTCAGAGAGGTAATATCTGCGTGCGGTACTCTTTTGTTCTATTTGCTCTAAAATAATTATATCATAATATCACAGAAAAGGAAAGGGATTTTTCATGGTTCCTTCGGGCTTTCTCCCTGCTTCCTTCCCTTTTCGGCAAGCCTTTTTAATATCTGCTTCGCTTTCTCAGGATCCTGTTTTTCCATCTCATCAAACACCTGAAAGAACAGCCTTACTTCCTGCTGCCGCTTCTTTTTCTTCCGTCTGGCTTTACCGGAAGCAATCCCGCCCCTTCTTCCCATTTCTCGTAGTTCCTCCGGGGTTCGTTCCGTGTTTGGGATTAAGTTCGAACTATTCACGCAACTACTCCTTTAAGATAATATAAGCTTTCTTATATCGCCCTTCCTGCCCCTTCGGAACCCTACACGATAAAAATATAGGCTTAAACCTTTTCAGCACTTCCTGAAGCTCCTGAGGGCTTTCATAGGACACCTTTATTTTAATACTCAACTATTTCCACCTCCTTCCACATGATCTTACCCGGTAGTATTGGTAGCACGCCGGGGACCTTACTCCACGACCTCAGTATTATTCTCTTTCTCTCCTGCTGCCGTCCCGGATCAGACTGTTGGCGCAGCATAACCGGGATCAGTAACAGAGTTTGCCGGCTCCGGGGTTACGTTCCCCGGTGTTGCGCCGGCGCAAAATACTTATTTCACTTGATGCGGTGCAAGTCCATTCAGGATCTTGTTTACAGCTGATATGTACGCATTGAATGGTACTTTACCGTTTACAGCAAAACTCTGTATATACTCTTTATCCTGCTGTGTAAAATGGTACTTTCCGGGCTTACGCGCTCTTACAGGTATCGCATTCATAAAATGCCCTCCCTCGTTCTGATCAGAAGCGGTCTCCGATTCTCTGACGGCTCAAATACTGTCTGAAAAATTTTTCTCACGTTGCCCGTTGAGGCTACAGCCAACAACATCAGCTTAATTCTCAGGTAATCATCTGCAGGAAGCCATTTAAGCTCTTGTATAAACTCAGCAGCCAGACTGTAGACTTTGCTTATTTTATCTTTCTCCATAAAACACTTGTCCTTTCTGCCGGTTTCATGCTACTATGTATTTGTTTTTGTGTGTAGCTCCGGCTATGCTTGCCCTTGTGTAAGTTGGCGCTTATACAGGGGCGTTTTTAATTTGTTCCATGAGCTGGCTTCTTTTTTCCGCTCTCTTCCTGCTCCTGATCGGCTCCTCCGGAAGCGGTACCGGGTAAGTGGTAGATTCGATACGGTCAATAATCCTTTCGTCCATCTTCAGGTTTTTACATTCCTGGTTGCTGGTGTATATCGTCACAAGGCGGTTGTTATACCGTGCATTTACCAGACGGTAAAATACCGTATCGCTCCATTCCTTTGACATTTGTACCCCTATATCATCTATCACCAGTACAGAAGCCGTATATAAAGCTTCCAGCTCTTCCTCCGCCATTCCCTTGTAAGTGGCTTTTGTCAGCTCTAGTAGATCTAATGCATTGATAAACTTGGCCGTAACAGAATATCTTTTCAGCAGTTCGTTAATCAGGCAGCAGGATAAGAACGTCTTACCGCTTCCCTTTGTGGCTGAGTAGATATAAAGCCCCATACCGTTTTTACGGAAATGCTCAAACTTTGTAACAAACTCATTGACACACTGCATTGGCGCTGAGATATCTGCATGGTACGTTCCCCAGTCAAAGCTGCTGCCGGTCTTTCCCTCAAACTCTCTTGGCATTGCCGCCCGGATCCTGCGGAATTCTGTTTCTTCCCGGGAAACTCCCCTGCCTGGGACAAAGTAAAAGATACCGTTTGAATCTTCCAGGGTATAGCCGCTTCCAGATGGCAGCAGGCGTATACTGTCCAACTCTGCGTTGGCCAGATTCTGCCAATCTGTTCCTTTCAGGATCCTGCGAAGTGTAGACCGCCTTTCAAGAATCTGCTCTGTCGTCATGCTCTGTGTCCAAAGGTCAATAGAAGCCTGTCCTTTGACACGGTATTCAATCAAATTCTCCTGCATACTTCCCCCTATCTGAACGGCATGTTCGGGTCATAGGGGAGCTTTGCACGCTCTTCCTGACGCTTATGGTAAGCCTCTTCCCATTCCCTCTGCTCCTGCTCTTCTCTTCTGCGTTCCTCTTCCCGTCTGCGCTGACGTTCCTCAGGAGACAGTTTTGTGGGTTCCTGCTGCCGGGTTGCGTCTTTTCTTTCCCAGGTTCTAACTGCTGCTTTCCAATCTTTCATTTTATTTTTTCCAATCATCCACCCTTTTGCGCTGTAGAAGTCAAGAAACCTTTCCGGATCTACCTGGTTATTTCTTTCCTGGCAATATGCTTTCACATCTTCCAGGGTAGGGGGCGTGAAACGCCTATTACCTCTTTTATTGTTATTATTTATATTGTTAATGTTTGTTTCCGAATCTGTGGAAATCCCAATTTCTCGAAATCCTAAATTTTCGGAATCCGAACAAGTGATTTTTTCGGTTTCCGATTTTTTGGGAAACCCGACATTTTTGTTAATTTCATGAGTAATTCTGTATATCACTCTGCTTTTAATATTTCCAACATATGTCTGTTTTTTCTCAATCACTCCACAGTCAACAAGTGCATTCATATACTTGTACATAGTTGTCTTTGACATATTTAATTCTGCACAAATGGTTTCTACACTTGGATAACATTCATCTTCTTTCCCTGCAAAAGAAGCTAGATATGCGTAGATTAATTTTGCATTACCTGGCAAATCAGGGCTTCTCATTATTTCCTGATACACAATTCCATAAGCTCCTTTCTTCATTCATCTTCTTCATCCTCTCTTCTTACCGCATTCAAAATTACATAATGCCCTTGTTCAACCCAGGGACGAGCAATTTCAGTAGCATTTGCATATGAATCAGTATAACAGCAAGGGGAAGCCGCATCTTCTACATACTCTTCTGTTGCAATGGTAATTTTATATGTCGTTTTCTGCATCTTTTTCTCCTTTCTCACCTAAAAGGCATTTCTGCTGTCATGTCTACATCTGTAAAACCATCATCCTGCTGCACTGTGTCCATTTTCTTAAATGCACTCATAGCCCTCAGATACTGCTCACGGTTCAGCTTCTCAATAGTGGCCACTTTATACCGGGCGCATACCGTTGAAAGATAAGTGCCTGTCCGGTCTGCTTCCTGCCTTAACAGCTCCAGTTCCTCCCGGGTAACTTCCGGCGGTTTCGCTGCCTGCTGCCGCGCCGTTCTTCCTGCTGGCTTCTTTCTGTCTGGCTCTGCAGGATAATCCGGATCCTTTGCATCATCAATGCAGAACAGGCCATTTAAAGCGTACTTCCTGGCGTAGCTGCTGCATGATCCGGTAATCTGTGCCGCGTCCATTTTGGGCTTCTCGTCCGTTTCCCGGGCGAAAGCGGTGTTTGTGATCTGCTCCGGACTTTCTACATCCTGAAGGGCAGCAGTTGCTTTTATGTAAAATCTGCTGCCGATCTGTACGATCTCGTCACCGATCAGAAGAACGGCCTTTACGTCCTTTAGGATCGGCTTTACTGCTTCCTGGATATCTTCACAGCTTCTGTAATGAAAATCCCCAAACTTGTTATATTGGCTTTTAGGTGCTTTCAGGTTCTGTTGGATATGCAAAAGCTTTTCCTGAATATTCATTCACTGTCACCCACTTCCTCAAATCCATAATATTTCTTACGGAAGAACGCAACCGGGACTTTACCAGATACGGTCAGATATCCTGCTGCCTTCAGCTCTGCGTTCATTTCCCGAATCAGGCCGTAAGCCTTGCCATCCGATACGCCGCAAACTTCCGCTACTTCCCGGGCTGTTAAATACTGTTTCTTCATGCTCTCACTCCTTTCGCTTTCTATTGCAAAAATATACAGCTACATAGGCATTTTGACCGCTATACCCTCTCAGGCAATACTTTATATGCCTACGAGCTTTTAGTCTGAAAAATTTCCATTCCCAGTGGATTTATAAAACCTAGAAGCCATTTCTCTTCGCTGTTCGTCCGTATAGTTTCGCTTTATGCGTTTTGAACGGAAAGTAATGAATGAAACCGGACAGGAATATGTCTTTCCAATCAGCTCACCGGAAGCAAGTTTTGATTCGCTCTCTAATTTCCATTCTGTTCCGTCTAATTCAATTAGCTTATTTAATTTTGTCATGGTAGTTGTGTTAAAGGTATAAATCATTACCCTGTCATCTCCACGCATAAAATTTACATGTGTTTCTTGTTCCTCCAGCATTAAGCCCATATCTTTCTCCTTTCGTCTCTAAGCCACCGCCCCCGGTGCTTTATTCAATAATTTCTGTTACTTTTACACCAAGAGCTTTAGCAATCTTTTTCCCGACTTCATCAGAACAGCTTCTCCCGGACTTAATGCCGTTGACTGTTACTCTGGAAACGCCTGCTTTTTCAGCAAGCTGTGTCTGCGTCATGTCCTGACGCATAAGCTCCATTGTCAATTTGAATCTGTCAATTCTCATTTTACTTTCTCCTTTCAAAATTCAATTAAATTGGACTTTGCATTTATAATAATTCAATATAATTGATTTGTCAATATTTTTTTAAATTAAATTGAATTTTTAATTTACTTTCGTTCAATAATATTGTATTCTAGTGTAAAGGAGGTTTTAAAATGCCCGAAAAAAATGTTAATGAAATATTTATAGACAACTTAAAAAGACTCTTAGAGGAAAAAAATGTAACTTCTCAAAGCTTTGCTAAAGCTCTTGAAATTAGTCCCTCTACCGTTTCCATGTGGCTCACAAACAAAAGTCTTCCACGAATGGATTTGCTGGACAAAATCGCAGACTATTTTGACGTAGATGTTGTTGACTTATATTTAACTCAAGCACAACAGGAATCTATGTTAAAAGGTTTTAAAAAGGGACTTGCACAATCCTCTAATGATACCACCATAGCAGCACATTTTGGCGGTGATGAATATACAGAGGAGGAACTTGAAGAGATCCGCAAGTTTGCAGAATTCATAAAGAGCAAAAGAAAAGATACTGAAGAATAGCTGTAGAATTTTCTACGCCTATAGCCCTATCCAAGATTCAACCGACGCAAGATTGCGTTCGGTACCTTTAACCAGGGAATTTTTCCCTTCGTCCGTTTTTCGGACAATACAAAACTGGACTCTCCTCAAGAACTCAAGCCCAAATGGGCGTGAGGTGAAGTATTGCTGTCGCGTTTCCCGACAACAAAACGGCGTCGAGTTAGTAAATGGGGCAACGAAGCGTTCACCCCATCGGAGATAAGCTCAAAATTGCACTGTCGAAATTCCGACGGTGTCTTAGATCAGCTCACAACAAAATTGTGGTCAGTTCGATATTGCTTCGTCCCAAAAGACGAGCCGCTCAAATTGAGTACCCGTACCTTGACAATATAATATGCTTACCCGGGGAGCCGGGGGACGTGCTGCACCCGTTCCGAGCCTGTCGGAGGTGGTGCCAATGAGTACATATGAGGAATTAAGCCTGATTGTAAGCGTTGCCTTATTAATCGTTGCAATTCTGAATCTTACCCATAAAAAATAGCCCGTCCTGACCCTGAGAAAGTCGACGAGCTATTTTCAATAGTTTTTCATTTCGCCGGGGCGGGGAAGTAGTGGTTCCCTTCCGGCTCTCCTGTTAAGTATATTATATGTCATTCATAAAATTTCGTCAACCTTCGTTTTTAAGCCACCGCCCCCGGCCAGAACGGAGGATATTATGCCAGCATATTTTGACGAGAAAACAAAGACCTGGTACTGCAAGTTCTACTATGAGAACTGGCAGGGTCAGAAGAAACAGAAGATGAAACGAGGCTTTAAGCTTCAGAGAGAAGCCAAAGACTGGGAACGGAAGTTCTTAGAGCAGTTTGCAAGGAATCCTGATATTTCCTTTCAATCCCTGTATGAACGCTATAAGGAGTTTATTACGCTCCGGATCAGAGAGAGTACTGCTCAGTCTCGGTTTAATATGATTGATAATCATATTGCTCCCTACTTTAAAGACCGGATCATATCAGATATTACTCCAACTGACATTATGGAATGGCAGAATTTTATGCTGCAGAAAGGTTTGTCTGATACCTACCTGAATCAGATCAACATTTACCTGAAAGCAATATTTTCTTATGCGGTTGATTATGTAGGACTGTCAAAGAATCCTTGTGGGAAAAGCATTGGCAGCAGGAAAACCCGGCAGCTTAATTTCTGGACACCGGAAGAATATCATAAGTTTATAGAGCAATTAAGCTCCTGCAAGGATTCTTATGACAATCTGACCTTTTTCACAATCTTCGAAATTTTGTATTACACCGGGATGCGTGTGGGGGAGCTGCTGGCTCTTACGCTGCAGGATATTGACTTTAAGGAAAACAAGATCAGTATCAACAAGGGCTATTACCGAATCACAGGAAAAGACCTTATAGACAAACCGAAAACTATTCATGGAGAAAGAGTTGTAGATATTCCGGACTTTCTCACCCAGGAGATCCGGGAATATGTTTCCCATCTCTATGAACCTGATCCGGCAGCAAGACTTTTTGAGAAACGCCCTCAGTATGTCCGATCTGTATTGAGGGACCGCGCTCAGAAAGCCGGGGTAAAGGAAATCCGGGTTCACGATCTCAGACACTCTCATGCTTCTGTTCTGATCAATCTGGGAGCCAATCCGGTACTGGTAGCGGAACGCCTGGGGCATGAATCTCCGGATATTACCCTTAAGATTTATTCGCACCTGTTTCCGAATCAGCAGAGTGATATTGTTGCAAAAATAAAGAAAGTCTGAACTTTTAGTATCATTTCAGTATCGCAGACAGAAAAACAGAGCCTAAACCCTTGTATTTTACAGGTCTAGGCTCTCTTTTCATATTTATTTCTGCACAATATTGATGATCTTCTTGGGAACGTAAATCTCTTTGATGATTGTTCCGGTCAGTTTATCTGCCACTACTTCTTTTGCTTTTGCAAGAGCAGTTTCCTTGTCTGCATCAACAGGGAGGGCAACTACGCCTCTTGTCTTGCCATTGATCTGTACTGCGATCTCAATGGTATTCTCAACAGTTTTTGCCTCGTCATACTCCGGCCATGTCTGCTGGTATACATAGCCTTCATAACCACAGGTATTCCAGATTTCCTCTGTAATGTGAGGAGCAACCGGATTGAGCAAAAGCAGGAAGGCTCTGTACTCGCCCTTTGTGATGCTGCCTTTTTTGACAAAATCATTCAGGAGAGCCATAAGAGCTGCAATGGCTGTGTTGTATTTCAGATTTTCAAAGTCATTGCTTACTTTTTTGATAGTCTGGTGCATTTTTGTTTCCATATCACTGCTGAAATCATCACCATCCACCAGAATATCCTGAAGCTTCCATACACGTTCCAGGAAACGGCGGCAGCCTTTTACACCGTTCTCAGACCAGGATGCGCTTAAGTCAAAAGCTCCGATAAACATCTCATAAGTACGGAGGGTATCTGCGCCGTAGTCATTTACGATCTCATCCGGATTTACCACGTTTCCGCGGGATTTGGACATCTTCTCACCGTTTTCGCCAAGGATCATGCCATGGGAGGTACGTTTCTGATACGGCTCCGGACACGGAACAACCTTGTTGTCATACAGGAACTTATGCCAGAATCTGGAATACAGAAGATGAAGGGTTGTATGCTCCATTCCGCCGTTGTACCAGTCAACCGGAAGCCAGTAATTCAGGGCCTCAGGGCTTGCAAGAGCTTCTGTATTCTTAGGATCTGTATAGCGGAGGAAATACCAGGAGGAGCCTGCCCACTGAGGCATGGTATCTGTCTCACGTTTTGCAGGACCGCCGCAGCACGGACAGGTAGTGTTTACCCAGTCTGTCATAGCTGCCAGAGGTGATTCTCCATTATCAGTAGGCATATAGCTTTCTACGTCCGGAAGCTCCAGAGGAAGCTCGCTTTCCGGAAGAGCCACATAGCCGCATTTGTCACAGTGAACGATCGGGATCGGCTCGCCCCAGTAACGCTGACGGGAGAATACCCAGTCTCTCAGCTTATAATTTGTCTTTCCGGTTCCAAGCTTTTTCTCTTCCAGCCAGTCAATGATCTTTTTCTTTGCTTCGGCTACTTCCAGTCCGTCCAGGAATCCGGAGTTTACCATTTTGCCTGTGGCAACGTCTGTAAAAGCTTCCTCCTGTACGTTTTCGCCGCCGGCTACTACTTCAATGATCGGAAGATTGAATTTTTTTGCAAATTCCCAGTCACGGGTATCATGAGCCGGTACTGCCATAATAGCGCCTGTTCCATAGCTCATCAGTACATAGTCGGAAACCCAGATGGGAATTTCTTTTCCGTTTACCGGATTGACTGCACAGATGCCGTCGATCTGAACACCTGTCTTGTCTTTTGCAAGCTCAGAACGCTCAAAATCAGATTTTCTGGCTGCCTGCTCCTGATATTCACGGATGGCATCCATGTTTTTGATCTCGTCTTTGTATTTTTCCAGCGCAGGATGCTCCGGAGAAACTACCATATAGGTTGCACCGAAAAGAGTGTCCGGTCTGGTGGTGTATACCGTAAGCTTGTCTTCTTTGCCTGCAATGGCAAAATCAACCTCTGCGCCCTGGCTCTTGCCGATCCAGTTTTTCTGAGAAACCTTTACACGTTCAATGTAATCTACATCGTTAAGGCCTTCCAGAAGCTTTTCTGCATAATCTGTGATCTTCAGCATCCACTGGCTTTTTACCTTGCGGACAACCGGAGAACCGCAGCGTTCGCAGACACCGTTGACAACCTCCTCGTTTGCAAGACCTACCTTACAAGAAGTACACCAGTTAATAGGCATTTCACTTTTATAAGCAAGTCCTGCCTTAAACAGTTTCAGGAAGATCCACTGTGTCCATTTGTAGTATTCCGGATCTGTGGTGTTTACTTCTCTGTCCCAGTCAAAGGAATATCCCAGAGAATGAAGCTGTTCTTTGAATCTCTTTACGTTATTTGCAGTTACGATCTTCGGATGGATCTTATTCTTGATGGCATAGTTCTCTGTAGGAAGACCAAAAGCATCCCAGCCCATTGGATAGAGAACATTGTAGCCCTGCATTCTTCTTTTTCGCGCCACAATATCAAGAGCTGTATAAGGTCTCGGATGACCTACGTGAAGTCCCTGTCCTGACGGATAAGGAAACTCTACCAGAGCATAATATTTCGGTTTGCTGTAATCATCTGTTGCGGCAAAAGCTTTATTGTCATCCCAGACTTTCTGCCATTTTTTTTCGATCACCTTATGATTGTAAGGTACTGACATTGTTTTTTCCTCCTTGTATAAATGGAATCGCATCCTGGCGGAGCATTTTTGTTTATCAGAAAAGTCCGTACAGCCTGTACTACTTTTGTGATAAATAAAAAAGCCTTTCATCTCCATAGTTAGAGACGAAAGGCTGAATTCCGTGGTACCACTCTAATTCACCGGATATCATCCGATGCACTCATTAAATCTGTAACGGGATTTCCCGTCCAAAGCTACTTTCAGTTCACTTCGGCAACTCCAGGGCGAGTTCAGAAATATCCTCTCCTGCCTTGCACCATCCGGCAGGTCTCTGAAAAAGGAAACATTTTCCTACTACTCCTCTTCTTCGTCTTTATCTTTAATAATTCTAACGATTCCCTGCAGGTTTGTCAAGAATTAAATTCTGCCTTTCCTTTTGAAAAGCTCTCAGTATTACATTCCTCGCCTCTTTCGCTTTTTCCCCGTCCATATTTTCCACCTGCTCCAGAGGATAGGATAAGCCCAGCTTATCGTACTTTACTTTGCCCATGGTGTGATAGGGAAGAACCTCCAGGCCTTTCAGATTGCGAAAACCGGCAAGCAGCTTTCCGAGATCCTGTAAATGGGTTTCATCATCTGTGATCCCCGGAACCACCACATGGCGGGCGATCATTGGAATCCTTTTTTCTTCCAGAACGCGGGCAAATTCCAGCACATGCTTCTGTCCAAGACCTGTAAGATTTTTATGACCTGTTTCATTGCTGTGCTTAAAATCCAAAAGCACCAGGTCAAGAACCTTAAAGAGCTGTTCAAACTTTTCCTGCCGCTCTTTGCGGTACATGATCCCTGAGGTGTCCAGACAGGTATGGATGCCCTGTTTTTTTGCCTTTTGAAAAAGCTCTGTCAGAAAATCAAGCTGCATAAGCGGTTCCCCGCCGGTGGCTGTGATTCCTCCGTTTTTATAAAAAACTTCATTCTTCTTATAGGCTTCCAGGATTTCCTCTGCAGTCATTTCCTTTCCTTCGCCCGTTTTCCAGGTATCCGGATTATGGCAGTACAGGCATCGCATGGGACAGCCCTGGAAAAACACTACAAAACGAACTCCGGGACCGTCAACGGTCCCGAAGCTCTCTGTAGAATGAATATATCCCTTATGGTTATATTCCTTTGCCATATGCTTACATTCCTTCATGGAAGGTTCTGGAAATAACCTCGTCCTGCTGCTCTTTTGTCAGCTTATTGAAGTTTACCGCATAGCCGGATACACGGACAGTCAGCTGCGGATATTTTTCCGGATGTGCCTGTGCATCCAGAAGGGTTTCTCTTGTAAAAACATTTACGTTCAGATGATGGCCGCCTTTTTCTGCATAACCGTCAAGTAAGTTTACCAGGTTGTCAATCTGTGCGTCGCTGATGTTCATAATTATTTCCTCCTGTTATATAAATGAATTCTGTAAAATCAGTTGCTGTTCACAGATCACTGTCCCACGGGCCGTTTTGGCAAATATATGCCAAAATCCCGGGATATACAGGACAAAATATCATCACCGAAGTAATTTGGAATGTATTTTGACCAGGCTACTGTGAACAAAGTAAACCTAAAATTATTCTGCTTCGTCTACGGAAAGATTTGGCTCGCAGCATGCGCAGTCCGGTTCCAGTGAAAAGCTTAAATCGTCAAGGCTGATGGAATCCAGCATTACCATATCCTCTTTTCCCAGAGCTCCCGGAATAATGGAGAAGGTGTTGGAAATTCCGTCCTGCGCCTCTTTAAACGGAAGCTTTGCAACAGAGCTTAAGGACGCTACTGCGCCGCAGCTGTCTCTTCCGTGCATGGGGTTTGCACCCGGGGCAAAAGGCTCTCCGGCCTTACGTCCGTCCGGTGTTGCTCCTGTGTTCTTGCCATATACTACGTTGGAAGTAATAGTAAGAATAGAGGTTGTCGGAATACCGCCGCGATAAGTCTGGGTTGTTCCCACATAATGCATAAAATCTTTTACGATCTTGTATGCGATCTCATCCACGCGATCGTCGTCATTTCCGTATTTCGGATAATCTCCCTCTACCTCAAAGTCCACAACAATGCCGTTTTCGTCACGGATGGTTTTTACCTTTGCATACTTAATGGCAGAAAGTGAGTCTGCGATTACGGAAAGACCTGCAATACCGGTTGCAAACCAGCGTGTTACATTTTTGTCATGAAGAGCCATCTGAAGGCGCTCGTAGCAGTATTTGTCATGCATGTAGTGAATGATATTCAGAGTATTCACATATACGTGAGACAGCCAGCGGCTCATATCGTCATAACGCTCCATTACCTCGTCATAATCAAGATATTCAGAGGTGATGGGACGGTATTTCGGTCCCACCTGCTTCTTTGTGATCTCGTCCACACCGCCGTTAATAGCATAGAGAAGGCATTTTGCAAGGTTTGCGCGGGCTCCGAAAAACTGCATTTCTTTTCCCACACGCATGGAAGATACACAGCAGGCAATAGCATAGTCGTCTCCGTGAGTCACTCTCATCAGGTCGTCATTCTCATACTGAATGGATGAGGATGCAATGGAAGTCTTTGCGCAGAAACGCTTGAAGTTCTGAGGAAGTCTTGTAGACCACAGAACAGTAAGGTTCGGTTCCGGCGCCGGTCCCAGGTTGGAAAGTGTGTGAAGGTAACGGTAGGACATTTTTGTTACCATGCTTCTTCCGTCAATTCCCATACCTGCAATGGATTCTGTAACCCAGGTAGGATCTCCGGAAAACAGCGCGTTGTACTCCGGAGTTCTTGCAAATTTTACAAGACGGAGCTTCATAATAAAGTGATCGATAAATTCCTGGATCTGCTCCTCTGTAAAGGTGCCGTTTGCAAGGTCGCGCTCTGCGTAAATGTCAAGGAAGGTAGAGGTACGTCCAAGAGACATTGCCGCGCCGTTCTGCTCCTTAATGGCTGCCAGGTATCCGAAGTACAGCCACTGAACGGCTTCCTGCACGTTCTGAGCCGGTCTTGAAATGTCAAAGCCGTAGATCTCTCCAAGCTTTTTCAGCTCCTTTAAGGCCTTGATCTGTTCAGAAAGCTCCTCTCGGCCCCGGATCACATCCTCATACATATTGCTTCGTGTTCCCGCCTTCTGATCCTCTTTGTCCTCGATCAGACGGTCCACTCCGTAGAGAGCCACTCGTCTGTAATCGCCGATGATACGGCCGCGTCCATAGGCATCCGGAAGCCCTGTAATAATATGGCTGGAACGGCAGGCGCGCATTTCCGGTGAATATACGTCGAATACACCGTCGTTGTGTGTTTTTCTGTATTTTGTATAAAAATCTACAATTTCCGGATCCACATGATAGCCGTTGTCCTCGCAGGCTTTGATCGCCATACGGATACCGCCGTTTGGCTGAAGCGCCCGCTTAAAGGGCTTATCTGTCTGAAATCCTACAATTGTTTCTTTTTCTTTATTGAGATATCCCGGTCCATGGGATGTAATGGTGGAGATAATATGAGTATCCATATCCAGGACACCGCCTTTTTTATGCTCTTCCTCTGTCAGCTCCATAACCTGTGCCCATAAATCGTTTGTGGCCTTTGTAGGTCCTGCCAGAAAGGATTCATCTCCCTCATAAGGTGTATAGTTTTTCTGAATGAAATCACGCACGTTGATTTCTTTTTGCCAAACGCCTCCGTTAAATGAAGCCCATTCCTGTCTCATGAATCATCCTCCTGTTTTTAAATCCACACAGTTATTTCTGTGCAACTCATATTTCATGTTTAGAATATATAGTATAACCAGCTTTCCGTCAAGGCATATCTTGTATATTTTGGAGGACAATCTTCAGTTTCCATATTTTACACAAAAATATTATACTTTTTTTGTCCATTTTTATGTAAATACTGACAGACAACTGTAACAGACAACAAAATTTACAGAAGCATATAAGCTTCTTCAACAGACAGACCATGGCAGAGCTGCGCAATATTTTTGCAGGCCTCTGCCACATACCCGGAATGATCCACCCATATCCCGGGATTGGATTCTGATACTTCTTTTTATGCCTGTACCGCATTCTGTCTGTTCCATTCCATGTTTATCCTTTATTCCTTTTTTCAAATTTTCTGTTTCATTATTTCAGCAGCATTTCATAGCTGAACCGTCCCATTGATCTTTTCAGAAGAAGTCCTGCCGCCAAAGCGCATAGTGCTCCCAATCCCAACAAAATCCATGTGTTTACAAGAAGCACTCCCATAAACTGTCCCACAGCCAGCAGAAGCAGCGGAATCACCAGAAAAACAGCGCCCTGCTGGGACTCTTCCACACTCTGAGCCTTTGCGGAACCCCGCACGATCAAAGTAATTGCGATCAGGGAAACAGAAGGCGAGATCAAAAACAAAATCACAAACCAGCTGATTCCGGGAAGCAGAAAACTTCCCATCAGAAACAGTGTCTCTGCTTCAAGTACCAGAAGCATTGCCAGAAAAGAAATAAAAGATATCAGCATACTCAGAAAAAAGGATGCCATTACCTTTGCACAGAAGATCTGTTTCACAGACAAAGGACAGTAAAGCAGAGTCTCCAGAGTATGTTTTTCCTTTTCCCCTACAAATGCGCTGGCTGACATAATGGACGCCGCCATTACCGGTATGATCAGAAAAAACACAGGAAGAATATAATTCAGAATCATTCCCATCAGGTCCAGCTCCATATTTCCGGAGCGAAGGGACATCGGCAGAAGCTCCAGCATCTTCTGAATGTCCGGGTCATCCGGCATAAAATGGATGGCGCACACGAGAATGGACGGAAAAATAATGGTAAAAACCAGGGGAACGATCAAAAGGGAAAGAAACAGATTTTTATTGGCCGTGATATTTCTTAAGTCTTTTCTGATAATAGCAGCCATTTTTTGTTTCATAGCAGTGCCTCCTCTCTGGCAGTAAAGGAAAAATAAATATCCTCCAGGGACGGTTTTTTTACATTGACCGAGTAAATATCTCCGCCGCCTGTTACGATTTTACGGACAAGGTCAGGAATCTCTTTGTCGGACCGGATTCTGCTCTCATACTGCCTCTCTCCTGTTCTTAAAAATCCCAGTTCCTCCGGCATGTGATCCCCACAGATCTCAAGACTTATACCGGAATCCACCTTATTTCGCAATTCATCCAGAGTGCCGGTGGCAAGCAGCCTTCCCTGAGCCATCAGTCCATATCTTGTACAGATCTCCTGAGCATATCGAAGCTGGTGTGTGCAGAGAAAAATCGTTATATGATCATCCTCTGCCAGCTTCCTGATCAGCTGATTCACATTCTGAGCGCTTTCCGGATCAAGTCCGGAAGTAGGTTCGTCAAGAAAAAGGATCTGTGGTCTGTGGATCAAAGCTCTGGCAAGGGAAAGCCTCTGACGCATGCCTGTCGAATAGGTAGACAGCTTCTGATCTCCCGCTTCATCCAGTTCCAGTTGTTTCAGCAGGAAATCCGCTCTTTTATCTGCCTCTGCTTTTGCCATTCCGAACACAGAACCATAAAAAATAAGATTGTGCTTTCCAGTCATATTGTTGTACATCTGCGCATGTTCCGTTACTACGCCGGAAAGAGCATGTACCTTTTCCGGTGTCTCTGCCGGGTTCAGTCCCAATACCCTGCATTCTCCCTCAGAAGGAGCCAGCATTCCTGTAAGAAGCTTTACCGTCGTTGTTTTTCCCGCCCCATTGGGTCCGAGGAATCCATATACCTCTCCCTGCTTCAGAGAAAAACTGATTTTGCTGACTGCTTTTTTTCCATTGGAATATGTTTTTGAAAGGTTTTGCAAAACAACTGCATCCATCTACTGTTCCTCCTCGTTCTTTTTCAGCCGGGACACCAGTTTCCGAAATCGAAATTCTTCTGAAATCTCCCGAAAAGCAGGATTGTCTGTAAGAGCCTGCGTCATGCTGCGGCGGATTACGGATATATCTCTGGGAAGCTGCGCCCCCAGAGGCAGGGACTCCTCCAGCCAGCTGTCCAGCTTATGAAAAAAGGTATCTCCGTGAAGCCGCAGAGGATAAATATCTCCCGTTGCCAGCTCTGTATATTTTTCCAGAAACTCAAATGTCTTTTCCCATTCTTTCCTCACTGCCCATCCCTGTGCGATCACAAGATAACCGGGAAGCATGATTCCCGGATGAAGCTTCTCCAGCTGAAAGGCCTGGGCAACTGCAAGAAACCGGCTGCAGATCTCCTCAAACTCCTCAGCTCCTCCTGTGCAGAGATTCATATATGAGGATAATACATTACACAGGGCAACAACCTCTTTATATATGCCGATCTGCAAAATCCGTTCCGCTTCCGAAGCATTTCCCAGAAGCTGATAGGCAGAAGCCAGCACCGGTTCTGCAGGATTTGTTATTATCGCATCCTCGCCTAACAGCTCCAGTATCTCTTCCGGCCGTTTCAGGATCAGCAGGCAGTACGCTTCCATCTGAAGCGCCTCTTTTCCAAGATTCGGATCCTCTGCTTCTGTTTTTACACGGCTGAAAAGCTCTCTTGCCTCTTCCAGTATCTGCTCCGATTTTTCCTGGCTTCCTGCCAGCATAAAATGATTTACCAGCAAAATACCCATATGAAACAAAAGCGGATAGCAGGAATAATATTTTTTTATCTTTTCATGGCAGTGTCCCAGTGCCTCCTTAAAGGAAAGAGAGGAAAATTCTTCTGCAAGCAGATAATAGCATTTCCGGATTTCCATTTTATCCATCTGAGGTTCATATCCCATAAGTTCATCAATACTGATATTAAAATATGCCGCAAGCTGCGGCAGCAGCGTAATGTCCGGGTATGTCATACCGGTTTCCCATTTGGAAACAGCAGCTTTGGACACTCCTAAATACGCAGCCAGTTCATCCTGGGTAATCCCACGTTTATGACGGTTTCCCACCAGAACACGGCCTAGCCTGATTTCCTTCATCAGCTCCACCTCCTGACTGTATTATAAAAAATCACCAACCGGAAAACAATGGAGTCTCAATTAATCTTTGTTAAAAAAATCAACCTGCAGGAAACCTGTCATAGAACTGATAACACGCTGTAAACGGACAAATGCCAGATTAAGTATTATAAAACCCGTAATGTGCGGACATAAAAAACATTAAACTCTCTATATACATCTTGCAAAGACAAACCAGAAAGGCTTTTATACATCTGTTTAAATTTGCTCATTTACAGTTATTTTACTGACAATCCCTTGGCAAACCCCAAAAACAGGATTATACTAACTATAGTACAGATGTTTGAAACGTTAAAAGTCTATTTTATTTTTATCAAATGAGGTAAATGGATGATGGAAAAATTCAGACGTATTTTTGTGATTGTTGCGGATTCTCTGGGAGTTGGAGCCATGCCGGATTCCCCGGCTTTCGGAGATGTGGATGTAAATACTCTGGGACATATTTCTCAGACTGCAGACTCCTTCCATATTCCCACTTTGCAGAAGCTGGGTCTTGCAAACATTACCCCTTTGAAGCAGGTTCCTCCTGCCTCTGCCCCTCTGGCTTACTACGGAAAGCTCTGTGAAAAAAGCAACGGCAAGGACACCATGACCGGACACTGGGAAATGATGGGACTGGAAGTCACCAGACCTTTCAAAACCTTCACAGAAACCGGCTTTCCTCCGGAGCTTATCAGGGAACTTGAAAAACGTACCGGCCGCACAGTCATCGGGAATAAAAGCGCCAGCGGAACTGAAATTCTGGATGAGCTTGCAGAAGAAGAAATTGCCACAGGTCATATGATCGTTTACACTTCTGCGGATTCCGTTATGCAGATCTGCGGAAACGAAGAAACCTTTGGTCTTGATGAGCTGTATCGCTGCTGTGAGATTGCCAGAGAACTGACTATGAAAGAAGAATGGCGGGTAGGTCGCGTCATTGCCCGCCCCTATACAGGCAAAAAGAAAGGTGAATTTAAGCGTACCAGTAACCGCCACGACTATGCGCTGAAGCCCTTTGGCAAAACAGCTTTGGATGCGCTGAAGGCCTCCGGACTGGATGTGATCTCGGTAGGAAAAATCAGGGATATTTTTGACGGTCAGGGAATCACTGACGCCCACAAGTCAAAAAGCTCTGTACACGGTATGGAACAGACCCTTGAAATTGCTCAGACAGATTTCCACGGTCTCTGCTTTGTAAACCTGGTGGATTTTGATGCTCTCTGGGGACACAGAAGAGATCCCGAAGGCTATGCCCGGGAAATTGAGAAATTTGACGTAAACCTTGGCAGACTCCTGGATTTAATGAAAAAGGACGATCTTCTGATCATCACAGCAGATCACGGCAACGATCCCACCTACACAGGAACTGACCATACCCGTGAAAAGGTTCCCTTCCTGGCTTACTCTCCCTCTATGAAGGGCGGAGCTGAAATTCCGGAACAGGAAACCTTTGCGGTGGTAGGCGCAACTATAGCAGATAATTTCGGAGTAAAAATGCCGGAGGGAACTATTGGAAGCTCTCTTTTAAGCTTATTAAAGTAACATAAGGGACTCAGGATTGCTCCTAATACTTCAGGAACAACGGCAGCTAATTATTCAGGGAAGTTTGTACCTTAAACTTCATATTCAAAATTTATGTAAATCACAAAACCACGTCATGCTGTCCTCTTCAGAAGTGCAGACGTGGTTTTATAATTGGATTTTAAATTTTTACATATCTTTGGTTTCTGCTGTTAGGTTTATCTGGAATCGTCATTTGGATAAGACCCATGTCCATTGCCGGACGCAGATAATTTCTTCGAAATCCCTCTTTGGATTTCAGGTTCAGCTTTTCCATAAGAGCACTGGCAGTATAAGGGATATCATATTCCATAATATCAAGTACTTTTTTTACATATTCAGAAAGGTGCTCATTATCTTCACTGAGCTGAACAGAAATATCACTTAATATTCTGTCAATCTGCCGCAGCATAAACTCAATAAAAACTGTAGATTCTCCATTTACATGACATCTGGCAATTGCCTCATAATATTCATCCTGAAACTTTTCAATCTGACTCTCAATGGGAATATACTCAAATATTGGTTTCCATTTAGATAAAATAGCTGTATGCCATAATCTTGCCATTCTTCCATTTCCGTCATGCAATACCACATTGAGACTCACAAAGAAATCTATAATTGATTTCCACTTTTTGAGTACGTTCTTTTCCGGTTCCCTCTGCCTGATACACATAGATACTGTCAATCAGTTCAACCAGCATAGAACGGTTTAACTCTGTTACATTTTCATACTTGCGTATGGTTTCTAAAAATTGGTTGGTATTTTTTGTCTTATAATCCTCGGCTTCGATTTTCTCTTTTAATACCTTGCGTCTTTCTTCAAGCTCTCTCTGCTCATTTTCATAGGATACAGACATTTTCTCAAAACGTCCATCAGAAATCTTTCCTGCTACATTCTGCTCAAACAGTTTCATTATGATACTGTCAATTTCAGCAATACGCTTTTCTGCCAGTTCCAATTCCTGTTTAAACTGTTTGATTTTTTTACCGCCGCCAGATTCACTCAACGCCCTCATTTCTTCAATGAACTGGTCGCCTAATGTTTCCATGTTCTTGATATGCTTCTGAATGTCGTCCATGACAATCTTCACCAATGCGTCATAGGAAATCGCATGAGTTGTACAGAGATTGCTGTTTCTGGCGTATGTCCTGCAACGGAATCTCGGCTCTCTTCCGTTTGGATTGGAGAACGCCATATTGCGTCCACAGTCAGGGCATTTTACAAGCCCCACAAACATATTTGGTTGTCCAGTCTTGTTTGGTCTTTTCTTTACGCTGATGAATTTCTGTACCAGTTCAAAGGTTTCTTCATCAATGATGGCTTCATGGGTATTCTTTACAACAATCCAATCTTCCTTAGGAACCGCAACCAGCTTTCTGTTCTTGAATGATTTTGTCTGTGTCTTGTGCGATACCATATGGCCGAGATACACTTGGTTTTCCAAAATCATCTTAACATTTTTCCCAACCCAGTCGGTAGGGAATCGGAACCCTGTGCTTGTTTCCAAAGTACCATTTTTCATTGCCCTGTAAGCTCTCGGAATCAAAACCTTTTCTTCACACAATGTTCTTGCTATCTGATGAACACTGTTTCCCTGTTTCGACATTTCAAAAATACGTTTGACGATAGGTGCTGTTTCTTGGTCTACCAACAGTTTACGCTTATTGTCCGGGTCCACCATGTACCCATACGGAGCGAATGAACCGCAGAACCCGCCGCTTAAAGCAGTTGTTTTCTTGACGCTTCGGATTTTCTTTGAGGTGTCGCGTGCATAATACTCAT